>JABAOG010005601.1_pt1 | contig 23559 bp, 20 predicted proteins | sample 7062131 | NCBI WGS metagenome assembly JABAOG01 (sample SAMN14538629, study PRJNA623070) | marine sediment metagenome | biome: marine biome [ENVO:00000428]; feature: marine pelagic biome [ENVO:01000023]; material: deep marine sediment [ENVO:00002113] | place: India: Arabian Sea | collected... | reverse complement strand
TTCCGGGCGAGTCCCACCTTCCGGGCGAGTCCCACCTTCCGGGCGAGTCCGAACCCTTCCCTGGTGGGGTCCTACCTCCCGGGCGGGCTCTGCCTGCGGCGCGGGATCCGGCTGCGGGGCGGGTGCGGGGGAGGGGTGTCGGGGTTTCCGGGCGGCGTCTATGTTCTCGCCTATCATGGAGATTCTGAGCATCTACGGCGACCGGCTGCGTCTGGAGGACGTGGAGCGCGTCGCCTTCGACGGGTCGGTCCGGGTGGAGCTGGCGGACGCGGCGCGGCCGGCCATCGACGCGGCCCGGGCGGTGGTGGACGCGGCGGTGGCCGAGGGTCGGGTGGTGTACGGCCTCACGACCGGGTTCGGCGCGCTGGCGGAGGTCGTGATCCCCACCGACCGGATCGCGGAGCTGCAGGAGAACCTGATCCGGAGCCACGCGGCGGGGGTGGGCGAGCCGCTGCCGGAGTCGGAGGTCCGGGCGATCATGGTGCTGCGGGCGAACGTCCTGGCGCTGGGCCATTCGGGCGTCCGGCCCCAGGTCGTGGAGCGGATCCTGGACCTGCTGAACGCGGGGATCCACCCGGTGGTCCCGAGCCGGGGCAGCGTGGGCGCGTCGGGCGACCTGGCGCCGCTGTCCCACATCGCGCTGGCGCTCATGGGCGAGGGCGAGGTGGTGGTGGGGGGCGAGCGGCGGCCGGCGGCGACGGCGCTGCGTTCGGCGGGGCTGGAGCCGGTCCGGCTGGCGGCGAAGGAGGGGCTGGCGCTGAACAACGGCACGCAGGCGATGACGGGTGTCGGCGCGCTGGCGCTGCTGGCGGCGGAGCGGGCGGTGGAGACGGCGGAGGTGGCCGGGGCCATGAGCCTGGAGGCGCTGCGGGGGACGCCGGACCCGTTCGACGAGGCGATCCAGCGGGCGCGGCCGCAGCCGGGCCAGGTGGAGAGCGCGGCGCGCCTGCGGTCGCTGCTGCGGGACTCGGAGATCCGGGAGTCGCACCGGGCGGACGATCCCCGGGTGCAGGACGCGTACTCGCTGCGGTGCATGCCGCAGGTCCACGGGGCGGCGCGGCAGGCGTTCCGGTATGCCCGGCAGGTGCTGGAGGTGGAGGCGAACAGCGCGACGGACAACCCGCTGATCTTCCCGGAGGACGGCCGGATCCTGAGCGGCGGCAACTTCCACGGCCAGCCGGTGGCGCAGGTCATGGACCTGGTGGCCATGGCGTGCGCCGACCTGGCCGCCATCAGCGAGCGCCGGCTCGCGCGGCTGGTCGACCCGGACCTCTCGGGGCTGCCGGCCTTCCTGACCCCGGAGCCCGGGACCAACTCCGGCTTCATGATCCCCCAGATCGTGGCGGCGAGCCTGGTCAACGAGATCCGGCTGCTCGCCGCGCCGGCGTCGGTGGACTCCATCCCGACGGACGCGAACAAGGAGGACCACGTATCCATGGGGATGACCGCGGCCCGGCAGGCCCGGGACGCCGTGCGGCTGCTGGAGACGGTGCTGGCACTCGAGCTGTTCGCCGCCGCCCAGGGCCTCGAGTTCCTGAGGCCCCTCGAGCCCGGCGTCGGGGTGGCCGCGGCCCACGCCCGCATCCGGGAGCGGGTCGCCCCGCTGGAGCGGGATCGGGTCATGGGGCCCGACATCGAGGCCGTCGAGGCGCTGGTCCGGGCGGGGGCGTTTGCGCGGCTGGACGAATGAGCGGCCGGCGGGACTGGCGCCCGGCCCGCCGAGGAGTCGCCGGAGGGGGTCGCTGAGATGACGCTGGTATTCGGGAACGCGGCGCAGGTCGCCACCTGCGAGGGCGCCGACGAATCGGCCGTGCTGGATGGGGCCGCGGTGGCGGTCGAGGAGGGCCGGATCGCCGCCGTGGGGCCGGAGGACGAGCTGGCGGCGCGCTACCCGGCCGCGGAGCGGATCGACTGCGGCGGCGGGGTGCTCACGCCGGGGCTGGTGGACTCGCACACGCACGCGGTGTTCGGCCGGTGGCGGGCGGACGAGTACGCGCTCCGGTCCCGGGGCGTGCCGTACATGGAGATCGCGCGGCGGGGCGGCGGCATCAACGCGTCCGTTCGGGACCTGCGGCGGCGCTCGGAGGACGAGCTGGTGGCGCTGGCCCGGGAGCGGCTGCACCCGTTGCTGGAGCTGGGCACCACCACGGTGGAGGTGAAGAGCGGGTACGGGCTGACGGTGGAGGACGAGCTCAAGATGCTGCGCGTGATCCGGCGGCTGGACGAGGAGGGGCCGCTGGACCTGGTGCCGACGTTCCTGGGCGCCCACGAGGTGCCGCCGGAGTACACGGGTCGGGCCGACGCGTACGTGGACCTGGTCATCGAGGAGATGATCCCCCGGGTCGCCGCGGAGCGGCTGGCGCGGTTCTGCGACGTCTTCATGGAGCCGGGCGTGTTCGACGGGCGCCAGGCCCGCCGGATCCTCGAGGCCGGCCGGGAGCACGGGCTCACGCCGAAGCTGCACGCCGACGAGCTGGAGCCATCGGGCGGGGCCGAGCTGGCCGCGGAGCTGGGGGCCGCCTCCGCCGACCACCTGGGCGCCATCAGCGACGCCGGCATCGAGGCGCTGGCCGGCTCCGACACCGTGGCCACGCTGCTGCCGGGCACGCTCTTCTTCCTCGGCCGCAAGGAGTACGCACCGGCACGGGCGCTGCTGGATGCCGGCGCCACCGTGGCCCTGGCCACGGACTTCAATCCCGGCTCGTCCGCCTCGCCGAGCCTGCCGCTGGTGATGACCATCGCATGCTCCCAGATGGGGATGAGCCCCGGGGAGGCGCTGCGAGCGGCCACGGCCGGCGGCGCCCGGGCGCTGCGGTTGACCGACGGCCGCGGCACCATCCGGGAGGGGGCGCCCGCGGACCTCGTGGTATGGGACGCCCGGGACCATCGCGAGATCCCCTACCGCTACGGCGTGCGCCTCGCCCGGGCCGTCTGGAAGGGCGGGCGCAGGGTCGCATAACCGCTTGTTCCCCGTCAACGGGAGGCGTATCTTCCGAGCCATGACGCCCCGGTCGCTGGAGATGGCATCGAAATGCGGCGCCGGCGCACATCGAACCGAGAGAGCGCCGGGGCGGACCCACTCTCGACGTGCCACCGTTCGTGCCGATCGGCCCCCGCCAGGACCCGCGGGGTGGGCGTGCGGGTGCGCCATGACCCGGTCCGTCCGCGGACCCGCGGCGCACGTCGCTCTTCCGTGACGCGACCGGCCCGCCCGGCGCCGGTGGACGTACGACGACGTCGTGCCATCGCGCTGGCGTGAATCGTGATCATCGAAGGGCCCCTGCGCCGGGGCCCGTGGACGAGGGGAGGATGGGGATCGCCAGGGCGGTCCGGGTCGGGACGGCGGGAGCGGGGCCCGGAGTCGCGGGCGCGCGGCCGGGGACCGGCCGGAGTTTCGCCGGGTAGCAGGACAACCCGCCGCGAGCGGGGCGAATCGATCGATCGGAAGGGCATGACTTCGATTGCCAAACTGAAGGACCGGGCTCGGAAGTACGAGCAGAGGGAGGACTGGCAGGCCGCGATCCGCGCCTACCAGCAGGTCCTGAACCGGGAGACGGGACGCGACGAGCTCGAGCTGGAGCTCGGCCTCTACAACCGGATCGGGGACCTCTATCTGCGCCTGGGCGAGACCGACGAAGCCGTCTCGTACTACGAGCAGGCGGCGGACAAGTACGCCGAGGCCGGGCTCTACAACAACGCCATCGCCCTCTGCAACAAGGCGCTGCGCCACCGCCCCGATCGCCCCGAGATCTTCCTCAAGCTCAGCCGGCTGAGCGCCGAGCAGGGCTTCACGACCGACGCCCGCCGCTGGATCCTGGATTACGCCGAGCGCCAGGTCCAGGCCGGGAACGTGGACGCCGCGCTGGCAGGGCTCGAGGAGTTCGCGGACTCCACGGAGGAGCCCGGCATCCGGGTGCTGCTGGCCCAGCAGCTCGCCGCCCACGGCCAGCAGCAGGCCGCCATCGAGCAGCTGCGCACGGCCCACGCCATGTGGCTGGAGCGGGGCGAGACGCACGAGGCGATCGCCGTGGTCGAGAAGGCCCGGGCCATCGACCCGGGCGTGGACTTCGGGGACGACGTCGCGTCGGGGCCCGACGCCGCGCCCTGGCCGGAGGCCGACACCCCGCCGCCGCCCGCGCCCGGTCCGCCGGGGGACGTGCGAGGGCTGGAGACCCGGACCGACGAGACGGACGCGGCCGGAGCCGGCCCGGGCACCCTGGGCGGCCTGGAGCGGTTCGAGCGGGCGGATCTGGGGTCGGAGCAGTACGACGACGAGGAGGAGCCCGAGCCGCTGCCGCTGCTGGACGCCGACGACGACGACGAAGAAGAGGAAGTCGAGCCGCTCCCGCTGCTGGATGACGGGGGCCCGGACAACGCCGCGGAGGTGGAGCCGGTCGCCGAGGAGCCGGTCACCGAGGAGCCGGTCGCCGAGGAGCCGGTGCCGGAGAGGCCGAGGGCGGAGACGCCAAGGCCGGAGACGCCGTTGCCGGAGACGCGGGACGCGGCGCCGGAGGAAGAGGCGCCCGCGGAGCCGGTCCGGCCGGCGGCGGAGGAGGACCACATCGTCGTCGACGATCTGGGCCCCCTGGACCTGAGCCTGGAGACGGAGGACCTGGGGCTGGAGCCGGCGCCGGAGGGACCGGAGGACGGGCTGGACCTGGGGACGCTGGACCTGAGCCTGGGAACGGACGAGGTCACGGCGGAGGACGTGGACGTGGACGCGGTGCTCCAGCGGGCCCGGGAGCTGGTGTCGAGGGGGATCCTGAGCGGGGCGCTGGCCGAGCTCCAGATCCTGTCGGGGACGGACGCGGGCCCGGAGGTGTTCCGGCACGCGCTGTCGGTGGTCACGGAGGTCATCCGTCACGACGCCAACGACCTGACGGCGTTGCAGCGGCGGGTGGAGTACGCGAGCCGGATCGGCGACCGGGAGCTGATCGTCGATGCCTATATCGACCTGGCCGACGCGCTGGCGCGGCTCGGGGCGGAGACCAAGGCGGAGGCGATGTACGAGCGGGTGCTGGACCTGGACCCGGAGAACGAGATGGCCCGGGAGGCGCTCGGGGTGCCGGAGCCGGAGGAGGAGACGGTGGACCTGGGTGCGGTGCTGGACGAGCTGGACGCGGATCCGCCGGCGGCGGAGTCCTCGGGCCGGCAGAGCGACGCGGGGTTCTCGGCGATGCTGTCGCACCTGCGGGCGAAGGAGCGGGGCGGGGAGGCGGACGGAGCGGAGGCCGGGGACCACTACGACCTGGGCCTGGCTTTCAAGGAGATGGGGCTGATCGACGAAGCGATCGGTGAGTTCCGGCGGGCGCTGACGGGGGGGGAGGAGCAGCTGAAGGTGTACGAGGAGCTGGGGCAGTGCTTCGTGCTGAAGGGGCAGTACAACGTGGCATTGAAGGTGTTCCAGCGGGCGCTCCAGGTCCCGCACACCGACCGGAAGGAGCTGCTGGGGGTGTACTACCACCTGGGCCAGTGTCACGAGGAGCTGGGCCACCGCCAGGAGGCCAGGCAGGCCTACGAGATGGTGCTCTCCATCGACGACTCGTTCGCGGACGTCCCGGAACGCGTGGGTCGCCTGTGACCGAAGGGGCCCAGAAGGTGCGGCGGGGGCGGCCCCGTCTCGGGGAGATCCAGGCGCCGGTCGCCGACGACCTCGACGTGGTGGTGGAGGAGATCCGCCGCATCATCCTTTCCGATTTCCCGCCGGTCCAGGAGGTGAACGAATACCTGGCGCTGGCCCGGGGCAAGCTCTTCCGCCCCACGCTGGTCCTGCTGTGCAACCGGATCGGGGACGGGAACGATCCGCGGGCGGCCACGCTCGGCGCCGTGGTGGAGCTGGTGCACCTGGCCACGCTGGTCCACGACGATGCCGTGGACCACTCCGTCCTGCGCCGGGGGATGCCCACGGTGAACGCCCTGTGGAACCACCAGTCGGCCATCATCATGGGCGACTACCTGTACAGCCGCGCGGTGAGCGAGCTGGCGGACTTCGAGCGGACGGACCTGATCCGGGTGCTGGCGGGGGCCGCGAACGAGATGAGCGTGGGCGAGATGCGGCAGCTGGTGTCCGCCGACGCCCTGGCCTTCGGCGAGGAGGACTATCATCGCCTGATCCGGGCGAAGACGGCGTCGCTGATGTCGGCGGCGTGCGAGCTCGGGGCGATGACCGGCGATCGGTCGTACCGGGACCCGCTGAAGCGGTTCGGCCACTTCATCGGGATGGCCTTCCAGATCGCCGACGACCTGCTGGACTACACGGCGAGCGAGGAGACCACGGGCAAGCCGGCGGGGCAGGACCTCCGGGAGCACAAGATGACGCTGCCGCTCATCGCGGCGATGCGACGGATGGACGAGGCGGCCCGGCGGGAGGTGGAGGCGTTCTTCGCGGATCCGGAGCCCACGGACGACGGGATCCGAAGGGTGATCGAGCTGAGCGAGGCGCACGGCGGGCTGGAGACGGCCCGGGCGCGGGCCGACGAGTTCGGTGACCGGGCCCGGGAGAGCCTGGCCCCGCTGCCGCCGGGCCCGGAGGCGGAGGCGCTGGAATCGGCGGTGAGCTACGTGGTGGACCGGAGACGATGACGATGACGGGAGTCCTGCAACGGTGAACGAGGACGTGTGATGCTGGGAACACGACGCCGAGCGCTGCCCCGGATGGTGTGGGCGATCATCATCGGACTGTTCCTCGGAGCGCTGTTCACGAAGCTCGTGATCCGCTACCTTCCCGATAGCGGGACGAGGGAGTTCCTGACCACCGCGGTCTCGGCCTCGCTGGGCCCGCTGGGGGTGGACCTGGTCGCGGTGGCATTCGTGATCGGTCCGCTCGTGCTCAACCTGAACGCGTTGAGTCTGGTCGGGATATTGATCGTGGCGCTGGTGATGCGTTCGTGGTGGTTCTAGGCCAGCAAGGAGCGATGAGCTATGCCGGGGTTCGGTAGCGTGGGCGTCTGGGAGGTCATCCTGATCCTCGCGGTCCTGCTGCTGGTGTTCGGTGCCAAGCGGCTGCCGGAGATCGGCGCGGCGCTCGGGAAGGGGATCCGGGAGTTCAAGGGCTCGGTGCGGGAGATCGAGAGCGAGTTCAACCGACCCGGCGACCGGCCCAGCGACCGGCCTCGCGCCGACCTGCCACGCAACGAGGCGCCCCGGACGGAGGAGCCGGCCCAGCCCCGGGAGGTGGAGACGACGCGGCCCGAGCCGGAGAAGAAGTCGGACGCCGGCTGAGCGACGCTCCCGGACGACACCGGGACGACGAACGCCCCCGGCGGTGCCGACCGCCGGGGGCGTTCGCGTACGCGGACCCGGGCGCCGTCAGGTGGCGGCGTCCGTGGCCGGCTGGAGCACCCGGTCCCGCTCGTCCACGACGCGGGCCTCCTCCNNCGGTCGCGGTTGTCCACGACGCGGGCCTCCTCCCGGAGGGCCGCCAGGAACTGGTCGAGCCGCTGGCTCTGGAGCGCCCGGATCACCTGCTGCCGCTGCTGGGGCAGCTGCTCCTCCCAGGCCTCACGGTCCGCCTCGGTGCGGTCGGTGACCCGGATCACGTAGAAGGCGTCCGGCGTCTCCAGCAGGCCGCTCGTCTCCCCCACCTCGAGGCCGAAGGCCGCGCCGATCACCGCGTTGGCGGAGCCCACGCCCGGGACGAAGTCGAGCCGCGTGAAGGGGCCGGCGTCCCGCACCGGCAGCTCCGCCGCCCCGGCGGCTTCCTCCAGCGACGCGCCGCCCTCGATCCGCTCCACCAGCTGCCGGCCGATGTCTCGCGTCCGCTCGCGCTTGCGCTCCGTGCGCAGGATCGATCGGATCGTCGGCTCGGCCTCCTCCAGGGTCAGCGGCCTGGCCTCTTCGCGCTCGATCAGCTCCATCACGTAGAACCGGGTGTCGTTCTCGAACACCGGGCTCACCGCGTCCGGCAGCGGGTCCTGCTCGAACGCCCAGTCCACGCCTTCCGCCACCGAGCCCACCCCCGACACCGTGGGCAGGAGCGGCGTGAGCTCCGTCGTCCGCACGTCCAGCCCCAGGTCCTCCGCGGCCGCGGTCAACGACATCCGCTCCACCATCGACTCCAGCGAGTCCACCGTCGCCAGCATGGTGTCCTCGCTCTCCAGCGTGCGCCGGACCGGGATCAGGATGTGGGACACGTCGGCCTCCTCCTCCGTGCGCCGATCCACCCGGAGCACGTGGTAGCCGTTCCGGGTCAGGACTGGCGCCGTGACCTCGCCCAGGGACGCGGCCCAGACCGCCTCCTCGAAGGCCGGGACCGTCTGGCCCCGCTGGACCGTCCCCATGCTGCCGCCCTGCTCCGCGGACGGGTCGTCCTCGCTCTCCCGACGCGCCACCTCCGCGAAGTCCGCCCCCTCCTCCACGATCTCGCGCCGGACCTCCCGCGCCCGCTCCAGCGACGCGACCGTGTCCGCCGCCGTGGGCCGCTTGTCCACCGCCACGACCCGGACCTGGGCGCGGGCCGGCCGCTCGAAGTCGTCCCGGTGATCGTTGTAGTAGCCCGCCACGTCCCGGTCGGCGACCGTCACCTCCGCGTCCGCCACCAAGCGCTGGGGGTCCAGCAGCGCGAAGCGCAGCGTCGCCGTCTCGTTCTGCTCCTGATACAGGCGCCAGAGCTCGCCGTCCGTCACCACGATGGACGCGCCGATCTGCTGGAACAGCTTGTTGCGCGGCATGATGCGACGGTAGTAGGCCTCCAGGTCCCGCAGCAGCTGCGGGTCCGCCGACGCCGAGGCGAGGAACCGGTGGTACTTCTCCAGGTCGAACTGACCGTTCGTCCGGAAGATGTCGTACGAGTAGAACTCCGGCGGAGGCGCGATCCGCGCCGCCTGCCGGATCTCCTCGTCCGTCACCTCGATGCCCCGCCGGCGCAGCTCCTGCTCGATCAGCTGGTCCATCACCAGCTGGTTCCACGCCTCCTGCTCGATCTCCCGGTTCTCCGCCGAGCTGATCGCGCCGCCCTGCTGCTGGCGCTGCTCGTACAGGCTCCGGTAGAGCCGCGAGTAGGCGTCGTACGTGATGGCGTCGCCGTTCACCGTCCCCAGCTGCCCGCCCGAAAGGGCGCCGGCGCTGCGGCCGCTCATGTCCATCCCCCACTCGAACACCATGAGAGCCACGAAGGCCAGTGCTGTGATCAGCATGATCCACTTCGTGTTCTCACGCATCTGCTGCATCATACGCCGACGACTCCTCCGCTGGACGGGCTGTACCGTGACACAAACACGAAAGATACGCCCGGCGCCCGGGCCCTTCAACCGCCCGCCGGGCGTCGGACCCCCCCGAGGCGGCCTCCCTGGCTGCGTTGACAGCCTCGCGCGGGGGGATCTATCTTGCACCCCTCACCGACGTTCCTTGCCCGTCGCGTCCCCAGGAGCAGTCGATGTCCGACGCGCATCGCGCTGAGATAGCGAAGCTGGAAGCCCTCTACGCGGAGAATCCGGAGGGCCGCCTCTTCACCCACCTGGCCGAGGCCTACCGGAAGGACGGCCAGCTGACGCGGGCCCACGAGGTCCTCGCGAAGGGAATCGAGCGGCATCCGGATTATTCCAGTGCCCACGTGGTGCTCGGCCGCGTCCTGATGGACCAGGGGCGGTTCGACGAGGCGACCACCGAGTTCCACCGGGTGCTCGAGTTCGACGAGCACAACCTGGTGGCGCTGGGGTCGCTGGGGGAGATCGCCCGGGTCCAGGGCCGGGACACGGCGGCCATCGAGTACTTCGAGCGGCTCCTGGAGCTGGACCCGTCCAGCGAGGAGACGAAGGACTTGCTCGCGGAGCTGCGGGCGGAGAAGCCCGCCGCCGAGGCGGCGCCGGGTGCCGGCGCGGACGCGGCGGCCGTAGCGGACGGCCCCTCGGGGGAGACCGTGGCGGGGCTGGAGCCGACCGCGGTCGAGGACGCCGGGGAGCGAGGCGGTGCCGGGGAGCCGCTGGAGGGGTTCGAGCGGGCCGATGACGACGCGGTGGACGAGGCGGAGGCCGCCGCCGGACCGGTGGGAGGGCTCGAGGAGGTCGGGGCCGGCGAGGCCGTCGAGGACGCGCCGTGGGCGACCTCGCCGTCGGAGGAGGAGGAGGGTGAGGACGAGATCGTCTGGTTGACGGGTCCGGAGGCGGCGGACCCGGACGCGACGGAATCCGCGGAGGTCTGGGAGCCGGAGCTGGTGGAGGAGGCGGAGACCCGGGCCGAAGCCGACGAGGCGTCGGCGGGGTCCGGCGCCGGGGAGACCGGAGCGGAGCTCCCCCGGGGTCCCGGCCCGGAGCCGCTGGACGCCGAGGCCTCGCCGTGGGCGGTGGGTGGGCCGGACTCGGAGCGGGACGAGCCGGAAGCGGCGGAGCCCGTCGGAGAGTCGGCGGAGGCCGATGCCGCGGCGTGGCAGGAGCCCCGGCAGGAGGCGCCACTGCCCGACGAGCCGGGCGTGATGACGGAGACGTTCGCGTACGTGTACGCCCGCCAGGGGCTGTACGAGCGGGCGGCCGAGGTCTACCGGGAGCTGATCCGGCAACGGCCGGACGACGACGCGCTGCGGGCGCGTCTCGCCGAGATGGAGGAGCTGGCGGCGGAGGTCCGGGGCCAGGAGGCCGGGCTCGCCGCGGACGGGGACGTGGACGGCGCGGAGGAGCTGGAAGGGTTCGAGTCGTCCGAGGTGGACGCCGGCGACGTGGAGGCCGAGACGCTGGCGGGGTTCGAGCCGGAGGAAGTGGACTACGACACCGGGCTGTCCGCGGAGACGACCGCCGGGGAGGCCGAGCCGGAGCCGTTCGCGGACGCCGTCGAGGTGCGGGACGTCCCGGCTCCGCCGGAGGAAGAGGCGCCCTGGGGCGAGGTGGTCGGGGCGACGGAGGAGGCGGTGGGGGCGGAGGACGAGGCGGTCTCGGTGGGCGAGGAGCCGGACCACTCGCCCTGGACGGCGGACGACTGGAGCTCGCCCACCGAGGAGACCCCCTATGCCTGGGCGGCGGACGAGACCGAGGACGATACGTCGCCGCCGATCCACGACTATCTCACCGGCCTGCTGGACTGGTCCGGCGGCGCCGCGGTCGAGGAGGAGCCCGCGGCGCCCGCGGACGAGCCCGGGGCGCCGGAGGGGCCCGGCGCGACGGACCCGTGGGCCGCGGCGGCAGACGACGAGGCGGAGGCCGGCGAGGGGGACCCGTGGGCCGCGCCGAAGCAGGAGGCGGCGCCGCCGGAGGCGGGCGAGGGGCCCGGGGATGCCGGGGCCGGCGGGGCCGAGGTCCGGATGGAGCCGGCGGGCGAGGAGCCGACCGCGGAGGAGGCGGTCGGGGAGGAGCGACGGGCCGTCGAGGACCGGGCGGGCGGGGAGGAGCCGGCGGAAGTGGAGCCGGCGGAGCCGGGCGGGGCGGAGCCGAGGCCGGAGCGGCCCGGCCCCACGGGCGAGGACGACGAGGATGACGACCTGGACATGTTCCGCTCGTGGCTGGAGAGCCTGAAGCAGTGAGGATCGAGGTCCTCCATGGCCCCAACCTGAACCTGCTGGGCCCCAGGGAGCCGGAGATCTACGGCTCGGGGACGCTGGGCGAGGTGGACGAGGGGATCCGGTCGGTGGCGGCGGAGCTCGGGGTCGATGTGGACATCCTGCAGTCGAACCACGAGGGGGTCCTGGTCGACCGGATCCAGGAGACGTCCGGGTCGGCGGACGGGTACGTCGTGAACGCGGGCGGCTACACGCACACGAGCGTGGCCCTGCGGGACGCGCTGGTCGCGTCGGGTCGCCCGTTCGTGGAGGTACATCTGAGCAACGTGCACGGACGGGAGCGGTTCCGTCGGCGGTCGCTGCTGGCGTCCGCGGCGCTGGGGACCGTGGGCGGCTTCGGCGCGGCCAGCTACACGCTGGCGCTGCGGGGGCTGGTCCGGCACCTGGAAGACTCGAACGAGGAATAGGGAAACGTGGCGAGAGCAAGCGAAGCGGTGGAGGCGGCGGAGGCCGGTGAGGAGACTCCGGCCCCCGACGTCGGTAGCCCGCGGGTGGAGGCGCAGACGACCGGCCCGGACCGGGGTGGCGCCTCCCAGCCGCTGATCGACCTGGAGTTCGTGAAGGGTCTGATCGAGGCGGTGGACGGGAGCGGGATCGACTCGCTGGAGATCACGCGCGCGGGCACCCGGGTCAAGATCGCGAAGACGCCACCGGCGGCGGTCCCGGCCCCCTCGTACGTGCCGCCCCCGGCCCACGCCCCGGCGCCTCAGCCGGGCTCGCCGGCGGGCGCGGCGCCGCCGGCCGGGGCCGGGTCGGAGACGGCGCCGGCCCCGGGGGCCGACACGGCGGCGGGAGAACCCAGCGGGCTCACGGAGGTGACGTCGCCCATGGTGGGGACGTTCTACCGGGCGCCGGCGCCGGACGCCCCGCCGTACGTGGAGGTGGGCGACCGGGTGACGAAGGGCCAGACGCTCTGCATCCTCGAGGCGATGAAGCTCATGAACGAGCTGGAGTCCGAGGTGGAGGGCGTGATCCGCGAGATCCTGGTGGAGAACGCCGAGCCGGTGGAGTACGGCCAGGTCCTGTTCCGCGTCGATCCGAACGGCTGACGCGGGATGTTCCGCAAGGTACTGATCGCGAACCGCGGCGAGATCGCGCTGCGGGTGATCCGGGCGTGTCGCGAGCTGGGGATCCGGACGGTCGCCGTGTACAGCGAGGCGGACCGGGAGTCGCTGCACGTCCGGTTCGCGGACGAGGACGTCTGCATCGGCCCGCCGCCGGCCCGGGACAGCTACCTGAACATCCCGCGGATCATCGCGGCCGCGGAGGTCACGGGCGCGGACGCCATCCACCCCGGGTACGGGTTCCTCGCGGAGAACGCCGAGTTCGCGGAGATCTGCGAGCAGTCGGAGATCGTGTTCATCGGGCCGACGGCGGAGCAGATCCGGCGGATGGGGGACAAGGCGGTGGCCCGGGAGACGATGATGGCCGAGGGCGTGCCGGTGGTGCCGGGCAGCGACGGGGCGGTGGACGATCCGGACGCGGCGCTGAAGATCGCGAAGGGCATGGGCTTCCCGGTCCTGATCAAGGCGGCGGCCGGGGGGGGCGGGAAGGGCATGCGCGTGGCCGCCGACAAGGACTCGTTCGCGAAGGCGTTCCAGGCGGCGAGGACGGAGGCGGAGGCGGCGTTCGGCGACGGCACCGTGTACATCGAGAAGTACCTGGAGCGCCCGCGCCACATGGAGATCCAGGTGATCGGGGACGTACACGGCCGGGTGGCGCACCTGGGGGAGCGCGAGTGCTCGCTGCAGCGGCGCCACCAGAAGCTGATCGAGGAGTCCCCGTCCCCGGCGGTGGACGCGAAGCTGCGGGAGCGGATGGGCAAGGCCGCGGTGAGCGCGGCGCAGGCCATCGACTACCACTCGGCGGGCACCGTGGAGTTCCTGCTGGACGAGGACGGCAGCTTCTACTTCATGGAGATGAACACCCGCATCCAGGTGGAGCAGAGCACCCGGTGACGGAGCTGGTGACGGGGTTCGACCTGATCAAGGAGCAGATCCGGGTCGCGGCCGGCGAGCGGCACACGGTGCCGGACAAGAACCCCGTGGTGCTCAACGGGCACGCCCTGGAGTGCCGGATCAACGCGGAGGACCCGGNNCGGGTGGACTCCCACGCGTACCAGGGCTACCGGGTCCCGCCATATTACGACTCGCTGCTGGCGAAGCTGATCGTGCACGGGCGGGACCGGCAGGAGTCGCTGATCCGGATGCGGCTGGCGCTGGAGTCGTTCATCGTGGAGGGGGTGAAGACGACGATCCCGTTCCTGCTGGAGCTGCTGGAGGATCCGGCCGTGGTGGCCGGCGACATCGACACCAAGTTCCTCGAGCGGAGGATGGCGGAGCGCGCCGCAGCCTCGTGACCGTCGACGTGTACTTAACGCCCGGGGAGCTGCCGGCCCGGGGGCTGCCGGCGCAGGTCGTGGTCGTCGACGTGCTCCGGGCCACCAGCACGATCGTGGAAGCGCTGGCCAACGGCGCCCGGGCGGTGTTCCCCGTGGCGACGGTGGACGACGCGGCGCGGATCGCGGAGGGCATCGGCCGGGACTCCGTCCTCGTGTGCGGCGAGCGGAAGGGGCTGCGCATCGAGGGGTTCGACCTGGGCAACGGGCCGCCGGAGTTCGGCGCCGACCGGGTCGCGGGGTCGTCGCTGGTGATGACCACGACCAACGGGACCGCCGCGTTCCTGGCCGTGGCCGAGCGGCGCGCCGCCGGTGCGGATGGCGGGCCGGACTGTGGNNCGCGGTGGTCGGCGCGGTGGCGGCCTGCGCCGCGGACGTGGCGGTGGTGTGCGCGGGCCGGGAAGGCCGGTTCGCGTTGGAGGACGCGCTGTGCGCGGGCGTGATGGTGCGCGCGCTGGAGCGGGCGGGCGCGGCGTCGGGGCTGCACGATGGAGCGGTGGCGGCGCGGGCGCTGGCGGAGGAGTGGGGCGGCGACCTGCCGGAGGCCCTGGGGCGGACGGCGGCCGCGCGTCGGCTGGAAGAGATCGGGAGGGGGGAGGACGTGGCGTTCTGTGCGCAGGTGAACCGAACGGCCGTGGTCCCCCGGTTCCGGGACCGGAAGATCGTCGCGGAGTAGCATGGCGTCGAAGAAGGGGAAGCGGGCGAAGTCGAAGCGGCGGGACGGGCTGCTGACGGAACGGCAGCGCCGGGACCTGCTGGGTCTGGGCCTCGTGCTCCTGGCGCTGTTCACGGCGCTGAGCCTGGTCCCGCCGGACGTCGTGGGGCTCCACCCGGGGCCGGCGGCCAACCTCATGGGCGTGGTGGGCTCGGCGTTCTTCGACGGCGGCCACGCCGCCCTGGGCGTGGGGCTCTACCTGGTGCCGCTGATCCCCGCGCTCGGCTCGCTGGCGGCGTTCGGCGTCCGCCCCGGGCTGGCGCTCCGCTGGGTCGTCCTGTCGGCCATCCTGACCCTCCTGGTCCCCGTGGCCGTGGGGGTGGGTACGTTCCAGGGGCCGGGCGCGGCCGCGGCGGGGTGGTGGGGCATCATCGTGGCGGCCCCCACCGTGGCCGCGCTGGGCACGGTCGGGGCGGCGCTGCTGGTGGCGTTCGTCGGCCTTGCGGCGAGCATCGTCACCATCGGCTGGAACCCGGCCCGGAGCGCGGCGGACGGAGCCACCCGGGGGGCGCAGGCGCTCCGGGGGGCGGTGGAGTCCATCGATCCCGCCGCGGCGTCCGGCCCGTTTCGTCGGATGCTCCGCTCCCGGGCCCGGCGGGCCGAGACGCCGGCGGAGGAGGGCGTCGGGCTGGAGCCCCGGGCGGCGGAGCCGGAGCCGGGGTCGGAAGCGGGACCCGAGGCGGCCGTGGAGCGGTCGGGGCGGAGGATGTCCGGGGGCGGGCCCGTGGACGGGACGCCGTTCGAGGGGCCCATGGAGGCGGGCGAGCCGGGATCGGCGCCGCCCGTGCCGCTGTTGCAGTCGAAGCCGGACCGCGACCCGGCGCTGACGAGCCGGGAGCTGGACCGCCTGGGCGAGGTGCTGGTGGACACGCTGCGGACGTTCCGGGTGGAGGGCGAGATCGTGGGCCGGACCACGGGGCCGGTGGTGACGCAGTACGAGTTCGCGCCGGCGCCGGGGATCAAGGTGAGCCGGGTGGAGGCGCTGGACGCGGACCTGGCGCTGGCGCTGAAGGCGCCGAGCGTGCGGATCGTGGCGCCGATCCCCGGGAAGGCGGCGGTGGGCGTCGAGGTCCCGAACCCGGAGCCGGAGGTCGTCTATCTGCGGGAGATCGTGGAGGCGCCGGCGTTCCAGCGGAGCCGCGGCCAGCTCCCGCTGGCCCTGGGGAAGGACCTGGAGGGGACGCCCTACGTCTCGGACCTGGCGAAGATGCCGCACCTCCTGATCGCCGGGGCCACGGGCTCCGGGAAGTCGGTGTGCATCAACACCATCATCACCAGCCTGATCTACCGCCACTCGCCGCAGACGCTGCGGCTGCTGATGATCGACCCGAAGATGGTCGAGCTGAGCATGTACGGCGACCTGCCGCACCTGCGCCACCCGGTGGTCACGGACCCCGAGGACGCGGCGCTGGTGCTGCGCTGGGCGGTCTACGAGATGGAGCGCCGCTACGAGCTGCTGTCGCAGAACAGCGTGCGGTCCGTCACCGAGTTCAACCAGCGGGTGGCCGAGGGCAAACCGCTGAGGCGCGTGGAGCCCCACGGTCCGGAGGGGGACCCGGACCGCTGGATCTGGGACGACGGGCCGCTGCCGTACGTCGTGCTGATCGTGGACGAGCTGGCCGACCTGATGATGGCGGTCCAGTCCGACATCGAGCGACCGCTGGCGCAGCTGGCGCAGAAGGCGCGGGCCATCGGGATCCACCTGATCGTCGCCACGCAGCGGCCCAGCGTGAACGTGATCACGGGGCTGATCAAGGCGAACTTCCCGTGCCGGATCGCGTTCCGCGTCAGCTCGAAGGTGGACTCGCGCACGATCCTCGACCAGAACGGCGCGGACGCGCTGCTGGGCAACGGCGACATGCTCTTCCTGCCGCCGGGCNNCTGGACCAGAACGGGGCCGACGCCCTGCTGGGCAACGGCGACATGCTGTTCCTCCCGCCCGGCGCGTCCGACCCCGTGCGGATCCAGGGCGCGTTCGTCTCCACGGAGGAGACGGAACGGCTCATGAAGTGGTACCGGGAGCGGGGCGAGGCGGACGGCGGCGAGGAGCGCGACATCCTCGAGGTCGTGCGGGAAAGGGACCAGGAGGCCGCGGGCAACGTCGCCGACGAGGTCCTGGAGGAATGGGACGAGCTGTTCCGCCAGGCCGCGGAGGTCTGCATCCAGCACGAGCAGGGCTCCACGTCGCTGCTCCAGCGCCGCCTCCGGATCGGCTACGGCCGGGCGGCCCGGATCGTGGACCAGCTCGAGCACGCCGGGATCCTGGGGCCGCCGGACGGCTCCAAGCCCCGGGAGGTGCTCATCGGGCTGGACGGCCTCGACCTGGTGATCGCCGGCCAGAGCGAAGGGCCGGAGGACTTCCGGGACGAGGAGTAGCGGGCGCCGGCCGAACAGCCCCGCTGGCGCGGACCTCGCGGGGGTGTCGACCCGGGCCGGCCAGGGGCCGGGGCGCGGGCGCGGCGGGGTCGGAGGGCCGCCCCCGGGCGAGGAACGACGGGCGGCACGGGCGGGTACCCACCCCCGGAGGCGAACCGGAACGGAGCGAGATGAACGGACGGACGTGGGCATACGTGGGGGGGGTCGCGGTGCTGGTCGTGGCCGGGGTGTGGATCTTCGCCGGGGGCGGGGACGGCGCCGAGGCGGGCAGCGCGCCGGTCGCGGAGACCCCGGGGGGCGGCAGCGCGGCGGCCCCGGTGGACGCGGGGGGCGATGCGCCGGTCCGCATCGTGACGGACGGCCCGGACGCGCCCGCCGGCGAGTCGCCGACGGAGCCCGGGGGCGGAGGCGGAGGAGCAGCCCCGGCCGGGGACGGTGACGCGGCGGGGTCCCGCGGGTCGACGCCGGCGGCGGGCGGATCGGACGCGGAGGAGCCGCGCGGGACGGATCCGCAGGCGCCGTCGGTGGCGAGGCTCCTGGAGGCCACGTCGTCGGCGTACGAGTCGCTGGGCTCGTTCCGGGCGGAGTTCGAGCAGGAGCTGGAGAACCGGCTGCTGGGTCGGACCACGCGCTCGAGTGGCACGCTCTACCAGCGGCAGCCGGACCGGTTCCTGATGGACTTCAGCGACCCGGAAGGCGACGTGATCGTGGGCGACGGGCGCCATTTCTGGATGTATTTCCCGAGCGTGGACGCGAAGCAGGTGCTGCGGACGGCGGGGGGCGCCGGCGGGCTCGACCTGCACGCCCAGTTCATCGGCGATCCGGTGGCCCGTTTCGAGGCGACCTACGAGGGTCGCGAGGGCGTTCGCGGCCGGCCCGCCCACGTGATCACGCTGGTCCCGCGGGAGCCGGCCGGCTACCGGCGGCTGAAGGTCTGGATCGACGAGGAGGACCACCTGGTGCGGCGGTTCGTGCTGACGGAGGAGAACGAGAACGTCCGCCACTTCGAGCTCCGGGACCTGGAGATCGATCCGGCCCTCCCCGACGGCCTGTTCGAGTTCACGCCGCCCGCCGACGCGGTGGTGGTGGACCGCGGATGACGCGACCGACGCCCGCACCGGCGGCCCGGTGAGCGAGCGGATCCGGAAGTCCCTGCCGGTGCTGCCCTCGGGGGCGTCCGACGCGGGCGCGGTGCACGTGGCCCGGGCGGTGGAGGCGGCGGGCGTCGAGGCGGCCGGGGCGGTGCGGGTGGCCATGGTCACCCTGGGCTGCGACAAGAACACCGTCGACAGCGAGCGGATCCTGAGCAGTCTGCTGGGGGCGGGGGTCCGGATCGCCGAGTCGCCGGACGACGCCGACGTGGTGGTGGTGAACACCTGCGGGTTCATCGAGATGGCGAAGCAGGAGTCCGTGGACACGCTGCTCGAGGCGGCGCGGCTGAAGGAGGCGGGGCGGGTCCGGGCGGTGGTGGGTATGGGCTGCCTGGTCCAGCGCTACAAGCCGGAGCTGGAGGCCGAGATCCCCGAGGTCGACCTCTTCCTGGGCCTCGGCGAGGTCGACCGGCTGGTCCCGGAGCTGGCGGAGCGAGGGATCGTGGAGGCGGATGCTCCCCTCATGGAGCGACCGCTGCGGGTACTGAGCAGCGCCACGGGGCCCGGCCACAGCTCGCACCTCAAGATCAGCGAGGGGTGCGACCACGGCTGCGCGTTCTGCGCCATCCCCCTGATGCGGGGGAAGTTCCGGTCGACGCCGCTGGACGTCCTGGTCGGGGAGGCGCAGGAGCTGGAGCGCCGGGGCGTCGTGGAGCTGAACCTGGTGAGCCAGGACACGACCTGGTACGGCCGGGACTGGGCCCGTGCTCTCGCCCGGGGCGAGGAGGCCCCCGTCCGGAGCGCGGAGGGGGAGAGCTACTTCCTGGGACGGCCGTTCGACGCCATGCCCAACGCGCCGGAGGACCCCCGGCGCCACGCCTTCGGCGGGCGGAGCGGGGGCCCGGTGCGGCCGGGCCCGATCCGGATCGACGGGATCGACCGGACGGGCGCGCTGCCGCTGCTGCTCCGGACGCTGCTGGCGGAGACGTCGATCCCATGGCTGCGGCTGTTCTACATGTACCCGTCCGGCATCACGCCGGAGCTGGTCCGGCTGATCGGCGCGGAGGAGCGGATCCTTCCGTACCTGGACATGCCGATCCAGCACGGCTCCGACGCCGTGCTGGCGCGGATGCGGCGGCCGGAGCGGCGCGCGACGATCCTCGAGCGGGTCGGCTGGCTGCGCGCTGCACTGCCGGACCTCGCGCTGCGGACCACCGTGATCGTGGGGTTCCCGGGCGAGACGGAGGAGGACTTCGAGGCGCTCGTCTCGCTGCTGGAGGAGGTGCGCTTCGACCACGTGGGCGCGTTCGCCTACTCGGAGGAGGAGGACACCCCGGCGGCGGCCATGAAGGACCCGGTCCCGGGGCCGGTGCGACGCGAGCGACTGGAGCGGCTGATGGACATACAGCGCGGGATCACACTGGAGCGGAACCAGGCGCGGGTCGGCACGCGTGCGACCGTGCTGGTGGACGAGGTCGCCGACGGGGCGGCCGTGGCCCGCGGCCCGTGGCAGGGGCCGGAGGTGGACGGCGTGATCGAGATCGGGGACGCCGACGGACTGGACGCGGGGCACCTGGCCGAGGTGGAGATCACGGGCGCCGGCGAGCTCGACCTCGTGGCGGAGGTGGTGCGGTGAGGGCCCGGCTGGGGCCTCTGCTCCTCGCCGTGGCGATGCCGGCGTGCACCGTCGCGGGGCCGCGGCCGGGCGGGGGCGGCGGCCCCCCGGATGTCCCGGAGCTGGCGGGGGGTGAGCCGGACGTGCGGGTCGGTGTGCGGGTGGAGGTCCCGTCGATCCGGCTGGGAGGCACGGACCGGGTCGAGCTGGTGGACGAGTCGGGGCGGGTCCGTGGGGAGGGCCGGGGGCCGTGGACGGTGGTCCGGACCGCGGACGGGGTCGAGCTGACGGGCGCGGACGGCACGCTGCGGGTGCGGGGCCCCATCGTGGCGAGGCCGGTGGCCGGCCAGGTCCGGATCGACGACACCACGTATCGGGGCGCCGCGCTGGTCCGGCCGGCGGCCGAGGGCGTCACCGCCGTGAACCTGGTGGAGCTGGAGACCTATCTGCTGGGGGTGGTGCCGCGGGAGATCGGCGGTGGCCGGCCGCCGGAGGAGCTGGCGGCGGTGAAGGCCCAGGCCATCGCGGCCCGGACCTACGCGGTCCGTCAGCTCGGTCGACGGGACTCGCTGGGGTTCGACTACTACGGCAGCGTGCTGGACCAGGTCTACGGCGGCATGGACGCCGAGGACGAGACGACCACCCGGGCGGTCCGGGAGACCCGCGGGGAGGTCGTGGTCCACGACGGCGAGCCCATCGAGGCGTACTACCACTCGACCTGCGGCGGACGGACGGCCGCGCTGGAGGAGGTCTGGGGCGGCGAGCCCCGGCCGTATCTCCGGTCGGTCTCCGACCGACGGCCCGACGGCGGCTGGTACTGCGAGAGCTCGAACCGGTTCCGGTGGACGGAGCACTGGACGCACGACGAGCTGCTGGCCACGCTCACCGCCGGGCTGCGGGAGCGGGGCGAGGTCGGCGCCGTGACCCGGGTGGAGTCGCTGGAGGTCACGGGCCGGACGAGGTCCGGGCGGGCGGAGGCGCTGCGGGTCGCGACGAACCTGGGTACCGCGCGGATCCCCGCCGACTCGATCCGGTGGGTGCTCCGGCCGGAGCCCGGCCGGATCCTGAACAGCGCCGCCATCGAGCTGGACCCGGAGGGCCACGGTGAGGTCGAGGCGCTGACGGTGGAAGGCGCCGGCTGGGGCCACGGCATCGGGATGTGCCAGATCGGCGCCCTGGGCCGATCCCGGGCGGGTCAGTCCTATCGCGAGATACTCCTGACGTACTATCCTGGAACCCGGATCGTTCGCCTCTACTGAGAAAGAAGGCCATGCGACGCTGCCTCCTCGGAATCGGACTGGCGCTGGCCGCCGCCGCTCCGCTCACCGCCCAGACCCTGGCCGACTACGACTACGAGGACCTCGCCTTCCGGGGCATCGGGATGGGCGGGGGATACATCTGGGCCGACAAGGTGGTCAACACCCAGGAATTCAGCATCCGGGTGGACCTTGGGTACCTCGGCCCGGGCGTCCGGATCATCCCGTCCGTGAGCTACTGGAGCTCCAACTTCACGGACGAGGAGCTGGACGAGCTGGCCAACCGGCTCTCGGACCGGACCGGCGCCACCGTGGACGGCCAGGACCTCGGCCCGCTGGACGTGAGCGATATCGCCCTCTCCCTGGACGGCCACTTCGTCTGGAACACGCCGCTCCTCGTGCTCACGTACGTAGGCGCGGGCATGGGCTTCCACGCGCTGAACGGACAGGGCGACGCCATCGATGACACGTTCGTCGAGGACCTCCTCGACACCATCACGCTGGGCGGGTCCGCCATCGCCGGCGCCGAGATCGAGCCGGTGGACCGGTTCCGGGCCTACAGCGAGGCGCGCTACACCTTCATGAACAGCATCCAGTACCTGTCGGTCCGGTTCGGGCTCCAGGTCATGTTCGGCCACGACGAAGACGTGACGGTGGGTGTGGTACCCGCCGCCCCGCCGGGGACGCGGCCGTGAGCCCCAAACGGCTGAAGGTCGGCCTCGTGGGGACCGGCGCCATCGCCCAGATCGTCCACATCCCGCTCCTCAAGGAGCTGCCCGGCGTCCGGCTCGAGGCGCTCTGCGACATCGACGAGAAGAAGGCGGGCGCCATCGCCCGCCGCCTGGACGTGCCCCACGTCTTCGACCGGACCGAGGACCTGTTCGCCTCGGACGCCGTGGATGCCGTGGTCATCTGCTCGCCCAGCCACCTCCACCACTCCCAGGCCATCGCGGCGCTGGAGGCGGGCAAGCACGTGCTGGTCGAGCGGCCGCTGGCCATCGACCCGGCGGGCGCCGAGGCGGCGGTGCAGGCGGCCGAGCGGGCGGACCGCGTCCTGCTGGTGGCCTACAACAACCGGTTCCGCCCCGACACCCGGGGCGTGAAGTCGTTCGTCGAGTCGGGTGAGCTGGGCGACGTGTTCTCGATCCACGGGACCTGGTTCAACCGCAAGGTCCGGCCGAAGCGGCCGACCTGGCGCCACCGCAAGGGGACCGCCGGCGGCGGCGCGTTCATGGACCTGGGGCTCCAGGTGCTGGACCTGTGCCTGTGGACGCTGGACTATCCCCGGGTCGAGCGGGTATGCGCCCACCTGCACCCCGGCGAGGGCTTCGAGGTCGAGGACGCCGCCGCGGTGCTGCTCCGGCTCGCCGACGGGACCGCGGTCTCCGTGCAGGTGACCTGGAGCCTGTACGGGGAGCGGGACCGGCACCACATCCGGATCTTCGGCACCGGGGGCTCCGCCTCGACCGAGCCGCTGAAGGTCCACCGGGAAACCGAGCACGGCGTCCTCGACGTCACGCCCCAGATCGCGCCGGGCCGCGAGAACGCATACACGGCCTCCTACCGGGAGGAGCTCCGCCAGTTCGCGGCGGCGGCGCTGGGCGGCTGGTCCCCCGACCCGCCCCGGGAGCAAATCGAGCTGATGCGGATCGCGTCCAAGGTCTACGAGTCCGCCGACAAGGGCAAAGAGCTGAAGCTGTGACCCTCTCGCCGCCCAGGGGGGAGCGCGCCCTCCCCGTCCTGGCGGGCCTGCTCCTCGCTCTCTCCTACCCGCCGGCGAGACTCCTGCTGCCCGCCTTCCTCGGGCTCGTCCCCCTCCTCGTGCTCATCGCCGGACTGCCCGCCGGCGCCGCCGGCCGCTGGCGCGCCACCCGGGCCGGTTTCCTCGCCGGCCTCGTCTACTTCGGGCTCCAGCTGTACTGGCTCGTGGTCGCCCTCGTGGACTACTCGCTCCTGGCCGTGCCCGCCTACCTCCTCACCGTTCTGGTCCTCACCGGGCTGGTCGGCGCGTTCGCCTGGGCCGTCCACTACACCCGGGACCGACTCGGCCTACCGCTGGTCCTCCTGGCCGCCCTGTTCTGGCCGTCCCTCGAGTGGATCCAGGCCCACCTCGGCGACCTCGCCTTTCCCTGGCTCGGGCTCGGCACCGCCCTGGCTCCCTTTCCCCGCCTCGCCGGCGCCGCCGACCTGGTCGGGAGCCGCGGGCTCACCGTCTGGATCGCCGCCGTGAACGGGCTCCTGGCCGACGGCGTGATCCGCAGTCGGAGCGGCCGGCCCATCCGCCGGGTGGCCGCCGGTCTCGTCGTCCTCCTGGCGGCCCCCGCCGCCTACGGGTTCTGGCGGGCCGCCACCCTCGAGCTGCGCCCGGTGGCCCGGGTCGCCGTGGTCCAGCCCAACATCCCCGAGGAGGTCAAGATGGACCGGGCGATCGCGGTGGACTCCTCGGCCGCGTCGCTGACCCGGCTCACCCGCTCCCTCGCGGGCGACGCGCCGGACCTCGTGGTCTGGCCGGAGATCGCGCTCCCGGCCGACCTCGTCGGCAGCCCCGCCCTGACCCGCCTCGCCACCCGCCTCAGCCGGGAGGTCGGCGCCCCCATCGTGGCCGGCGCCTACGGCGTCGACCGGG
>JABAOG010002364.1_pt1 | contig 23586 bp, 20 predicted proteins | sample 7062131 | NCBI WGS metagenome assembly JABAOG01 (sample SAMN14538629, study PRJNA623070) | marine sediment metagenome | biome: marine biome [ENVO:00000428]; feature: marine pelagic biome [ENVO:01000023]; material: deep marine sediment [ENVO:00002113] | place: India: Arabian Sea | collected... | reverse complement strand
TCGGGCCGCTCCTCGCGGTCGACCTTGATGCAGACGAAGTGCTCGTTCAGGAACGCCGCGATCGCCTCGTCCTCGAACGACTCGCGCTCCATCACGTGGCACCAGTGGCAGGTGCTGTAGCCCACGCTGAGCAGCACCGGGCGATCGGTGGCCTTCGCCCGCTCGAAGGCCTCCTCGCCCCAGGGGTACCAGTTCACCGGGTTGTGGGCGTGCTGCAGCAGGTAGGGGCTGGCCTCGAGGATCAGCCGGTTGGTGTAGGTCGGCGATCCGTCGGCTTCGAGGTGCTCGGTCCGCGGCTCGTAAGACCGCCCTTTCGCCTCGAGCGCGTCGCGGAGCGTCGCGACCAAGGCCTCGTCGGGGTGGCTGACGCCGGGCACCGCCGGATCGGGAAACGCTTCGGATTCGCTGACTTCGGACTGGACCACGTCTCGGTCTTGGGGCCCGCAGTCGCAGGCCGCCAGCCCCAGGCACAGGGCGAAGAGCGCGCCGCGGCTCACGCAGGGACGGCGGCGCCGACGTCGGTGCCACTCTCGTCCGGCTCGGACGGCGGCGCGAAGTTCTCGGGACGCATGAGCGCCTGCATGATCATCGGCTTGGCGACGATGATGCCGTTGACCTCGGGATCGAGCGCCGCGATGACGCCGGCGAGGAGCCCGAAGGCGCGCCCGTAGAGGACGATGTCCTGGGGGATCGTCACGCCGTCGATGCGATCGACGACGGCCATGATCTTCTCCTTCATGGCCTCCGGATCGAGCTCCTTCAGCTCGTTCGGGCTCAGCTCGTAGAGCTCCTCGAAGAACTCGGTGAGCAGGGGCTTGGCGGTCTCGACGTCCTTCTCGCTGAGCACGTCCATGTCGACGATGGCCTTCGAGAAGTTGTCGATGTCCCGCCCCATGAAGGCGATGGAGGCCATGATCAGCTTCCGCTGGAAGTCCTTCGGGAGCACCTTCACCTGGCCGAAGTCGAGGATGCAGATCTCCGGCCCGTCCTCGCCCTTGCGCACGAAGAGGTTCCCCGGGTGCGGGTCGGACTGGAAGACGCCATCGATGAAGAACATGTGGGCGTAGGCCTCGATGATCTTCTGGATGATCTCCTTCTCGTCGAGGCCGGCGGCGCGCCGCTCTTCGGTGTTCGTGATCTTGATGCCCTCGAAGTACGTGGTGCAGATCACGCTCTCGGTCGTGTACTCGTCGATGACCTCGGGGACGTGGATCCCGGGCACCGCCTTCAGGTTCTCGCCGATCATCCGGGTGTGCTCGGCTTCCTGGCGGTAGTCGAGCTCGGTCACCAGCGCTTGGGCGACCTCCTCGTGGATGACCTTGAGGTCGACCTTGGGCACGAAGATGTTGAAGAGCGGGACCGCGCACTTGAACACGAAGAGGTCGCACGCGAGCTTCATGTCGATGTCCGCGTACTTCACCTTGAGCGCGACGTCCTGACCGTCCTTCGTCTTCGCGCGGTGGACCTGACCGAAGCTCGCGGCGGCGACCGCCTCGTGGCTGATCTCCTCGAAGACCTCGTCCGGCGGCGCACCGAGCTCCTTGGTCAGGTGCTTGGCGATCTTCTTCCAGGGGAGCGGGTCCACCCGATCCTGCAGCCCGACCAGCCCGTCGATCCACTCCTTGGGCATGATGTCGACGCGGGTGGAGATGATCTGGCCGACCTTGATGAGGCCGCCCTTCATCCGCACGGCGAGCTTGTAGAAGCGCCGCGCGTTCTTCACGTGATGCTTGCGCCACTTCTCTGCGGGGACCTTCCAGCCGAGCTTGAAGTGGCGGACCCACAGCCAGAGGTAGCCCAGGTAGAGGGGGACGAAGGTCCCCATCATCAGGAGAAAGCGCCAAGGTGTGTGCCAGAGTTTGCGCATGTGCGGCTGCCAGGTGGGGCACTCTACCCGATTCCAGCGGGACGGCACGGCGACCGCCTCGGCGAGCACCATGCACCCATCGGGCAGAGGGGTTTGTAAAAGAATTGTCGTGAAATGTCGGGGCGGTTGCGAGGATCGCGGGTGCGGACCTAGGTTGAAGTCACGGAGTCGCCCACGGCGAACCGTACGCAATGCCCCCCCTTTCTCTTCCCCCCGAAGCGAGCGCTCCCCGATCGGAACGCTCCAGCGTCGTCCCTCCGGACCCGGCCACCGTCGCCGGCAAGCGGAGCTTTCTGCTCTTCAGCGACATCCACCTGGGTGCGGATCTGGTGGACCACGTCCGCCCCTGGGTACGCGCCGAAGGTCGGGGCGATCCCGGCGTCGACAAGGACCTGTCGGCCATGCTCGACCACTACCGACAGTCGGTGGGGCCGGACGAGCGCTGGACGGCGATCATCGCCGGCGACCTGGTGGACTTCATCGGCATGAATCTCTCCATCGCCGACCACGCCGGCGTGGAAACCACGCTCACCTCGGAGGAGCACGAGCACGGCCTCGGCAGCGCCAAGGACCACGCCGCGGCCAAGGTCCGGGCGACCGCACAGCGGCACCCGGAGGTCTTCGCGGCCCTCGGTCGCTTCGTCGCCGATGGTCACTCGCTGGTCGTCGTCCGCGGCAACCACGACCTCGACTTCCACTGGCCCGACGCCCAGGACGCCTTCGTCGAGGCGATGGCCGAGCGGAGCGGCGCGGACCTCGCGGACCTGCGCGAGCGCGTCGAGTTCCACGCCTGGTTCTACTACGTCGAGGGGCTGCTCTTCGTGGAGCACGGCCACCAATACGACGCGATGTGCAACTACCCGAACCTGCTGGCGCCGGTCCGCCCGGATGACCCGGCGCGGCTCGAGTGGTCCTTCAGCGATTGGCTGCTGCGCACGGTCGCCCGGCCGACGCCGGGCCTCGGCGCCGACGGCCACCAGAACAAGGGCATGGGCGAGTACTGGGCCTTCGCGCGCTCGGTCGGGCTCGTGGGCATGTTCCGCCTCGGCTGGCGCTTCGTCCGAGCCATCGGCGCGGGGATCCGCACCGGCCGCAAGCGGCTCGGCGAAGCGGCCGAGCGCATCAAGGAAGAGCACGACAAGGCGATGGAGAAGCTCGCCGACCGCTTCCGCACGCCGCTCGACGAGGTGCGCAAGCTCGCGTCCTTCTGGCCGGCGCCCGTGACCCGCGGCTCGCTCTCGGTGCTGCGCAGCGTCTTCATGGACCGGGTGGTCGGCGTGCTGCTGGCCGCGCTCCTGGTCGGCCTGCTCGCGATGGCCGGGGCGCCGCTCTGGCTCCTCGGGGGCGTGACCGCCGCTGCGAGCGTCGCCCTCTTCTTCTACTTCCGCGGCGCCGGGAAGATCCGCGAGCGCGAGGTGAACCCGGCCCAGATGATGGTCCGGGGCGCCGAGAAGGTCGCCAAAATCATGCCCAGCCGCTTCGTGGTGATGGGCCACACCCACCACCCGTGCATCGAAGCGATCGGCGGCGGAGCGAGCTACGTGAACCTCGGCCACTGGGGGGTCGACGACCTCGATGGGGTCGCCGCCGATCCGCCGCGCACCCATCTCGTCATCCAAAACGACGGCGAGGAGCTGGTGGGCGAGCTGCGCCGCTGGCGCTCCGAGGTGGGTCCGGTGCCCTGGGGCGAGGACGAAGACCACGTCGAACCGCCCCCCGCGGACATCGCCTCCGCCGCCTGATTCACACCGCGCCTCGTTTGAGTGCTCGAATTCGTTGAACTATCCTCGAAGGAGCCCTGGGTTGGGGCGCTTGGAGGTTGAACGATGGGGAAGTGGACGAGCTTGGTGGCCGTGATGGCCGTGATGGGCCTCGCCGCCTGTGGTGACGACGATGGGGACGGCACCGACGTCATGGACGATGGTGGCGCGAGCGACATGGGGATGGACCCCGTGGACATGGGCGAAGGGACCGATCTGGGCGGAGGGACCGACATGTTCGAACCGCCGACGTGCGAGCAGACGATGTGCGGCGATGCCTGCGTCGATACGAACAGCGACCCCGCCAACTGCGGCGACTGCGGCACCGAGTGCGGCGCGGACGAGGTGTGCAGCGAGGGCGTCTGCAGCGGCGCCTGCGCCGGTGGGCTGACCGACTGCGACGGCGCCTGTGTCGACCAGGCCACCGACGCCGCGAACTGCGGCGCTTGCGGCACCATGTGCGCCGCTGGTGAAGAGTGCACCGACGGCCTGTGCGGCTGCGTCGGTGGTGGCCTCGCCTGTGGCGGCGTCTGCGTGGACCCGCTCTCCGATCCGGCGAACTGTGGCGACTGCGGCATGGCGTGCGCGGACGGCGAGGTCTGCAACACCGGCACCTGCGAGCCCGAGTGCATCGGCACGACCGAGTGCGGAGGCGTGTGCGTGGACACCGACACCGACCCGACGAATTGCGGCGACTGCGGCACCGTCTGTGACGCCGGCGACGCCTGCGAGGGCGGCAGCTGCGTCACGCCGACCTGTGCCGGTGGCGAGCGGAGCTGTGACGGGTCCTGCGTCGACGTCCTCGCCGACACCAGCAACTGCGGGAGCTGCGGCAACGCCTGCGCCGCCGGCGAGGTCTGCTCCTTCGGCGTGTGCCGGATGGACTGTCCGGACGGCATCACCGAGTGCAGCGGCACCTGCACCAACACGAACTTCGACCCGGACAACTGCGGCGGCTGCGGCACGGTCTGCGACAGCGACGAGGTCTGCCGCAACGGGACCTGCCAGATGGGCATCACCTGTCCCGGCGACACCACCCTCTGTGACCGCGGCTGCACCGACACCTCGGTCGACATCCGCCACTGCGGCGGGTGCGGGACGATGTGCGCCCGCGGGGAGATCTGCGACGAGGGAACCTGTCGCGCCCCGGGCGGCTGACTCCGAGAGGCGCCCGGATCCTCACCGGATTCGGGCGCCAGGCCCCCTCTTGCGAACGCGCGAATTTGGGCAAGCCATCGATTTCCCTTAGCATTCCGTCCAGCGCCCGGGTCGGGTGCTCCTTGGAGGTAGAATGATGCGTAAGTGGATGAGCTGGGTCGCGATGGCGGCCATGTTGAGCCTGATCGGCTGTGGGGACGACGACGGGGACACCACCGACGCCATGGACGATGGCGGCGGTGAGACGAGCGACATGGGGATGACCGACCCCGAGGACATGGGCACGGACCCGACCGACATGGGCGGCGAAGAGACCGACATGGGGATGATGATGAGCTGCGAGCTCACCATGTGCGGCGACGCCTGCGTCGACACCCAGACNNAGCGAGGGCGCCTGCGCGGCGGAGTGCGCCGCCGGGCTCGCCGACTGCGACGCCGCCTGTGTGGACGTCACCAGCGACCCCGCCAACTGCGGCGACTGCGCCAACGCCTGCGCGACGGGTGAGTCGTGCATCGACGGCCTCTGCGGCTGCGAAGGCGGCGGCGAGGTCTGCGACGGCGCCTGCACCGACACCAACACCGACCCGGCCAACTGCGGCGCGTGCGGCACCGCCTGTGCCGACGGCGAGCTCTGCGTCGGCGGCGCTTGCGGGAGCGACTGCGGCGCTCTGACCGAGTGCGGTGGGGTCTGCGTGGACACCAACACGGATGTGGCCAACTGCGGCGACTGCGGCACGGCCTGCGGCGCCGACCAGGCCTGCGAGGGCGGGAGCTGCGTCGACCCGAGCTGCGACATCGGGCTGACCAACTGCGGCGGGAGCTGCGTGAACACGCTGACCGACCCGACCAACTGCGGTGACTGCGGCAACGCCTGCGCAGGCGGCGAGGTCTGCTCCTTCGGCACCTGCCAGACCGACTGTGGCGCCTTCCAGACCAACTGCGACGGCGTCTGCACCAACACGGACTTCGACGAGATGAACTGCGGCAGCTGCGGCAACGAGTGCGCGGCGGAAGAGAACTGCTTCCGAGGCACGTGCCGCATGATGGGGGGCCCCGGCCCGGGCGCCTGAGGCCCGGCTCACGAGGAACGACGCCCGCGCCATCCGTGGCGCGGGCGTTTTCCTTTAAGCCACGCCCCAGCCGTGCGACCGTCGGCCGTAACGGCACGGGCGCGATCCCGTATCGATGAGCACGGGGACGGAGCGAAGAGGGACATGCACATCGTCATCATCGGCAACGGCGTCGCGGGCATCGAGGCCGCGCTCGCCGTCCGGGAGCGCGAGCCGGACTGGTCGATCACCATCGTCAGCGAGGAGTCGGACCACTTCTTCAGCCGGACCGCGCTGATGTGGGTGGTCACCGGCCAGCTCAGCCACCGGTGCATCGAGCCGCACGAGCGCGACCTCTACGAGCGGCTCCGCTTTCGGCGCGTGCGCGACCGCGCCACCGGCGTCGACCTCGCCGGCCAGCGGGTGCTCCTCGCCGGGGGTGATCCCCTCGGCTACGACCGGCTGCTCATCGCCTGCGGCTCTCGGCCCCGACCGGCGCCCTGGGAGGGCTCGGACCTGGAGGGCATCGGCAGCTTCGTGACCCTGCAGGACTGCGAATGGCTCGAGCGTGAGCTCCACGGTGGCAGCAGCCATCCCGGCGGACCGCCCCGCCCGGACGCCCACCTGCAGGCCTCGGACCCGTCGTCCGCCTACTGGCGACGCCCGAGCGTGCGCGAGGCACGGGGCGGCCCGCCACGGGCGGCCGCGGTGATCGGCGGCGGGCTGATCGGCATCGAGGCGGTGGAGGTGCTCACGCAGGCGAAGGTGCCGGTGCGCTTCTTCATCCGCGAGGACTGGTTCTGGCCGATGGCCCTCGACGAGCGAGAGGCGACGTGGATCGCCAACCGGATGCGCGACCACGGCGTCGAGATGCGCCTCGGCGAAGAGGTCGAGCGTTTCGAGGGCGCCGGTCGCGTCGAGCGGCTGGTGCGGAAGGACGGCGAGAAGGAGGACACCGATTTGGCGCTGGTCGCCATCGGAGTCGTGCCCAACACCGAGTGGCTGAAGGGCAGCGACCTCGAGCTGCAGGACGAGAGCCGCGGCATCGTCGTCGACCGGCACCTGCGCACCAGCGACCCGAACGTCTTCGCCGCCGGCGACTGCGCGGCGGTGGAGTGGCTCGACGGCAGCCGCCGGCCGGAGCAGCTCTGGTATACGGCGCGGGACCAAGGCCGCGTCGCCGGCCGCGGGCTGCTCGGCGATGGCGTCGCCGAGTACCACCGGGGCCACTGGTACAACTCGGCGAAGCTGATGGACATCGAGTACACCACCGCGGGGCTGGTGAACATGAACGTGGAAGACGAGCGGAACTTCTTCCACGAGGAGCGCGGCAAGGTGCGGAGCACCACCCGCATCGTGCTGAGCGGCGACCGGGTGGTCGGCTTCAACATGCTCGGACGCCGCTGGGACCACTCGGTGCTCATCCGATTCATCGAAGAGCACCGCTCCCTCGACTACGTGCTCGGCCACCTGAACGAGGCGGCCTTCGACACCGAATTCGTCCCCCCGCTGCAGCTGCCGATGAAGGCGGAGACCCTCGACGGGCCGGCCCCCAGCCTGGTTCGACACCCCCTCACCCCGCCGGCGGTCTGATGGATCAGCAAGGACAGAACGGGCTGCTCTCCACCTTCCGCGAGGGCTGGCGGGCGCGGCGCTGGAGCGCCTGGGTGTTCACGGCCCTCTTCGTCGGCTTCTACCTCTGGCTCTACTTCGAGGACCGGGCGTGGTTCCCCTTCCCGAAGCTGATGACCCAGGCGTCGGAGGCGCTCGGTCTGAAGAACCGCTGGTTCCTCTACGGCTTCCTCTACTGCGTCGCGATGGCCGGCGGGGCCGTCTACTACCTCCGCCGCCACGGCAACAGCCGCTACAACCGGATCCGGATCAGCGTGAACCTGCTCGTGCAGATCCTGATCGCCTTCACCCTCCCCTTCGTGATGTACATCTTCACGCACAAGGACTTCTACTTCAGCTACCTCTGGCCGCTGAAGATCGAGTACCTCTACCCGCAGACGCTCAGCTACTACCCGCTCTACATCGCCATCTACTCGGGCGTCGCCTCGCTGATCGCGATGCCGATCCTGGCGCTCACCCTGGGCAAGCGCTGGTACTGCTCCTGGATCTGTGGCTGCGGCGGATTGGCCAACACCTTCGGCGATCCCTGGCGCCACCTGACGGCGACCTCCACGAAGTCGTGGAAATTCGAGCAGGGCACGGTCCACACCATCATGGGCCTCGCGCTCATCACCACCCTGCTGGTCGGCATCGACTTCGTGGCGGGTGGCTCGATGCCCGCCTTCCACTCGAGCGTGTCCTGGCTGCGCGACGCCTACGGGCTGGTCGTCGGCGCGATCCTCGCCGGCGTGGTCGGCGTCGGCCTCTACCCGCTCTTCGGCCCGCGGGTGTGGTGCCGCAACTTCTGCCCGATGGCGGCCATGCTGGGCCTCATCCAGAAGGCGGGCCGCTTCCGCATCAAGGTGAAGCCGGACATGTGCATCTCCTGCGGGAACTGCACCACCTACTGCGAGATGGGCATCGACGTCCGCTCCTACGCGCAGAGCAACGAGAGCTTCACCCGCGCCTCCTGCGTCGGCTGCGGCATGTGCGCCCACGTCTGCCCCCGCGGCGTCCTCAAGCTCGAGAACGCCCCGAGGGAGCAGAGCGACAAGAAGCGCACCGGGCTGAAGGTCCTCGACGTGTAGCCCGCGCACCCTCGTGCTATGGCGGCGCCAGGATGAAGAACCTCGTCGAGAAGGCGGCGACCCTCCAGGAAGCCCTGCCCTACATCCGCCGCTTCCACGGCGAGATCGTCGTCATCAAGTACGGCGGCAACGCCATGGTCTCCGACGAGCTACGCGACAGCTTCGCCAAGGACGTCGTGCTGATGAAGTACGTCGGCTTCCACCCGGTGGTGGTCCACGGCGGCGGCCCACAGATCGACGAGACCCTCGCCGAGTTCGGTGTCGAGACCGAGCGCCTCGACGGCCTGCGCGTCACCGACGAACGGACGATGGAGGTCGTCGAGATGGTCCTCGGCGCGCGGGTGAACAAGGAGATCGTCTCGCTCATCGGCAACCACGGCGGCCGCGCCGTGGGTATCACCGGCCGCGACGACCACTTCGTGCGCGCCGAGAAGATGGAGCTCATGGAGACTCGCAGTGGCCGCGAGGTGGATCCCGGCCGCGTCGGCCGGGTCACCCACGTGAACCCCGACCTGCCCCGGCGCCTCGCCCTCGGCGGCTTCATCCCGGTCATCGCGCCGGTCGCCGTCGACGCCGAGGGGCGCGCGCTGAACGTCAACGCCGACACCGTCGCCGGCAAGGTCGCCGAGGCCCTCGAGGCGCGAAAGCTCGTGCTGATGACCGACATCGAGGGCGTGAAGGACGACGCCGGTCAGGTGCTCAGCTCCATCGACGCCACCCAGACCGAGAGCCTCATCGACTCCGGCGTCATCAGCGGCGGCATGATCCCCAAGATCCGCTGTGCGCTGGACGCCATCGCCGGCGGCGTCGGCAAGGCCCACATCATCGACGGCCGCGTCCGCCACGCCGCCCTGCTCGAGCTCTTCACCAACGAGGGCATCGGCACGATGATCACGCGCTGAGCGGGTCGTCGAGCGCCCGAAGGGCGCACCCGACGACCCGCCCTTGCCCCGCCGAAGGCCCTTGCCCCTGCCCTTGCCCTTCGAGAGATGGCGAGAAGACCCGACCCTCGGCGCTCTGCTAGCTTTGCGTCCGATGCGCCACTGGCTGCCCTGCCTGCTATTCGCTCTCATCGCGTGCGGTGACGACGACGGAGCCTCCGCCGACATGGGCCCGGCGCCGGTCGACATGGCCGCCGCCCCGCCTTCGCGCCTGGGCCCCGAGGACCGCGCGGCGCGCGTCTACCTCCCGCGCGACTTCGACGAGAGCGGCAGCTACCCGCTGGTCGTCGTGCTCCACGGCTCGGGCACCAGCGGATTGGTCGAAGCGGCCTACTTCGGCATCCCCGCCCTGGCGCGGGACGGGGGCTTCGTGGCCTTGGCCGCCGAGGGCTTCACCGACTCGGAGCTGCGGCAGAACTGGAACGCCACCGACGCCTGCTGCGATCACGACGACAGCGGCATCGACGACGTCGCCTATCTGAGCGGGCTCATCGACGAGGCCATCGAGCAGCTCGCCGTGGACCCGGCGCGGGTCTACCTGCTCGGTCACTCGACCGGCGGCTTCATGTCCTACCGCATGGCCTGCGACGCCTCGGAGAAGATCACCGCGATCGCGTCGCTCAACGGCGCCACCTGGAACGATCCGGCCAACTGCGGCGATCCCGCCGAACCGACCAGCGTGCTCCAGTTCCACGGCACCGAGGACGACGCGGTCCTCTACGAGGGCGGCCTGATCCGCGGCAACCCCTACCCCGGCGCCCGCGAGAGCGTGACCCGCTTCGCCGATCGCGCCGGCTGCACGGGCACCGAGACCATCGATCCCTTCGACCTCGACACGAGCGTCGACGGGGCCGAGACGGTGCGGGAGCAGTGGACCGGCTGCGCCGAAGGCCGCAGCTACGCGCTCTGGACGATCGAGGGCGGCGGCCACACCCCGATCTTCACCGAGGAAGCCATGCCCGCGGTGCTCGACTGGCTCTTCGCCCACTCCGAGTGAGCGGCGGGCTCAGTCGTCGTCGCCGCTGGCCTTGGCCAGCGGGTGAGCGGCGTCGTAGGCGGCCATCAAGCGGTCGACGCTGATCTGGGTGTAGCGCTGGGTCGTGGAGAGGCTCGCGTGGCCGAGCAGCTCCTGGATGGTGCGCAGGTCCGCGCCGGCGTCGAGCAGGTGGGTCGCGCAGCTGTGCCGGAGCGCGTGCGGGTGCAGGTCCGAGCGACCGGCGCCGGCGGTGCCGTAGCGGCGGACGATGTTCTGCACCTGGCGCGCGGTCAGCGCCGTGCCGCGGAAGCCCAGGAAGAGCGCGCTCGCATCGGGGGCGCGCGCCTTGGTGCGCAGCGTGCCGCGAATCTCGAGGTAGGCCCGCAGCGCGTCCATCGCCTCCCGGCCGATGGGGACGACCCGCTCCTTGTCGCCCTTGCCGATGACCCGCAGCTCGCGGGCGCTCAGATCCACCCGCTCGAGGGTGAGACCGGCCAGCTCGCTCACCCGCAGGCCGCCGCCGTAGAGCAGCTCGAGCATCGCGGCGTCGCGCTTCTGCAGTCGCGCGTCCCGGTCGGCGTCCTTCGCCGGCGCGTCGACCACCCGGAAGGCGTCCTCGACGGTGAGGAAGCGCGGCAGCTCCTTGCTCGCCTTGGGCGCGCTGAGGCTCGCCGCAGGGTTGGCCTTCACCAGTCGCCGCTTGCGCAGGAAGCGCCAGAAGGTCCGCAGGGTGGAGATGCGCCGCGCGATGGTGCTGGCGGCAAGGGTGCGATGGAGCTCCGCGAGGAAGAGCCGCAGGGTGAGCACGTCGATGGCCGCCGCGTCCGGCGTCATCCCACCATCGATGACGAAATCCCGGAGCAGCTCGAGGTCCCGGCGGTAGGCGTCGATGGTCGAGGCGGCCAGACGCCGCTCGTCCCGTCCCCAAGAGAGGAACGCCTCGATCTGTTCGTCGAGCGGNNCACCGAACACTTCCGGCTCACGCGAGACGTCCTGGCCAGCCCCGGCTCCTTCTGGCGACACCTCCGTGGGGACGGCGACTCCTAGCGCCGCGATCGGGTAGCCTGCGCCCATGACGGATGGGAACGACGAGCTGCTCAGCGAGGCGGCGCTGGACGCGCCCCACGTGCGGGCGTTCTTGCCGATGCTCTACGTGGCGTGGGCGGATGGGGAGCTGACGGCCGACGAGGTCCGCGCAGTCCGGGGGCAGCTCGACGAGATGCCCTGGGTCCACGCGGGCGCGCGCAAGACCCTCGATCGACTGCTCGACCCCGACGATCCCCCCTCGGCGGCCACGCTCCAGCGGGTGCTCGAGACCGTCCGCGACGCCGCCGGCAACCTGGAGGACGACCGGCGGCTGCACCTCGCGCGCCTCGGTGCGGCGCTCTCGAGCGACGACCCGAACGTCGAGGAGGCGGTGGAGACGCTGCTGGCGGCGCTCGACATCGACGGCGCCGAGGCCGGCCGCGCGCTGCTCGGTGGCGTCCCGCCGGCCGACGCGACGGCGGAGCCCCCGCACGTCTTCGATCCGGACCCGCTGCGCGCGGTGCTCGAGCCGCGCTGCAAAGACGTCCGGGCGAAGGCGCGCGCGCTCCTCGACGATCCGGCGGTGCGCATCGACCGCGATCAGACGAAGGACGACGCGCGCGAGGCGGTGCTGAAGGTGATCGGTCGACTGGCGGACGAGGGGTTCGGTGCGATGGCCTACCCGGGCGTCGTCGGCGAGAGCGAGAGCCTCGAGGACTTCATGACCGCCTTCGAGACCCTCGGCTTCGGCGACCTCTCGGTGCTGGTGAAGTTCGGCGTCCAGTTCGGCCTCTTCGGCGGAAGCATCTACTTCCTGGGCAACGAGGAGCAGAAGCAGCGCTGGCTCCCCGACATCGCCAAGGGCGCCCTGCTCGGCTGCTTCGCCATGACCGAGCTCGGCCACGGCTCGAACGTGATGGGGCTCGAGACCACGGCCACCTACGACCCGGAGTCGGATTCGATCGTGGTGCACACCCCGAGCGAGAGCGCGCGCAAGGAGTGGATCGGCAACGCCGCGGCCCACGCGCGGATGGCGACGGTCTTCGCCCAGCTGAAGGTCGGCGGCCAGGACCACGGCGTGCACGCGGTGCTGGTGCGCATCCGCAACGACGTCGGTGAGCCGATGCCCGGCGTTCGCCTCGGGGACTGCGGTCACAAGCTCGGCCTCAACGGCGTCGACAACGGCCGCATCTGGTTCGACCAGGTGAAGGTGCCCCGTGACCATCTGCTCGGTCGCTTCGCCACCATCACCGCGGACGGCGAGTACGAATCGCCCATCGCCAGCCCGAACAAACGCTTCTTCACCATGCTCGGCACGCTCGTCGCCGGGCGGGTGTCGGTCGGGTCTGGCGGCGTGAGCGCCTCGAAGGTCGGCCTCGCCATCGCCACCCGCTACGCCTTCCACCGGCGGCAGTTCGGGGCGCCGGGGCTGCCCGAGAACCGGCTCATCGACTACCCGATCCATCGCCGCCGGCTGATGCCCCCGCTCGCGCAGACCTACGCGGCGAGCTTCGCCATCGAGCACGCGCGCCGGGCCTACATCGAGGCGAAGGACGAAGACGAGCGGCGCGCCGTCGAGGCGCTCGCCGCCGGCATCAAGGCCTTCGCCACCGACCACGCGACCTTTGCGCTGCAGCGTTGCCGCGAGTGCTGCGGCGGTCAGGGCTACCTGAGCGCGAACCGCATCGGGCCGCTCAAGAGCGACACCGACGTCTTCACCACCTTCGAAGGCGACAACACCGTGCTCCTGCAGCTGGTGGCCAAGGCGGTGCTCACCGACTTCCGCAAGGAGCTCACCGATGACCGGGTCTTCGGGCTGCTCCGCTACGTGGGCAAGAAGATCGCCCGAGTGGCCAAGGAGGCGAACCCCATCAGCAGTCGGCTGAGCTCCGAGGAGCACCTGCGCGACCGGGACACGCTCCACGGACTCTTCACCTTCCGCGAGAAGCACCTGGTCGAGGCCGCGGCCCGGCGGATCCAGCGCCGCATCGGTGACGGCATGAAGCCTCACGAGGCCTTCACCGACATCCAGGATCATCTGGTGGCGATGGCCGAGGCCCACGTCGAGCGGATCGTCTTCGACGCCTTCGCCGCCGCCATCGAGACCGCGGACGAGAAGGCGAAGAAGCCCCTCGACCGGCTCCTCGACCTCTGGTCGCTGTGGCGAATCGAGGAGGACCTCGGCTGGTTCATGGAGAACGGCGTCGCCGAGCCCAGCCGAGCCGGCGCGGTGCGTCACCTGGTGCAGCGGCTCTGCGACGAGGTGGCCGAGGACGCCCTCGCCTACGTGGAGGCGTTCGGGATCCCGGAGACCTCGCTCGCGGCACCCATCGCCTTCGNNGATCGGCGTCGGCCGGGGGCGTCACCCCGATCGTCGATAGCCACGGGCTCAGGTCCTTCAGCGCCCGCTCCGCGAGCTTCTCGCGGCGCAGGCGGCGCTTGCGGATCTTCTTGCCCGGCAGTCGCGGGACCATGCTCCACACGACGTTCGACGGCTGGAAGTCGTCGCGCGGCGTGCGGATGTGCCGGTAGAGGCCGCCGAGGGCGGTGGTCTCGGGCGGGAAGGCGACGTCGTTGCCGCGAAGCCGCTCGCCGAGGACCGCGCCGAGCATCAGACCGCAGGCGGACGACTCGACGTAGCCCTCCACGCCGGTGATCTGACCGGCGAGGTGCACGTTCGGCCTGTTCTTCAAGGCGAGGTCGTCGTCCAGGGCGACCGGCGAGTTCACGAAGGTGTTCCGGTGCACCGAGCCGAGCCGCTGGAACTCGGCCTTCTCGAGGCCGGGCAGCATGCGGAAGACCCGCTTCTGCTCGGGCCACTTCATCCGGGTCTGGAAGCCGACGAGGTTGTAGGCGGTGGCGTCCGCGTTCTCCTGGCGGAGCTGCACCACGGCGTAGGGCCGCTCGCCGGTGCGCGGATCGGTGAGGCCGACCGGCTTCATCGGCCCGAAGGCGAGCGTCTCCCGACCGCGCTCGGCCATCACCTCGATCGGCAGGCAGCCCTCGAAGTAGCGCACGTCCTCGAAGTCGTGGGCCTGCACCTTCTCGGCCGCGAGCACGGCCTCGAGGAAGGCGTCGTACTCCTCCTCGTTCAGCGGGCTGTTGCCGTAGGCCGCGTCGCCGCCCTTGTCGTAGCGGCTGGCCTTGAAGACCACGCTCCAGTCGATGCTCTCGGCGAGCACCACCGGCGCGATGGCGTCGTAGTAGGCGAGGTGGCCGGTGCCGACGATGGTCTCCAGATCGGTGGCCAGCGCATCGGCGGTGAGCGGTCCGGTCGCCAGGATCGTGCGGCCCTCGGTCGGCACCGCCTTCATCTCCTCGCAGACGACGGTCACGTTGGGGTGGCCGTGCAGCCGCTCGGTGACGGCGCGACCGAAGAGCTCGCGGTCGACGGCGAGGGCGCCGCCGGCGGGCACCCGGTTGTTCTCCGCCTCCTCGAGGATCAGCGAGCCCGCGCGGCGCATCTCCTCCTTGATGAGCCCGACCGCGTTGGCGAGGGCATTGCCGCGAAGGGAGTTCGAGCACACCAGCTCGGCGAAGAAGTCGTGCTGCTGCGCGGGGGTCTTGGCCCGCGGCTTCTGCTCCACCAGCCGCACCTGCACCCCGCGCTCGGCGAGCTGCCAGGCACACTCGCTGCCCGCCAGTCCCGCACCGACCACCGTCACCGTCTCGCTCATGGGGGAGGCATAGCGCGGACGGACCACCGCCGCACTGGGGGAGTGCCCATCGACTACCCCCGAACGAAGGTGGAGCCTTCGGTGGGGCGGGCGGCGCCGGCGACGACGAGCTCGATCAGCGCGCGGTGGACCTCGGCGACCGGGGTGCCGGTGGCGGTGGCGAGGTCGTCGGGGTGGCGGGGGGTCGCGCCGAGCTCGCGCCAGATGGCCTGGGCGCGAGGGCCCACCGCTGGCGGCTTCGGGTCGACGATGAGCGCGGGTTGCCGCTCGATCCGGAGAACGGCAGCGAGGGAGTCGAGGCCGGGGCAGGGCTCGGCCCCATTCTCCAGGAGCCACTGGTTGCCCTTCGCCCGTGGATCCCAGGGGCTCGCCGGGACCGCGAAGACGGGGCGACCGATGGCCAGGGCGACCCGCGCGGTGGAGAGGGAGCCGCTTCGTAGGGGGGCCTGGACCACGACGAGCGCTTCGGCCAAGGCGGCGATCAGCCGGTTGCGCTGCAGGAAATAGCCCTTGAGGGGCCGGTGATCCTCGCTCTCGCCGACGAGCGCCCCCTGTCGGACGATGCGCTCGAAGAGCGGGAGGTGTCGTTTGGGATACGCCCAGCCCGGGTGGGTGGCCAGGATCGCGACCGTGGCCGCACCCCCGTCGAGCGAGCCGCGGTGGGCGGCGCCGTCGATCCCCCGTGCGCCACCGCTGACGACGCCGATTTCGTGGCCGGCGAGCCCCTTCGCGAGCTCGTGCGCGAAGCGCTCCGCTCCGGGATCGGAGCGGCGCGTGCCCACGATCCCGACCAAACGGGGCGGAATCGAGCCGGCGACGAAGAGCCGCTCCGGTGGATCGGGCAGATCGGCGAGCGGTCGCAGCCGCGGATCGGCGAGGAGGGCCGCGCCCTTCAGCTCGCGCGGCGGATGGGGCAGCGCGATGGGCGGCAAGCGGGCGCGGTCGTCGGCCATGGCTCCCCTCTCGGCCCGAGCGCCCGTCGATTGCGTCGACGGAAAAAAGAAAGGCGGACCAGGTTGCCCTGATCCGCCTTTCGAAGGTCACTTTCGCCGAGGACCTCGTCACCATCGGGTTGCCCCCATGGCGTGAGCCAGCTGGCTCGAGGCCGACCGACTACGAGGGGTTGCCTCGCAGCGGCTCGGCGACGCCCGGTCCGGCTTACGCTCCGGACCGCACGACGTCTTCGGGTAGGCTCCACGCTCGTCACGCCCCCAGCGTCATGGTGATCGTCCATGGACACTGGTGTCGTGCCGTCCATCCGCTCCGAAGAGCGAATGAGAACCGATCCGGGCGAACCCGAACCGGGCGCCCCTCTCGGGACGCGCGCGGCGATGGCGCTCGTCGAAACGCGCGCTGGTCGGAGACCAGGGCACGCGCTCCACGCCACGGCTTTCACGCACGACGAATGGTGTTCGGCGGGAACATCGGATCGCTGGGATCCCGTGTCGTTCTCATCGCACTCCTGGAGCAAGCTCCGGGAGCGTTCGAGAGCGGCGTGTTCACTCACTTCACAGACCGTCCGCGCTCCCCGTCTTTGTCGCTCGTTCGCGGATTCGTGGTCCACGGACGGGCTCGGTTCGCTGAGACAAGCCTCTGCCATCACGTACTAAACGCATCTTTCATCGTGCCGAAGGAACGAGTCCTCCGACTCTCACCTCGGTGGCCGACCGAGCACGCCCCGATGGCGCCTCTCGTCGCTCGCTCTCCGCTCGACCGTCCGACGCAAGCGCCGTTCGGTGAGTGAGGAGAGACCTCCGTGGCCAGCATCTCGATCCGCGAGGGTCGCCCCCGTGCTTTCGTGATGCCGATGAATCGTTCCGAGCCTGACGTTCCCAAGGAATGAGCAGGGGCAAAAAAGCTCCTGCCGCGTCGACGCCGGTCTGCACACCGAGATGCGGCTCGTGAGAGCACATCATCTGCGGTTCCACGCTGGTTTCCCACCGTGGGTCGTGCGGGCCGGTCCGTCTCCGTCGGTATCCACGTGACGAAGCCGTCACGTACATCCTTGGCGCGCCCCTCTCATGGCCGAAGCCTCTCCTCTTCTTCGTCGCATCACCCGTGCAAGCACGGACGGTGCGCTTCCGTCGATTCGATGCTTCCGGTGGGCACCGACTCTGGAGCTCGGGCTCCTGATCCCCGGTCACCGAAGACACGGGGGGAAGCTCGAGACAGTGTCGATGTCGCCTCGCCTCGCGGCGGGGCTCCCATCGTTGCCACCAGATACATNNCGACCAGTCACGGGGACGCTCGAAGAGCGACGATCCGCGGCCTGCGAGGACCCAGGCCCCACCGTCCACACGATTGCTCGCGCGGCCGGCCAGACCTTCCGGCTTCCTTCCTCGTCGAGACCCGAGGGTCCAACGGCTCTTGAAGCCTTCACCTGGATGCATCCCGAGACGCGTGGTCTCGGACATTTGCAGCCTACCTTCTTTCGATTTTCAAAGACGTGCACCCGGTTGGTGCCCCATTCGCTACCCGATCCTCTCGTGGAGGTCGGGTGAAGCCCCGCGTCACGCCGCGTTGGCCTCGCTTTGGTTCGAACATGCCCCTCTCGAGCCCTGATCGAGCCCGGCTCCTGCGGCTCTCACCGCCTGAGCAGGGATGTTCTCCCCGCTGGCCGTTCGTCACTCGCGACAGTCGTCGACTGGAGCGAGACTCCAACCGAGCGAGCTACCGACGAGCCTAGATGGGACCGTCTCGACCGGTCCCCCGGGCAGCGTGAGCTGCTACGAGGGACGTGACCTGCCGAGCGATCGTCCATCCGGACGGCCTGCTCTCTTCGAGCCCTCGGCGCGTTCTCGGCGAAGTCGAGCAAGCTCGACCCCGACTCCTACGGCTTCGGGTCGGTCCGTTCTCACGCTGGCGAACCAGCGCTCCTGCGGACCGGGATGCCACCCACCACGATGGATGACGTCCTCTCGATTTCGATTTGCAACGAACGTGGCCTCCGAGCACTGCTCCGATGTTTCCGAAACCCGACTCTCGTCAGCAGCGTTTCCGCTGTCGGTGCGTCCCGATCCGAGGAACCGAAGTCACCCTCGTCTCGTTGGCACCCCGCCCTTTCCCCGGTGTTCGCTCGAAGAGGTTCGGACCCCTTCGCTCTCCCACCGTTCGCACTCCGCGCCGAGCTGATTGCTCACCCCTTTGCGAAGCCGAGCGTTTCCACCCTGAAGCGACCGAGCAAAAGCTCGGCCCCTGCCCACCTATCGATGAGCCGAGCACCCTCTCTCGAGTGTGCCCCCCAGGGCTTCTGCGTTTCGAAAACCGCGGTCTCGTGTTCCGCGACCTTCGAGAGATGTTCTATACCGGCCCCCGGCTCAGTGCAAGGAAAAAATGAGGCATCAATGCGATTTTTTTATCCACAGCACGCCGCCGGCTTCCCACAGGTTTTCCACAACACCCCGAAAATCACGGGGTGTTGTCCACAGCACGCCTGCGACGCGGGTCTCGACGCGGCGCGTCAAGACCTCCACTTCATGCATTTATCACCTTTGTAATATTTGCAACTAGTGCGTTTGTTCTGTCGGCATCGGCGCCGAGCCTTTCTTGACGCTCACCCGCTCGCTGCCGGAGTCTGGGCCATGCCCGGCCCCCTCGATCAAAGCGCCATCCTCGCCCTGCTACTGCTCGCGGCAACGGCGCTGCTGGTCCTTCAGACCTTCCGACTCTGGGCGCGAGGACGGATCGAGCGGCGCCGGGCGAAGCGCGCACGGACCCTGGGCCGGCAGGGAGAGAAGGACGCGCGGCGCCTGCTCAAGAAGGCGAAGTACCGGATCGAGGCCGACCAGCCGACCGCCCGGCTCACCTACGAGGTCGACTCGAAGCCCCGGGAGGCGGTGCTCCGGCCCGACTTCCTGGTGCGCCGGGGGAAGAAGCGCTTCGTCGCCGACGCGAAGAAGGGAGCGGACGCCACGGACATCGGCAAGCGGGACACGCGTCGGCAGCTGCTCGAGTACGCCCTGGCCTTCCCGAAGGTCGACGGCGTGCTCCTGGTCGACACCGAGCGCAGCGCCATCGCGGAGGTCGCCTTCCCCGGTGTCCACGGCAGGCCGCCCCGGCGCGATCCGATCGCCCCCTTCGTCCTGGGGCTGGTGTGCGGCGCCGGGGCAGCCGTCGCCGTCGTGGTGCTCCTCGGCTGAGGGTGCCGCCGTCAGCGCACGCCGGCGGCGAGCTCGACGTCACCGAAGAGTGTGTCGTTCGGGCCGCCGAGCGCATGGGCGGACGGACACCGAACCGGCCGCGGGGTTCCGGAGCTCAGCGCTCGCGCCAGCGGAGCACACGCCGGGGCCAGCGCGGCGTGCTCCGTTTGCGCTGACCGGCGGCGATCTGTCGCAGGAAGCGCTGGGCGAGGGTCCGGACCCAATCCGGCGCCTCCTCGAGCCCCGTCAGCTCGACCTGCTCGGTGCCCAGCGCGAGCTGGCCGAGGCCGTCGTGCCGTTCGTCTCCGGGCAGGAGCGCGGCGATGGCGTAGGCCGCGTCGCCGCCCTCCGCTTCCCGAAGCTCGAAGAGCAGACGGGCCCCGGACTCGGGGTGTAGCTGTTCCGGATCGCTCACGGGGTCACATCGGGAGCAGGTCGACCAGCTCCGAGGTCGACACGCCACCGTCCGGCACGCCGCCGTCGGGGACGCCGGCATCCGGGAGGGTGATCGGCGTGATGGTCCCCATGCGGTCCACCGTCACGGTCTGCCCGTCGGGCATGACGTAGGCGCCGACCTCTTCGTTCCACTTGGGCATCGCCTCGGTGATCGGCGTCTCGCGCCGCCCGCGGATGCGGCCCTCGTGGACGGTCACCACGAGCGGCTCGTCGAGCTCGAAGACGAAGCCGCCCTGGTCGATGGCCATCTCGTAGGTCTCGCCGTCGTGCTCGAGCTCGCGGCGGAAGCTCAGCCGCTGCTGACCGCGGCGATGGTGCGCGCGGTGCTTGAGCACGAAGGACATGAGGCGCACCGCGATGTGATTGTGCAGCCGGTGACAGCCGTGGGAGTGGCGCCGCATGATCGACATGTAGTCGACCGAGCCGTGAGTCCGGATGCCCTCGTCGCCGCCGAGACGGATGCCGTCGTTCGTGCGCTGGAAGCGCTGGTGATAGGCGGCCACCAGGCCGTAGGCCGAGGCGTAGCTCGGGCCGGTCTCGTGGTGATTGACGATGTAGCGGCGCTCGCCCTCGCGCCGCCAGTGGCGGTTGCGCTTGAGCAGATCGCGCGCCGGGGTGCTCTCCGGCGGCAGCCACACGGGGGAGGCGATGATCCGATGCCAGACCCGCGGGCCGATCTCGGACATCTTGTACTTCCACATGACGGTCCCGTCGACGAGCTCGCTGCGCCAACCACCCACGGTGGTGCCGAAACGGGCCAGCGGGATCTTCTGCCCGCGGTAGTGCGTGAAGATGGTCAGCCGCGGCCGCCGCTGCACCGGCTGCGCCCGCTCGCGCCCCTCTTCGTCGTAGGGGAACTCGTACCAGATGTCGCCGCGGTCGATCTCGACGGTCAGCTTCATCTGGGGCCCGTAGTACTCGGGCAGCTCGGCCCCCTCGAAGGCGACCATGCGGTGCTCACCGGCCTCGAGCTCGCCGAGCCCATCGAGGAAGGCCAAGGTGGACTCCGGCGTCTGCAGGCCGAAGGCCTCGACGACGATCTCCCGCAGCTCCTGCTCGAGGTTGGGGATCGGGTGTCGCTCGCCATCGGCGCCCTCGAAGGTACGGGGCTCGCCCTCGCGGACCATCGAGCGGCTGCCGTCCTCGATGACCGACGCCGCGTGCATCGCCCGCTCGGTGAGCACGCGGACGATGGCCTCCCGCTCCACCTCGGCGGGGGTCAGCCGCAGCATCGGGAGCGTGTCCTTGCCGAGGAAGCCCCAGCCGTAGATGCGGTGCCGCCGCTCGAACTCCGCGAGGGCCTCGTGGGTCGGCCAGTCCATGGCGCCGCGCACGTAGCGGCCCTTGCCCTCGAAGAAGCCGGTGCACTCGAGGCGCGCCTGGGCGGCGCGAAGCGCCTCCACGTCCGCCTTCTGATCGCGGTAGACCCGAAGCCGCGCCCGGTTCCGATCGGAGAGCTGCTCTTCGTCGAGCTCTTCGTGGGACTCGACTCCGGCCTCCTCGAGCATCGCCGCCACCTGCCGCTCGAGCACGACGAAGCGTCGGGCGTCCCGCTGGGCGCGGTCGTTGTTCCGGTAGGCGATGAAGCCCTCGAAGGACTCGAGCGCCGAGTAGTCGAGGTCGGCGGTGCAGGCGAGGCTCATCCGCTGGCGGAGCCGCTCCCGGAGGATCCCCAGCGTCGGGAGGATGCCGTAGAGCTCGAGGTACTTGTCCCGCTCGGCGCGCTCCCCGTGGTGATCGTCCGGCCACTCCTCGCGCGCGAGGGCGAGGTAGGTGTCCCGGTAGGCGTTGTCTTGATGCTCGCCGGTCCGCGGATCGTGCTCGGTCAGGATGTAGGGCGTCCACGCCTCGCCGAGGTCGAGGAGCACGTAACCCTGCCGGCGCGCGTCGACGCCCTCGATCTCCCGCGTGGTCTCGCCGCCCTCCCAGAGGGCCACCGGCTGCTCGAGCTCGGGCTCCGGGATCGGCTCCGGCACCGGCTCGGGAGCCGGCTCGGGCTCCGCCGGTGAGTCCGACTCGGAGGAAGACGGAGGCTCCTCCTCACAGCCGGTCAGAGCGGAGAAGGCGAGGAGCGCAGCGAGAAGGAGTCGCACGTAGCCCTCAACTTTGGTCATCGGCCCACTCCACGCAAGTTTCGAACATGGTCACGCCCCGGTACTTTGCAGGACGAGGGCCAACTCGCCAGCGAACGAGACAAACTGCCGTCATCACTGGATTTTTCACCAAGCGCCCACGAACGAGCCGGCGGCGGCCGTGTTCCGCGCGACACGTGATAGTGGGTGAGGGTCCAAAGCGGTGGTACGCTGGGGGCCGAATGAAGGTCGCCGAAGAAGTCGAGAGGGCATCCGGCGCGGAAGAACCCGCCGGGCGTCGGTGGTTCGTGACCCGTTCGCTCCAGGTGCTGGTGGCGCTCGGATTCATTCGCGCGCCGCAGGCCAAAGCAGAGCTGCGGGCGCCGGAGGGGGCTTCGCCGCCCGGCGACGACGCCGAGGAAGCGTTCACGACGCCGGACCGCGATCCCGACCACGCCCCGCCACCTTCCTTCCTGGACACGCTGGTCGGGCGGAGCTTCCGCGGCTGCCAGGTCGAGCGCGTGTCGCCGGCCCACCTCGGCGGCGCGGCGATCGTGCTCGCGAGCCCGGAGGGCGCCTTCCAGATCGACATCCTCGCCCGCGGCGAGACCCCGGGCGTGGCCGAGACGGCCCACTACGCGCTCTTCCTCGCCAACCGCGGCGACGGGCGCGAGCCGACCCACGAGCGTCACGGGCTGGCGTTGATGGACGTCGCCGGCTGGCTCCGGGAGCATGAGCGTCGACAGGCGCGGCTGCCGGTGCAGACCCTCGCGGAGCGCCTGGCCTCGCATCCGCGGGGCAACTTCCACCTGCCGTGAGCGAAGGGGACCCGGCCGAACCGGGCGAAGGGGACCCGGACGGATCGGGCGAGACGGGCCCGCCATCGGGACCGCACCCGGAGAGCCGTCACGTCGCCAAACGCGTCGGGCTGATCCTCGCGCCACTGGCCTTCGTGGTCCTGTGGTTCGCGCCCCTCGGCCTCGAGCGGCCGGCCCATCGACTGGCGGCGGTCTTCGGAGCGACGGTGATCCTGTGGGTGACCGAGGCGCTCCCGATCGCGGCGACGGCGCTGCTCATCGCGCCGCTGATGGTGGCGACCGGGGTCTGTGACGCCGACACGGCGTTCGCGCCCTACGCCGATCCGCTCCTCTTCCTCTTCGTCGGCGGCTTCTTCATCGCCCGCGCCATGGCCCGGCACGGCCTCGACCTCCGGATCGCCTCGTCGCTCATCGGCATGAAGGCGGTGGGAGGGAGCGCGCTCCGGATCCGCGCGGCCTTCATGGTGACCGGCGCGCTGCTCTCGATGTGGATCAGCAACACGGCGACCACCGCGATCCTGGTGCCGATCCTCCTGGGCACCTTCGCCAGCGGCGAGCGGCAGTCCGGGAGCCTGCTGGCGGTCGCCTACGCCTGCAGCATCGGTGGGCTGGGCACCCTCGTCGGCAGCCCGCCGAACGGCATCACCGCACGGCTGCTCACCGACGCCGGCCACCCCTTCGACTTCGTCCGCTGGATGATGATCGGCGTTCCGACGGCGATCGTCTGCGTGACGCTGATCTTCTTCCTGACCCGCTGGCTCTCGCCACCGGGAAAGCTGCAGGAGCTCGCGGAGGACGAAGGAGAAGAAGACGAGAGCGACGCGATCGGGCCGTCCGCGGAGGTCTGGTCCCGCGGGGAGAAGGTGGTGCTGCTCAGCTTCGGCCTGGCGGTCGTCGGCTGGATGGTCCCCGGGATCCTGAAGTCCGCCGGCACCGCCATCGGCGCCA
>JABAOG010009975.1_pt1 | contig 23588 bp, 23 predicted proteins | sample 7062131 | NCBI WGS metagenome assembly JABAOG01 (sample SAMN14538629, study PRJNA623070) | marine sediment metagenome | biome: marine biome [ENVO:00000428]; feature: marine pelagic biome [ENVO:01000023]; material: deep marine sediment [ENVO:00002113] | place: India: Arabian Sea | collected... | reverse complement strand
TCATGGACGAGGGCGGGGCGATGCTGTGGGGCCGCGTCACCTACGAGATGATGGAGAGCTACTGGCCGGCGGTCGCCCGCGGCGACGAGGAGGCGCCGCCGGCGATGCGCGAGTGGGCGGTCAAGCTGGAGGCCAAGCCGAAGTACGTGGTGTCGTCGACGCGAAAGGACTTCCCGTGGACCAACAGCCACCACATCGCCGGCGACCTGCGCACGGGCGTGCAGAAGCTCAAGGACGCGACCCCGGCCGGCGTGCTCCTCGGCAGCGGCAAGCTCGCGACCGAGCTGGACCGGCTGGATCTGATCGACGAGTACAAGTTCCTCGTCCAGCCGCTTCGCAATGGCGCGGTCGCCATGCACTACCAGCGCGCGGGTCGACTGGGCTCGGGCCGGGGGGTCCGTTCCTCCGCACCACATCGATAGCGAACGGAGAGGGGCAACGTCATCTCGTCGTCGGCCACCGGATCCTCATCGGTGGGCTCGCGATGCTCGACGTCCGAAGCATCACCGATGCTCGAAGGCCAACGCCTCACATGCTCGCCACCAGCATGTCCAACATCACCCCTCCTTCCTCCCGCGGCTCCTCTCCCTCCTTCGGCAAGCTCCTCCTCTCTGCGAAGGTCTTCTTCGCGTTGTTGCCGACGGCCCTCTTCTCACGCTGCTTCTTCGCGTCGTTCGCCGCTGCCGTGATGGGCAACGGCACTTGGTCCACGGTGTTCGTCAGCGGATTGATCTCCGCTCCCATGGTCGCCGTCTGCTGGGCGATCATCGACTCGCGCCGCAAGGCCCTTCGCTCCGAGAACGGCTGAGCCGCGTCAGCCCATCGCCTAGGCGGGGAGCGGGACCTGCTCGAGCACCGCGACCAGCGCATCGTGGATCGTAGCCGCGACCCGGACGCTGGGCGCCTCGGCGAAGGTCAGCCAGATGTGCTGAGGCTCGATGCGCGAGGTGGACACCGCGAAGCGAACGCGCGTGGCCACGCCCGGCTTCGGCGTCCGTGGACTCCCCTCGAGCGGCGTACCCTCGAGGAACATGAAGGGGGAACGGAAGACGCCATCGATCCCCTTTCGCTCGAAATCGACCGGCGAGGCCCCAGGGTCGTCGGCGATGGGCTGCGCTTCCAGTCCGTCGAGCGCCGCCTCGACGAGCTCCGGCAGCGCCGCGCTGATGCAGTCCAGGTGCTCGAGCGCGGTCTGGCGCCAACGGGTCTCCCCCGGCGACCAACCATTGGCGGCAGCGCCCCGAATCGCGAGCTCATGGCGCGCCATGCGCCGCCGCAGGCGCTCGGGGTGTGCGCAGCGTGGGCTCCGAAGCACCTGGTCTTCGTTGTCATGGCTGCCGATCATCATGTGCCGGTAGACCCGGGCATCCCCGTCGACCAGCCCCTCGGTCCGCGTGTCGCGCACCGAGGCTCCGACGCGCTCGTCGCTCCGCTCCCAGCCCAGCGTCGCCGCGAGCACCGGATCTGGCTGGCAGTAGAGCACGTGGTCGAAGTCCGCCCGGGCGTGCACCTTCCCATCGTGCACGTGCACGGTGGGAAAGAAGAGCCGCGATGGATCGCGCCGGACGAAGCGAAAAGCCATCGGATGCACCCGCTGCCCCCGCGCGCCGCGCCGGAAGAGCCGCGACCAGAAGCCCGGCTCGGCCGCGGCCAGCTTGAACACGGCGAAACCCCAATCGGCGTAGCGCGGAAGGCGATCCCACACATCGGGCGGGAGACGAAAGCGCTCGTCGAGCCGGGCGAAGTCGGCAACCGAGGGTACGAAGGAGGCCTCGAAGGCACCCACCGCGTGCACCTTCAGCCGGTGCGGCCGCAGCGACTGAGGCGCCAGACCACCGCGCGAGAGCTCCAGCTCGGAGGGAAAGGCTCGCGCCATGTCGCGGAAGAGCGCCGGGTACGCCTCCAGGCTCACGAAGTCCACGGCGTCCTCGGCGCTCCCGGGCGGCACCGGCAGCGGCAGGATCATGGCGAGCGACTCGTCGGTCTCGAGGCTCATCTCGTAGACCAGCGCCTGGCGCTCGTCGCCGAGGTCGCGCGCAAAGATCGACGTGCCCCCGACGTGCTTCACCGGTCGCGAGAAGCAGCACATGCGGGGAGCGTAGCGCGACTCGGGCGGGCGAGTGGCAAGGCGTGGACCGGCGGCGCGCCGAGAGGAAACGTCGCCGGCCTCAGGGCGCGACGCCGCAGCGGTCGTCCTGGCGGGTCAGGATCGCTTCCGCGAGCGCGTTGGTGAAGCTCGCCACCGCCGACTCGCTGCACAGGCTGCCGACGACCGGGGAGACGCCGCGCTCCGCCAGGTCGCGTGCGGTCACCGTGAGACGCTCCGGTGGGGTCGCGAGCCCCTGCTCCGGTGAGTTGCAGCTGGGAGCGAGCGACGAAGGGTCGGACGGATTGACCCGTGTTTCCATCCGCGGGTCGGCCAGAATGGTCTCGAAGTCGGGCGCGGCGGGCGCCGGCACCAGGTCGCTGGGAATGCCGCCGAGCACGCCGTAGAGGAGGTCCGCCGCCGGTCGGAGCGAGAGCAACCCACCCACGTAGCGGGAGACCGGATGGAGCGCGTCCGCACCGACCAAGCACGTCACGCCATCGAGGGGATGGGTGAGGAGCTCTTCGTAGTCCGCGATGCTGCAGTCGTCCTCGGTGCCCACCACCACCACCACCAGCGTGGAGCCGGGTCGGAGGAAGCCGACGTTGGCGCCATCCCCATGCCCGAGGTCGGCGTCGCGGAAGCGGATCGGCGAGGACGCCGGTGTGACGGCCTTCAGCATGGCGTCCAGCGGCTGCTCGAAGCCGCAGGCGTCGGTGTCGATGGCGATCTTGCATCGGACGTCGTCGACGAAGGTCTCTGGGTCGTCCTCGCCCACGCGATAGTCGAGATAGGGCGGCGAGGTGGCCGGGCAACCGGCCGTGGCGGCCCCATCCTCGAGGAGCACCGCGTCATCGCCCACGCCACCGCAGAAGGGGACCGGGTGATCGCCGGTGCCGAGGTCGGAGCTGACCACCCCCAGCCGCAGGTCGCGGACGGGCTCGCCGTCGGGCGAGCCATCGCCGTCTCGGTCGCCGGTGGTCAGCCGCTCGGCGAGGATCGGCAATTTGCTCTGGAGGAGCGCGAGCTCTTCGGCGGTGTCCACGCTGTGGTCCACCACCACCAGCACGTCGAAGGCCGCGCACGCGCCGCAGCTCAGCTGCCGGAGCGGGTCGCCGTCATCGCAGTCACCCTGGTTGTCGGCCCACTCGCCCCCTTCGCAGGTCGGTGGGTCGATGGGCTGAGCACAGGCGAGGGTGGGTGTCGCCAGCGCATCGCCGAAGAGATCGCCATCGCAGTCGGGCGCCCAGTCGTCGCTGGGGAGCCCCTCGTCGATGCTGCCGTCACAGTCCTCGTCGAAGCCGTTGCAGACTTCGACGGCCCCCGGACCGACGCCACGCATCGAGTCGTCGCAATCGCTGCCGCAGACGAGCCCGGTCGCCGAGGGACCACAGCATGCGTTCGAGACGAAGCCGTCCTCGTCGTCGTCCACGCCGAGGGTGGTCGGGTCACAGTCCTCGTCGTGCCCTTCGGCGTCGCAGATCTCGGGGTTGCCGGGATAGCGATCGGGGTCCATGTCGTCGCAGTCGCCGCCGCCGCAGGCCACCGCCACCACTCCATCGCCGTCAGCGTCGGGATCGCTCCCGCAGTCGGCGATGCACCGGTCGCCTTCGTCATCGCACGAGAGGCCCGTCGGGCAGGGCGCGCCTCCGGGCACGCAGCCTCGCGCGTCCCCCGCGGGATCGTCGGGGGCGCAGCGCTCGGTCCCGTTGCAGAACCGGCCGTCGTTGCAGTCGAGGTCGACGACGCACATCACGCTCATGTCGCCGGATGGATCGGCGCCGCCGCCCCCATCGCACGCACAGAGCACAGCCGCCGCCAGTAGCCAACGCATTCGCCGAGGCTAACAGGTCGGCGGAGCGCCCGGACGCTCGATGGACACGGGTCATAGCCATTCAGGTTCTGCTGGTCGATCGGGAGCTGAAGATCGCCCACCTGAGCCGCTACGAGCACGGCTTCTCGCCCGAGACGGTGATCGGCCTACCCGTGGAGCTGCACATCCCGGAGCCCGACCGGCCGCGGGTGCGAGCTGCGAGAATGGCTCGAAGTCCATCGAGCCCGACCCTAGCGCGGGTCGCTCACGGGTGCCGCATGCCCTTCAGCCCTCGAGGTCGAAGAGCTCGGCGGGCATGGAGCAGACCACGCCTTCGAAGGGAAGCGTCTCGCAGCCGCGGGTCGTCGCACCGACGGCGTCGCGGACGCAGCGCTGGTACTCCGCGCTCGGGTCGCCGAGCGCCTCTTCGTTCACCCCCGGCTTGTTGCTCTCGGTGACCACCAGAGTGAACGCCATCCCCACCGCGGCGTCGGTCTTCCCGTGGTCGAGCTGGCAGCGGGCGATGGCCGACTCCAGCGCGCGGTCGCGGGGTACCCCGTTGAGGCGCACGCGAGCCTGGCCGGCCTCGAACCCGAAGGCGCGCTCGCGCGGGCTCGGGGTGGCCACCCGGTTCACGTCGACGAGCACGCGCCCGGGGCCCGATCCGAAGTCGGGCGTGGCCCCTTCGATGGCCTCTCGGGCGCAGGGCACGTCGGCGCTGTCACCGCGGAGCTCGATGGTCGCTCGGCCGCGCCCATCCACCAGCCACAGGGCGCCGAAGCGGCTGGGGAAGTCCACCCTACACTCGGTCAGCGCCGTCTCGACCGCGGCGAGGCTCTCCGGCGCGACGCCGAAGGCGATCGATGTGCGCCCGGCGGCCAGGAACACGTCGGGGTCCGGTGGCGTCAGGGTGCTGTCGGCGAGCTCGAGCCCGTCGGCGGCCGCGGCCCAGGTGGCGGGATCGAGCGGCGAGCGCACCGCGCTGGTGAAGATCCACGAGGGCACCTCGTCGGAGTTGTCGCTGAAGGGCTGGTGGACCCAGAGCTCCACGTGGCATGTGTCGCCATCGCTGCACTCCAGCCGAATCTCGCCCACCGCCGTCTCCGGCGCCGCCTGCCGGGCGGCCCCGAGCACGCCGAGCGCCGCCCGGCACGGGTAGTCACGGCGCCACTGAGCGGTTGCTCGCTCCGTCTCGCCGACGCCGGTCACCTGCCCCGCCGTGAGCGCCGCCGCCCGGCGCTCGACCCGGCGAGCCACCGTCGCGGCCTCCTGCTCGGTGAGCGGCGAGCGAGCGTCGGTCCCGACGATCAGCTTCAGGTCCCCGTCGAACGCCTGGTGGAGGCCACTGACGGTCGCGGCCATCGTCCGGCTCATGAGCTCCGCCAGCCCGGACAGCCCGCTCTCCAAATCGCCGCGGCGCGGCTCGAAGCAGCGGGCGGGACCCGGCGGAGAGGGTCCGAGTCGGCGGGCACGACCGGCCCGCCGGAGCGCGAGCACCGCGTCGGTGTCGACCTCGAGGTCGGGTCCGAAGCGCTCGACCAACGACGCACGACGACTCTTGCAGAAGAGGCGCCACTCGAGGGGCACCTCGGTGTTCGCCGCGCACTCGTTGTGGTTCTTGGCGATCGCCGCGAGGTCCTCTGTGATCCGCGGGGCCTGCTGCTCCGCGATCTCCGCTTCGGACATCTCCAGCATCCCCGAGAGGACCAGCTGTGCTCCACCGAGCAGCGCTTGCTCGCGAACGAGGTCGAGGGCCGCCAGCGTCTCCGCACGCATGGCAGGGTCGAGCTGCTCGGCTTCCTCGACCGCGAGGGTGCGTTCATCCACGTAGCTGCTGCGCGCCGTGATCCAGTCCACGAGGGGTCCGCTGGGCTGTCGAGCGGCGAAGAGCACGCGGGTGTCGTCCGGCACGGGCTCCTCGAGGAACCCGCCGACCTCCTCCCAGAGCCGATCGCCCTCGAGGAGCGTCGTCTCCGGAAGCGCGATGCCGGCGACGCTGCGCGTGGTGACCGGGGCTCGATCGGGCAGCGTCTCGGGGGCGGACTCTTCCGCCGGCGGGTCCACCGCCGTCGTCGGGGCGGCCGGGGAACCGGCGCAGCCGAGCGAGATCGCGGCGATGCCGAGGATGCGACGAAGGCGAGTGCCCATCGACGAGACCTGCGACGCGTGCGCCGCCGTTGCAAGGCAGGGCAGCGCTCGGCCTAGGAGATGGGGCAGGCGCAGGTCGTCGCGCTCCGGCAGCAGACGAGCTCGCGGACGAAGATCTTCCGCGCCACGAGGTCGAGGGTGCTCTCGAACATCCCGCACCAGGCGTAGAGATCGACGGCCGACCGTCTGGTGGCACCTCTTCGAGGCCCGTGAGGACTCCGAGCGTCGGCCGGGCCTGGTAACGACGCTCCGCGAGGCCGCACCGACATCACTTCGTGCGTGGCCGGCGCGGTCGGCGGTCTCTACCGCCTCGACACCCGCTGGCCGCCGCGCGTCGCGGAGACCGGATCCACGCCCTCACGGCCCGGCTCGCGCACCTGATGGTGGAGCTCCGCGAGCGCGAGCGGGACGTGCGCAACGACGCGGCGCTGAAGGACTGGAACGCGGCGCTGCTCGCGCTCGTCGTGGCGCATGCCCCCGTCGCCGAGCTCGGCTGAGGCGCGATCAGCAGCCCGGGTCGGCGGCGCAGCCGGCGCCTTCGGCGAAGGTCGACCCGCTCGCGCCGTACATGCGGGTGTTCCGCGGCCCGATCCGCCGCTGGGAAGGGACCCACGGCCCGCGCGACGAAGTGCCGGATGTCCGCGAGTCGCTCGATCACCTCCGGGTCGTGGCGCGCGAGCAACCCCCGCAAGCCCACCCAGCGCTGGCTGCCGTCCCGGCTCTCGAGTGCCTGGCGGAGCCAGCGGGTGACGCGGGGATCTCGCAGGTGTGAGACCGGACCGATGACGGCCAGTCGGCTCAGCATCTCCTCGCGGCTCTCGAGCGCACCGAGCAGCGCCTGGGGGAAGCGGCGGGCGAGCGCGTGCACGCAATCCTCGAGCTCCTCCACGTACGCCCGCCCGTTGAAGTCCGGCGGCGGTTCGTCGGACCCAGGTTCCCGAAGCGCGTCGAGCAACGCCGCCGCCGAGTCCGGTCCCAGCGTCTCGGTCCACGCTCGCATCCCGGCACGCGCGCCCGAGCCACCGAGCGTCGCGAGCAGCTCCCGCGCCCGCCCGACCTCATCAACCATGGGACGCCTCGCCGAGACTCGCCATGACCGAGTGGAACACATCCGGCCACAGAGGAGGAGTGCGTCGAGCTACTTCCAGTCTTCCGCTGGACAAACCTACAACTACCTGGTTGTATGTTGGTGGTGTTCACGATCGAAGAGGACCGGGCGGATGCGCTCTTTCGCGCGCTCGCCGACCGCACGCGCCGCGACATCCTCCGGCGAGTGCTCGCGGGTGAGCACTCGGTCTCCTCGCTGGCCTCCAAGTACTCGATGAGCTTCGCGGCGGTGCAGAAGCACGTCGCGGTGCTCGAGCGCGCCGGGCTGCTGACGAAGCGCCGTCAGGGCCGCGAGGCGCTGGCCAGCGGCGACGTGGACGCCGTGCGCTCGGTCGCCGCCCTCCTCTCGGAGCTGGAAGAGGTCTGGCGCGGTCGGGTGGCCCGAATCGACGCCCTCCTGGGACAGGAGGCGAAGCAATCAATCAGCAATGGGGATCCGCAGACGCGCGACCCCGAGGAGTAACCCCATGCCCGTCACCAACGTCACCCAGGACACCGAGCGACTGACCCTGACCATCACCGCCGAGTTCGCGGCGCCCGTCCAACGCATCTGGGCGCTCTACGCCGACCCGCGCCAGCTCGAGAAGGTCTTCGGTCCCCCGAGTCACCCGGCCACCTTCGTCGAGCACGAGCTCCGAGTGGGCGCGGTCAGCAAGTACTTCATGACCGGCCCGGAGGGGGAGAAGTACCACGGCGTCTGGACCCTCACGGCCGTCGACGAGCCGAGGTCCTTCCGCTTCGAGGACGGGTTCGCCGACGAGAGCTTCACGGTGAACACCGACATGCCCGTCTCGAAGAACACCTACGCCTTCGAGGCGATCGACGGAGGGACGCGGGCCACCTTCGTCGCCGAATACGCCAGCGCCCAGGCGCTTCAGAAGGTGCTCGACATGGGCGTCGTCGAAGGCGCCACCTCGGCGCTCAACCAGATCGACGACCTGGTCGCAGCCTGAGGGGCGAGGGCCCGCTCCCCCTCAGAGTCCGGCGGTGACCGCCAAGGAGCTGCCGAACGACGGCCGGCGCGGGCCGACTTGTCCCCGAAGAGCCTCGTAGAGGTCGTAGGTGCCCATGTTGCGCATGCGAGTGTCGAGCTTCAGCAGCATCATCGCTCGGGCGCTGCGCTCGTGGTTCAGCTCCCCAGTCCTGAATGACGCAGATGAAGTCTCACTGATCGCGGACGTGGCAGATCGACTCGCCTCCATCGGTCGTCCGTGGCGTAGAGGAGCGCGCCGCCCGGACAAATCTCGCGATCGGGCGGGCCCATGGCTTGCTTGCTTCGTAGAGCATGAGGCAAATCATCACCGCGCTATCCCTGGTCCCGCTGCTTCTGATCGGCTGTGATGATGAGCCGGTCGAGGGGCTCGAGGGGCCGATGTTGCCGTACGCCGAAGCCATCGCCGAATCGACGATGGAGGCGGCCGAGGAGCCCCCGAAGATCGAGGGTGTCCCGGGCATCCGCATCGAGATCCCGTCGCGCGTGAAGGCCGCCGTATCGGTGCGGCCGTTCACCCCGGACCTCGAGTGTCCGGGGGTGGTGGTCACCTTCGAGGAGGAGTCGGCGGACCTCGACGACGAGGCCAAGACGATCCTGGATGCCTTCGCCGCGTGCGTGAAGGAGACCGAAGAGGCCGACACGCTCACCGTCCGCAACGAGCTGGACGCGGCCCCCGTCGAGGACTTCAACCAGACCCTCGCCACGGAGCGCGCCACCGCGGTCGTCCGCTATCTGACCGAATGGGACGTCGACGAGGGGAACTTCGGGGTGGTCGCCGTCGGCGTCGAGGGCGGCACGAACAACATGCCGCGCCTCTACCCCTCGGTCGTCGGCAAGCGCTGAGCGCTCAAATCTTGCCGCGCAGGAGCGAGCCGGTGACGTGCTTGCCGTAGCCCGCCACCGTCCGCCCCAGCGTGCGCAGGTCGAGGGTGCTCAGCAGCGTGTCTGCCAGGCCGAAGGGGAGCATCGAGGGGATCGGCCCCCGGCTGTATTCGAGCATCCAGGCGTAGTCCGGGATCCGATAGCCCTTCACCTGGCCGTCGCCGAGGTAGGCGGTGCTGCCCGGGCCGTAGGTCGTCCGCTCGGTCTCGCCCTCGAGGTAGCACCACATCTCGCCGTCGAAGACCCAGTCGTAGACCTCGGTCGCGTAGCGGCCGGAGTGGCCCTCGGTGCCGATGGGGCTGCCGAAGAGGATCACGTATTCGGTGATCGAGGCGTGCAGGAAGGTCAGCTGACCCATCGCGCCACCGGCGTTGTTCATGATCCACTTCCGTGGACCGGTGTAGATGTGGTCCGGGTACTCGCGACCGAGGGCCGCGACCACCGCGTCGCAGGCCTCCTCGATGGAATCCTTGCCCACGCCCTCGCCCGCGCAGCGGCCGAGGACATCCGGATCGAAAGCGAACGCCATGAGCGAGTGATGGGCCAATCACCGGTCGGTGACAAGCGGATGGCTCACGCCGCCCACCAGCACGATATGCACACCTGCGTACATCAGGCGACCTCCAGCTGAGACGCACCCGCTGAAATCACGGCGTTTTCTGCCTGGTCTGCTTCTCGCTCCGTCCGCGAGACCATGGAAATCCCGTTCATCGTCCTCGGCGCGATGGTGGCCATGATGCTGGTGGAGCGCTGGCGGCCGGCGAGCCCCTTGCCCAAGGTCCGCGGTTGGTGGGTCCGCGCGTTCGGCGCCAGCGCCGTGCAGGCGGCGGTGGTCGTCTTCGTCGCCCCGCTCTGGGATCCGTGGATCCAGGCGCATCCGCTGCTCGACCTGCGGGCGCTCGACCCCTGGCTCGGCGCGCTCATCGGCTACCTGGCGATCACCTTCGTCTACTACTTCTGGCACCGCGCCCGCCACGAGGTGCCGTTGCTCTGGCGGGTCTTCCACCAGCTGCACCACAGCCCCGAGCGCATCGAGGTCGTGGCGAGCTTCTACAAGCACCCCGCGGAGATCGTGGCGAACGGGGTGCTCTCGAGCGCGGTGCTCTACGGCCTCTGCGGCCTCTCCGTCGAGGCGGCGGCGAGCGCGACGCTGCTGACCGGCCTGGCCGAGCTCGTCTACCACTGGAACGTTCGGACGCCGCGCTGGATCGGCTACGTCTTCCAACGGCCGGAGATGCACCGGCTGCACCACGCCCGCGGCGTCCATCGCTACAACTACTCGGACCTGCCGCTCTGGGATCTGCTCTTCGGGACCTTCCGGAACCCGGCGGTGCAGGACGCGCCCACCGGCTTCGGTGGCGACGCCGAGCAACAGGTCGGCGCGATGCTCCTCGGCCGCGACGTCACTCGCGGAGGCGAGTCGTGAGTGGGCGCCTGCGAGACCGGCGATGGGCGCTGGCGATCCTGATCGTCGGCTCGCTGCAGATGGTCGGCGACGTGCTCGACATCCCCGCGCTCGTCGGTCTCGGCGCGGCGAGCCACGTCTCCCCGGCGCCGAAGGTCTTCACCGTCGTGGAAGGCGCCGAGCCTTTCAGCGCCACCTTCGTGCTCGAGCTCGAAGACGCCCGTGGGCGCGTTCGTCGGGTGCCGCTCGACCGGGAGCGCTACGAAAAGCTGCGCGGTCCGTACAACCGACGGAACGTGATCGGCGCCGTGGTCGCCGGTGGGCCACCGCTGCAGGGGCATCCACACCTCGGTCCGATGATGCACGCCGCCGCACGCCACGCGCTCTGCGGCGAGGCCCCGGTGCTCGCCGAGCTCGAGGGACTCGCCCAGCCGCCGGTCGTCGCCGTCACCATCGTCCAGACGAGCCGGGACGGAGCCGAGCTTCGCTGGAGGCTCGCATGTTGAGGCGGGCGATCGACTGGCGCGCGGCCGTACTCGGCGTCTACCTCGCCGTCCACTTCGCGCTGCTGCTCCCCTGGGCGGCCGAGCTCTTCTCGAGCGCGGGCTTCCTCCCGGAGGCGGGTCTGAGCCCGCTGATGCGCGCCTTCCCGAACGTGCTCGCGCTGCACGACGGCCCCGCCTTCGCGACCATCCTCGTCGGCCTCGGCGGCGGCGCGAGCGTCGCCCTGGCGCTGGGGATCGAGCGACGGCTCGCGGCGGTGGTCTGCCTCTACGTCCTGGCCTGCCTCTTCGGGCGCAACCCGCTGATTCGAAACCCGAGCCTGCCCTACGTGGGCCTCTGCCTCTTGGCCGTCGTCGCCTCGCGTGAGGGACGCATCCCGCGTGAGGTGATGCGGGTGCTCTGGGTGCTGCTGGCGGTCGGCTATGCCTACTCTGGGCTCACCAAACTCGCGGCGCCGTCTTGGCTCGACGGAAGCGCTTTCGACCACGTGCTGCGCAACCCCCTCGCCTACGCCCACGCCGAGCACGTGCTCCGTCTCCCCGCGGCGCTCCGGACGGCCGCGACCTACGGTGCGCTGGCGCTGGAGATCCTCTTCCCGCTGCTGGCGCTCTCCCGGCGGCTCCGCCCGTGGGCCTGGCTCGCGATGACGCTGCTGCACCTCGGTCTGCTCTGCCTGATCGACTTCTCCGATCTGACCGTGGGCATGCTCGTCATCCACGTCTTCGTCTTCGACGAACGCTGGCTCTCGCGGGGAGCGTGGACGCTCGCGGGAACAAGCGCGACGGCCGAAGCGTAGAAGAAGACATGAAGGAACGTCGGCCCCTCCGCCTGCTCACCGCCGCGGTCGCGGCCATCGCGACCGCCTGCCTCGGCTGGGCGGCCGCCGGCTTCCTCGATGGCAACCACGGTTGGTTCCCGGCCTGCGCCGCGGTGCTCGTCTTCTATGGCGCGGTGACCTACGGACTCTTCGCCGGTCGGCTCTGGGCGCCGGCGCTCGCCCAGGGCGCGTCGCTCTTCGGCGCCGCGGCCTTCGCCCAATCGGCGTGGGCGCTGGAGGGCTTCCTGCCGGTCATCGTCGGCGGCTTGGCGATCCACCTGGTGCTCGGCGCCCTCGCCCTCTTCCTGGACGACGGGCTCTCCAAGCGGCAGCGCTGGTCCCTTCGTTTTGCCGGGGCCGCCATCGCTCCGGCCACCCTCTTCGCCCTCGCCCCCGAGCAGACCGGCGGCACCATGGTCGCGGTCATCGCGGGGGCGGGTCTCGCCTGGCTCGGCGCCCTCGGCGTCGCCCGTGGCCGGACCTGGGGCGTGCTCGCCGCGCTCGTCGGTGCCCCGGTCCTGGCCACCGCCGTCTGGTTCGCGCCCGAGCTCAGCTACTTCGACGCCCAGCACTTCATGGTCGACGAGCCGCTGCTGCCGCTGATGCTGAACGTCCTCGGTCTCGCCGCCGCGGCGGGCGCCCTGCTCTCGGTCGCCCCCTTCCTCGGGCCCATCGGGCGCTTCCTGCTCCGCGGTAGGGGCTGAGGGCCGAGGGCCGAGTCCGCGCTACTCCCCCACGAAGCGCGCCCGGGGTCGCAGGATCCGTCCGTCCGCGACCTGCTCCCGTGCGTGCGCCAGCCAGCCGGCCATCCGGCCGATGGCGAAGATCGCCTGCCCGCCTTCGGGACCCACGCCGAGCGCGTGCGCGAGGGCGGTGAGGCCGAGGTCCAGGTTGGGGGGCTCGTAGCCGGCGGCCTCCGCGGCCTCCACCAAGGCACGCGCGGTGCGCACCGCCTCGCGACGCGGTGCGATCGCCTCGGCTTCCTCCAGCAGAAACGCGCCCCGCGGATCGCCGCCGACGTAGAGCCGGTGACCGAAGCCGGGCAGGGACGCCATCTCGCCCCGGCGGATCCAGCTGCGCACCGTCCCGGCGGCGCGCTCCGGCGTCGTCGAGTCGAGGAGCACCCCCACGTGCCGGGAGAGCCCACCGTGGCGCGCGCCCGAATGGGTCGCGAGGGCCGCCAACACCACCGCGATCGGATCGGCGGCCGCCGAAGCGGCGACCCGCGCGGCGAAGGCGCTCGCGTTCAGCTCGTGCTCGGCACAGACGACCAACGCCCGGTTGGTCGCGGCCACCGCGCGCTTGGTCGTCCGGCCCCCGAGGACGCCCAGCAAGCGCTCGCCCATGGGGCCCGAGCGCTCGACGGTCGCGGGATCGTCGGCGAGAAGCGCCACCGCGGGCGCGATGAGCTCGGGGCCGAAGGCCGCGGCGCTCGACAGTCGCTCACGACCGGCGCGCCAGGTCGCCAGCCGAGCGACCAAGCGCGCCATCCGGTCCCCCGCGTCGGGGAGCGAGCCCTCGACGGGCACGGCGGTCCACTCGGTCGACTCGGGCAAGGTGGCGTCCACGAGCAGTTCGGCGACCGCCTCGTAGGGCACGTCGGCCCGCGCGAGCTCGAGCGCCGCGTGGCCGCGGTAGACCGGGCCCTGGTCCTCGATGGCGCAGATGGCCGAGTCGAGGACCGGCTCTCCCCAGTCGAGCGCGGCCGCGGCGACCGGGCCGTGTCCACTGCGGGCCCGCGCACGGTCGCGCAGGTGCATCACGTCCTCGATGGCGTAGCGGCGCTTGCGGCTGCCGGGCACGGGCGCGCTGCGGATCCGCCCCTGGCTCACGTACGAGTAGAGGGTCCGCCGCTTCACGTCGAGGATGGCGCAGGCGCGCTTCGCGTCGACCCAGTGCGTCCAGACCTCGTCCATCGCCGCGACCATGCCACGAGCCGGGTGACGCGAGGTAGACTCGGCGCATGGACAAGGCCGCCGTCCGGGACGCGCTCGTGGAACGACTGCGCGCGGAGTGCGACAAGGCCCGCGCCAGCGCCGACGAGACGCGGAAGGGTGCGACCCACGAAGAGAGCCGCGCGGAGAACGACAAGGACACCCGCGGCCTCGAAGCGAGCTACCTGGCGCGCGGACAGGCGATGCGTGTCGAGGAGCTCGAAGAAGCGATCATCCGAGTGCGGGTGATGGAGCTGCCCGACTACGGCAAGCGCGCGGTGGGGATGGGTGCGTTGATCGAGGCGCTCGTCGACGACGACGAGCGGACCTTCTTCCTCGCGCCCGCGGGCGGCGGCGAGAAGCTCGAGGTCGACGGACGATCCATCCACGTGCTGACGCCGGCTTCCCCGGTCGGCCGCGGACTGATCGGCAAGCGCACGGACGACGAGCTGGAGCTGAAAATCGCCGGTCGGCTGCGCGTGTACGAGCTGACCGACGTGCGCTGAGCGAGCGTGTAGGGTGCGAGCACCATGTGGCCGCTGATCATCCTGGCGCTCGGCGTCGTCTTCATCACCGGCGGCGTGCTCTGGTTCGGCCGGATGGAGAAGCGACTGCGGGCCGAGCTCGCCTCGGCCCACGTGCTCTTTTCCGCGGAGGCGCAGGCGTCCATCAGCGGCGGGGTCGCCTTCGCCCGCACTGCGAGCTGGATGAAGTGCGAGGTGGTGGTGACCGATCGGGCGGTGGTGCTCTATCCGCGCGGCTACGTCCCGACCACCCAGCCGATCGTGCTGGTGCGCGACGCGGACGAGACCCTGGGCGGCGCCATCGGCCTGATCCGCGTGGTCGTCGATGGACCACCCGAGCACGCGCGGACCCGCCTGACCAAGGCGCCGGCGGTGGCGATGCGCGGCTCCCAGGGGATGGCCAAGTGGACGGTGACCCTCCGGACGAGCGATCTCGACGACCTCTTCGCGGCGCTGCAGGGGTTCGTCACGGGGACGCTACCGGACGGGACGTACCGCGACCGACCCGGCTCGCCGCCCGAGTAGCCGAACGAAGGTCGATTCACGATTCGACCTTTCGGAGATGGCTGGCTCACCGAAGGGTGGTCGTCGCGAGGTGAAGCGATGAGCACGAACGTTGGACTGGATGGGATCGAGGTCGCCGAGACGAAGCTCTCGGGCATCGAGGGAGAGCGCGGGCAGCTCTGGATCGCCGGGCTGCCGGTGGCGGAGCTGGCGGCGCTGGGCTTCGAGGGCGCGAGCGCGCGCTTGATGAGCGCGGCGGGAGCGCCATGGGATCCGCGCGCGCTCGGTGATGGGCGCGTCGCGGCCTTCGCGGCGATGGACCGCTGGGGCGATGCGCTGGACGCACCGGACGGCGTGCAGGCGGTCGCCACCGCTCTGGCGCATGGACGGGACGACTCTGCGGAGACGCTGGCGGCGACGGCGGCGGTGGCCGCGGCGGCGTGGGTGCGGCGGCAACGGGGAGAGGACGCGGTCGCGCCCGACGGATCGCTCGGCCACGCGGCCGACTTGCTGCGGATGATGACCGGCGACGCTCGCACCGAATCCGTCGCGGCGCTCGACCGCTACCTGTCGACGGTGATCGATCACGGGCTGAACGCCTCGACCTTCACCGCGCGGGTGGTCGCCTCGACCGAGGCGAGCCGCACGGCGTGCGTGGTCGCCGCCGCGGGCGCGCTCTCCGGACCGCTGCACGGCGGAGCGCCCGGACCGGTGCTGGACATGCTCGACGCGATCGGCAGCGAGGACCGCGTGACGCCGTGGCTCGAGCGGGAGCTCGAGGCCGGCCGCCGGATCATGGGCATGGGTCACCGAGTCTATCGGGTGCGGGACCCGCGGGCGGCGGTGCTCCTCGACGCGCTGCCCACGGAGAGCCCGCGGGTGACCCTGGCGCGGATGGTCGAACGCGAGGCCGCGCGGCTCTTGCGCGAGCGCAAGGGCCGACCGATGGCCGCGAACGTGGAGATGGCGACGGCGATCCTCCTCGAGGGGCTCGGCGTGCCCCGGCCGGCCTTCACCGCGCTCTTCGCCTGCAGCCGGATCGTCGGCTGGCTGGCCCACGTGGCGGAGCAGCGACGCGTCGGGCGGATCCTGCGACCGCGGGCGCGCTACGTGGGAGCTGCGGCGTAGCGCGAAGTCGGGATCGCGGACTCGGATCTCGGTTCTCGGGTTTCGGTTCTCCGGTTTCGGTTCTCGGACCTCGGAGTCGGCGTCGGCGTCGGCGTCGGCGTCGGAGTCGGAGTCGGAGCGGCATCAGCCCCCCGAACGCGAAGACGCCCGGGCCGCATCGGCGACCCGGGCGTCTCGCGAGCGCCGCGCGGGCTCAGTGGGCGACGACCACGGCCCAGCCGTCGATGGTGCCGGTGTCGACGTTGGCGTTGTCGCTGACGGTGAGGACCCACTCGCCGGAGGGGTCGCCCTCGAAGGCGTTGCCGGTGGCGTCCAGGGTGACGCTCAGCGCGAGGTCGTCGTCGCTGCCGCCCTCGCGACTGTGGAGGGTCCAGCTGCGCTCGCCGTGGGCGACGGTGACCTCGAGGTCGCCGACGTAGGTGTGGGTGATGGCCGCTTCGACGGTCACGGTGCCCTCGGTGGCGGTGACGTTCGCGGTGGAGGAGATCCCCTCCGGGTCGTTGTCCGGAATGGCGACGCCCCCCTGGCCCTCGAAGCGCTCGGCGCTCGGCTCGGTGGGCTCGGTCGGGGTGCCGTCCTCGGTCACGAGGGTGAGGCTCCAGCTCTCGAGGGTGCCGACGTCGCGGCTGGCGTTGTCGCTCACCCGGAGGGTCCAGTCGCCGTTGGGGTCGGAGCCCTCGAAGCCGATGACGTCGATGGTCCGGCGGATGTCGTCGGCGCTGCCGCCCTCGCGGTTGTGCACGGTGCGGGTGATGCCGTCGTGCTCGAGCTCGATCAGGAGGTCGCCGACGTAGGTGTGCCCGATGGCCAGGTCGACGCTGACGGCGCCGACGACACCGGTGCCGCCCTCGATGGTCGCGCCGCTGGTCACGCCCATCGACTCGTTGTCCGGGATGGCGATGCCGCCCTGCCCGTCCGCGACGAGCGCGCCCTCCTCCGGGGTGTCCGGCACCTCGGGAGCGCGGGACATCTCGATGAGCATGCGGACGTCGTCGATGTTCAAGCTGGGCACCGAGGAGCGGGTGATCCGCCGCGGGTTCCAGAGGAAGTCCGGGTGACGGTTGCGGCTGCTGCCGTACCACTCGCCGCCGATGATCTTGCCGTCGGCGTCGACCTCGAGGATGTAGCTCAGCCGGTCGGTCCGGGTGTAGCGCGCGGTGTCCGAGGGAACCTTCGAGGCATGGGACTCGGTGATCCACTTCACCGAGACCTTCACGTCGTAGAGGAAGGCGGCGTCCTCGTTGTAGCTGTAGCTGTCGCCGGTGAGCCCGAGGAGCTCGTTCGCGCGGGCGATGTCGATCTCCTCCTGCTTGGTGATCTCGTAGCCGCTGATCGGCTGGTTCCAGACTTCGTAGTCGTAGGTCCGGTCCATCGCGAAGCCGCGGGACTGCATGCCGAGGTAGTTGGTCAGGATGACGTGTAGCGAGCCGGGGTTGGTGTCGCGGCAGTCGACGTTGACGGCGCGACCGTGTTCGTCGCGCTCGACCTCGCTGTCCTCGTCGTTGCCGAGGTTGCAGCGGCCGCCGATCATGTCGGCACCGCTTCGGTTGTAGGCGGCGATGAGGAGCGCCTCCATGTCGCCGGTCTCGAAGGTGACGCCGTTGTAGGTGACCGCGCGCAGCGGCCGGTCCTCGAGGAGCGCCGCGGGGACCCAAGCGTGGCAGAGACCCCACCAGGTCTCGACGGCCCAATCGTCCTCCGGGCGACCGCCGGCCTCGATGGCCATCTCGCGGTCGCGGCCGTTGCCCATGTTCCGAGAGATGTGGGTCGCGAGGGGCCCGAGCTGGTCGTAGTACGCCTCGTCCCAGTCCTCGCCGGGGACCGGGTTGCTGCGGTCGAAGGGGCGCAGCGAGTGGAAGTCCTCGGACGGTGTCCAGTCGTTGAAGGCCCGGTCGTACTTCTGCGCCGGCGAGAGCTCACCGCTCTGCCAGCGGGTGTTGATCGAGTCCTCGTAGGTCGGCCAGTAGGTCGAGGGCCACGCCTCGCGCTCGGCGGTGCCGCTCAGGGGCAGGTCCTCGAGGAAGTAGTCGAATTCGCCGTCGAAGCGCTCGGGGCGGTTGCGCCAGTCCCAGCGGTCTTCCTTGCCGGCCGCCGCGTCGTGGGTGTGGCCCTTGTCGCCCGGGTCGGCGGGCGCCGCGGCGCAGGCCGTGGCCAGGGCGAGGAGAATGGAGGGGAACGTGCGGTTCATGGGGGGTGTCCTGTGTCGGGCCTTCGTGGCCGGGTATGGATGACCCCTACCTACGCACACATCATGCCGACATGTAGGACACGCTTTTTGTCAATGATTCCATGACCGACGGCGGCCAACCGGCAAGTCGAGTGGCCGGACGGGTGACCACTGGCGACTTCTCCCCCCATTCGCCCGAGAGAAATCTCCCACCCCCAGGGAAGGTCTCCGGAGCGGCTCCGTAGGCTGATTCGTCGCTCCGGGGAGGGAGCGGCCGTTCGCGCGGGGGAGCGCGGACGAAGAAGCGCCGCTCGGAGAGACCGAGCGGCGCTTTGTCTTTGGCGGGGTGGCGCCCGAGCGCGCTCAGTAGCGGTAGGCGATGCCCAGCGAGCCGCCGAGGTACTGGTCCACGGCGCCGCCGACGATCCACGGGCTCGTGAGGTCCACGTTCATCGAATAGAAGTAGCGGCGCCAGTCGAAGCCGAGCCGGATGACGAGCCCGCTCTCGAGCTGATAGCCGAGGACGACGTCGGCCTCGACGCCACCCACGCTGGCCTTCGGGAACCAAACCTCGTCCTCGATGCCTCCGGCCGAGAAGACCACGCGGTAGCCACCGCCGACCGTCACGTGGAAGCCACTGGCGACGTGCAGCCGGGCCTCGCCGTGGATGCGCAGGAAGTCGTACTCGGTGCGGGGGATCTCCGGGAGGTTGCCGCGCCCCTCGACCGCGGGCCCCGACGGCTCGATCACGAAGAAGTGGGAGCCGTAGCCGAGGCCCATGGAGAAGGCGTGGCGTCCGAAGGGGATGCGCCCACGGAGACCGAGCAACCACTCTTGCGAGCGGGTCGGGAAGACACGGTCGTCGTCCGGGTCGGCGGGAACCGAGTCGATGGCGAAGGCGCGCTCGTAGCTGAGCTCGATGCCGATGTGGGCTCCAAAGCCGCTCGTGAAGTGGGCACCCGGGTACCACCGACCGGCGAGCTCGATCGCCGGGCCGAGCTGCAGCGTGTAGCCGCGAAGGAGACCGTAGTGGTCGTCGTTGTACTCGAGCTCGCGGTGGAACACGCGCCCGTAGACGCCGATGTCGAGCGCCGTCGGTCGGTCGCCGCGGTCGCGCGGTGGCTCGGGGATCTCGTCGTCATTGCCGGACCCCCCATCGGCGCCGACGCCGTCGTCATCGTCGCCACCGGCGTCGTCGATGTCGGGGACGTCGGACATCTCCGGCTCCGTCTCCGGCACCGAGGTCTGCCCGATCGCCCCCGCGAGCTGGCTGGCCCCCCGCCGGCGGACCGCCTGAGCCAGTCGCCCCGACGTGCGGCCACGGAAGGTCTCCCGGCTGATCTGATTGTTCGTCGCGGCGTCGGTGACCGTGACCCGCAGCACCCAGCGGCGGCCGGCGCGGGACACGCGACCGTCGATGAAGGCGCGCACCCCGAGGGCCGCGGCGGCGCCACGGAGCGCCTCCGGATCGCCGAGGTCGCCGCCCTCGCGAGCGGCCGCGGCGGCCAGGTCGTCCCGGGCGGCCAGCTCGTACTCGCCGGCGAGGGAGCGCACCAGTTGGTTTCGGATACGCGCGGCGCCACGACCGGAGAAGTCCCCGACCACGAGCTTGCCCGCGCCGTCGCTCGCGGCAGCCGGCTCGGTGCCTCCCGCCATCAGCGCGCGCACGTCGCCCTCGATCCGCCGAGCGAGCTGCGCGGCCAGACCGCCGATTCCGCGATGGGAGCCGCGGGCCTCGCCCTGGACCGCACCGCTCGCGTCGCGGACCTGCACCTCGGCGCGCCAGCGCCCACCGCGGCGGCGAAGGCGCCCGGTCACGATCGCCTTGGCGCCGGTCGCGCTCGCGATCGCTTCGGCGTCGTCCCCTTGGACCGAGCGAGTGGGCACCACCTCCAGCCCGGCCTGCTGCAGCCGGGCGGCGAGCCGCTGCCGAACGCTCTCGGCCCGGCGACCCGGACCGGCGAGCTCGGCCACGGCGACCTGCGCCTCGGCGGTGTCGCCGAGGGGGGTCAGCAGGAGCCAGGTGAATGCGAGGAGAAGGAGCCGCTTCATGGCTCACACACGCAATGGACGTCCGCGAAGGTGGCGTCGTCGCAGGCCTCCGGAACGGCGGGGTCCGGCGCACACTCCCCCGCGAGGTTGTCGAAGGCCTCGACGCAGGTCAGCCCGGCGAGGGCGCAGGTGTCGTTGCAGGTCGTCATGTTGAGCGAGAGGACATCGCACCCATCGGCCCGCGCGTTGCAGACCTGACCGTTCGCGTCGTCCCCGATGGGCGTGCAGTCGACCATCACGCCCATGTCCATCTCCTCGGGCCCCATGTCGTCGTCCATGGCGCCCAGGTCGTCGCCGTCGCCGCCAGCATCGACCGGCGTCCCCATGTCGGTCGGGCTCACGCCGCCATCGAGACCGATGGTCTGCTCGAAGACCCAGCGCTGCACACAAGCGATCTCTGCACCGGTGAGGAAGCTGACGAAGGGCATCCGCTCACCACAGCCGACCGGCTGGGTCCCGCGGAGCTTCTCGACGAGGAAGCTGGCGTTCGGCTCGAGCGGATCGACGCGCACCCGCCCCTCGCACTGGGTGGCGGGGACGTTCTCGAGCCGCTCGAAGACTCCGGGGCTGACCAGATCGAGGTCGGCGGCCGGCTCGTCGCCGGCGTGGCAGGTGCTGCTGCCGCACTTCGAGCGGAAGAGCCCGGGGACATCGATGTCCAGCTGACAGAGCGCCAGCGGCTCATCGGGGTATTGGTCGGGATTCTCGAGCTCCCCGGGGCATCCCGCCAGGAGCACGAGCGCGACCGCGGGGCAGAGTCGACGCATCGGCAGCGCAAGCATACCCGCGAACGCACGCGGTTCCCAGACGCTGCCCGGGGACGGATTGGCCGGCGAGGGCCCTTTCCTCAGTCGGCGAGGAAATCCACCACCCGCGGAAAGACGTCGCGGGCGGCGGCGAAGCCGAGCACCAGGTCCCCATGGCCGTAGTCCTCGTCGGCCCCCGACTCCTCACCGAGGAGCACGAACTCCTTCGGTGCGCCGGTCTGCCGCCCCCAGGCGTCGTGGGCTCGGGCGACCGACTCGGGGGGCGCGATCCGATCACCGGCGCCAGCGAGAAAGAGCGCGGGCATGGTGAGGTGCTCGAGGGCCACCAGCACCGAGCGCCCTTCGATGGCCACGTCCCCGTCGTCGGACGCGAGCCACTCGGCGAAGTCCGCCGCCAGCGGCCCGGGGATGTTCTCGATGGCATTGATCAGCGCGGCCGCCGAGGCCCCCTCCCCCATGTTGTGGGGGTTCACCAGGACCCGGTGCAGCGGGGTGTGCATCCAATCGACCATGAAGGCGATCGACCGACCGACGAGGCGTAGGGGCAAGGTGGGGATGAGGAAGCGCGGCGTGTGGGCCAGGAGGCCGAGCCCCGGCAGCGGTGAGCGCACCCGTGCGGGGGAGCCGACCACGACCACTCGGCGCACCTGGCTCGGGTCGAGCACCCGATCGAGGGCCGCGTAGAGGAGCATGCCGCCCATCGAATAGCCCACGTAGTCGAGCGTCTGGGCCCCGGTGGCGTCGAGCACGTGAGCGATCGCCTCGGGGACGTCGTGATCGGCCATGGCCAAGAAGCGCACCCGGCGACGCTCGCGATAGGAGAGCCCGGCGAGGCCCGAGCGCAGCGTCAGCAGCCAGACGTCGCGGCCCTCGGCGGCCAGCGCGCGGGCCAGCGACACGTCCGGCAGCGCGTCGTGGCTCCGGTGGTTCACGCCCACGCCGTGGACCAGGAGCACCGGCGGCTCGAAGACGTTCCCCCGCGAGGCATCGTGCGCCAGCCGGCGGAGCTCGAACTGGCCGCCGTCGCCCGCCTTCAGACGCACGACCTGCTCGTAGTCCATCGGGACGTGGAGCCGGCGGGCCCAGAACCACAGGTGCAACCACCAGAGGAAGAGCAGCCCCGCAGCGGCGGCGAGCGTCAGGATGAGCCAGCCCGGCATGACCTCCACGCTGCAGCGCGCCGGCAATGGTGGCAAGCAGGAGCCGACCTTCTGGTAGGTTACGCCCGTGGATTTGGACAGCCTCGGGCGCTGGGCGAACCTCCGCGGCGTGACGGTCGCGCGCGCCATCTTGGAGCAGGCGCACGGGGTCACCTTGGCGATCCTCGACACCGAGGGCCTGCTGGCGCATCAGCGTGCGGGGGTGCTCGCGACGCCGGTCGCGGTCTGTCGCGCCTTCCTCTTCGGTCGCGAGGGCTTCGCGGCGTGCGACGCCCACTACCGCGCCATCGGCCGAGGCGAAGGGAGCGACCGCTGCCACGCGGGCCTGACCACCCTCGCCGCCCCGATCGAGCTCGACGGCGAGATCCTCGCCCACGTCGTGGCCACCGGGTGGGCCGAGAGCGACGAGGCGCCCGACCGGAGCGCCCTCGTCGAGCGGCTGCGAGAGCTCGCCCCCAACGACGACGCCAGCGAGGCGGTGCGGCGCTTGCCGGTGCTCCACCGCGGCGGCCTCGCGTCCATTCGCGCGGCCCTCGAGAGCGCCGCCGAGGAGATCGTGCTCCACGAGCAGGACCTGCGCGCCCGGCGGTCGAGCCCCGAGGCTCCCGGCCTGTGGGGCATGGTCGGGCGCTCGCCGGTGATGGGCGCCGTCTTCGACCTGTTGCCGAAGCTGGCGCAGAGCGACGCCACCGTCCTCGTGCTCGGCGAGAGCGGCACCGGCAAGGAGCTCGCCGCCCGCGCGCTCCACGACCACGGCCCGCGCGCCAAGGGTCCCTTCGTGGCCCAGAGCTGCGGGGCGATGAGCGACGAGCTGCTCGAGAGCCTGCTCTTCGGTCACGTCCGCGGCGCCTTCACCGGCGCCGAGCGACCGAGCACCGGCCTCTTCGGCGCGGCCGACGGCGGGACGCTCTTCCTCGACGAGGTCGGCGAGATGTCCGCCGCGATGCAGGCGAAGCTGCTCCGCGTCCTGCAGGACCGGAAGTACACGCCGGTCGGCGCGACCGCGCCGCGAAACGCGGACGTGCGGGTCGTGGCCGCGACCCATCGGGATCTGCGGGCGATGGTCGACGAGGGCACCTTCCGCGAAGACCTCTACTTCCGGCTCCACGTGCTGGTGCTGAAGCTGCCCCCGCTGCGGGACCGAACCGGCGACATCCCGCTGCTGGTCGACACCTTCCTGGCCGACGTCGAGGGAGCGCCGCGAAAGATCGGCGACGCGGCCCTGGAGTGCATCGAGCGCTACGAGTGGCCGGGCAACGTGCGCGAGCTGCGCGCCGAGGTGGAGCGCTGGGCGGTCACGGCCCAGGGCGCCCTCTCCGTCGAGCCCCGGCACCTCTCGCCGGCCGTCCGCGAAGCCGGCGGCTACGGAGTCGCCGCAGCGGCGAGCACGCCGGAGGCGCGCGCCGCCGCCGAGGGGGGCGGCACGCTCGCGGAAGCCATCGAGTCGCTCGAGCGCGCGATCATCCGCCGCGGCCTCGAGCGCACCGAGGGCAATCGAACCCAGCTCGCCAAGGAGCTGGACATCAGCCGGACGACTCTCGCCGACCGGCTGAAGCGCTACGACCTGGATCGGCATAGGGGGCCCGAGTAGTCGAC
>JABAOG010004726.1_pt1 | contig 23659 bp, 24 predicted proteins | sample 7062131 | NCBI WGS metagenome assembly JABAOG01 (sample SAMN14538629, study PRJNA623070) | marine sediment metagenome | biome: marine biome [ENVO:00000428]; feature: marine pelagic biome [ENVO:01000023]; material: deep marine sediment [ENVO:00002113] | place: India: Arabian Sea | collected... | reverse complement strand
TAACTCAGGTAATCGTTCTGTGAAGGTTTTGTGGCCGCAGTTCTGGTTGACACAACGAAAACGGCGGATTCGTACTTTCAGGCAAACGCTATTGTCGCTGACTGGTAGATCTTTTACGGTCCTAATGTAATAACTGTGGATCCGACCAGATTGATGATTACAATGGGGACAAACCGCCCCAGGATTTATTGTATGTGCCTGAATGAGCATTTGTCCATTCTCAACTTCCACCTTATTGATTTCACAACCAGGTAACAAAAAGGGCACTTGCGTAGCTGCCACGATTTTTTCTGGACCTCCTATATTTCAAAGGAAATCCGAAAATTTTATCAATCCTTGTCCTTAGNNAGGTAACAAAAAGGGCACTTGGGTAACGGACACGACTTTTTCCGGACCTCCGATGTTTGAAAGAAAATCCGGAAATTTTATCATTCCTCGTAATTAGCACGAACTTTGCGGAAAAACCACTAAAACGGGTAAAGATCAAACCAAAGTAGCGAGGTAAAGGTGCAGCTTTATTCGTCTTGCGAGCAACGGCAAACCGCTGCCCATCTGATGAAGAAAATGTGCCGCTGCCCCAGTGTTGGCCAGGCAGGGGTACTTTTACCTGGGTCTTGGCCGGCGCGAGGAAGCGGGAGAATTGCTGCAGGAAAGCCTGGTTCTATGCCGGGATTTCCTTGGCGAGCCGCACGGGACGGCCGTTTCCTTGGAAGCCCTCAGCGCGGCCGCCAATCGCCTGGACCAATACGCAATTGCCAGGCAATGGTCCCAGGAAAGCTTTAAGATTACCAAAACGACTAACGATCAATGGGGCATGGCTTTAAGCCACAGACGACTCGGCCTGATTTGTCTCGAATCTGGAGCGTACATGCGTGCAACAACCCTCCTTCGGCAAAGTGTTTCCCAGTTTCGAGAGATCGGTGACCTCACCCTTATGGTCATGACGCTCGTCGACCTGGGCGTAGCGATGCGTGTTTCGGGCGCCTATGCCGAATCGAGAGAGTACCTTCTGGAAGCGTTACAAGCGGCCGTAGAGACAAAGAACTGGCTGAATGCATTGTCAGAGTATGCGGCCATAGAAATGGAGGAAGGGACAGGTGAACGGGCATTGGAACTGGTGATACAGTGCTTGCAACACTCCTCCACGAATCGGGAGTTGACCAAATCGGTGCCGCAGCTCACGTTAGGGAGATGGGGACAACAGCGGCCTGCACGTCTAGGGCGGCTGCAGGCCAAATTGGAGTCGCAACTCACTTCGCAACAAATTGCAGCAGTCTAGGCACAGGCACAGAACCGAATCCTGGAAGATCTTGTGCAGGACATCATCACCAGGGGCTAATAAGTTAGGGCGATTGTATGAACGTTAACATAATGCGGTGAATCCGGATAATACCTTTTCACGATTATCAGCATCCCAGGCACAACGTGGGAGTTTTGTAGCAAAAGGACGAAAACCCACGCTTAGCAAAGAGTTCATCCGTTTCCTGGTCCAAGTTTTCTTGTATTCTAAAGCGCAACATAATAAACATGATAAGGTTATTTGCGGAAAGGGTTGTTGGAAGAAAAGTGTCCTTAAAAAATCACTTTCTTAACAGCCGTTTTTGACGCAACATAATTTTCTCAAGGGTCAAGTTGGGTTGATATTCAGGTAAAATCAGGTTCCAAAAGCCTCAATTTACCTTAGCGTACAGTTTCGTCCAATTGCTGCGAAAATCCCATATTGACCAAGCCATATGGCTGGAATTTTTGGCAGTTGGAAAACATTAACCGGCAGTTGGATATTCAGCTGCCGGTTAATGTTTTAGAATTAATTGTTCTTAAATCGATAGCCTGCGGAGTGTTTGGGCGTTTATCGCAACGATGATGGTGCTTAACGACATAACCAGAGCGCCAACAGCAGGGGGCATGTTGATGCCCCAGGGAGCGAGGATGCCTGCTGCTAGCGGAATGGCAATGATGTTATACCCAGCCGCCCACCAGATGTTCTGAACCATTTTTCGCTGGCTGGCTTTGCTCAGTTCTATAATTTTGACCACATCGAGCGGGTTGGACTGCACCAGAATTAATCCGGCCGATTCCACCGCTACGTCTGTGCCGCTGCCGATGGCGATGCCGATATCGGCCCGGGTCAGGGCCGGAGCGTCGTTGACGCCGTCGCCGACCATGGCCACTTTCTTACCTTGCTTTTGAAGCTCGGTCACTTTCTTGTCTTTGTCTTCGGGCAGGACTTCGGCAAAGTAGCGGTCGATCTTCAATTCAGCCGCCACCGCTTTGGCCACATCCTGACTGTCGCCGGTAAGCATGGCAACTTCGATGCCCATGTCGTGCAGCTTTTGGATGGCCTGCCGGCTTTCCTGACGGATGACGTCAGCCAGGGCGAAGGCGGCGATGACCTCGTCGCCCCGAATGAGGTAGATGACGGCCTGCCCTTTGTCGCCGGATTGTTGTCCGAAATTAGCGATAGCATCGGGTGGCTGGATGTTGAGGTGTTCCAGCAGACGGGGGCCGCCGATGTAAACGGCCGTGCCTTCATAACTGGCCTGGACGCCCCGGCCTTTCAGGGCCTCAAAGCCGGTCACATTGGCCGCTTCGAGGCTGCGCTCGGCGGCCGATTCGACGATGGCGCGGGCGATGACATGCTCGGAGTCTGATTCAAGACCCGCTGCCAGGGCCAAGGCTTCTTCCTCTTTGACGCCGTCGATGGTGACCATAGTGACCACGCCCTGCTCGCCTTTGGTCAGGGTGCCGGTCTTGTCGAAGATAATGGTGTCCAGTTCCCGGGCTGCCTCCAGCGCCCGCCGGTCGCGGACCAGGATGCCGTTGCGAGCCGAGAGGGAGGTGGTGATAGCCACTACCAGTGGGACCGCCAGGCCCAAGGCGTGGGGACAGGCGATAACCAGAACGGTCACGACTCGTTTCAAGACCTCCACGTTAAATCCTTCGGCGATTATCCAGATGACGGCGGTTATGATTGCTGAGGCCAGGGCAGCATAGAAAAGGAAAGCGGCCGCCCGGTCGGCCAGGAGTTGGGTCCGGGACTTACTTTCCCGGGCTTCTTTGACCAGCCGCATGATGCCGGACAAGGCGGTATCCTCGCCAGTAGCAGTCACTTTGATGCGCAAACTGCCGCTGCCTTCGTTAACTGTACCGCCGATGGCATTGCGGCCGGCTTCCTTCTTAACCAACTTGGACTCGCCGGTAATCATGGCTTCGTTGACGTCGGAGCTGCCTTCATAAACCTCGCCGTCGGCCGGGATGGCGGCGCCGGGGCGGACCAGGACGTTGTCGCCGGTCTTGAGCTGAGAGACGGACACTTTTTCGGTGTTGCCATCTTCGCCGATGCGTTCGGCTTCGTCGGGCATTAAATTGGCCAGTTCGTCCAGCGCCCCTGACGCCTGACGGACGCTGCGCATTTCAAGCCAATGCCCCAGGAGCATGACGTCAATGAGCGTAACCAGCTCCCAGAAAAAACTCTCGCCCAAATCAGTCACGAGCGTGGCAATGCTGTAAAAGAAGGCAACGGAGATAGCCAGGGAGATGAGGGTCATCATGCCGGGGGCGCGGGTTTTCAGTTCTGGGACAGCCATTTCGATGAAGGGCAGGCCGCCATAAACAAAGATAATGACTGCCAGGACGGGTTCGATCCATTGGCTGCCTGGAAATTGCGGCATAGAGAAGCCGAGCAGCATTTGAACCATGTGGCTGAAAAGCAAGACAGGGATGGTAAGAACCAGACTGATCCAGAAGCGCCGGCGGAACTTATTCTCGTGACCGGTGTGGTCGGTGTGGCCGGCGAGGCCGCCGTGGGTGTCATGACCGGCGTGCATTTCATGATCGGTATGGACGGCCGGTTCGCCGGGGGCGGTTTGTTCCACATGCATGGTGTGGGCTGAATGGTGGCCTGAATGGGGATCGTGATGGCCAATTGGTGTGGTATTAATATGGTGTGTTTGCATTTTTTTCTCCATAAATATTATGTGTTAAACATTTGCTTATACTGGTCAATGTACGCATCTAAAGTTAGCGGGGGACGGCCGGTAATAATTTCTACAAAGCCGGTTAATCCCGCAGCACCGCCGCGGCGGTGGAATTGAAATAGGGTTAAATAATTGTGCGCGACCTGGGGGTCTAATCCGCCTGATACCATCGTCTGCCAGGCCATGGCGTCAGATATCCGGCTGTAGGTGATGGATTTGCCGAGGTGGGTTGAAAGTTTTTCGGCGATTTGTTCAAAATTTAGCGCTTCGGGGCCTGTGATTTCGTAGGTGCGGCCGTTATGGCCGGATTTGGTTAATACCCTAGCCGCGACGGTACTTACATCTCGAATGTCCAACAGGCTGACCAGGGCGTCGTCGTGGGGCTGGTATATGGTCGCTTCTCGGGCAATAGATTGGGCCTGGTCGGCGAACATATCTTGAATAAACCAGTTTGCCCGCAGGTGAGTATAAGGCAGGCCGGAGGCTTCAAGCAGCGCTTCTCCCTGGCCATGCCATTTAAGGATGGGAGCCGAGGCGTGGCTGTCAGCGCCCAGGATGGATAATTTGACAATGTGTGGAGCTGTACCCATTTGCCGGGCTTCTTCAATGAAAACTTTTTCTAGAGAGACGCGAAAGGGTGAATCTGGTAGAAGCAAGAAGACCACTGTCACGTCAAGCAAGGCAGTGCGAATGGCGGCTCGGTCCGCAAAGTCACCGACAGTTGTTTTCACACCCTGATATTGAAGTTTTTGCGCTTTTTCTTTGGAGTGGGCCAGTGCTTTAAAAGGAGCGTTTATCGTTTTCAACTCTTGGATGAGATGTTGGCCAATATTGCCGGTGGCCCCGGTTATAAGAATCATTGTGAAATACCTCTTGATACTAATAAAATTGTTGCTTTTTGATTGCATCAACATTAAACTACGATTTCCTTTGCATTTGGTAACGCTGGGTAGGACAAGTAGCGATACTTTAAGCGTGACAAGAAAATTTTTTGGAAAAGGCAGGATATGGGGATATGGAACTTCCTACCTCTTTTGGGTCATGGCTTAAGATTCGTCGCAAACAGCTTGACCTGACCCAAACCAATCTGGCAAGCTGCGCCGGTTGTACCGTGGCGACCATTCGCAAAATTGAAGCGGAGGCAAGACGGCCGTCACAGCAAATTGCCGAACTGCTGGCTGAGTGCCTGCAAATTCCCGACGACCAGAAACCGCTGTTTCTGCAAATTGCTCGTGGGGGGCGAAGAGCTGACCAGCTCGGCCGTGTTCCCGCGATTCCACAGGCTGAAGTATCGCTGGAACAACTACTTTCCGCCCGGAAGACAACCCTGCCGCTGCCTTCAACCCCGCTGGTCGGACGCGAAAATGAGCTGCTGGCGATTGCCCAGTTGCTGGGTGAGCCGCACTGCCGGCTGCTGACCTTAATTGGACCGGGCGGCATTGGAAAAACCCGGTTGGCGCTGCAAACGGCCGTGCAACTGCAAGCGGGCTTTACTCATGGCGCGGCTTTTGTTTCGCTGGCGCCGTTGACTGGCCGAGAGCAAATGATTACCGCCATTGCTGACGCCCTTGGCTTTGTCCTTTACCAGGCAACGGATCGGGCTGAACAACTTTTCCATTATTTGAGTGAAAAGGCTGTGCTGCTCGTTTTGGACAATATCGAACATTTGTTGGAAGAAGAAACGATTGTTGAATTGGTCGGCAATTTGCTAATTCGTGCGCCGCAGACCAAATTGGTGGTCACCTCCAGAGAGCCGCTGCATTTACAGGCAGAATGGATTTTTGAGGTGCCGGGGCTGCCCTTGCCAGAGAAAGAAATGGGCGAGGAGCTGTCGAACAACAGCGCGGTGCAGTTATTCATTCAGCGGGCGAAACGAGCGCGGGCTGACTTTCAAATGACAAGTGGGAACAGCCCGGCAATTTTGAGAATTTGCCGGGCTGTCGATGGGCTGCCGCTGGGGATAGAGCTGGCGGCCGCCTGGGTCCTGGCCCTTTCTTGTGAGGAAATTATTGAGGAGCTGGAAAAAGACCTGGATTTTCTGACGACCCCTACCCGCGATATTCCGGAACGACACCGGTCATTGAGTTCGGTATTTGCCCATTCCTGGGATCTGCTTTCGGCTGAGGAGCAGCGCGTACTGCGGCAGTTGGCTGTTTTTCAGGGTGGTTTTGGCCGGGAAGCGGCCGAATTTATTGCCGGGGCTTCTTTATCGGTGTTGTCGGGGCTGGTTGCCAAGTCACTGCTGCGCCGGACGGATGCCAAGGCCGGTCGTTATGATTTGCACGAGTTGGTCCGGCAATATGTACTGGGGCAGCTTCAGCGGGACCAACAGGAGTACAATCAGACCAGGCAGCGACACGGCCGTTATTATTCGGCATTACTGGCTCGCCGGGGAGTGGCCATAAAAGGAAGGGAAAGAGCGGCCGTTGTCGAGGAATTGATTCGGGAAATTGCTAATCTTCGGCAGGCCTGGCAGTGGGCGACAACGAATAAACAGGCGGAAACAGTCAGCCAGGCAGCAGACACACTGTTCTGGCTTTACGAGTCGCGCAGCAACTGCCGGGAAGGAGTGCCGCTCTTTGGTCAGGCTATCGATAACTTCCAAAGTATTGAGGCTGTCGAAATAGATTCTGACGCGGACAGGATGGAGCGCCTGGCTTTGGGGCAAGCATTGAATTACCAGGGTTTCTTTCGGTTTCGGCAAGGCCAGCACCCTCAGGGCCGGGAACTGCTGCAGCGCAGTCTGGCTCTACTGCAATCGCTGCCCGATTCGGGGAACCCAGCTACGCGGGCGACGTTATCAGACGCCACTTCCTTTTTAGGGACAGTGACATCGGTAATGGGCGATTATTCGGAAGGTCACCGGCTGCTGCGGGAGGGATTGACTATGAAGCGAGCGCTGAAGGACCATTGGGGGGCGGCATTCTGTTTGCGTCAGTTAGGCCTTTCCGCTTATTATCTTGGCGAATATTCGGAGGCGCACCGCTTGTTGAGTGAAAGTCTGGCAATTAGCCGGGAGCTGGGCAATTCCTGGGCGATTGCTTCTTCGCTGAATATGCTCAGCCTGGCGGCTTTTGCGCAGGGTAATTATTCGGAGGCCGAGAAGCTGCTTAAGGAGGGTTTGACGCACAGCCAGCGGTTGGCGGACCGGTTTAATATTGCGGTAAGTCTGAATGGTTTGGGGATGGTGCGCCAGGCCGTGGGAGAAGGGTTTGAGGCGCAGCTTTACTTTGAGGAAAGTATCCTTATCTGGCGGGAAATTGGGGATGATGGCGATCTGGCGGAGACGCTTAATAATTTGGGTAACAGCCTGTTAACCGAGGGGAGGGTGGAGGAGGCGAAACCGCTGTTTTTAGAAGCGCTAGCTATCTCCCAGGAGACGGAAGTTTGGCCGGTGGCGATTGAGGCAATGCTGGGGTTGGCTAGCCTGAGGGCTGATATGGGCGATTCGGAATTGGCCCTGGGGCTGCTGGTGCATATTCTCAAGCATCCTGCCTGCCCGCCGGAGACAAGAAACCGGGCGATACAGTTGTGGGATGATTTGTCTTTTGTGCTTTCACCGCAAGCGATTGAATCGATTCAGGAACAGGCTTTACAATTGCTGCCGGAAGCGGTAGTGGCTGATTTACTGAGGCAGCAGACTAATTAACGTTAAGGATGGACGACAAACCGGCCGTCTATGAAGCCCCAAGATGGTGGCGGGGTCAGTCGGAATAATAGGTACTGGCGACCACACGGCCGCCCGCGAATGTGATTGATGCCAGATGGGCGTTTTCCCGTGTTTCGGCCGTTGGCAGATAGGTAATTGTACCGGTTTGAATATCTCCGTGGAAGCTATGGTTGACAAAGGGGCTGATATTTTTGTCGTACTCTGCCATGACGGAGTCCACTTCTTCGGCCGTCATACCAGGTTGAATCTGGTAGAAATCGTGCAGAAACTGTTTGCGGCCGTTCCAGTCTACAAACCGCAGTGAAAATACGGCCGTAACTATTAGCCCGGTGAGCAATAGCTTTTGTTTAAGTGGAACTGGTTGAAGAATGTACAGCGTCAATGCCAGGACAAAAAGAGCAAAACCACCACTTATGATTAGATTCAAGGATGCAGAAATTGCCAGATCCAAAAGTATATATAGGCTAAGCGCTGCCAGGAGTATTATTGCAGCGATTAGATTACTTTGGTTTTCACTTGATTCAATATCCATTATTTCCTCTTTGTATACGATTTATAAGGAATCGTTCCGAATTATTATGCGCTGGCAGCAGCTGGTATGGGGGACCGCGGAGTCTGGCGGATTTTAGTAAGATTTGTGCGATCCTTCGTCGAAAGTGACGCAAATGAAGGCGGTCGTTTTCGCCTGCGCTGCTCCATGATATATGCTTATTTAAATGTCGGTTTTTTGCTTGTGTTTGTAACATGATTTTTCCTGCTTACCCGCTTGGATATCTTATTGGGCAGTATTAAACCGCAGTATGGGTAGCATTTGGTCACAATCTGTCAGACAAAAACTGCGACAAAAAGCGATACAATTGTTGAGAGGTTGAGCCGGCCCCTACCCCTGGTAAATCACTTGCATGCTGGTTCCCTGCCCCAATTCTGATTCAACTTGCAGGCTGGCGCCGATCGCCTCTGCCCGTTCCTGCATTCCCAGAAGACCAAAATGTCCGCTGGGGGCCATTTCGGCCGGGGTTTCCGGTACGATGAATCCTTTGCCGTCATCTTGTACGGTCAGGCTAACTACCTCATCCTCAAACTGGAAATAAACATAAGCCTGATTGGCCCCGGCATGGCGGGCGACATTATTCAAAGCCTCCTGGGCAATTCGGTATAGGGCGAGTTCAACACCGGCTGGCAGCCGCTGTTTTTTACCAATTGCCTCAAAGGAGACCGGGATGTCCATGAATTGACTCATGTCATGTGCTAACATTTCCAACGCCGGAACGAGGCCTAAGTCCTCAAGGTAAATCGGCCGTAAATCTCGCGTTAGACGGCGGAGGTCGGCCACGATTTGTTCGGCCATCCGCTGCATGGCGGTCAATCTGGCAATCGTGTCTTCACCTGAGACCGTCATTTGAGCTAGTTGAATTTGCTGGTTCAGGGCAATGAGCGACTGGATAGTATCGTCATGCAGGTCGCGGGCCAAACGGCGACGTTCTTCCTCCTGCCCGGTTGTGACCGCTCCCAGATAGCCGCGCAGGCTTTGTTGGGCTAACTGGACTTTTCGGGCCATATGAATAAGTTCTGTTTGCAGGCGCTGGATTTCGTTGACACCCCCTACCGACTCTTCAATGGCTTCAAAGTCGCCCCAGCCCAGTCTGGTCGCTTTTTGTTCCAGGGATTGCAGCGGTTGGACCACCTGGCGCGCCCCGAACCACAAGGCAATGACGGCTACCACCAGAACCGGAATCAAAATTAACGGGGCCAGCTCTGTGGTGCGCAACAGGGGGTCGCTAACAGCCCGCCACGGTTCAGCAATAACCAAAGCCCAACCAAGCGGTGCAATAGGGCTGAAGACGACAACGTATTCATCCCCATCTGCGATGAGATAGGTAGTACCGCTTTCGCCGCGCAAGGCGTCGACGATACCAGGGTGTTCTTGAGGAGGGAGGTTAGTCCAGGGCGGAGCGCCGGTCTGGTAAACAACTTCGCCTTCCTCGGTAACAACATAGGCTGCGGCTTGCTCGTTGCCGCCAAAGATGTCGGCCAGCGCCCGCCTGGCCAGAGAAGTGGGTGAAAAAGCGCCAACTGCGGTCATATTATCGACCGTTGCCGTAACCAGGGTAAACATCTCCCCACTCTCAGTGTTGGTAACCGGCGTAAGGAAGGATGATTCGCCGCTATTGGCATTCAGAGACGTTTCTTGGAGGCGTTTCGGTACGGCCGTTTGCCAGATATCTGAACTATTAGAGGCAGCCGTTAACTGACCATCTGCAGAAAATAAGGCGATACCACCTTCAAAATCCGGAAGTNNACCACCTTCAAAATCCGGAAATAAATAAGAGGCGTCTTCCAGGACATGTTCCGGTCCAGCGCTATTTGCTGACTGCAAAGCAATGCTGCGAATAGCTGACTGACGGTGGTTGATTTGTTCCGAGATGGCAGCGGCCGCAGCCCGGGTGGCGCGTTCATCCCGTTCACCAACCATAGTGCGCATGGCGCGCTGGTGCAGTCCCAGGCTGCCAAAGGCAATGGCCAGTAGGAGTGCTGATAGCGGCAGAATAGTGATGATAAACAGCTGAAGGGGAAGACTGGGGATGGAGCGCCAGCGTTTCATTATTTATGAGTAATTACACAGCCCNNCAGATGCCCCTGGACGGTGCGGTCGCTGATGCCGAGTTGGACCCCGATAGCTTTGTTGGTATATCCTTTCCCGGCCAGGGATAAAACCTCCAACTCGCGTTCGGTCAGTTCTTCATAAACAGGTAAATTTGTCGGAGCGCGTCCTGCAATTTGAGCCATTAGACGGCTGGTGATGGCCGGATCGAGCGCCGATTTGCCTTCATGAACATCACGAACCGCCTGGACAATGCTGGCCGGGGAAGCGGTTTTAAGAACGTAGCCGTTAGCCCCTGCTTGTAACACTGCGATGACATAAGGGTCGTCATCATAGGCGGTTAAGACCAATACCCCAATATCCCGATGGTTTGCTCGAACCCAGCGGGTGACTTCAATACCCGTCGCTTTCGGCATCTGAATATCGACGACAGCGACGTCTGGTTTGTACTGGTTAATTAAGTCACGGGCCATCTCGCCGTCATCGGCTTCTGCCACGACAGTAATGTCGCTGGCATGTTCCAAAAACTGCCGGATACCGGCTCGCACGACGGCGTGGTCGTCTGCTAATAATACACGAATTGGGTCACTCATTGTTAACTGGTTTTGGTGGTTGCACAAACTTTAGTTAGTTGTTTCAATCTTTGTTTCGGCTTTCTGTAACTTGGATGAAATTTGGTTTGCGGTGTTGTTAAAAGAAATATGTAAACGCGGATAAAGGGTCCAGACAGCGCCGATACCAAACAACATGCCGGAAATGAAACGCATCCAGGAGTTGAAGGAACCTAAGGCGTCGCCTGCATAAAAGGTAGCTGGAAATGCGTTGCCGGTCAAGATTGCCAACCAGGCGTTGGTAAAACGAAATCCGCCACCGATCCCACCGAGCATGTCGCTAATCATGTGGGTTGTTCCATCGAGGGCCATTGGCAGCAAAAAGAGGAAAAAGCCCCAGATCGGCAAGGGTTTCAATCGTTTGCGAAGGGGCCAAAAGGCGATACCGGAGAGAAGCAGGCTACCGTACATGTATACCATACGGTCTGACCAGGCGACCTTCCAGCCTACATCCGTCTGGCCAATGAACTGGCGCAACACCATTGGGTCACTGGTATTTGACCAGAGCGTCTGAACGGTGGCGAGGGACAGCATGGGGTCTTTGCCAAAGAGGAAGAAGGAGCGTTGGGGAAGCTGGTGACATTGGGTGCTGTAAATAAGGTAGATGGCTTCTCCAGCCTTATTCCAACCCAGTTTCATAAAAACAGGGGCTAACCAGGGCAGGCCCACAAAAACTGCCAGAAGAATGGTGAGCGTTAATAACCAATGACGGCTCAATTGGTAGACGATCTTGTTGAGGGTGACTGCCAGGGAACGGCCGTCTTGTTTTAAGGCAGATTCTGCCATCTTCAAATAACCATTAATGGTGATGGCCGTGAGCGCCGGCCGGTGCTTCCCCGCTTAAATATTTTTCGGGGTCCTTGTCAAAGGAAGCTTTGCAGCCGGGGGCGCAAAAATAATAGGTTTTGCCTTTATATTCTGATTTACCTGCGGCCGTTTTCTCATCTACTTCCATGCCACATACGGGGTCGATTGCCATGATTAAACTCCTTTTTAACTATCAGTTACTGGTTCCTTTACCTGGTATCCGGCATATTCAACTGCCTGATAAAGCGTATTCAATTCAATATGTCCGCTAACAACGTTAACCATTGTCGTCCCACTCTGCAAATCTACTTCAACATCTATGACGCCGGGGACATCCGTCAAAGCACTCTCAATATGAAAGACGCAGCCGGCGCAGGTCATTCCTGCAATAGAAAGCGTGATTGATTCGGTCGAGACTGGATAACCGGCATCCTGGACGGCCGCAACCAGCATAAAAGTATCCACCTTTTCCGGATTATAGGAAATAGTTGTTCTGCTATCGGCGGGATCGACGTGAACGGCCGAAACCCCTGATATTTGCCGGAGCACCTGGGCAAGGTGGTTTGGATTTAATCTCTCTCGAGATGGATTCACAATAAAAGCAATGTCAGCCATNNCATTATTTCGTAAATAAATGGCAACGAACAGGGCTAAATGCACAGCCAGCCATAGGCCATTTGGCTTATGACAAAATTCGAATTGTCATCTTTTTAATGTGATAGGCCATTTGGCGCTCGTGGTCTGGGCCGGCATTTTTTATCCTTGTGTTAAATATGTGATTGGAGACGCATTATGACGCCAACCAAACGAGTAGCATGGCCTATGGGGGCTGGTATAGCAGGAGCCGGATTGCTGACGCTGTTGTACTTTGGCATCGTTTCTTGGGCCGAAAGTCCTCGACATGCCGTTGATTTATTCTGGGAGGACCGCTGGATTGTCACACCCATTATCCTCGGCTTCGGCATCCAATCAGCCCTGTACATTATCCTAAAGAAAGGGCTTTTCGTCCCTATTTCTCATACCGGACCCAGCGGAGCATTGACCGGGGCTGGGGGTGGCATGTCGACGGCCGCAATGGTGGCCTGCTGCGCCCACCACGTGACGGATGTGCTACCTATTCTCGGATTAACGGCGGCGGCCACTTTTCTGGCCGAGTACCGGATTGCGTTTATGTTGGTCGGATTGGGAACCACGATTTTAGGAATCGCCTTTATGACCATAATTTTACTTAAGGAAAGACAAAAGGCGCTGCATACTCTGGCGCCGGCTGCGGAGGCAGTATGAAACAGAAATATTTTGTAATCATTGGACTGTTGGTGGTCGTTCTCATCCTGGCAGGCTGCAATGCTGAAAAACAAGCCGAAGCAAGAGAGTTGCCGATGGCTCCGGTCGAGAGCGAACCGGATGAGGTTGAATTGTTAACCGAACCATTGCAACTTGAAACCATCGTAGATGAGCAGGGGGCGGTAAGTGTGGCGGTTACCCCGTTGGATTTTAGCGAGGATGCAACAACCCTGGATTTTGAGGTGTCGATGAATACCCACTCCGTTGAGTTAGACATGAACCTGGCGGCGCTGGCCACGCTGACGACTGATAACGGCCGCATCGTGACCGCCACCCTTTGGGATGCCATGCCCGGCGGTCATCACGTTTCCGGCGTTCTTTCTTTCCCTGGAACACAAGATGGAACGGCCGTTCTTGAAGGCGCTGCCCAACTCACTCTGACCATCCGGGAAGTAGACGCGGCCGAACGGGTATTTATCTGGTCTCTGAGGAATTAAGTAACGATTATGAAAAATCGTCTATTCCCTGCCATCCTCCTGACAGTAATTGCCTTGCTGGTCGGGGTTCATACCGCCACAGCCCAGCAGGCGGCTGCCCCGGAGCGAACTCACATTTTTTTCAGCGCTGGTTGTGCTGATTGTTGGCCTTATACAGAAGAGGTGCTGATTCCGGCTCTCCAGGCACAGGGAACGGCCGAGAATCCTGAAATCCATGACTACACCCAACCAGAAGAGCGAGCGCAGCTGTTGGAGATGGCCGATGCCATTGATTTGCCGCGTTCCATCGCCGATTCACTCTACGCCTTTGTACCAACGCCGGGCGGCAAGCTGGTCATCCTGGGCCACGTGCCGCCCGGCCTGATTGAAGCGGCGTTGACCACGCCCGACCTGCCGCCCAGCCTGGTTTTGTGGCAGCCGGAAATGCATGGTGTTCCAAGTGAGTATCGCTTATGGGCCTGGGTCGGTGAGGTGCAAACTTTCGACATTGCCGTTCCCTTTGCTGAAGCTCTACCGCAAGCGCTCAACGCCGCCGGCCCCCTACCCGTTGGATTGGCCAACCTGGGGCAATTATTACCGGCTGTCATCATCACCGGACTGGTGGATTCGGTCAATCCCTGCGCCTTTGCCGTTATTCTGCTGCTGCTGGCCTTCCTGTTTACCTTGCGTAAATCGCGTAACCATATCTTGAGGTTGGGCTTTGTCTACATAGGCATGATCTTCCTGGTCTATTTCGCCATTGGACTTGGCATTCTACAGGCGGTTCGCTTTTCCGAGAACCCTCATTTTGTCGCTCGGGCCGGTTCGTGGTTGTTGATTGGTCTTGGGACCATCAATTTGATTGAGTATTTCTTCCCCAACTTCCCTATTAAACTGCACATGCCCAGTTTCGCCGGAGCGCGCACCCAGACGCTGATTAAACAGGCAACGCTGCCGGCGACAATGGCTGCCGGGCTGTTGGTGGGGTTGTGCACCTTCCCTTGTTCAGGCGGCATTTATGTATCCATCATCACATTGTTGAATGCCGAAACGACCCTGGCCTGGGGTATCAGTTACCTGGCTTTGTATAATGTCTTATTCGTGCTGCCCTTGATTGTCATTTTACTGGTGGTTGGAAACCGGATGGCAGCTAAAAGCTGGGCCAGGTGGGAACGAGAACATGCCCTGAAAATACGATTATGGTATGGCTTAATTATGGTGGCGCTCGGCGCAGCGATGCTGTTGTTCGTCATCGGTTAGCAGGAGTTTTTTGATATGAGGACAAGAGTTCATCCTAGAAAGTTAGCTCGACGAAGGGAACAAAAACGAAATTGGATACCGTATGCATTGGTTGCGGCAGGGATACTGCTGTTAGGCGCAGCGCTGGTATTAAACTTATCGGCTACACCGGAAGCCGCCGGATCTATGGAATATCTGCCTGAAGATGTGGCCTACGAGCGACCGATCCTGGCCGTTCATGAGATGAATGAAGGGCCGCCGATCCCATTCTTACCCCGCAACCAACCGCAGCCGGAAATCCAGTTGCCCTTGAAATCCTTTGATTTTGGCGCCATCGGACCGCAGGATGTGGTTGAAAAGGAGTTTATCATCCGCAATACGGGGGAAGGACCGCTGACGATTAGCCGGGCTTATACGACCTGTGGCTGCACAACGGCCGAAATCTCGGCCAGCGTTATCCCACCGGGCAAGGTTGCTACCGTCAAACTTATCTTTGACGCCGGCTTCCACGATACGGCCGGACAAACAGTCCGTCGCGGCTTGATTATTGAAAACAACGACCCGCAGCGCTCCCAGATGGAATTCTGGGTCCAGGCCCAAGTCAGGTCAAGTTAGGGCTTCGTGCGGCTAGATAAGGAGTTCAAAAATGAAACGCCAACACTTGCTCTTGATGATTCTAGGTTGTGCATTGCCAATTATTTTCTTAACGGCCGTTTTCGTTTTTCAAATGCAGTTGAGCCGTTTTTTGCTGTTCGGTCTGGTGCTTCTGTGTCCGATTTCCCATCTCCTGATGCTGCGCTATCACGGCAACCATCCACACCAGGAACAAGGAGCACAAGATGGCTGACATTACAAACAGTCCGGTATCCGGTGAAATAGTCGAAGGCAGTGTCGCTGCTCCACGCCGTCTTCCCATTGGCAAGCTGATTGCCTATGGATTAGTGCTGGGATTATTGGGGTTGCTGGGCTGGGGATTGGTTAAGGTATATAGCGGTCAGGTTGATTCCGGCATGGCCCCAGATTTCACCATTACCAGCTTCGACGGAGAGACGATCACCCTTAGCGACCTACGCGGGCAGGTAGTGATTATCAACTTCTGGGCCTCCTGGTGCCCGCCCTGCCGGGAAGAAGCAGCCTATCTAGAAGCAACCTGGCGCAAGTACCGGAACCAGGGCGTTGTTTTCATTGGGATCGATTACGTCGATACGGAAAAAGAGGCCCTCGCCTACATGGAAGAGTTCGATATCACCTATTTCAACGGACCGGATTTAGGGACACGTATTTCCCAGGCATATCGCATGGATGGGGTTCCGGAGACTTACTATGTAGCCAAAAATGGTGAACTGCGCGGTGTGAAAATTGGCCCGCTCGCGCCACCTGAATTGGACGAAAAAATAGAAGCGCTGCTGGCCGAGCAGTACCCTTAAAGGAGGATTCATGCTGGCTAATATTGGGTTAATGGCTCTGGTCGTCGGGTTTTTACTGGCAGTGTATGCCACGACCGTTTCGGCCTGGGGTGGTTGGCGGAACGAATGGCGTTGGGTGGAAAGCGCCCAGCGGGCAACACTGCTCGCCTTCCCATTTCTATCAATTTCCGTCCTGGTAGTGGTTTATTCCCTATTTGTAATGGATTTCTCGCTGGCTTATGTTGCTGAAGTTTCCAGCCGGGCGATGACGCCCTTTTTAAGACTAACTGCATTGTGGGGCGGCCAATCCGGCTCGGTGTTATTTTGGGTCTGGATGATGAATGGCTTTGTAGCCGTCGTTATCTGGCGCAAGTGGGAACGAGATCATGACCTGATGCCTTATTTTATAACGGTAGCCATGCTGACGACGGCTTTTTTTGTCGGTATCGTCGTCTTCATTACCAATCCTTTTGCCAGGCTGTGGCATATTCCAGGAACAGCGGAGTTGTTGACGGCCGTTTCCCAACCAGCCGGATCTATGCCCTACATACCACAAGACGGCAACGGTCTCAATCCATTATTACGTCACTTTGGCATGATTGGGCATCCGCCAACAACCTATCTCGGTTTTACCGGATTTGTCATACCCTATGCCTTTGCGATGTCGGCTCTTATGACAGGCCGGTCCCGCAATGATGAATGGATTCGCACCAGTCGGAGGTGGACGTTGGTCGCCTGGATATTTCTATCAATCGGACTGGTGTTGGGCGGTCGTTGGGCCTACGATGTATTGGGATGGGGTGGATTTTGGGGCTGGGATCCGGTTGAAAATGCCATGCTCATGCCCTGGCTTACCGGCACTGCATTCCTACACTCGGTCATGATGACTGAGAAACGAGGGATGCTCAAAATATGGAGCGTGTCACTGATCATCCTCACCTACTCACTCTCCTTGTTTGGCACCTTTATCACCCGCACCGGTGTTGTCAGCTCTGTACACTCGTTCAGCAAATCCTCGCTGGGCCCTGCCTTCTTCATTTTCATTGGATTCACTTTCGGGGCTTCCTTGTGGATTTTATTCAAACGAATGGATACGCTGAAATCCGAGAATGAATTGGAGAGCTTTCTTTCCCGCGAGTCAGCCTTTGTATTGCAAAATGTACTCTTTCTAGCCATCACCTTTGTGGTCTTTCTGGGGACGGTGTTTCCACTCCTGTCAGAACTGGTTACAGGTACAAAAATCACCGTCGGTCCCCCATACTTCCAAAAGGCAACAGGGCCATTGTTCGCCGCACTCATATTGTTGATGGGTCTGGCACCATTGTTTGCCTGGCGTAAACAGGCCGCCAAACGGTTAGGGCGGGCGGCTCAGGCGCCGTTTGTCGGCTCCATCTTGTTGGCCATCGTCTGGGGATACACCCATCGCATGCATCCAGCCTCCTATTTTGCCCTCTGGTTGGTAGCCTTCGTTGTCTTACTCATCATCTTTGAATTTGCTAAAGGGGTTCGAGCGCGAATGAAACGGGGCGAAAACCCGGCTGCAGCCTGGTATCATCTTATGGGCCGTAACCGCCGTCGTTATGGGGGGTATATCATCCATCTCGGCGTGGTCTTCATTGGCCTAGGCTTTATTGGCGACGCATATTTTCAACAGGAAACACAAGTGGCTTTAGCCCAGGGCGAGTCGCTGTCGTTGGGTGAGTACAGCCTGCGTTTTGATAATCTGGAAATGTACTCAGGCAGTGACGGCCGTGAGGTGTTGGAAGCAACGACGAGTCTATTCAAAAACGGCGAATTAGTCCGCACGCTGAAGCCGCGACGCGACTTTTTTGTCGTGCAGCAGCAGCCGATGACCATACCGGCCGTTTATGCCACGCCCGCCCAGGATGTTTACCTATTATTGGTTGGTTGGGAGGAAATTGGATTTGGCTCCTCTACTTTTAGGATGTATCTGAATCCACTGATTAGCTGGACCTGGTTGGGTGGTTTCGTTTTGATTCTAGGCACACTTATCGCTGCCTGGCCGGAGCGACAGGGACAGAAAAAACGTTCCTTTGTGACCCAGCCGGCCAGTTTTCGGCCGAAGCCGATGCTGGGAGGCGATTGACCATGGTTAATATGATGAAGAGAAGATTACTGCTGACTATTCTGGCGATTGGAGCTGGTCTTTTGTTCGTTTCACAAGTCCGGGCACAGAACAATCCGACGGATGATGACGTCAATGCCATTGCTCGAAAGCTGTATTGTCCCGTTTGCCCCAACACACCATTGGACGTTTGCGAGACGCAAGCCTGCGCCGACTGGCGGGCGCAGATTCGGGACCAACTGGCAGATGGCTGGTCGGAAAAGCAGGTAATTGCTTATTTTGTGGAACAGTATGGCGAGCGGGTATTGGCCGAACCGGAGAGGAAAGGGTTCAACTCCCTCATCTGGATTTTACCGGTTGTGGCGGTGGTCGTAGGTTTGTTTGTGGCTGGACAAGCGTTGCGTAGCTGGAAAAGAAATAAACAGCAGTCGAGGGAAGGAGCCGTTCCACCACAACCAGACATCTCGCCCGAGACTCGCGCCCGAATCGAGCGGGAACTTCAGGAATTGATTTAGGGAGGCTGGTATGTCTATTGGAACGATACTCATTGGCATCGCAATGTTCATTTTGGCAGGCGTTGTGGTTGCCCAACCTCTGAGGGAAAAGCCCCGGCGGATTAAATCTAAAACCACTTCGGACGTTGGCAGGGATTACGATGAAACTTTGTTGACACTGCGTGATCTAGAGTTTGAGCACCAACTTGGCATAGTGACCGAACATGACTACACCCAGCAACGGTCAATGCTTATGGTCCAGGCGGCTCAGGCACTGGAACAAAAAGCACAAGCAAACAACCGCCTGGAGAATGTAATCGAAACGGCCGTTCAAGCAAAGCGCCGCATGAGAAAGCAGTCGGTTTCCTGCTCGAATTGCCAAGCAGCCCTTAATCCTGGTGACAAATTCTGTTCGCATTGTGGCTCACCTGTGTCTCTGACCTGCCCTGCCTGCCGGGGTCCCGTTGCGACGGATGACAATTTCTGCACCGGTTGCGGGACATCTCTACGACCCAGCGTTGAAAGCTGATTAAATACTGGACGTACCAGACGAAATTGGCTTGACATCAGCTCAATTCGTATTGGATCGACCAGATATAAGTTAGGAGAAATCGTGTGAATTCCGATATTTTTGAAGACAAGCCCATCTCCCCCCGAGGAGTAGGCGGTCCTTTAATGATCCTGCTCAGTATGTTTTTCCTGAGCCTGGCCCTGGTGTTGGCTTTTTCACCGGCAAAATCAGTAGAACAGGCTGCTTTGGCCGTCGCCGACACAACCGCAGCACCGACCCCAATGCCCACCTATGAGGCCGGGCCATTAGAGGTATACTTGCCGGGCCAATACCAACTATCTACCAGCTGGGGCGATTTGGGACCGCAACTCGTCGCTGCCGGGGCGATTGATTTTGACCGGTTCGTACAGCTTTATGCTGATTCGGGACGGCCGTTATCCGCTACACAAAAACGTATTCTAACAGAAGGCAGTGACGAACCAATCGTCATTGATTTTAATAACGCCCGTTTTCTGCTCAATTTTTTCTGGGCCTTGGGATTGGTGAATCAAAACCCCATTCTTACTGAAGGGCCGATGATGCAGGCCAGTGGGGGAAATATCGGCCGTTTTGCCTCTACCGGCGGTTGGACATTGGGCCACTACCATGCCACCGAGCTATATGCCAGCGCCTCGTTCATTGCGCTCACGCCAGCACAGCAAGCGCGACTGGAAGAAGTTACGACCAGGGTTTATCGGCCCTGCTGCAACAACCATACCGCTTTTGCCGATTGCAACCATGGGATGGCGATGTTGGGGTTGTTGGAACTATTGGCAAGTCAGGATGCGACAGAACCAGAGTTGTTTGCGGTGGCCAAGGCTGTCAATGGTTTCTGGTTCCCGCAGCAGGCGTTGGAAACGGCCGTTTTCTTCAAAGCGGGAATGGGTCTCGACTACAGTGAAGTCGATCCGAGAATGGCGGTCGGTCCGGAGGTATTTTCCGGCAGCGGCTTCCAGCAGGTTCACCAATGGCTGGCTATGAACGACCTGCTGGCGAAACCGCAAGGCGATGGTAATTCGTGTGGCGTTTGAATCGAAATAATATCGGAGTGTTAACGTGAAAAAATGGCTAATTGTGATTATTGGGATAGTTGGTCTGGCGACTTTATTGAGCGCTTGTGGTGGCCGGCCCCAAATCATTATCACCGAAAATAATTTGAATCTAGGCGATGTCGTGAATGGGGAGGTAGTCACCCGCGAAATAACTGTCCAAAATGATGGTCAGGCCGACCTGATTATCGCGTCGGTAACAACCTCATGTGGTTGTACCCAGGCGACCGTGGAACCAATGACAATTTCTTCGGGCGAAAATGGCACGCTGCACATAGAGTTTGATTCCGGGGCACACGGGCCGGAATCAACAGGCATCTTGATTCGCCAGATTTTCGTTGCCTCCAACGACCCGCAACAGCCTGAGGTAGTGGTGGAGCTGGAAGCCAATATCCTACCACCGAACGAACCATAGGCTATTTGGCGTATGAATTTTGCGCCGAATGGCGGTTCAGGCCACAAACCCACATCGATTAAAATGAGCGGTTAGCCCTTGAGGTAAAATTCTTGTTCAATTTAAGGAGATTTGGAAACGTGAAAAGATTGGTAACTGTTTTGTTTTTTGGCGTTGTGGTATTATTGGCTGCCTGCTCTACAGCCGGACCGGAGGAGTTCTCTACGGCCGAACTTTGGCTTACGACAACTGATCTAGCTTTCAGCACCAACCGGTTGGAGGTAACAGCCGGGCAGTCTGTGAAAATAACCCTCAATAATGAAGGAGCATTAGAGCATGATTTTAGCATCATGGCAATGCCTCACATTGGCGAGATTCATGCTGAGTCCAATCAAATGGCAGGGGCAACGATGAGCCACGACATGAGCAGCATGGATGAACAGCCGGAAATTCATATGGTAGTAGCATCTGGCGGAAGCAGCACAATTGAGTTCACTCCATCAACGGCTGGGGAATATGAGTTTTTTTGTACCATTGCCGGGCACAGGGAAGCGGGTATGAGGGGGGTGCTGGTCGTTAAGTCGTCTTAAAGGGTTTTGAAAATCTTCCGGGGAGACAGTCTCCGAGAAGAAACGGCTGTCTCCCATGTCTGACTTTTTATTTATGGAGCGCTTAGCGCCGATTTGACCTTCAATTTAATCTCTGGATACGGCCAATCTTCCGGATTGTCAGACAGGGAGAACCAGGTACGACCGTTATGGCTATGGGCCACGATGGTTGCAGGATGCTGCTCCGTTCCATATATCAAAAGCACCACCAGGTCACAATCACAGTTGTCGACATGATGTGGGCAGGTACAGGGTGTACCTGCTGTCATCGCTGTCCGAAGGTCAAAAGAACGTGTCACCTTCAAACCTGCCTGTACGAGCCGGTGTGTACACCAGTTAATTGCCTCCGTACTTGGCTGATTTCGTGTTAACAGTTGAGTCATCGTCCTTCTTATAAATTTCAGTGAAGAGATATTACCATTACCTTCCCCATTTAATCACGTTCCAAGCCGAATGCCTGGCCACTGAGATAGCCGATGTAAGCGGGTACCAACGGCAGTACACAGGGGGATAGGAACGAAAGGAGCCCGGCCACAATGGCGATTAGATATGTCGGAGTGGATGCGGCCCCAAGCGGTATATCCAGGTAGAAGCCATTTTGTTGGGCCCAGATGGCAATTGTGGTCATGCGGTTGGTAACCAGCAGCAGACCGATGGCGATAAGGAAAACTCCGCTGGCAATTTGAATGTGGCGCAGATACGGCCGTAACTTCTTTATTGTCTGGACTGCTCTATTCATCCCCAGACCGATGAGCAAAAATGGAACGCCCAGTCCTAAGGCATAGCCACTGGAAAGCAGCATCGCCTGTCCCGACGTTTCCTGGGCAAAACCAAGGGTTAAAATTGCGCCCAATGTGGTCCCGATGCAGGGCGTCCAGCCGGCAGCAAATACAACACCCATTAGTAAGGAGGAGACCATGCGGTTACTGTTGTTGGTTTGCCACTGTGGACGTGTATCGTAGTATAGCCAGCGAATTTTTAGGATACCCAGGTTAAACAAGCCAAAGACAATAATGACCACCCCGCCGATCCTGGCGATAACCGTTTTCAGTTCCCCAAAAAGTTGGCCCAACAGCGTTGCGGCGCCGCCCCAGCCGATGACAAAGATGAGGGAAAAGCCCAGGACAAAAAGCGCTGCATGAAAAAGGGTGGTGTATCGTTGGGGATTGGTGGAAACGGCCGGTTTTTCTATTTGCTGCATAATGTCACTAATTATAGGTGATTGGGCTTGACGCCACGACGGTCATTTTGCCTGGTATCTAACAGGCTAAATAGCGTATACCCTCTCCGACTAAGTGAAATCACCTATACTGAATTAAGCAAAAATACGCTTCTACTCACTATTCTTCCGTTGTATTCTAGAAATATCAGACGGGCATGGTAAGAACAACGATCCATTTGCCTTGAACTCGACCGGAATTACCGGGATGTCGACGAGATTTTCGGCCTTTAACTTCCAATATTAGCGCTTTCTGTAATGAGTTAGATTATTTGTGGACTTGGACCTTATGAACAAGTTTGTAACAATCCGGTCCTCCCTTTTTGAGAGAATACAGTTACCAAAAGTATTCAGTGAGAAAGGATTCTGTCTACTGTTGCTCTCTACGATCCTGGCTGAAATAGCCGGCAATATTGTGTATGTAATCCTGTTGGAAAAGGCCTACCAACTGGATGATGAAACAGGCGTGGGGGGGGTGTTACTGGTACAGGCAGTGCCCCAGGTTTTATTGGGTATGTGGGCAGGGATTATAGTTGATTCCTTGGGGAAGCATCGCGCAGCCATTTTGGCAACGATTGTCAACGCAGCATTGGTTGGAGGTTTACTTTTCGAGCAAACAATCTCGGCCGTTTACATCCTGGCATTTTTGATTATGTTGGCTCGCCTGGTGTTAATACCTGCCCGGCTGGCACTTGTCACTTGTTCCACTAGTAGAGCAAACTTAGTAGCAGCCAACACAGCAATCTCCTTAGTAACCGGCCTGGGCCTATTCATCGGCCCGGCATTGAGTGCGACCCTCTTGTTGAGCACAAATAATTTCCAGACCCCGCTCCTCGTAGCCTTGCTGATTCTTTTGCTTTCTATGCCACCTCTACTCTACATCGCACCCTCTAAGGTGCAAGAGAGACGTTTTACGGAGCCGACAACAATTTGGTCAGAGATGCGAGCCGGTTGGCGATTCATTCGCCAACATAGTTCCATCCGGAGAGTGCTTACGTGTCTGGTGCATATCACACTGGTTATGGGAGCCATTATGCCGTTGATTACCCCGCTTGCTCATGACCTGGGTCTGGGTTCTGCGGGAAGCGGTATCTTCTTTACCGCTGTCGGTCTCGGTGGATTGATTGGGGCAATGGTCGCTTTGGTGCAGGCCGGTCGGCAAAGTCCATCGGCGATCATCCTGTTAG
>JABAOG010003090.1_pt1 | contig 23897 bp, 30 predicted proteins | sample 7062131 | NCBI WGS metagenome assembly JABAOG01 (sample SAMN14538629, study PRJNA623070) | marine sediment metagenome | biome: marine biome [ENVO:00000428]; feature: marine pelagic biome [ENVO:01000023]; material: deep marine sediment [ENVO:00002113] | place: India: Arabian Sea | collected... | reverse complement strand
GACGGAGAGGGGATCGAACCCCCGCGACTGCATTGAGCCGACCTCGGGTTAGCAACCCGGCACCTTACCACTCGGTCATCCGTCCGTTGGCGGAGGGGGTGGGAGTCGAACCCACACGGCACTGGTTAGCCCTAACAGTTTTCAAGACTGCGGCCACCGCCAATTGGCTTGCCCCTCCGCTATGCTACCGCCTTCGGAGGCCACTGCATCCCACCCCTCTTCCGTATGCGTACAGCACAACCGCGCCATCTGGGGTTGCTCCGAACAAGGAGCGCCACGGACTCGGCAAACAGCAATTCGCAGGGCCACGGTGCGCGGTCCTTCTTGGTGACGTTGTTACACCGCTTGCAAGCCAATGCCACGTTTCCCAGCACATACAGCCCGCCGAGAACACCCGGCACCACGCGGTCTACCGTTGCCGCCATTCTTCCGCCGCCGCCGCTGAAACCCATCAGCCTGCCGCACAAGTAGCACCGACCCCTCTGCGCGTCTCTCAGAACGCGCCGAAACTTGACCCGCATTAGTCTATTCAGGCCGCGCTCCATCACACGTTCGCCATTTCCGTGAAGCCCTCGCGGCCGTGAAACGCCTGCAGGCTCTCATAGTACCAGTCCAGCAGGAACCCGGCCCCCCAGCGGAATCCGGATTCATGCCGCTGCCGCATCCACAGATAGACGGCCCGCCCCACGCGGCCGTTTCCGTCCGTGAACGGATGCAAAGACTCGAACAATCTGTGCAAGGTGAAGGCGGAAGCGCGACCTTCCGTGACCTGACGCAAGATGGTGTCAAGGACTTCCGCGACCTTCGGGCCGCCGGACATGGGGCGGAACAACAGCTCGCCTGTGCCCCTATTGACGATACTTACATTGTTGCCGGGCTCGGCTCTCAGCCGCGCCCCCGGCTGCACCACGGCCAGCAAGTCAATCAGACTGCCCACCGTGATCCGGGACAGTTCCATAAACTCCGTGTAGGCCCGCAGTTCGCCGCCGCGCACCCCCTCGATTCCTTCGATCTCATTGCTTTCNNCTTACGGGCATTCTCGCGCGCCATAACGGTAAGCTCCCCGATTTCCCGCGCCAAACTCGCCCTCTCAGCCGTGATTCTCTCCAAATTCGCAATTCTGGCTGACATGATACCACCCCACGCGCCAAAGCCAACAGCCTGAATCAGCAGCCCAACTAGGAGTGCCACCGGCACGCGCCGATCCAGAATCCACTGGCCGTTGAGCAACCCGTTAACCACGAGATTCACCGACCGCACGCACCAGACAGGTGTGCAGCTCCATCCAGATGCCAAGGGCCTTCTGATAGGCCAGATGGGATTTCAGCAGATTGCGGAGTGTTACCGGCTTTTGCAGGACGGGCGGAACCGGACCCGGCGCGATACAGCTATCAGGAACCGGGGAAACCGGGCGGATCGGGTCTCGCGAGGTTGAGCACGCGCACAAGCTCAGCATCCAAAGTACAGTAATCACTGTCCAGATTTTCCGCGTCGGCATTTTGAACCGCTCCCCGAAGTTCGGAGTTTTCGCGCACCAGCCGGATAACTCGGGCATTCGTCCGGGCTGCCGCCATACGGCGCTGCGCGTCACGTTTATTGAAATCTTCCGTAAGTCGCCGTTCCTGTGCCGCCAGAGCGGCCTTTGCCTCTGCCCTCAGGGCGCGGGCATAGTGAAACTGCGCTACATTCACAAGCACCAGCATGGCGGCGCCAACCCCCGCCCAGACTTTCCAGCTTTTCAGAATTGCGCTCATCGCCGCCTCCTATCATTTGCAGGGTACGGAGCGGTATCAGAGTTGTAAACGGTTAAGGCGGCGGCTGGGCCTTTTCACTATTTTCCAACCTCAGTTTTCTCATCCCCCCACCCTCACTTTGACCAATACGGCGAATGCGGACTTTTCCTGTTGACATGCCGGAAATGCCTATCCCCTAAATAAAACGACTGGTGCGGAGACTCGCAATCTGGGGACTGAAATGAAGGAACGCGGATCAAAAGCTGCGCAGGCTAACCAAGAAAAGCCGCGCGATTTCACGGTGAACAAGGGCTATGACGGCCGTGCCGTGGCAACCTACCCGTCCGCCAATGTGGAAGGCGCGGGCAAGCTTCCTGGTCCCAAGGGCACCACGGGCCGCGGGAAGTCGATGAAGGGAACGGGGGCCTGGTGATGGCCCCACGGCGCAAGACCGCCACTAAGCGTGCCGTCCCTCAGGAGCAGGAAAAACAGGACAAGGCAGCGGTGCGAGCCGCTCAGGAGGCGGAGCGCCTTCTGAAAAGTCCGCTTCTGATTGACACGCTTTGCGAAATCGACGCGGAACTTGAGGCGCAACTGTTCCGTCTCGGCCCGGCCGATGTCGCGGCGTTCCAACATATCCAGTTCCAGCGTCAGGCCGTGAACACGCTAATGGCGCGTCTGAGTACCATCGTGCAGGGCGGTATAGAAGCCCGAAAGCGTCTGCGGCAGGAACGTGCCCAGAAGGACCGGCGTGATTATTTCCGTGAGGCTCTGCTAGCTCGGATGCCGGACGGCGTTGTTCCAAACTAGCCTTTAAGAGGGCGCGATGGACGCAAACACTCAAGAGCGTGGGTCTCAGCCGCGCGGTGACTTTGTGCCTGCCAATACTCCGAATCCGGTTGATTCGGCGCGGAAGCAGGTGATTTCGAAATTCACCGAACGTATGCGTGAGGCGCATGACAGGGGGGTCTCGTATAACTCGCGTGATCCCCGCCCGGACAATTCGGAGCAAACCGATGGGACAACCGCAGATGCGGCCCCGGAGGGCGACACTCCGGACCCGGATCAGGAAGTTGAGCGTAGGGAGCCCAGCCCGCTGGACGATTTGCTGGGCGGCCCGGAAAGTGCTGACGCCGACAGAAGCGAAACGCGGACCACGGATGATGGTGGTGATTTTCCCACCACGTACCATGATCTGGCTGACGCTCTGGGGCTCGAAAGCGACGGCCTCGATAACCTCACTATCACCTACAAGGTGGACGGCGAGGAACGCGAGACAACCATCGCTGAGCTGCGAAACGGCTATATGCGGCGTGAAGATTATGACCGGAAGCGCCAACAGGAAGCGCAGCGGCTGAAAGAGCACGCTGCGGAACTCCGGACGCAGACGGATAAACAGGTAGACGAGTTGGCAACTTCGATTGCTGCCGTGGAGCGGCTTGTGGCCGCGACAGAACCCGATCCGTCATTGGCGTATGAGGACCCGCAGGCGTTCATCCAGCAAAAAGCCATGCACGAAAAGCAGAAGGCTGACCTGCAGGCGGCAAAGGAAGCCGTCAAAAAGGACGTGCAGGAACAGACTGCCGAGCGGAAGCGTCAATACGACCGGTACATTGCCGATCAGCGTGACCTTCTGTCACGCAAGCTGCCCGGCTTTGATGACCCGGCCAAACGCGATGCCCTCATGAACAAGATGGCGGATTATCTGCGTGGATACGGTATGCCCGATGAGACGATGAACTCCATCGACAACGGGCCGCTGCTGCTGGCGATCCATGACGGGATGCGCTTCCAAGAGTTGTCCAAACTGAGCCCTGAAAAGGCCAAGGCACTCAAGGCAAAGCCCGCACCGGTTCGGCCAAAGTCCACACAGAACCTGTCACCGCAGGAACGAATGGGCCAACTTCGGAAGGTCGCGCGTGAACGCGGACAATCGCTAACCCGTGCCCAAAAGGAAGCCCTGCGTTCGGAAGTCACCAAGGGCGCCAAGGACATGGTTAAGCGCCGGATTGTCCAGCGATAAGAAACCTGATCCGAGGACAGAACAATGGCTGCATTGGATTTTGCAGTTGAACAAGGCGACATTCGGGGGGACCGCGAGGACCTTTCGGACCTGATCTATCTGGTGGATGACACGGAATTTCCGCTGCAGGCTACGGCTGGCGTGGAAGACTGCGACTCCACTTTCCACGAATGGCAGACCCAAGTGCTGCGTGCTCCGAACGCGGACAATGCGCAGACAATGGGCTCTTCCGTCACCTTCGCTGCCATCACCCCCACCGTCCGGCTTGCGAATTACACGCAGATTTTCCATGGCCCGGTGCGGGTGTCACGGACTGCCGATGTGATTGCCAAAGCGGGCCGCGCTTCTGAAATCGACTATCAGATTGATCTGGAGGTGCAGGCGCTGTTCCGCGACATGGAAGGTGCGTATTGCGCCGCACGCGGAGCGACGGCTCCGGCGGCGGGCACCTCCGGCCAGGGCGGTGGTCACATTGACGAAAAGGCCGGTGGCACCGCTGGTGTCATGGCTGGCTTCCCAGCTTGGTGCTGGGAAAACTTCCAAATCACCGAGGACGGCGCCGCCACTGCCGCAACCGGCGTTGCCGCGCCCACGGCCGTTACCACGGCTGGAGCCCCGCTTGAAGCGGGCAACACGCTGGATTTGGACGCGCTCACCATTGCACCGCTCAATGAGCTGATCTTCCGTGATCTGGCCGCAGACTTCCGTGCCAAGGGTGCCATTCCCGACTGTGCCATCATGACCCCGGCCGTCAAAAACAAGTTTGACGCTTTCAAGGGGTATGCGGAACGCTGGAAAATGGCCGATGACCGGGCAGTGACCGGCGTGGTGGACATCTACCAATCCAGCTTTGGCGACATTGCCGTTTACACGTCCAGCTTCCTGGATGTCGGCACCGCGACCCGTTCCGGCGGCACCAATGACGAACACGTTCTGATGTACCAGAAAAAGTTCGTGGCAAGAGGGTATCTCACCAAGCTCCAGATGGAACCGCTGGGCAAGGTGGGCGACGCCTATGACTACCTGCTGGTGTCTGAGTGTACCTTTGTCTGCCGCAACCCCCGTGCCGTGGGCCTGATCGCCGGAATTGATCCTGCTGCGGCTCCGGTGATTGCCACCTAATGACGCGAAGGGCTCCACTTTCCTATGACGGCGCCGTCCTGAAGTACAACGAGTACGACGAGGACGGAATAAAACGTCGTGTGCAAGTCCAGGACGTGGAGCCCATCGCAGAGTTCAATAAAGCCCTCTCGGGCGCGGACGTTAAGGGGCTGCGGTGGGAGAACTTGTTTGGCGATGAGGGACGCCTGAAGGCGCGCATTCCGAAAGTGATCTGGCGCCAGTGGGTTCTGGAGACGGGCGGCAAGCTGCCACAGATGGACCCTCAGGAGATGCGGGAGTTTATCGACCGCAAGTTAGCTATGCCGGAGTTCCGCTGGCTGAAAATCGCGCCAATCGCCAAGACAACGGTAATCATGCCCCCGGATTTAAAGAGGAAGCAGAGCGCATGATTGTCTATCCCGACTGTCCTCAATGGTGGCATGACCAGGGCTGGAGCCGCACAACTAGTCCGTATGCGCCCCAGAGAGGTTATGCCGAGCCCGACTGGCAGTCAGAATTACGGCGCATCGTCCGTGAGGAAATCGAAAGGGCGCTGAAGGGCGATGGTTACGGATTACGACAGCCTCAAGACGGAAATCGCTAATTACGTCTCACGCAAAGACGTGACCGGCGTCATTGATCCCGAATTTGATGCCAGACTTCCCACATTTATTCAGTTTGTCGGCGCTGAAGTGGCCCGCCGCCTGCGCGTGCACGATCAGTACAAGTCTGACACGGTGAGCACGGAGGCGGGTGAACCCGACTATGCTCTTCCTACTGACTTCGGTGAATTGAAAGCACAGCCGCGTTTCACGGACATCAACTGGCCCGGCCTGAAGTTTCTCACTGCCTCAGAGATGCAGAACCGCCCAGCGGGTCATATCGCAGGCACTCCGCTCTATTACACCTTACTTGGCGACACCATCCGCTTAGGGCCTGTTCCCGATGCCGTCCTGACACTGGAGCTGCAATACTTCGCGGACATTCCGGAGCTGGATGAGACCACCACAACCAACTGGCTGCTGGATGGTCACCCAGACATCTACCTGCATGGTGCACTCCATCAGGCCCACATCTATCTGGGCACGCCCGCGAAAATCCGGGACAAGTCAGAGGTTGCATTTGAAAAGGCGCTTAACGAATTGATCCGTGCAGATACGGCGGATCACTGGTCAGGGCCGCCGCTGCGCAAACGCAACCGGTATGACCTCAGCCGCATTTATCCCAATCCGCGCCGGAAGGGCCGTCATCTTTATTATGGCGGAAGCTGAGCATGACCACGCTGAGCCCGCTTGGCGATGTCCCGCTGCCACCATTTGAATACCACGATCCGGCCGAACACAGGCGGCTGGTAGTTGAAGCATTGCGGGCGATGCGTACCAAGATTATTACTCTGGAAGATTATCTGAATACCAACGACATTAGCCCCGGCACCACAACGTTCACCGGACTGACAGATACGCCGGGCAGCATCACGGCGGGCAATCTTTATCGCGGCAATTCCGGAGCGACCGCGTTGGAAGCCCTGGCACCGGGAACCTCAGGGAACGTGGCAACCTCTGACGGCAGTCAGTGGACTTCCTCCGCCCCCGTGGTGGACCACGGCGGCAAGTTGGTTGCCATCATCCAACATCAAGCGGCCCAAAACACTTCCGGCGGCGGCTTTACGTCCGGCTCGTGGCAGACTCGGCCGCTCACCACGCTGGTATACAATCGTGACAGCACCGTCAGCCTGTCTTCAAACCAGTTTACCTTGCCCCAAGGCGATTGGGAAATCGAATGGTTTACCCCGGCCTTCCGTGTACGGCTACACCAATCGCGCCTTTATGATATTACCGGTGATGCGCTGGTCCAGAATGGCACTTCCGAAATCGCCATGGAGGAAGATTCAGCCAATGACACGATTGACATTCAATCCGCATCCCACGGACTCGCCCGCGTATCTCTAAGCGGCAATACCGCGTTCGAAATTCAGCATCAATGTTCCCAAACCAATTCCACGGACGGATTTGGCCGTCAAGCCAACATCACCAATGAGGTCTATACCCGCGTTATCATCCGTGACAATACGGGCTCTGGTGTTGGTGGTGTCGGTGGTGGCGGCGGCGATACAGACGGCTGGGAATTGCTGAACGAATATACGTTGACCACGGACAATGAAACACTGGCGTTTTTTACCGGCAGCGACACGGCATCTGATTTCCGTGAGCTGATGATTACGCTTACTGACTGCTATTCCGACGCGGCGGATGATGGTTCGCCCAATGCAAATTTGTTGCGGGCTCAATTCAGAGCCGAAGGCGGCTCCTTTTTTACGACAAACAGTTACGGAACGATCATAACCTCGCGCGGCTCTGTTTTCAGTTCCTCCGAGAACAAAGCATCTACAACCGGGTCAATGATTATCGCCCGCAACGAAGGCACGGCCTCATCGCGGCGCACACACGCGAGAATTTGGCTTCCCGCTCCGGCAGGGAGCGGACACAAGGTGATCTACTCATCTAACGTCACACTGGACTTTACCGGCAGCGGCGCGGGCACAGGATGGGAAGAACACGGCATGTGTAAAATCCACAGTAGCAATTCCAGTGCCCTTGATGCCGCAAGATTTTTCTCTCAGGACGGAACTATTCAGACTGCCCACGTTCGCATTGATGGCAGGAGGATATAATGACCGCATTCAAACGGCGTGAAGTGTCTCGGAAGGAAGCCGACGCATTGCCGCTGGACGGCAAGGCGGACTCTGAAATAATCACATTCAAGAATGCCACTGCCCGGTCGGATATTCGTGTGCTGCGGGATGGCGAAAGCGGCGCGCTGGTAATCTACGATCCCAGCGTCAGCGTGCTCATGCCAAAAGCGGGCGATGTCCTTGCTATCGTGAGCAATGACCGGTTCGAACATGTTGCGATGCTGAAGCCCCTGGCCGAGTGGCAAGCCGAATGGGAACCTGTCCCGCCAGATGAGGGCGCCCCCTGATGCCTGTAATTCCTTTCATGGGAGCGAGCCCCGATCATGCACAGCTCGGAAATCCTGGTGACATCTCCGCAGAGAACGTCACTCCGCGAGCGGACGGCTATGGTCCATTCCGCAACTTGTCGGTTGTGTCGGATTCCCTTGCCGATCCTGCCCACGCTGCAATCTCCGTGAAGGCCAATGACGGCTCCACTTACGTCATCGCGGCGGACGATGAGGCGCTTTATCGTGCGGGCGCTGATCTATCCTTTTCTGACGTGTCCCAAGTCGGCGGCTATACCACGCCGTCAACTCAAAGCTGGGAGCTGGATGTCTGGTTTCCGGGTGAGCAAGTCATCGCCACAAACGGAGCCGATGATATTCAGGTCGCCACCATTGACAGCGGCTTGTTTGCTGACCTGATCCCCGGCGGAAACACACACCGGCCGACGGCCTGCCATTTGGCTGTGTTGCGAAACTTCGTGATGTTGGGCAATACAAATGATTCCACCTTCGGTCTGCAGCCGTCCGCGCTATGGTGGAGTGCCATCAACGACCCCACCGATTTCGAGCTGGATACTCAGAACACGTCCAGTGACCGTGAGGTATTGTCCGAAGGCGGCGCAGTCACCCAGATTGTGGGGGGTGCTGAGTATGGCGTCGTGTTCCAGGAACGGCTAATTCGCCGCCTTGAGTACGCTGGCGCCGGGATCGGCTGGAGTCCCATTCCGGCTGACCGGGTGCGCGGTACGATTTTTGGGCGCTCGGTCATTCCTCTCGGCCGTGACATTTTTTACTGGAGCAATGAGGGGGCTTTCGTATTCTCCGGTGGCGCCCGCTCAACGCCGATTGGCGTCAACCGTGTGGACCGGCGTATCCGCGACACGATCAGCTTCCCGAACCGGGAGTTTGTCACGGCGGCTATAGATCGTCCGAACAAGGTCATTCTCTGGGGTGTGCCAACTTCTGGCAGCACTGACCGGAAGGCGTCACGACTGTTCCTGTATCATTGGGAGCGGGACAGGTGGTCAGAGGTAGATGTTGAGGTGCAGACGCTGGTGAATGTGATCCGTCCCGGCAATACGTGGGATGACAATCCGAACATCAGCACTTCGCCGGATGATGCGGGCCTGGTTGGGCGCAGTCCGGATGAAGCGATTTACAGAGGCGGCGATCTGCTGCTTTCGGCCTTTGACACCAGCAACAGATTGGCTACATTTGACGGTGCCACCCTGAAGGCGTCCGTGACAACCACGGAAGCGCAGCTTATCAACGGGCAGCGATCTCTTATTACCGGCGTTCGCCCACTTTTGGACGGAATTGATAGCGATCTGGCGGACAAGATCACGATCTATGTCGGCGGTCGTACACGGACGTTTGATACCCCGGCCTTCCGGGCCGGGATCAGGCTTAATGCAGACGGTTATGCTCCTGTCCGGGACAACAATCGCTATCACCGTTTCAAGGTTGAAATTGACGCTGGAACGGAGTGGGAGCACCTTCAGGGTGTGGAAATTCCTGCAGAAATGATTGCGCCAATGGGAGTGCGCTAGATGCCGAAATTTGAAGACTTTGACACGGATGACCTAGCCGGTGGCGCCGGGTCCGGTGGCACGGCGAACCAATTCCCGGAAGGGCTGGTGTTCAATCTGTTCAATGACCATGCTCGCGCATCTCTGGCGTCCCTTCGCCGCTTTGCCGCTGATACGCTGATGTCGGAAATTACCACTACGGGCAGCGGCAGCGCCTATACCCTGACCCTCACCGAAACGCTGTACACGGCTCTGCCGGGCGTGAGCGATCCGCATAAATATGTGATCTTCAACCCGCACACGGACTGTCTGGACGATGCTACCCTTAACGTGAATGCGCTGGGTGCGGAACAGCTTCTGGACCCGCTGACCGGCGCCAATGTCAAGCAGGGAGACCTCAAGCAGGACAGGCCGGTCATTGTGGTGCGGCGCCCTGGTGTCAGCGGATGGTTGCTCGCGGTGCCCGGCAGAGGCACGCTGGACTCGCTCTATGCCCTCTTGGCAGCGAGCAACATCTTCACGGCCAACCAGCAAATCCTGACCGCAAGCGCGCTCGGTCAGCTAAGCGTTGGGAGTGATCTGGATACGGGCGAAGCGGGCCGCGTTCGCCTGACTGGTGAGAACGACGCCGATGAGCTGATTGAACTCCTGAGCCTGCGCGGACAGGTGGTCACGAATACGGACGGGGCCGAAGATACCCGCGCAGACATCTACAGCCTCATTGCTGGCGTGGAAACGCGCATTGCGCGGCTTGAAAAGGGGCTGGCGCTTGGTGCGGCAACGGCCGATCCCGGTGTGGATGGTGGGCTGGCGGCGCTGGAGTTTTATGAGAACGCCGCGCGGTTCTTTCCGCAGCGCCTGCCCTTCGCCGCCGCAACGGTCAGCGGTACCACGGCCACCGGTTATGGCATTGCTAATGTCAGCGGTGCCGGTAACGCAAAAACGATTACGCTGAGCCAGGACCAGGGCAGCGCCGCGAATTACGCCGTGGTTGCGATGTCCAACGGCGCAAACCGGTCCACGACTATTGAAAGCAAAACCAGCAACAGCTTTATCGTTAGCGCCGATGAATCTGATGGGGGCCAATCAATCAGTCTTGGTACCGATTGGAGCGTGATGTGCTTCAAGACCACGGGCACGCTGGAGTGACCTATGACTCTCTTTGATTTGATTGCCACACTGACTGATCCTGCACCGTTTCTTGACGGCTGGGAAATTGCGCTTGGATTCCTGAACATTTTTGGCACCAAGTCGGGCGCCCACTCTGAAACTGTAAACAAGATGCCGGGGTTTCAGGAGGGAGTTGTTAAATCTGCCTTCGGCAATATCGTGCCGGAAGTGCTGGACAAGCCATGGGAGTTTTACCCCGGCCAGACGTATGCCGACTTTTCGCCGGAAACGCTGGCGGGGCTTGAAGGCATCACCGGCCGTGCGATGGGCGGCTCACCGCTTCTGACGGGTGCTGAGGATTTGGCGACCGCTACCATGCGCGGCGATTATTTGGACCCGATGAGTAATCCGTTCTTTGACGAGCTGACCGATGCTCTGTCCGGCCGAATCGGCAACAGCGTCATGAACCAGTTTGCCGGGGCTTTCCGCTCGGGCACGTCACCGGGCGCCATGCAGGCTATCGGCTCCGGCGTGGCGGGCGTGCTGGCGCCTATGCTTTTCTCAGAGTACGGAAATGAGCGTGCGCGTCAGATGGGCACCATGGGGATGGCTCCCGGCTTGTATGAAGCCGGTTATAGTCCGTACCAGCAACTTCTGGGTGCTGGCGGAATGTATGAGGGGCAGGAACAGCTCGGTATTGATGAGGCCATGCAACGGCACCAGTTTGCGCAACAGGAGGCGTATGACCGGCTGGCCCGGGTGCTCGGTCTGGCGGGCCAATATGGTCAGTATGGAGGCACGTCCACGACAGATCAAAGCGCGTACCAATTCGGCGGCAAGATGGACCTGACGGCACAGCAGGCAGGACAAGCCTTGCAATTTATGGGGATGGGGGGCTGACATGAATCCGATGTTGATGGCACCACCCTCGCCGCTGGCTGCGATGCTCTATCAGACACCAAATGCGCAGGAACCGGCGCTGGCGCGCAAGCTGCGTGAAGCCAAGGCGCGGGAGATGGCTGCCATGGAGGCTGCGCAGGCCACGCAGAACGCTGGCGGGTTTGGCCGGGCCATGGGCGATGTCGGCGTGAATTGGCTCCGTGCCCTGCCCTTTGTCGGCCGCGCGACCGGCGATGCTCTGCGCCCGGAACAGGCCGAATTGCGGAAAGCGCAAAGTGAGCGCATGGCCCTCCTGGAAATGGCGATGAAGGATCAGGCGGGCGCCTACACCTTGACGCCGGGAGCAATGCGCTATGACGCAATGAACCGACCCACGGCTATGGCGCCGTTCCAACCGGCCCAGCCGAAGGACACCCGCACTTCTTTGATGAAAGAGGCGTATGAGCTGTACCCAAATGATCCGGCTGCACGGCAACGGTATATCGAAGATGCCAGAAAGAAGGCCGGAACAACGGTGAATGTTAATACGGCAGGTGAAAAGGCCGAAGCGGTGGCGCTTGGCACCGGAACGGGCGAATATTACTGGAAGACAGTTGTTCCTGATGCGGATAACGCCTCCGATCTGGTTTCGAACCTGAACTACGCCGAGTCGCTTATTCCTGTGTCTGGTTTTTTCACGCCGGAACGCACGAAGTTTTATAATGCGCTGGCTGGATTCGGCGTTGATATTGGAGAGCCCGAGCTGCAGCGATTGCAGCGCGCACAGACCCTGGAAGCCCTAATTAATATTGTCGCATTGGGCCGCACCAGCCAATTGAAGGGGCAGATTTCAGAAAAAGAGCTGGACTTTATCAAACGCTCGGTCATGGGTATGCGGAACACACCGGAGGCGAACCGCATGATTATCAAAATGATGCGCTCAATGGCCTCCATGAAAATCTACCGGCGCCAGTTCTTTGACCGCTTCAAAGAAGAAAACCCGAAGGAGTCCATGCGGACGGCCGCCGCGAAGTGGAATAACTTCCGTTCACAGCATATGTCTTTCAAACAGAAAGACGGCCGGTTTTACTACTTCGATGACTATGTGACGGGTGTAGTCCGCCGTGGAGGAACGATTACGGACGCCATGGAGGGCTGGAAGGCATGGACGTGATGGCGGATAAAGGCAAATATCCCGCACCATGGGAAATGGCTGAAGGAGAGGACCCTCAGCCGACGGACAAGACCACGGATCAACCCGCACCATGGCACATTGGCGAGGGATCGCCCGTGCCAGAAATGGGGAAAGAACTCCCCGAGCGCGGGCTAGTGGAACGCACCGGCGACTTTTTCGCCGGTCAAACTCCGCGCGAGTTTCCAGATGCGGGAGAACTCGGCACGTCCATGATTGGCGAGCCGTTTTCCTCTGACGTGTTGAAGTCATGGGGTCTCGGGCTCGGCATGATGTTCGATACCGATGACATGAACCGGGTGCAGATGGTTAAGTCACGCTGGCCGAACACCAGAACCAAGCAGGACAGGTACGGCAACTGGATGGTCCGTGTGCCCGGTAAACTGGACAACTGGACCTATGTGAACCGGCCGGGCATCAGCCCCACCGACGTGTTTGACGTAACCTCGCAGGGCGCGCAGGGCATTGGCGCCGCGAAACTGGCTGGAGGCGGACGGTATCTGCTAAGCCGCATGGCGAAGATGGGCGCCGCAGAAGGAACGCTCAGTATCGGTCAGGATGAGCTTTCATATGGATTTGGCGGGCGGCAAACGGCGCTGCCAAACCTCGGTAAGGCGCTGATGGCCGCCAGTTTCGGGATGGGCGGCGAAGTGCTGGGCTCTATCGGCGGCTGGGGTCTGCGCATGATCCGTGATCGGCGTTTTTACCGCAATGGACGCTGGACCCCTCGCGGACGCGAACAACTGGAACGTCTCGGCCTCAATCCATCTGAGATGACACCGGAAGCCCTGGAAAGCCTGCGCCGTCAGTTCCAGAGGCACGGTGCGGGCGGTATTATCGCACAGACGCCGGAGTCAGCCCGGCAGGCTCGCCGTGTGGCACAGGGTGAGGGCTTGCCCGTGCCAGTCACGCAAACGCGCGGACAGGTCCGCCAGGACCCGGAGAAGGGCGCAATAGAAGATGAGATGCTGAAGGGCGTCCGGGGCGATTCCGCCCGCCAGATTGCCCAGACAGCCCGCGCGGCCCGCTCAGATCAGCTTTCACAAAATACCGCTGCCATTCAGTCACGCATTGGTGGTGGCACCTCACCACGCCAGCGGGGCGAGGGGGCGGCAACCGCGCAGAACAAGCTGGCGGAGCTGAAGGAAGCCCAATATGACGCCGCTAACCGGAAGTTTGACGAAATTGCCGAAGGCGCGGCAGCGGCCAAGGCGAGCGGTCGCGAGCGTGCCTTTATGGCGGCTGAAGATGTCAAAAACATCGCGGATCACATTCGCGGCGAAGTCCGGAAGTACCACGCCATCTACGGCGAGGAAAAACTCGGTCGTATGCTGAAGGACATGGACGCCATGGGGTCCGGAAAAAAGGGCCGTGACCTGATCGGTATTGATGATCTTTACCAGTGGCGCCGCCAGATGAGCAGTGCGCGGAATAACGCCGGGGAGTCCGGCGTGGCCGCCGGGCGGGCCGTCAAAGCCTTTGATGACAGTATGCGCGAAGCTCAGTTGGCTGACCTTGTACGCGGTGATCCAAACGTCATTAAGGCGTGGCGGGAAGCCAATGATAAGTGGCATACGGCGCGGCAAGTCTGGAATAATGGCGGCCTTGTAAGGGCGCTTACCAGTCGCGTAGGCCCCGGCGGCTCAGGCGTACTGCGTATGGGACCGGATGAGGCGGCTAATGTGCTGCTTAACGGCCGCCATGCCGGCATTCCCAACAGCCTATATGTCCGGGAGCTGGATGAAATCCGCCAAATCCTCGGCCCGGACAGTCCCGAATGGAACGCGCTGCGCGAGGAAGTCTTTATGCAGATTGTTCGGCCGGGAACGCGCGGCATCCGGGAAGGCGAGCAAACGATCTTTAACGGTACGGCCTTTGCCCGAGAATGGGATAACGCCAAACAGATGCACAGCGGCGTGGTGACATCGCTGTTTGATCCCGCCGAACGGCGCATGATTGACGATTTTGCCGAAGTTGCCCAGCGCGTGACCAGCCCCGTGCCCGGCGCAGTCAACTACAGTAACACCGCAATCTCGGCGCGGCGTGCCGGGCTTGCCGGGAAGTGGCGTGAGCTGAGTAATTTCCTCGCCCTCGGTCACAAGGCGTCACTGTTCGCGAAAACCTTGGAGCCGCTTGACCGTTCATGGAATGCAGGAGCGGCAGGCCGCGCGATGCGTGGGCAGATGGAATCGCCGCCCGTCTCACACCCGATTGTAGCCGGTGGCGCCGCCGCTGCTGGCGCGGAGATGGAAGAGCCTTACTGACCGGTCATTTCTTGGCGCTCCGGTCTTTCGTGCTCCCCTTCTCCATCTGTTTCAACCGACCACCCAGCGTGGAGATTTCCGCGCGAAGTTGCCGCTGGTCATTTTCAATCCGCATACGTTCTGTTTTTTGTTTTTCTTTCTCAAGTTGGATTTTCTCAATGTCCAGCTTGCGTTCGGCCTCAATCCTGTGCATCTCGGCCTTGTGTTCCTTGGTGGCAATTTCTGTCCGCGCCTGATCGCCCGCGATCTCGGCCTCGGCCTTCAGCATGGCGTAGTCCAGCTCCTTTTCCTTCACGTCGTGATCCAGTGCCAGACGATCCGCCTCAAGATCAAGCATCCGCAGTTCTTTCTGTACCTTTAGAAGCTCGATTTGGCGCCGCTCCTTGTCGCCAATCACAGCCGCGAGGTCTTTATCCTGCTGATGCGTAAGCTGGGCCTGATCCGCACCGTGACGGCTTTGCAGTTCCAGCATCTTAATTTGATCCTGACGCTGCGCCTTGGCCGCTTCGATTTTAATGCGCGCACTTTCCAGCTCCAGCCGCTTGCCTTCGATTTGTTGCCGCATCTGCTCCACGACAATGCGCGGGTCCGGCGGCTCCTGCTTCTTATTCGCCGTATACTGACGCGCTTCTTCCTCGGTGGTCATGAAGCGGTCGGTATTGCGGTAGCCGATGGCCTTGTATACTTCCCGCATGGCCTCGCGCAGGTTGCGCGGCAGGACAATGGGCTCTTCCAGTTTGTCCGACAACTGAAGGATTGACAGGCTCATCTGGAACGCCTGCAGCGCAGCGCCGAGTTGCTGTTCGCGCGTACCAAAGCCGATGTTGATGGACGGCTTGGCCTTCATGTTGGCGTTCCATGAACGCGGGTCAACTTCCACCCATTTCCCGCCAAGCTTGAGCATCCGGGGCTTGTCCTGATGTTCAATCACCATTTCCAGGACCTTTTTGTATAGGTCCAGAATGCCAGTCTCGGAAATCAGATGGGTAAAGAAACGCTGGCGGACTTGTTTGCTGGTGAGCACCATGGCGACACCGGCCGCCGTCTCGCCCACCTTGGCAAGGTTCGCATCCAACGTGTTCGGATCAATGCCGGAGCGCCGCGCCTGTGTTTCGTCCCAATAGCGAATGAGCGGTTCGATGTGGTCCAGAATGGAAACGTTACCCATAACGGCCATGGCCTGACCTGCGGGAACGTTCGCATACTCTTCCTTCATCCGGACATAGCCGCCGGGTGTATCGTCCAGCAGGTCATCATACTTGACCACCGGCGACACAACAGTACGCTGATTATTGGCAAGATAGGCGTTATCGTGCGCCTCGCGAATGAGCGCCGTTTTGTTGACTTGCACCTCGCCCACAAGATCAACGAAAGACTTGCCGAAAAATTTCCACGGCTGGCGCATGACTTCGAATTTCACAAACGGGTTGTGTGCCGTTTCCTGATTTTCGAGAATGCGCAGATCGCGACCACCGGCAAACACGTTCCGGTATTCGGCTATTCCGTCCCCGTCATAATCAATGTTGAGATAGAAGTCATAGGTCCAGACCCGGCGCATGGACGGGTCCGCCTCATCGGCGTCCAGCGGCCATTCTTCCTCAGATTCCAGTCGGCTGATCTTCTCCGATGAGAAATCAATCCCCCTTCCACCACCGGCATTTTCTAAATTGGCGGTTTTGTAACCAAGCTGGCGCAGGTCGGATAGCGTCCGTGCGCTGAGGTGCACCTGGGCGTCAGCATCCTCCACGTCATAGTTGCGCCGGGAAATCATGTATTCCTCCGGCGGCAGAGCACTTACGACAATGCGGGCGGGCTTCTTGCGGCGGATACGCAGGTCATGGAGCGGTACTTGCAGAAACACAGCGGGCGCCACCTGCACCTCGGCCTCATCGTCCACTTCCGCATGTGTGATTTCAACGTCCTCATCTTCCAGGAGAAGGTTGACCTCAAACTCGGTTAGGCCGGTAAGGTGCCGCGCCTCATACCAGTCCCGGTCTTCCCACACGACTTTAGCAAAACTGGCCTTGTACTGAGCAGCCCCCTTAATGAGGTCGTGCAACAGCCGGTAACCCTTATTGTCGTGCCAGATGATGTGGTGGACATATTCGCTTGCGAGTTCAAAGCTGGCATCATCGGCCGGTTCTTCCGGTTCAAACTCTACCAGTTGATCGGATGACCGCAGCAACTCCATAATCGAAGCCGTAAACCACTCGATTGCATCCGAAACGTCCGTAGACACCACCTGTGCGGTGCCTTCGCTGACCGGATCGGGAATGCGGCCCTCGATATACTCGTTCGCCAGTTCCCGCTGGCGGGCAATTTCGGACCCGCTGCTGGCCTCCAGCTCGCTCCCCAGCATATTGCGCAGCTTGCCCTGCAGAACACCCTTCAGGAGTTCATCAGACATCACCTCGCCGCGCTTGCGGGTGTTTGCCTCCGTGGTCAGAGCATTGGGCATCAGATATTTCTCTTGCGCTTGGGCAGGGGGAGATTCCAGCGTTCATCCGGGAGCCGGTAGCCGGTCGCGAACGTCATGAAGGCGTCGGCCGCGTTGCTCGCATCATCGTGACGCGGAAGGTTTTTCCACGTCCCTCGCTGGGCATCCCATTCCTTTCGGTACTGGCGGAGCGCAGCAATTCCGTTGAGGTTCTGACTTTCCGTGTCAGTCTCAATATCCTCATCGCCGCACGCTTCCACATCAAAGCAGCATTTGTTTAGAACTTGGCGAGCCTTTTCGATTGCGTCAACTTTGGATTTCGTCCGTGGCACGACGGTAAATGTGATTCCGGCTTCACGGGCAAGCTGCCACGCGCTTTCGGCCTCATGGATGCCCATGCGGCGGCTCTGCAGGTCGTGCGGGCCATAATGTATGCCAAACTTATAACCTCGGGCGTTGGCGTCCGCCTCCAGAATATCCCGGTAGTGAGCAAACCCTTCTGAATGGTTCTGATAGAAAAATACGAAGTGGAACCGGTCGCCCACCACCTGGAAGCCCCAGATGGCGGTCATGTCGTTCACGCCAACATCCCACGCCGTGTGCACCGGCAAATCCTTGTTGACCGGAAATTCTCCGATCCGGTTTTCCTGATAGGCCGTCCGGAGCTGCGCGCCGAAATAGGCCCCCTCAAGCGAGGCCGCAAAGGCTTCCTCCGCGCGGGAAGGGTATTCCTTCCACATGCCCTGACCCTGTGTCGCCGCCGTGGCGACGTACCAAGCCTTTTGCTGGGTATCCAGCTCAATCCCGTGTTCTTTAGCCAGCCGGTGGAAATAGTCCTTATACCCCTGTGGAATCACCATGTCGGTGTCCAGCAACCGGTAATCTGGATGTTTCCACCACGGAAAGAAATGGGGTTTCCAGTCCAACGGTGTCAGCTCGCGGCCCGTGGTCATGTTGCGTTCGGCCGCCATATAGAGCCGGTGAAACTCATCATCCACGCCCACAGCGGTGCTCTCGATAAAGATCATGCCGCCGGTCGCCACCGTGTTGATGGCGCCGGTAATGATCTTCTCCGCCTTCTGACGGTCAACCGCCGCGATCTTGCCGAACTCAGAAATATGCAGGCGCTGATAGGTGCCGCCGCGCAGGTCCAGACCGACGCGGATTTCCGAGTTGTTATTGAAGTGCAGGGATCGCGCACTGTCCTTGATCGTGGGGCGCAAGGCGCGCAGCCATGCCGGAGTATGTTCGTATACGAACTTGATTCTGTCCTGAAAGATGCGCTCGGCGTTCTCTTGGGTATCGGCCACAATGGCACAGCGCGCGTTTTTCCGGAAAAGCGCGTAATCCAGAAACATGATGTCAATTAGAGTGGTGAATCCGAGCTGGCGGGCCTTGAGGATGATGTTGCGCTTGTGCAGCTCATCCATTAGCGCATTCTGCGCCCAATTAGGACGGAAGGGGATCACCTTCCCCTGCTTGTCCATGATTTCGTAAAGGTTTGACACTCGCCAGCGCGGCTGTGTCAGGAACGGCTCAATGCTTGAGAGTTCCGTTTCCCGTTCCTCCGGGGGCGGTGTAATCATCCTGACCGTCCTGCGCGCCTAGATTGTCCATCAAAGACTGCAGGCTCTGGAGCTGGTCATTCACGGTCAGCCGATCATTGTACATACCGAGAATACGCGCCAACACGGCACAAGCCTGAACGCGCGCCCCGTGTGAGGCATGATTACCCCTGTAAGTCGCTTCATCCCAGAGTTTCGCGACTACACTTTCCGCCGTCACCTTGGTGTGTCGCAAGGTGTGCTCGCGTAGCTCATTAAGCGCCGCCTGAATGTTGGGCCGCTTATAGAGAAGCCAGCAATTGGCGCGGTGCGGCTTATAACCCGCTGATGCGTATGCGTCGTATTGTGACAGGCCGCTGACGATGCCCTGCACATATTTGCGCTGCCGGTCATTCAGTGCCATGAAGGCCGGGAAGTGTTCCGGCGTCTGCCGGACCGCATTTCGAAGTTCCGCATTCATACACACTATGTTTGGAGGCGTTTTCGGGAAGTCAAGAAAAACCCCGCTGCGGCATGGCCGAAGCGGGGTGTGTGCGGACGATTTGACCGCTCAGGCCGCAGCCTCAAGCCCCTGCGCCTTTCCCATCGACTCCGCCAGCTTGAGCAATGCCGCTTGCTGATGCGCTGGCAGCGCAGGGAAAATCTCGGTCATCCGCACGGTAGCCCGGTTTGGTGGGCTCGGCGGGAGCGCCTTGTCATCTATGGCTTTGTCGGCGCCTTCGAAAAAGTAGGTAACCGGGAAATCCAGCGCCTTTGCGATGTCGTGGAGGCGGCTGGCACTAACCCGATTTGCCCCACATTCGTATTTCTGGATTTGCTGGAATTTGATGCCAACAGCCATGCCGAGCTGCGCTTGGCTTAGACACCGTGCCCACCGCCCCAAACGAATCCGGCTTCCCACATAGACATCCACCGGGTGTGGGATGTGTTTTCCCGTCATAGTTCACACTCCTTTTCAGGTTCTACCTGAGCGGTTCTTCCATGACAGGACTTGACCGTCAAGCCGTTTTTGGCCTATTTGGAGAACGGGCAACGACACCTGCCCCGGCAACTGCCAGGTTGCCGACTCCTCCCTGGGGCCGAAGTCCTCTATTCCCCCTCCGCCTTATGGCACGACTTCGGCCCCTTTTTATCCTTGAGATTAAGGCACGTCACCACGGCACCGCCGCGAACCTTCAGGGCGAAATTGTGCTCCGGCACCTTGATCGCAGACGCGCCCAGCTCAATGGCCTTTCGCCGCTCGTCAGTAAGAATTTCCGCCCGGATCGCCTCGATGTCCATTCCGCGAACGCGCTCCAGATAGCGCAACACCGCGTGGTCCGTGATTCTAGCCTTCATTGCCCCCTCCGTTTCGGAGGCGAATAGTGCGGTCCACTAGGTAGGCCGTGGGCGCAGCAACTATGGCGCCCAGCAGGATCGGGGCCGCGACGGCGGCGAACGTTGTTTTAAACACCGTATCCCAAATCATGATGCCGGGTGCCATCACCATGGAATATGCCGTCACGGCCCAAATCAGCGGGCCGCGCCGGGAGAGGTGAAAACACTTCGGGCTATCGGGGTCGGTCATCGATCATCTGTCCTTGTACGAATGATCCCATAGTAAGATGCCAAACCGGAATTTCCAGCCCCTTGCGCGCCAGGGTGCGCTGTGGCACATTCGGATGGCCGCAGAGTCGACTCCTGCGGTTGCGAGGGCGGCTCGCTTTGGCTTCGGCCGGGGCGGGCCGCTTTTTTTCGCCTTGACCGCGCCCGTATTGCCGCCGTTTAATCCAATCTTGGCCAAATTGGCCTAATTTTTGGGGATGTTCCCCGGATATAGGCAAAAGAGAGGGAGCCAAGCCGTGGAAAGTGTTAGTCAGTTTGTGAGGCGTTATCCGGCCTTCACAATGTTCATGCGGGCGCACCGTCCAAATACGCCTGAAATGGTAATGCCGGAAGCCTGCCGGTGTTACCTGTCTCTGGTCTCACAGGAGACTTGTCGCAAGTTGCTGGTTGATGTCCGGCGGTTAGCAGAGGATGACAGTTACCTTGACATGCTCAGCGATCCGATCCGTGCGAGCCTCTTGCGGAAGGAATGGCGGGGGAGCTGCCCTGACCGCCCCACAGTCGCCGCCCTGCGGGATCGCATCGCCCGGCACGTCCACCTGAGTGGGTCCCTGCAAACGGCTGTTCTGGACGCCCTAGGGGCGCGTATGGAGGCGTGAATGCTGCATGTCCTTGTCATTCTCGCCGGAACCTCGCTCATGCCTCCGGAACCGGCCGCCGCACCGCTCATCCTCACGCAAGTTCGCCCTCGCCCCCGCTTGCGGCGGCTCCCGATATATCGGGGGCGCCCACGCCTTGGGCCGGGGGGCTTGCGCGCACATGAGGATGGTCTAGGGCACTGCTGCCGCAGGCATATCGGCAAGGGATTGCCATTCATGCGCCGACGGCTGAAACGCGAGAAGCTGCAGATTGTAAGCAGCTTCTATACCATGCGTGATGCAAGGGTCATGGTCCGCAAGGCGATCCGAGAGAACACCGAACGGATCAATTTCTGGCTGCGGGCCGGAGCACAAAGCCCGCTTACCATCACTGCACGGGCGGGCGCACCTATTGGACATTACATTACCGCCTATAACACGAGTCCGAGACCCGGCTATACCGCCACCTTCGTTTTGGTGTACAATGAGTTCTGGCCCGGTAACTTTCAGGTTGTCACAGGAGTGGTGTCAAAATGAGCCGCATCGACACTTTTACCGCCCGCTTTCCCGCCATCACCCACTTTATGCAAACCGCCTATAATCAGCACGTGAAACACGGCATTGAGGCGGCGGCAGCAGATCACCTGAGGCTTGTGCCGGCAGGGGCGGCGCGGGAATTGCTGGCGGAAGTCAGGGCTATACAGGGTGACGCCGAAATGGAGTGCATTCTGGCCGACCGGCAAGCCCGCGCAGAGCTGGGCATGGCTTGGCTGGGGCGCGCTCCGGATAGTGAAGAGTTCGGTCAACTCGCACAAACTCTCACGGCATACCTTCAACGCGGGGCAGCGGAGTAGATAGCCCGGCCCCGGATCAAAAAGGCCCCCAGACTTGGGGGCCTTCTCTTTTACTCTCGACTGGTTGCGGGGGGGGGATTTGAACCCCCGACCTTTGGGTTATGAGCCCAACGAGCTACCGGACTGCTCCACCCCGCGAAACGGTTGTGCAGCGTTCTGTTGCCGGGTGCTGCCGCCCCCGCCTCAGGCCGCAAGGGCCATTTCGGCAGGAACAAAGTTATCGTTCGCGTGTCTGGACCTTATGCGCCATCCTGGCACCGTGTGTCAAGCGGCGTCCGGTGGCTCAGTCAGGTCAAATTCATTGCTGATTTCCATGCCTCCGGCGTCATACAATGGAACGTATGCGTCAGACCCGAACCCGAGCCGATCATAGATCAGGTAGCGGTACGTTCCCCCTTCTCGCGCGTGCGCGCAAATGTGCGCGAATACCCACGCGGTGACTGCCAGCCGTGTCTCGTAAGGGCACTCCGCGACTAGCACCGGAAACCTTCTTTCTATGTCCTCAAGGCGCCCTTGCACCTTTGCCGCTATCTCTTTTACCAGCTCCGGCGTCAATGCAACGGCACCGCGCCCGGTTTTAGCCGCTTCCAGAAGTGCCTTGTCGCCCGTATTCAAACGATCCTTGTCAGCCTTCTGGCCTGTATCGCTGTCAGAACTCGTCATAGTCCATCACCTTTTTGTCCAGCGCACGGAGCATTCTATGCAGCACTTCCCGCAGCTCCCTGACTGAATGCCCGTATGGTGCAATCGGGCTTTCCGTTACGCCGTCCGGCCTGCGGGCGTCATCATAATAGACCTCGTGGATTGCATAGATGTCACCGGGATCAAATGGCGACTTGCTCTTGCTCCGTATGACGCGGTAGTTCCAAGTTCCCATCAGTCAGGCTCCGCAAAGTCGATAACCTGCATCTTTTGGCTCAGAAACTCGTTAACCTCTTCCTCTGTAGTCGGATTGTCCGGGTCTTCCCAATCCTCGATAATGCCGCGCATGATTACGTCGCGATCCCCGGCTTTATCCTTGTGGCGGACGGTCTGGCTTTTCTCCCGGCGCGTTTTTTCCAAAACCTTGATGCTGGACTCCCGGAACCATTCCACATCCCGGAACATCGCCCGCTGCTTCTCATTGGGCTTTGTCCCCTCATAAAAACGCAGTGCACACCCACCATGGTCACCGCCGCGCGGCGTTGCTGGAACAACCGGGCCATAAGTCACTTTCCAGTGCGCGGGCACCGTAACCTTGCGCATCCTGCCGTTCTTCAGTCCGCAGATGTATGTAACTTTTTCTTCCTCAGCCATATTAACCTCCGCCAGTTTCAGCATTGTCAGGCACGGTGGGGCCGGTCAACATCCGTCAGACTATTGATGAAAACCCCGGCCCCACCGGCCGCCCCTTCGCAGGGGTCTCGCTTCCCCTAGAAGGGAATACGGTCGTCAAAATCCGGGCGCGATGTCGGCGCCGGTTGCTCCGAATACGGCTTATCGGTCGCCGGACCCTGGACGGTGCCCAGCATGACCAAAACGCTGCCGAAGTTTTGCAGGACAACCTCGGTGGTATAACGGTCCCGCCCGTCCTGGTCCTGCCATTTCCGGGTCTGCAGAGCGCCTTCCAGATAGACCTTGGACCCCTTGCGCAGATACTGCTGCGCAATACGGACCAGCCCCTCATTGAAGATCACCACCCGGTGCCACTCGGTGCGCTCTCGCCGTTCGCCGCTTGCCCTGTCCGTCCACGACTCTGACGTGGCGACCGTCAGATTTGCGACAAACTTGCCCGATTGCATTGTCTTGATTTCTGGATCGGCGCCCAAATTGCCGACCAAAGTGACCTTGTTAACAGAACCGCTCATTGCGTCCTCCGTATGCGTATAGATTGATTTACGCAGGTACGCAGGTACGCCGAGTTACCTAACCCACAATCTGGAAGATGAGCCAGCCCAGACCGGCTATCAGCCCCAAGAGTATGCCAAGCTGGATTATGGTGAGCAAAATCTGACGCCGCTCCCACCGGGCTTCATCGCTATCCTCCCACATCGACTACTCCCATTTTCATCAGGGTGCGTGCCATCCAC
>JABAOG010000428.1_pt2 | contig 23911 bp, 18 predicted proteins | sample 7062131 | NCBI WGS metagenome assembly JABAOG01 (sample SAMN14538629, study PRJNA623070) | marine sediment metagenome | biome: marine biome [ENVO:00000428]; feature: marine pelagic biome [ENVO:01000023]; material: deep marine sediment [ENVO:00002113] | place: India: Arabian Sea | collected... | reverse complement strand
TCCCTCTGTAACCCTGAAACACGCCGTCAAAGCCAAGGATGGGTTTTCCGGATGTGCTGATGACGCGCCGGGCTCCGTCCGGGCGGCGCCAGAAACTCTGCATGCTGAAAGGCTGACGCTCATCTCCGACCGATGCATGATCCTTTGATTGCCCGACCTGACCTTCGGCGCTTGCGAACAGCTCGTCGATTCTCGACCCGATCAGCTCTTCTCTGGAGACGCCCAGAACATCCTGTGAGCGCTTGGAGACATAGGTAAACCGCATGTCCGAGTCGGTCTCCCAGAACCAGTCCGCAGCAGATTCGGCAAAGTCGCGAAACCGATCCTGGTTAGCCATCAGCCTGCGCTCGGCCCGTTTGCGGCGCCGGATACTCCTTCCGAGAACCAGTATTACCACGATAAGCACCGCGAATATGGCAAACGCCAACCAAACCACCTTCTTGTGCTCTGCGTACAACGTCGTCGGCTCGTTGATCACGATGCTGTCAGCAGCCAGTAATTTCTGATCGACTTCGAAACGCTCGAGCATGCGATAATCGAACATTAACCGGCTGGGTGCAGGCGTATTCACGGCAACACCGTCCGGTGATTCGCCGCGCAGTATTCTGAGCGCGGACTGCGCGATAGTCGTTCCCTGGGTGAACCCACTGATCAGGTACCCGCCCACGATTCCATGGCCGAGAGAAAACTCCCACACCGAGTAGATAGGCACGTTGGTGCGTTCGGATATCCATGCCACGAACTTGTTCATGGGCATCGCCACGCCACCTACCGTGACCGGCTCTCCTACCGGCACAAGCACGGCGTCATCGGGTAGAGTGCTGAGAGCGCGCTCAATCTCGGGAAGAGACTCGTAGTGCCAGATTGAAAGCTCCAGCTCGGGCCGGTAATCAGCCACCAGTGATTCAATCAGATGACGACTGCGCAGACCGGGAGTAATGAAAACCATTCTGCGCAGATTCGGATGGAGGGAGAAAGCGAGGTCGAGCGTGGCAGCAAACTCGGCCGACTCCGATATTCCGGTCACCTTTGCTTGGCCGTCAGCGGGATTGGTACCGAGATTGCTGACAATGGAGAAAACCACCGGGACATCCGGCGCTATCGCCTGGCGATTATCGAGTAGGAATTTGAGTGCCTTGCGATCGGATGTCATAACGACGTCGAATCGAATCTTCTCGTATTTTCTCTGGTAGAGCGTGCGCAGCTGTTGCGCGAACGAAACGCTGCGAAGACGGCTCGCATCCAGATACTCGACCCACAGCTCGACCTCCTCAGGCGCGGATCGCATCACCGCTTCGACGCCCTGCATGATGGAGTCGGTCCAGCCGTAGCCTCGGTGCGACGAGTGCAGCACGAGAACATTGCGCGTTTCGACAGACGGCCGCACGATTCTTCCGAAGCGGGACTCTGTCGCGAACGCGCTCTGTCCACCCAAGAGCGCAACCGCCACGGCGAGCAGCATGGCCCTACGGCCGGGGATGCCGAAACGCAAAGGGAAATGGCGGATTGTGAACATCGGCTTCCAGGGAGTTGCAGGCGGCGGTATCCCTGCTGGGACCGGCTGGCGGGAACCGATGTGATCGGTCTTCCGTCGCCGAGGCGTCTTCGAAAAAAGTATAGCCAGTCCCGGAACAAGCGCTCGGCAGGCACGCCGACTTTTAATGCATTTGTAACCTTTAGTTAAGCGGGTTCAGCATGAAATGCCCGTAACTATCAGATTTGCGGTCGCACGGTTTGGGAAGCCTGGTCCTATCCGAGGAACCCGGTTCTTCAGCCAGACATCCGGACGGGCCGCGCGATGGTACAGTTACTCATCGCAAGACCTCCATGGAGACGTCAACGTGACAACGCGTTCGGATGATATCTACGTACTGCCCGAGGGACTTCCCGTTCCCCAGGACGATGGCGCCTGCGCGCACCTTACGGGATTGCGCCTTCCTTCAATCAGGCTTGCTTCCACCGCCGGGCGCGACGTCGATCTGCAGGCGCTGCCGGGCAGAACCGTCGTCTACATCTACCCGCGCACCGGCCGTCCGGATCAGGAGCTGCCGGAGGGCTGGAACGCCTTCCCGGGTGCGCGGGGTTGCACGCCCCAGTCGTGCGGCTTTCGCGATCACCGGGCAGAGCTCGAAGAGCTCGGGGTTGGGATTTTCGGACTGAGCACCCAGGACAGCGAATATCAGCGCGAAGCGGCCGAACGGCTGCATCTCCCCTTCGAGCTTTTGAGCGATGAACAATTCCTGTTCGTGCAGGCGCTACGCCTGCCCACTTTCGAGCTCGCGGGCGAGAAGTACGTCAAGAGGATTACGCTGATTGTGCGCGACGGCGTCATCGAGAAGGTTTTCTACCCGGTGTTCCCGCCCGACGAGAACGTGCTGAATGTCCTGGATTGGCTCGCGGCAAACCCGATTGCTCCAAACTAGATCTGCTCGAAAAAGTGCGCGGCGAAGACGTTCTTGCACCGATTTAGCACGCACAGGGGATCCGTGACGAGCGTGCAGGTCGGGGCGAAAGACGTCGCGACTAGCCGAGATCCAGGTCCACGCCTACGGGACAGTGGTCGGAGCCCGTCACTTTCGGCCAGATGAAAGCGTCGCGGATGCGCCTCATCGCCGACGGCGACGCCATGATGTAATCGATACGCCAGCCCACATTCTTCTCGCGGGCGCCGCCCCACTGTCGCCACCAGGTGTACTGGCCCTCCGCTTCGGGATGCAGCGCGCGAAAGGCGTCTACCCAGCCTGCCTCGATCCAACGATCCACTTCGGCGCGTTCCTCGGGCAGGAACCCGCTGTTCTTGACGTTGTCCTTGGGCCGCGCGAGATCGATCTCCCGGTGCGCGGTATTGTAATCACCGACCACCAGCACGGGGCCGCGCCGGCGAAGTTTCTGAATCCGGTCGAAAACGGCGCGATAGAAGGCGAGCTTGTAAGGCACGCGGCTGTTGTCACGGTCCTTTCCGCTGCCTTTGGGGAAATAGGCGTTGACGATGGTCAGCCTTTGGATGCGAGCGATTTGCAGGCGTCCCTCGGTGTCGAATCGCCGCTTGCTCAGCGACGTCTCGACGCGCTTCAAGGGCTCACGCGCGAAAAGACCGACGCCGCTGTAGCCGGGCCGCTCCGCGGGCGAGAAATAGGCATGCCACCCGGCCGGAGCACGCACATCATCGGGAAGCTGATCGGGAAAAGCGCGCACCTCCTGCACGGCCACGACGTCCGCCGTGCACTTGCGCAGAAAACCGGCAAAGCCTTTCTTTGCACAAGCACGCAGGCCATTGACATTCCAGCTGATGATGCGCATGACCGGTGTCTGCCAAGTTCCGCGGTTTATCTCGGAACCCCGTGGGGCATGGTAGCAAGAGTCGCCCGCGAGTACCCGGGCCCTCGCGACGGGCGCAGATCCGTGTGCGGGGCGGGTATGGGCAGGAAACGTTCCGACCGTGATTTAAACAGCAAATAAGTAACATGTGTAGCTTTTAAGGCTGCATGGCCGAATGTTATCTTGTCGCCGCGAATCCGCTCTGCAGAGCGGTCACCCTCAGCTCCGGCGCTGGCCAACGGTTTTTTAATCTCTCCGACAGTATTTGACGGCCCGGTGATGTCAGTTTTGACATGGCGCGATTACGAGGAAATGTTGACCAAGGCAAACGGTCTGGTCTACGGTCTCACCGCTGCCGTGATTACGAACGATCTCGACAAAGCGATGGAGACCGCCGAACCTGTGGAGGCGGGCTACGTATGGATTTATGCCGGTGGCCGCTACCTCGGCGCTCCATATCACGGATAGAAGCAGAGCGGTATCAGTCGCGAGGAATGCTTCGAGGAACTCCTCAGCTATACACGCATAAAAAACATCAACATGCGCTGGTAAAACGACCAGGGCGCCGCCCGAGGTTTCCTGGCGCGAGGAAAATTCCATGCGGGACCACGCACGTGTCGTAGTCGTCGGCGGCGGCATGATGGGGGTTGGCATCCTCTATCATCTGGCTGCCGAGGGATGGACCGACGTCATCCTGGTCGAGAAGGGCGAGCTGACCTCGGGCTCGACCTGGCATGCCGCCGGCCTGTGCCCGCATTTCATCGCCGACTACAACATGGCGAAGATTCACAGATATGCAGTCGAGCTTTATCCGACGCTGGAACAGAAGACCGGCCAGTACGTGAGTTGGCACGGATCCGGTTCCATTCGTCTCGCTGTGAATCAGGATCAGATCGACTGGTTCAAGCACGTCAAAGCCATGTCCGCCGGCCTCGACTTTCCCATGGAGCTCATCGACAAAGAGAAGATCAAGCAGATCAATCCGTTCATAACCCTCGACGGCGTGCAGATGGGCGCCTGGACACCCAACGATGGGCATGTGGATCCAGCCGGAGTGTGCAACGCGCTCGCCAAGGCAGCGCGGGATCTCGGCGCCACCATCGTCACCCGCAATCGCGCGCTCGACATAAAGCCCATGCCGAGCGGCGAGTGGCGCGTGTTCACCGAGCAGGGCGAGATCACCTGCGAACACGTGGTCAACGCCGGTGGCTGTTATGCCCGCGAAATCGGCAAGTGGGTTGGTATCGAGACACCCATCGCCAACATGGAGCACCACTACGTCGTCACCGAGCCGGTGCCGGAATTCGTCGAGCGCGACGAGGAAATCCCGGTCATGCGCGATCCGTGGCCGTCTTCGTACTACCGTCAGGAGCAGAAGTCGGGCCTCATCGGCATTTACGAGCCGCGAGGTCAGGAGGCTTGGGCGTCTAGCGGCGGTTTCCCCGAGTGGGACAGCGAGAACGAGCTCTTCGATGCGGATTTCGATCGCATTGGAGACTGCCTCGGCATCGTGTTCGAACGGATGCCGATCCTCTCCGAGCTCGGCATTCGCCGGGTGGTGAACGGCGCCATCCCGCACACCCCGGACGACAATCCTTTGCTCGGACCAGCCGGTGGCCTTCGCAACTTCTGGCAGTGCTGTGGTTCGGCCATCGGCATCGTCCAGGGAGCAGGCTGCGGAAAGTATCTTGCGCAGTGGATGATTCACGGCGACAGCGAGATCAATATGGCCGGTCTCGATCCGCGCCGCTTCGGCCACTATGCCGACCCGACTTACGTGCGCGCGAAAGCCTACCAGGAATACGGCGACATGTACGCCACAGTCCTCCCAGGCGAGCAGCGGCCGGCGGGCCGCTGCGCTCGCACAACACCGCTGTACGAAAAGCTCGCCGCCAAGGGCTGCGTGCATACCGAGGCGTTCGGATGGGAACGCCCTGAATGGTTCGCCCGCGACGGCATCGCCGAGCATCACAGTTTCCGACGCAGCAACGTCTTCGACATCATCGGCGAGGAATGCCGCGCGGTACGCGAGCGCGTTGGCATCATGGACCTGTCGAGCTTTGCAAAGTTCGATGTGTCTGGTCATGATGCGGAGATCTTCCTCAATCGCGTGTGCGCCAATCGTATGCCGCGAAAGACGGGTGGCATCGTGCTGGCCCACCTGCTGAGCGAGCGGGGGCGCATTCAGAGCGAGGCAACCGTAACGCGCCTCGCCGACGATCGTTTTTACCTGCTCTCGGGAGCAGCTTGGCAGATTCGCGACTTCGACTGGTTGGCACATTCGCGCCACGCCGACGAACGGGTCGAGATACGTGACGTCACCGACGACTATGGAAACCTGGTGGTGGTCGGCCCGAGAGCCCGGGACACGCTCTCGCCCCTCACCGACGCGGATCTTTCCAACGACGCTTTCCGCTGGCTCACGGCTCAGGAGATTCAGGTCGCCGGCGTTCCCGTGCGTGCACTCCGCGTCAACTACGCCGGCGAGCTCGGCTGGGAGCTGCACGCGCCGCTGAACCGGCTGGTCGAGCTCTACGACGCCCTCTGGGCGGCCGGCGAGCCGCACGGCATCGCCGACTTCGGCGTCCGCGCCCTCAACTCGCTGCGCATGGAGAAAGCCTACCGCGGCATCGGCGCCGAGCTCACCAACGAGATCACCCTGGTCGAGGCCGACATGGAGCGCTTCGTGAAGCGCGAGAAGAACGATTTCGTCGGCCGCGACGCCACCCTCGCCGCCGCCGCCGGCGGCGTCATCAAGCTCGTATACTGCGAAGTCGATGCCAGGGACGCAGATTCGCTCGGCGGCGAGGACGTCTTCAAGGATGGCCGGGTGGTGGGAGTCACCACGTCCGGCGGCTACGGACATACCGTTGGCAAGAGTCTCCTGTTCGCCTACGTCGAGGCCGAACTGGCGAAGCCGGGGGAAACCTTCGAGATTGCGCTCCTCGGCGAGATGCGAGCGGCCCGCGTGCTCTCCGAGCCGGCCTATGATCCCGGCAACGCCCGCCTCAGACTGTAGCGCCGCCTCGCGTCTGCCGGCCATGTGGCCGACCACGCGTTGACCTGCGTCAAGGCACAGGTGAGCATAAGCAAGTATCGGTGATAGAAAGGTTTTTGGCCGAGCCGAGAACCAAGAGGGGATTGAATGGCCGCCCCGTCCTTACCGCGCAAGCTGAGGGCCGTGCTGTATGCCGACGTCGCAGGCTATGGCCGGCTGACGGGAATCGATGAGGAGGGCACCCACCGCCACCTCAGCACGCACCTGAACCTGGTCGAACGAACGGTGCAGGCGCACGAGGGGCGGGTCGTGCACTACGCCGGAGACGCGGTGCTTGCCGAGTTCCACGCGGTGGTCGACGCGCTTTCCTGCGCGGTCAGCATCCAGCGCGACCTGGGACTCAAGAACGCGGAGCTGCCCGAAGATCGACGCGTCGAATTCCGTATCGGGGTGAATCTGGGTGACGTCATCACCGATCGCGGTGAAATATACGGCGACGGTGTGAACGTGGCAGCACGTCTCGAGTCTATCGCCGACCCCGGCGGCATCTGCATCTCGGAGGCCGTCCTGAGCGCAATCGGAAACCAGCTGCCTTTCAGCTACGAGTACCTCGGTGAACGCAGGGTCAAGCATGCGGAGGAGCCAATCCGTGCCTATCGCGTGCGCTGGCAGAATCCGTCTGCCAATGAAAGAGAGCATGCGCTGCCGCCGGTCGAGGCTTCCGACCGGCCCTCTGTGGTCGTGCTGCCTTTCCTGAACACCAGCGGCGACGATCGCATGGAGTATTTCAGCGACGGCTTCACCGAAGACATCATCACCGAGCTGTCACGATTCCGCGAGCTCTTCGTGCTATCCCGAAATACCGCGTTCACCTACAAGGGCAAGTCGATACGGCCGACCGAGCTCGGAGCCACCATCGGAGTCGGATATGTCGTCGAGGGGAGCGTTCGCCTCACCGGAGACAAGATTCGTATCAATGTCCAGTTGATTGATGCCGAGACGGATCACCATCTTTGGGCCGAACGCTATGACCGGAATGTGTCCGATCTGTTCGAGTTACAGGACCAAATCTCCCGAAGCATCGCGACCACGGTCGTGGGCCGATTGATATTGAGCGCCGAGGATCGCGCCGAGCGAACTCCCACCCAGAACATGAAGGCATGGGACTACGTGCTGCGCGCACAGCACACTATTTGCGATACGCCCGAAAACAACCGCCGTGCCCGCCGCTACTACGAAAGAGCCCTTGATCTCGATGCGGACTGCGCCAGAGCTCACTGCGGGCTCGCGATTTGTCACCTGATCGACTGGACCAGTCATTGGGGCGGCTCCCCTGCGGAGTCCTTTGAGCGCGCGCTCGCTTGCGTGGATCGCGCCCTCGATCTGGACGAGGCGGACAGCAAAGCCCATTGGGTACTGGCCGAGCTTTTGCTCTTCCGTCGGGATTACGACGGCGCGAGAGAACACGTGGCACGGGCGCTGACGCTCAATCCCGATGACGCCGATGCGCACGCGATTCATGGACTCCTGCTCACCTACCTGGGTGAGAACGATGCCGCCATCGAAGCGCTCGCCACCGCGATACGCCTCAGTCCTTTTCACCCCGCCTGGCATCTCTGGTTTACGGGCTTCGCGTTCTATGTCGCGAAAAATTACCAGGCGTCACTGGCGCCTCTGAAAGAGGCCAGCCGGCGAAATCCGAATTTCGTTCCACCTCGGCTGAAGCTTGCGGCAGCCTATGCAATGCTGGGGCAAAAGGAAGAGGCAAAAAAGACGGTTTCCGAGATACTCAGAATCAAGCCGGACTATTGTGTTGCCCTCGAGCAAGATCGGCCGTTTCGTGACCAGGCGGATCTCGAGCACTATCTCGAGGGCCTACGCATGGCCGGATTGCCTGATTGACCGGCAATTCCGGAAACGGCGGCGCCCATTCGCTTCTGATCCGGATCAAGGTTGCGCTGGTACCCGGGCCGCACAATCGGCGCGTCGAAGCCGTTGAAGTGGATACGTCAATGAGCACAGTGTCGAGCCAGCCGAAATCAGAAGTAAACGACGAAGCCCGCGTAAGGGTATGGGATCCGCTCGTTCGGCTCTGCCACTGGGCCCTCGCGGCGGCATTCTTTATCGCTTATTTCACCGAGGACGGGCCATTGACGTTGCACGTCTGGGCCGGCTACACGGCGGGAGTGCTGGTGGCGACGCGAATCGTCTGGGGCTTCGTCGGCACGCGACACGCGCGCTTCACCGATTTTCTATACGGACCGCGGGAAGTCTGGCGCTACCTGTTCGACCTTCTCATCTTTCGGGCCAAGCGTTACCTGGGCCACAGCCCGGCCGGCGGCGCCATGGTCCTCGCCCTGCTGCTGGGCGTTGCGGCCACGGTCTGGAGCGGCCTGGAGCTCTATGCCGTGGAGGAAAACGCAGGACCCCTCGCCAGCTCGTCCGCCGTACCGATCAGCACGCCCCGAGTCACCTACGGATTCGCCGTCTTCGCCGACGAGGACAACAAAGAGTCCAAGGCGAAAAATGAGGAACATGAGAGCAATGACGGCGGTATCTGGGAAGAGATCCACGAGAGTCTCGCCAATTTCGTGCTCATACTCGTCATTGTGCATATTGCAGGAGTGCTGCTTGCCAGCGTGGTGCACAGGGAAAATCTCACACGCTCCATGTTGACGGGCTACAAAAGGAGAGAGTAGTCAGATGTCGAAGATAAACGGGCTGTCGCGGCGCGCGAAACCAGGCTCCTAAGACGAGACGAAATTCAAAGTCAGAGCTAATCCAAACGGTAACTGTTCCAGCGCAGCCTGTTGAGGCCAACCGAAACGACGGTCTGCGGAGCGGGCGCCGCGAGGGAACGCCTGACCCCGGCGCCGGAGCGCCGGGGTATCGCACCGATCGTCAACCGAACATGTCCGCGGCAATGCCGGTGTACCAGCCGATGGAGTCCTCGTAATTCGTCTTGCGGGTCGACACGTCCTCGCCTGTCTGGGAGATGAACGTGGTGACCGACTCGATCTTTTCCTTGCCCGGCTCATAGGTGGCGCCGACCTTGACGCTGTTGTTAGGCGAGATGAGGCTCCAGCAGGTATTGCTGTAGCGGGCCTTGCCGGCCGATGCATCGGTCAGCTCGCTGAGGATCGCCTCGGCCGCGACCTTGGCCTGGCTGTTGGCGGAGAACGCGGATTTCGGCATAGCCGACGCGATTGACGCGTCTCCGAGAACGTAAATGTTGGCGTCGGCCCGGGAACGCATGCTGGCCGGGTCGATGGGTGCCCAGTCGCCATCGGTGACGCCGGCGATGCGCGCGATCTCGCCGGCCTTCTGCGCCGGAATGACGCAGGCCGCGTCCGCCTTGAACGTTTCCCCCTCGGTCTCGATCACCATCTTCTCTGGGTCAACATTCTTCAAGTTGCCGACGAGCCCGGTCGAGCTCCACTCGATCATGCCCGGATACTGCTGCTCCCAGCCTTCGGTAAAGAGCGCCTGCTTGGCGAACTTGAGCTTAGGATCGATGACGATGATCTTCGCCTTCGGATTCCGCTGCTTGAATTGATGAGCAATCATCGAGACTCGCTCGTAGGGCCCCGGCGGGCAACGGAACGGGTTCGGCGGTGTCACCATCACGAACGTTCCGCCCTCGCGCATGTTCATGATCTGAGACTTGAGCAGCTGGACTTGGGTGCCGGAACGATACGCATGGGGCATACGCGACTGCGCCGCCACCGAGTAGCCCGGAATGCTGTCGAACTTGAAGTCGATGCCTGGGGCCACGACGAGGCGGTCGTAGCGCAGCTTGTTACCGGAGCCCAGGGTCACCGTCTTCCCGGTACCATCGACGCCGACTGCCCAATCGTGGACGACGTTCACGCCGTGCTTCGACGCGAGTACCCCATAGGAGTGGCCGATGGACTCATACTCCCGGAAGCCGCCGAGGTACACATTCGAGAAGAAGCAGGTGTAATAGCGTCGGGACGGCTCGATAAGGGTCACGTCGATGGCGCCCTTGGAGTTCATGGCGAGTTGCCGGGCGACACTCGCACCACCCGCACCGCCGCCTATGACGACGACCTTGCGCGCCGCCGCGAGCGCGATACCGGGCATGCCGAGGGTACAGGCCGCCGCCGAGGTTGCGAGGATCGCGCCGAATTGGCGCCGGTTTACTCTAGTCATGATGCATCCCCCTGTCGCGCCCGGCCGAACGACGGAGGCCCCGCTCGATGTACCGGCTGTGGAGACTGACCTGCAGGGCCCGAGTCGGTGACCGGCAAAAATAGTGGTTCCTACCCGGTACCGAACAATCATGAGACCGAATCGGCCGGGGCTAACTGATCCGGGTCAACTTCCGCAGGATTGCATCGCTCGACTGGCCCTATGGCCGGCCAACACAGCAAAAGCGCGTAGACACCCGCGCTCGGACGGCCTCGCGCGGCAGGATGCCGGAGGGGGCTGTTCGCCGGTTCGATCGGCGATCCCACTCCGGTGCTCACGAGCGCGAGGAGTTGGTTGTGGCGGAGGAGATGGCGTTTATACTCCTCAACGCGCCGTGATCCGGAAATCTCTGTTATGCCACTCGGGCTCCCGCTGTCTCAGCCCGATCTGACATTGCGGGTCACACCGGAAACGTTATCCGAAGCCCATGCGCTCTTGACTTCAGCGCGGCGAATGTGGGTATACCGAGCACCGCGCTACCGCGCCGGCTGACCGGCCGGCTTGCGAAAGACCGAGCTGAAGGACAAGGTCCGACTCGAAGCGGTCTTGCCAATTATCGGCCGCTTCTAATCATAAACAGCCAAACTTTGACAAACTCCAAGCTCGCCAAGCATCGATGCTAGTCGGAGCACAGTACTTTTATGAGCGCGGCAACATCTTTCTCTCCATAACCTGCTGAAATAGCTCTTCCGAGAATGCCCGCAGCGAACTTGGGGAATTCACTGTTGATTTCCGTATCTCGTGCCTGTCTTTGAAGTTTTTGCAGAACTGTATGCCAAGCTCCCACGGTCACATCGGGTGTCCCGTAGTCCTCCTCGTGAATGGTCTGAGCCAGCATTTTCACCCTGTCACCTTCCGGGAACATTGTTGCGTAGATGTCGGCACCTACCCCCTCCGATCTGCAGAGCAGTGCGCCGTGGACGGCACCAAGAATCAGACCGAGGCGCTGACAAAGCCATGCGAGGTTAAGAGTCGCTGCAGCACGAACATCTTCACCGAGATATCGAAGATCGCCCCCGAGACATTCGAGCGTCGGTTCAACCTGTCTGAATGCAACATCGGGACCCGCAAAGAGAATTTGAGCATCCTCTGTCCCAATGCCACTGGGAAGCACCAGTATCGCGCCGTCGATGTATGCAACTCCGTAATCGTTCAACCACGCTGCCGCTGCTCGCGCTTCCTGCGGCGTACCGGTACTGAGTTGAATCAGGATCCGACCGTAAAGCTGGGGAGTAACGTGATCTGAACCTAAGAGTTCCTCCGTTACGGCGTAGTTATCGACACAAACCAGGAGCACGGGACTTGCGGTAACCGCGGAAACGACGCTCGGCGCACCGGTCGCACCTTCTGCACAAAAGGGTTTCATCTTTTCAGGTGACCGGTTCCAGACGGTAATTTTGTGACCTGCTTGCTGCAGCGCCCGTGCGAGCGCGCTCCCCATCAAGCCAAGACCAAGGACCGAAATATCACTCATGCTGGTACCTCCGTTGCAAGCTCGAGCTGACGGATTGCGTGACTAATGCATGCTTAGGTGTCGCGATTTCTGAGTACTTTGCAGTGCGGCAACCGATCGAGTCTGCAACCCCACTTGCGGCATTCGGTATATGTTCAGCCGAGTGGCGGACTGACCGTCGGTTACGCCGTCTTGTTATGTGGCATGAATGCGTTGTTCATCTTATTTTGTCTCTTTTCGGTCTATCGCTGATCTTTTCTCAATGGAATGACACGGTTAAATATCTACGCGCTGGTCATCAATGCCGGGAAAAAAGAGCCCCGTGGCTATCAAGGCGATCGACGATACCGTGCTCGCGCAACACCAGTCAGTAGGTCGCACTATTCACCGCCACGACCGGCTTGCCGTGGTGCGCCTCCAGCGCGTCCACGAGCCTGGCGCACACTAAGGCTGTACCGACCTGCACCAGCGCCTCAACCTCGGGCGTGTCGACACGTTCAAACGCCTCGCGAACCTCCGCCTCGCTGATCCGAGCGGTATAGGCCCGTCCCTTTTGGGCGCTGGAAAAACCGGCCTCACCAACTACCGGAATACCATGGGCAGCAAAATACGACGAGACGTTACGATTTGCCTCGGGCAGGAATGGCGTCACAATTCCGACCTGCGTCGCCCCAAGCGCTTTCAATGCCTCGGACACCGCATCCGACGCGAGAGTGAAAGGGATCTCGAATCGTTCCTCGAAGAAACGGCGTAGCTGCGAAGCCGCATTGACGCCGTCGCTCATGTATTCAGGACTGTAAGCGACGACGATTCGATCAGGCTCGCACGCCAGCACTATCTCCTGTGTCGACTCCATGAGTTGCGACAGATCTTTGACGTCGCCAGGTAAGCCAGGAAACGGAAACCGGTAGCTCTGGTTGGTTACATCGTGTGGGCGCAACGCTGCCATATCCGGCTCCATCACCGCATTAGTGGCAGGCAGCAATACAGAAAACACGGCGCGATAGCCGAAAGCATCGGTCAAGGGTCACTCTCCCCGGTAAGGTGATGATCGCCTGGTCCTTTGCATAATGGAGCTGATTCTGCCGTGATGCCAACATTTGGGCAGCACCCCATGCTAACTGCAATTAGTCGCCGCGCTATCGACAAATTGCTACACCCCAGATTTGGTTCGTTCTTGGCCATTTCCCGCCCCTTGCTCTGCAGCATCGCGGTCTGCTGCGATAAAGCCGCTCCGAACGACAGGATCCGACCCATAGTCACCATCGAACCGTCGGTGATGAGCACCCGCTCTTTGGATGAAACGCGCGACCGGGGCGCTTCATCCAAGTCATCGGACCCCGGCTTCAAGACGGCTCGACCTGTACACTGGCAGTATCGGGAAGTACAGTTGGATTGACCTCGACCGCTTGCGTCTGCGGGAACCAATCCGTCAATCGTGAATTGGAGGCATGCACATGGAACCACGTGACTACCAACCGGGTGATCTCATCTTGAAAGAGGGCGATCCCACGGATTTTGTGTACCGCATTATCAGTGGGGAAGTGGAGGTGTATAGCGAGCGCGAGGGGCAGATCGTGGTGCTCGGAACACTCAAGCCGGGTGACTTTGTCGGTGAATTGGGTATCCTCGACGGGCAGCCGCGCTGCGCTTCCGCCCGCGCCAAGAACGAGGTGACTGCGGCGAGCATGGAGCGATGGGAATTCTTCCGATTAATGAGCGAGGATAGCGGCTCGGCTGCCCGGCTAATCGCCCGTCTTAGCGATAGACTGCGAGCCGTCAGCCGCAAACTCGCCGAGGTCGCTGTTTCAAATAACGCCTATATCTACGCGATCGAGGACTTCACCGCAGAAGTAGACGGTTCGACGCCTCCGGGACTTTCCAAACCCAGCTCAGAACCCGCACAGCCGAGGATCACGATTTTCCCTGCGTCGCGGAAAGCCAGCTCCATGCTTCCGCAAGAAGGCCTTCATCTGAGCAAGCTGCCTTTTTCAGTCGGACGTCTGACGCGAGAGGAAGGGCCCGCTCTCGCTGTGCCGATCGATCTCACGTTGCCCGATACACCGCCCTTTCGCCTTTCGAGACAGCATTTTTCGATCTCGCAGCAAGCGAACAGATACGTGGTTCTAGACCTGGGGAGCACTCTCGGCACCCAGGTGAACGGCGAGTGCCTCGGGCACGCTTTCGGGGAGGATCACAAGTACCTGAAGACAGGTGAGAACATCATCCAGGCCGGCGGGCTCGGCTCGCCATTCATATTCAAAGTGCTCGTGGAAGACGTTGTCGAATCGACGGGTTCGTAGTGCTCGCTCGCGGGTTCTGAATCACTGCTTAATCGGTAAGCAGACGTCGAATTCGACAACGCGGAATGACCGAATGTGGGTTGCGGATTTCGCACCCTCGCACTGCAGCATTGCCGTGTGGCGCCATTAGGCCCTTCTAAACGACCGGATCCGACCCAAAGAGGGTCACTCGGCATTGGATTCTAGCGGCGCGGCAGCACAGGATCGACTGCCGCCGTTCTCTACATTCCCATCATCTCCGCCTTCTTGACCAGCAGCTCCGCTTGCCTGATTCCGGGCATGAGAATCGTTTTACCTTCGAACTGCACAACTCCACCGTTAGCCGCTCCCCCGGCTGCCCGCAGGATCTTCCTGGCTCTTTCCACCTTTTCGGGCGCTGGTGTGAACGCCGCATTGGCCAATTTCATTTGCTCGTTGTTATTTCCCCACTTTCCTTCGCACCCCAACACCGCCGCCCGTCTTGCCGCAGCAGTGAATCCGTCTGGATCGTCAAAATCGAGAAACGGGCCGTCGATCGGTCGTAAGCCATGAGCTCGCGCGGCCACCACGAGCCGTGAAATCGCGTAGTGCCACATGTCGCCCCAATGACGTTCGCGATTTCCATCTTCAGACGGATCGGTTAACACGGAATAGTCTGGATGTGGTCCGCCCACCACTGCTACCTCCATGCCGACAGACGCAGCATAGTCGTTTTGACCCAAATGCAGTGACTCATTTCTCGTGCTGGCGCCGGCGATTTCGTCAATGTTTGCCATACCCAGCGCTGTCTCGATCATGATCTCGAATCCCAAGCGCTTCGACCGTCCGGTAGCTTGCTCGATCTGGGTTATCAGCATGTCCACCGCATAGACGTCGGCGGCCACTCCCGCTTTCGGAATCAAGACCAAATCCAATCGCTCGCTCGGACCCTCCAGTATGTCGACCACGTCGCGGTACATATACGGAGTGTCGAGCCCGTTAATGCGCATGGACAGCGTCTTGGAACCCCAGTCAATGTCGTTTAGCGCTTCCAGCAGATTCCTGCGTGCGTCAGACTTTTCCGCAGGCGGAACGGCGTCTTCGAGTTCGAACAGGATGACATCAGCCTCTGAATTAGCTGCCGCCTCGAATGTTTCCGGCCGCGTCGTGAGCACGAACAGCTGACTACGGTTGAGTCTCGGAGGCGCGAATCTCACAGGCATGAAAGTCATGGTGGAGCCTCTCGATTTGGTGCATGTGATATCTTGAAGCAGGTCGCCCAGATCCCTCCAGAAGCGGCCTCAGGGAACAGTGTACGCGCCAATGCAGGTCTTCTGCGACGCCCGCTTTTGGCCATCTGGTTTTGCTCGAGTTTCGTGGACGGTTTCGTTAAGTCCCTGATGTCCGGTCCTCATACTGTGCCGGGCTGATATGGCCCAGGTAGCTGTGTCGTCGCTCGCGGTTATAGAACCGCTCGATGTAGTCGAAGATATCTGCGCGCGCCTCGTCGCGGGTACGGTATTTTCGCCGTTTGATCCGTTCACGCTTGAGTGTGGCGAAGAAGCTTTCCACCACTGCATTGTCGTAGCAACTGCCCGTGTCGCTGACGCTGCACTGAATGCCGTGCGCCTTCAGTAGGTCCTGAAAGTCGTCGCTCAAGTATTGCGCGCCGCGGTCCGAGTGGTGGATCAGCCCACCGTCAGGCCGACGATGCCCCAACGCCATGTTCAGCGCATTGACGACCAGGTGGCGATTGATGCGCCGACTCATCGACCAGCCAACAATGCGCCGAGAGTACAGATCCATCACCACTGCCAGATACAGCCAACCCTGGTCCGTCCAGATAAAAGTAATGTCGGAAGCCCAGCGTTCATTCGCCTGCGCCGCCGCAAAGTTCTGTGCCAACAGGTTCGCAGCCGGTGCCGTGCCATGCCCACCTGTGACCCGAAAACGCCGCTTCGGACAGCCCTTAAGCCCCGCCTGGCGCATTAATCGAGCCACTTTAGCCCGCCCGTAGCGGTAGCCCGCGGCCTTGAGCTCCAAGTGCATGCGGGGGCTGCCATAGGTGCCGTCACTCTCCGCGTGCAGGCGACGGATCACCCGGGTCAGTGCGCGATCATCGCGCTCGCGTTGGCTCTCCGCTCGCGTGCGCCACGCGTAATAGCCACTCGAGGAGACCGTGAGCACACGGCACATCATGCGCACCGGATACTGACTGCGGCGTCGATGGATACACCGGTATCTCACTTCGACTCCTTGGCAAAGTAGGCCGCCGCTTCTCTTAAAAAATCCCGCTCCTGCTCGACTTTTGCAAGCTTGCGCTTGAGCCGCGTCAGCTCTTCGTCCCGGCTGTTACCCTCGCCGGGAAACGCGTTCTCACCGTCGCGTTTCTCCGCGTCGCGCCAGCGCCGCAGCTGCCGAGCATTGATCCCCAGCTCCTCGGCCACCAGCACATCGGTGACACCGGGTTCATTCGCTCGCCGCAATGCCTCGCGCTTGAACTCCGCGCTATAGCGTTTTCGTCTGCCCATGTTCCACCTCCAGGGCTATTATGAGCCCTTTCCAAGGTGTCCATGAAACCTGAGCAAGACCAAACTGCGGTCGTTAATTTCAGACGTTCCTAAGCCTACTTGAGATGTTCGTTGCGCGTCGTGCTGTCTAGGCCCAGTGACTCAAGTACATCTTGGGGGAACAACTCGTAGCGCGGCAGACCGTCCTCCAGATGCAGCCAAGGCAATTCGTCCTTGGCAAATATGTGATGGCGCGGTTTTAAGTTCTCAGCTTGATCGAGTACACCGGCCCAAGCAATGATCCACTTGTCCCGCTCGCTGATTCGCCATGAGCCAACCGGGCTGCCGCAGTCCCGACAATACGCCCTGACAAGGTCAGGGGTCGCGGCATAAGTACCCAGTTCGCCTTGGGTCCATTCGAATTTATCTGGCGAGAACACTACAAACGTGGCGAAGGCCGCGCCCGACATCTTGCGGCAATTGATACAGTGGCAACTTGCGACGTCCATGGGCTCGCCCTCCGCCCGAAACCTTACTGCTCCGCAAAGGCACCCTCCAGTCCACTCCATATCAACCTCCCGATTTAGAGATGTGAAAACAGCCTAACAGAAAACGTGATTCGCTAGATATGCGAAGGATGGACCTTCTCAATATGATCTGCGGACCTCTGCTTTGGGTCGGATCCTGCCGTTCGGAGCGGCTTTATCGCAGCAGACCGCGATGCTGCATTGCAAGAGGCGGGAAACGGCCAGACTCCGCCTTTCGAGACCAAGACGTGAACGACCGCTTTCCAGAAATGTTGGGCGTCAAGCCCGCCTTCAAGGGTTCTGATCCCAGTTCGGGTCGTCGCTCGGGCTGAGTGGTTGTTTGCCAGCCAGGAGTCCCTTGCCAGGCACATGGTTCACTTCCAGCCGGATCCCATCGGGATCTTCGAAGACGACGTAGTAGTAACCAGGCGCCCAGTCCCCTTCAATCGGTCCTCGGTCGATGAATGCGCCCATCTCGCGGAGTTTCTCCGCAATCGCCTCCACGTCCTCGCGCGAGCGGGCCCGAAAGCAAAGATGATGCATGCCAACCCGATTGGGGTTGAAGCGCTCCCCGACGTGCTCGTCCCCGCAGCGCTGGATGCCAAGCGCCGTGCGGCCCCCGACGTGGTAGACGTAGTTGTTCCCGTCATAGACCTTCTGCAGCCCAAGAAAAGGCAGCAGCTCACAGTAGAAGGCGCGCGACTTCTCGAACTCGCTCACCGTTAGAACAACGTGGGCCATGCCGTTCACTTCAACCATCATGCTCTCCATCCAGGTGCTCAGGGGTAGACTGCGTTGCCTCGCCAAGACTCGTCGAATGCACAAATCGTGCGCAGGCGCGCGTATACATTACACACTATCCACCGCATCGGACATGCGAGAACGCATCGTGTGCGCGCTGGGGGAGGGATTCGCCCCACCGTCACGTGACTACCCGGACAACCTCGGGAGTCCACAGTTGGCTGGGGGTACGCTCACAGCTTCCCAAGCTGATGACCTACCTTCGGTGGGCAGAGTTGTAGGTAGGAACACCGAAAAGCAGACATTCGCCTTCTAGGCTCGAGTGGCAGAAACGGGTCGGTTCCAGTCGTTCGCGGCCGAGAATAGCGATATTGCAGTGGGTCAGGCCGAAATCTGCCACTTTTAGATGGTTACGCCGGCCAGTGCCTTGAGTCTCTGAAATCCGACTGTTGGGAGTCCTGGCACCGCGTGGATGGCGCCTACGCCCCTCCCAAAAAGCAGGTCCTCTCTGATTGTCCTCGGCACGCGAACTCGACATCGATTCCGCTTCCCCTTCACAATCTGCAATGGTGGCAAGCGGAGGTTGCACACGTGCAAGTTAATGTTGGCGGCCGGATCGTCGAGACCGATGAGCAGGGATTCTTGTGCAATCTTGGCGATTGGAGTGAAGAGTTCGCCGAGATGACCGCGGAACGGGACGGCATCGAGCTCTACGTCGACCACTGGGAGCTGATCTGGTACTTCCGCGACTACTATGCGGAGATGCAGATCAATCCGACCATGCGTTCAATTGTCTTGACCCTGGGAAAACACCGCGGGACACGATTTCGGGACAAGAAGGCATACGAGAAGCACATATACGGGCTGTTTCCCACGGATCCCATCCATGAGCTGTGCAAGCTGGCCGGGCTACCCATGCCGCAACCGGACACCTAGCAACGGGTACGGCACCGCTGAAAGCTGTTCCGTGAAAGCGTTCAATGCCGACTTTTGCCTACATCGGACGTCGCTTCTCGATAGAACAGGTCATCGAGCACTGCTTGGGGTCAGCAGTGATTGAATAATGCCCTTGTGAACGTCCATTCTCGTCGATATCGGTTATACCCGGAGTACGCCCGCAAGCCAGAGTGAATCTCCAAAGCAGCCGCTTGGGTTGTACGGGTCGCTGGAAGATGATAGGTCCTCCCCCCGGCCCATTCGGCCCTAGACCTAGACTCAAAATTTGGAGTGTCACGAATCCTGCCTCTTCCTGCGCGCCACCCACTTCTACCGGGCGTTGCCGGCAAAAAGTAGCGCCACCCTATTCCCGCGCTTCTGGTATGCTCGGATCGCTGCAATCGGAGACAATATGTGAGCGGCGACATTGCGCATTGGTTGGAGGGCCTGGGCTGAGTCGATACACCAAGACGTTCGCACGGAATGACATTGATCTGGAGGTTCTGCCCGACCTCTCGGACGACGATCTAAAAGAATTAGGACTTACCCTCGGGCACCGCCGAAAGCTGCTGAAGGCCGTTGCCGGACTGCCGGCCGAGAAGAAACACGCCCCACCCCCCACAACTGCGCGCACCAAGGCCGAAGCCGAACGCCGCCAATTGACTGTGATGTTCGTCGATCTCGTCGGCTCAACGGCGCTGTCGCAGCGGCTGGACCCGGAAGAGCTAAGCGAGCTCATCGGCGGGTATCAAAAAGCGGTCTCCGACCAAGTGGCGCGCGTCGAGGGGCACGTCGCCCGGTACATGGGCGACGGCGTACTGGCTTATTTCGGATTTCCCCGCGCTCATGAGGACAGCGCCGAGCGCGCGGCGCGCGCCGGACTGGCCATCGTCGAAACCGTCGGCGGCTTGACCTCGCCTGGCGGTGAACCATTGCGGGTCAGGGTCGGAATCGCGACGGGACCGGTGGTCGTCGGCGAAATGATCGGCGAGGGCGCGGCGCAAGAGGAAGCGGTAATCGGAAACACGCCGAACCTGGCGGCCCGACTCCAGAGCATGGCCGAGCCGGGCCAGGTGGTGATCGACGCCATGACCCGCCGTCTGACCGGTGCCGCCTTCGTCCTTGAAGACCTCAGCCACCGAGAAGTAAAGGGATTCGCCGAACCCATTGCCACGTGGTCCGTCGTCGGCGAAGGAGTCAGTGATAGCCGCTTCGAGGCGACCCACGCCGGTGCGCTCACCCGTTTTATCGGGCGCAAGCACGAACTCGGCCTGCTTCACGAACGCTGGGAACTGGCGAAGGGCGGCGAAGGGCAAGTCGTCTTGCTGTCGGGTGAGGCAGGCATCGGCAAATCGCGCATCGTGCAGGAGCTCCAGGAAAGAATTGCCGGCGAGCCGCATTTCCGCCTGCCCTATCAGTGCTCACCACACCACGGCAACAGCGCCTTCTTTCCGATCATCCAGCGTCTGGAGCGGGCCGCGCGGTTCTCAGACACCGACGGGCCGGAGCACAAGCTCGACAAATTGGAGTTGCTGCTCAGGATGTCGAAAGAGAATATGGACACAGATGCGCCATTGTTCGCGGCGCTGCTTTCGCTGCCGGCGGCGGATCGTTACGGCGCGCTGAAATTGCCCCCCGAGCAACGCCGCGACCATACCATCGAGGCGATGATCCGCCACGTGCTGGCGCTGAGCCTGCAACGCCCAGTTCTGTTCATACTGGAAGACGCGCACTGGATCGATCCGTCGACGGAAACCTTCGTAGGGGAGATGATAGCGAGGGTGGCCGATGCGGCGGTATTGATGCTGATCTCCCACCGGCCCGCCTATGTCCCGCCCTGGAGCCGGCATCCGCATCTTCTCCAGGTCGCGTTGAACCGAATGAGCCGCAAGCAAGGCATCGAGATCGTGCGCGCGATCGGCGGCCATGAGTTGGGGAACACGATCGCGGATCAAATCATTGCGCGTGCCGATGGCGTTCCCTTGTATGTGGAAGAGCTAACCAAGGCCATCATCGAAACCGGCAAGCCTATCGATAACCCCGGCGCCGAAGACCGGATACCCGAAACACTTCAGGCGTTGTTGATCGCCCGTTTGGACCAGCTTGGCGGGGCGAAGGAGACGGCGCAGGTCGGTTCGGTTTTCGGTCGGGAGTTTTCTTTCGGTCTTCTAACAGCAGTCTTGGATTTGCCTCGCCACGAGGTTACCGTCAACCTAGACCGCTTGGTGCAGTCAGAATTGGTCTTCAAGAGAGGAGTCGTTCCCGACGCCAAATACACTTTCAAGCACGCCCTGTTCCAAGATACCGTTTATGAAACCTTGCTGCTGCGCCGTCGCCGGCAACTGCATGCCCGCATTGCCGAGATCCTGGAGCGGGATTTTCCTGAAATCATGGCGACCACACCGGAAACCCTGGCACATCACTATTCACGGGCAGACAACCCCGACAAGGCGGTTCAGTATCTTACATTGTTCGCCGACAAGACGGCCGCGATGTATGCGCATACCGAAGCCCTTGCCGTTCTGAATCAGGCTCTTGTCGAGGCGGAGCGGCTCGGCGACCCTCGTCGCAACCGGATTGTTCTCGATCTCGTACTGCGCCGCGCTGAATCCTTGCATTTTCTCGGTCGCCGCCAAGAGATTGTGGACTCGCTTCTTCAATACCAAGACCGCGTCGAGAGACTCAACGACTTTTCGGTCGCCGGTCTGTATTACTTCTGGATCGGCTTCGCGCATTCATTTCTTGGACACCGTGCGGAGGCATCCCTGTGCCTGCACCGTGGCCTTGAAGAAGCGACGAGAGCCGGCGACAAAGCCGTGATGGGCAGACTCCATCGCGCTCTCGCCTTGGAATACTCCTTTTCGGGACGACCGTTGAACGAGGCGGTGGACCACAGCCGCAAGGCCGTCCTCTTGCTACAAGGGACCGATGACAGCTTCTGGCTAAGCCAGGCTCTGTTCATTCTCAGCTATAGCTGCATTTTCACCGGAGAGTTCGACTCGGTCCTGGAGGCGACGACCCGGCTTGAGGCACTGGGCAACGCGACCGGTAACCGCCGTGCCCAGACCAACGCTGCGATGTTTGCTGGCCTCAGCCGCGCCATGCTCGGGGATGCGGAGACCGGGATCGAGCTGTGCGAGCGCGCGATCGAGCTTTCGCCCGACGATTTCGAAACCGCTTGGGCGCTTGCCGCGCTGGGCAGGGCATGTTGCGAAGCGGAAAATATCACCCACGCCGTCACGTTACTGGAGCAGGCCGTGCAGCTTGGGGACCAAGTTCGCTCGCTGCAACTCTGCGCGTATTTCAGAACGATGCTCGGCGAGGCCTATCTGTTGAACGGCGAGGTCGACAAGGCGGCCGGCGTCGTCGGCAGGGCGCTGGAAACCAGCACGGCGACCCAGTACCTACTCGGCGTCGGATATTCGAAACTCCTTTTGGGCAGGATCGCCCAGGTCCAAAGGAACCTCCCGGAGGCGAGGCGCCACCTCAGTGAAGCGCTCCGAACGTTCTCAATACTCGGCGCTCGTTTCGAGGTGGGACGCACTCACCTCGATCTTGCAGCCCTGGCCCATTCCGAGGGAAATCTGGAGGCCGCGACAAGCAGCCTCCGGCTGGCGCACGATCTGTTTACGGCACTGCGGATTCCAAAATACATAGAACGGGCGGGACGGTACGGTGATGATTTCGGTGTCTCTGTCTCGGTGTGCTCCTTGGACTGAAACTGGCTCTCGCGGCATGACACTCTTTGCGTTTCGCTACGCAGCCGATTCAGCTAACTTCGTCGACATCGTTTGACGCAAACTCTAGCTAAACCTTCGTCGCGGATCGAAAAGAATTGCATCGGCCCGAAACCTCCGCTCAAATTGAAGGAAATCTGGGCGATACGCATCCACCTCCAGTTGGATAACTGCACGCGGGATCTGGCACTCTTCAATCTCGCCATCGACAGCAAGCTGAGAGCTTGCGACCTTGTCCAGCTTCGAGTGTACGATATTGCGCCCCGCGGGTACCCAGTTGCCCGCGCTACCGTGGTGCAGCGCAAAACCCGGCGACCCACTTTTTCACAATCCTCGTATACTGGCGCTTGAATAGATGTGCCGATTGGTTAGACCAAGTTGTGTATTCCATCTCTGTGCGCCCAACAAGGCGCTGCAGCGGACGCGGTTAAAAGTGTGCTGCTTTCCTTGGCGTTCCGTTCGCGCCGCTGAGCTTGGTCGTTATGTACTATCGAGCCAATACACCTACCAGGGCCGCCACGCGTGCTTTCGCAAGGGAAAAACCTTGGCGAGTGGAGCAAAACAATGCCTGCATACGTAGTCGCACAGATTCAAATCGACGACCCAGCGCAGTACCAGCCGTACCTCGAGGGCTTTCTTCCGTCCTTCGAACGGCATGGCGGGGAATTATTGGCGAGTTCGAAGAGGGACACCGAAGTAATCGAAGGTGAATGGACCTATCCTCGCACAGTGCTGTTGAAGTTTCCGAGTCGTGAGGCGGCACACAGTTGGTACCATGATCCTGAGTACCAGGCGCTGGTGGTACATCGGCATCGAGCTGCGAGAACCAACCTGGTCATTGTGGATGGAGAAGCTCCAACCATGAAAGGTGGTGACAGCGGGTGAATCAAGCTGCGTACAACAAGGACGTCACCATGACTGCCGACCCGCTGCGCCGTTTGGTGCCTTCCGCGTTACGTGCTCCAAAGGCGCGTTATCTAGCCCATTGGTTAGACTGAGTTTCGCAGCTAGCAAGGCGCTTCAGCCGACGGCTAACCCGCCTCGCGTGCTGTCGGCGGCTGGGCTTTATCGTTAGGCGGCGCAGGGATGCAGACATGGCAAAGGAAATTGGAGGACTTTGAAAGTCCGAGAAATAGTCAAGCGAATTCAGAATGATGGGTGGTAGCTTGCACGAACCCCAGGGAGTCACCATCATTACAGACATCCAACCAAGCCAGG
>JABAOG010003809.1_pt1 | contig 23948 bp, 20 predicted proteins | sample 7062131 | NCBI WGS metagenome assembly JABAOG01 (sample SAMN14538629, study PRJNA623070) | marine sediment metagenome | biome: marine biome [ENVO:00000428]; feature: marine pelagic biome [ENVO:01000023]; material: deep marine sediment [ENVO:00002113] | place: India: Arabian Sea | collected... | reverse complement strand
GGACGGGCCTTTATGATGAGACAATTGAAACGGCCGGTGTCGCCCTCGAAATCAAAAAGCAAATAGGCGACAAGAAAGGACAGGCGGAAGCGCTGCATCAGATTGGGGTAGTCAATTATTATCAGGGCAGCTATGACCAGGCCCAGCCGGCACTGGAACAGTCCGCTTCCTTGCGCCGCTTTGTCAATGACCCGGCGGGTGAATCCTGGAGCGAGCTGTACCTGTGCATGATTAATTTTGTGACCGGCAATTATGGAGAGGCTGTGTTACACAATGACCGGGCCTTGCAAGCGGCCGAATCCCGGCAGGACTGGCTTCAGATGGGCATTCATCTCAACAATGGCGCCCGCATCTCCCACCGGCTGGGCGAATACCATGAAGCCCTGGCCCAATTTAGAAAATCGTTGGAAATGCGGGAACGGGTCGGCGACCGGACCGGACAGGGATTTACCCACTTCGGTATCGGCCTGGTTTACACTTACCTGGAACAGTACGAAGAAGCAAAATCGGCTCTGCAAGAGTCGCTGGCTATCCGGCAAGCCATTGAGGACGAACGCGGCATCAGCTACAGCTTGCAAGGACTTGGTCTGGTCGCGATAGGTCAGGACAAATTGGATCGGGCCATCGAGCATTTTGAACGGGCCAGTGACTTACACACAAAGCTGAATCTGAATGGCGAACTGGTAGCAGATTTGTCATACCTGGGCCAGGTTTATCTAAAAATGGGTGATTTTGAAGCCGCCTTACAGCAGTCTAACAAAGCGATGGCCCTCTTGGAAAAACACAAGAACGTTGAAGAAGTACAGCAGATCTATCTGAACCATTATCATGTTTTGAATGTCATGGGGACAGAAACAGCAGGTGGTTACCTACAACAAGCGTATGACGCGATGATGGCCCAGGCCATGGCGATTAATGACCCGGCAAAGCGAAAGATATTCCTGGAGAAAGTGAAGGTAAACCGGGCGATTACGGCCGAAATCGTTGAAAGTGATTGGCCGGTTCAAATGGAAGAGATCACAGCCGTCCAAGCAGCTTCTTAATTTCCTCTATATTCCTTCTTTTTCCGGCTTCCCGGGCAGCCCGGGCGACATCGGTAAAGTAGGTGTGGGATTCGAGAAAGGCTAACTGTTTTTCGTACCATTCATAAACATCGGTTGGCTGTCCATAGACTGCCAGTTCCAGACGCAGGCAATGGCTGGTGACGAAGAAATCATCCCGGCCTAATGAATCAAGGTCAGCGTCGCACATGATCTCTTCAATCAAGTCATCCGGCTTCTGGGGCAGTTGGGTCGCCATAATGATTTGGCCGATCTTCTCTATCTGGCCTGGCGAATAACCAAAGCCGGGCAAAACATCAGCTGCAATCTCGACCGCGATTGGCTCATTGAAATAATATTGTTTAAGATAACCACAATCATGATAGTAGGCGGCCGTTTTTAACAACATCAAGGCCTCCCCATTAATGTCCGCCGTCCTGGCATGCTCTTCAACCGCTAGAATTACATCGTTGACGGTATGGTTAACACCATGATAATACAGATCATTTGGTAGTAAGCTGGATAACTTTTCTACGATATAGTCTCTGGCGCCGGTAAAATTAATTGATGTCATTCTACAAAACCCGTCTAACAAGTTTACCTGTCTTGGCTCAAAATCGCCAAAACAGCGGCAGACAATCTAGTCGTTTGAGAATTATTTGGGCCGGCAGGAAATACAAATGAGAGATATATTTTCTGAGCTTATCGGTGAACTAGATAAGGATTCAGAAAAAACCACTTCGGATTCACCATCTGAAGACCAAAGTATCTTCTCGCTGCCGGAATCGGCCAGACCGTATATTCCAGAGCGAACCTGGCGCCGGCTGACGGAAACGGCCGACCCCCGACGAGGTCTCTTACTAAATGCCTTAGACCGGGTACGATCCACCCTCTACCTGGTTTCAACTTATCTACCCCAACACATTGTCCAACAAAAGATGCGCCGCCCGGTGTGCGGCACCACCCAGGGATCTGAGGTGAGTGGCACATTATTGTTTTCCGATGTCAGCGGTTTTACGGCCCTTTCGGAAAGGCTGGCTGTTTTGGGGAATGAGGGGGCCGAAAAACTTACCCAAATAATGAATGGGTATTTTGAGAATATGCTGGATATTCTCGCTCGTTCCGGAGGCGTTCTGTTGAAGTTTGCCGGGGACGCCACACTTGTTTTTTTTGAACAGCAGGAGAACAACCAGCAAGCAGCCTGGGCAGTCCGGACCGGGCAGCGAATGATGATGGCCATGTCAGCCTTCCAGGCCATTGAAACCCCCTTAGGGGTGGTCAGTTTGAAAATGAAGATCGGCATCAGCACCGGCCGTTTTTTGGAAGCTCATATTGGCTCGACCGAACGAATGGAGTATGTCGTCATCGGTCAGGCCGTTAAAGGAACCATGGCGGCCGAAGGAACGGCCGAAGCCGGTATGGTGGTGGTAGACGAGAAGACAGCCCATACGCTGCCCCCTGGAAGTTTCGATCAACTTGCATCAAGCTTCTTTGTCATTCGGGCCGGCGAGGAAGACATCGATGATTTTGAGGTCAGGGCCGGTTCACGCCGGGCCAGAAGCGGCATACCCTGGAGTGCCAGCCCCCACGCTATCGCGACCCAAATGGAATTGGCTGCCCGCCAAATCGAATGCCTGACCCCTTATCTGGCCCAGGAGCTGGTTGATAACATCATCACCCATGCCGGCCGGCGGGAGATTGCCAGTGAATTTCGGCCGACTTCAGTCATCTTTTGCAATTTCACCGGCTTCGAAGCCTTTCTGGACATGTGGGGTCGGATTGGCGTTCGCCGGATAGTCTTGATGATGAGTGAATTTTTCGAGGCGATGCACAAAATCATCGATAGTCTGGGCGGAGTCGTCACCCGAATAGATCCTTACAGCAATGGCTCAAAAATGTTGATCCTCTTTGGTTCACCAACTGCCCACGAGGATGATCCAGCACGGGCGGCTAGCGCCGCAATCGCCATGCAAGCCAAAGTGGTGGAGATTAATAAAGTCTGGCAGCAAAAATATAGTCGCCAGCTGGAAACAGACGATAAAACGGCCGATTCCAGAAACGAGGTAGCATTGAAAATTGGGATTACGCACGGTTTGACCTTTGCCGGACAGGTTGGGTCAGCAACCAGGCGAGAATATACGGTCATGGGGGATGATGTCAATCTCTCCGCCCGGCTGATGAGCGCCGCCAAATCGGGCCAAATCCTGATAAACGAGCCGGTTTTTCAGGCGGTAAAAGACCATTTCTATGCCGAACCCTTAGCGCCAATTCGGGTCAAGGGCAAAAGTAATCTGATCCCTATTTACGATTTGCGAGAAAAAAGGGCGGCCCAATCCTACCAGGACGAACAGGAGCCGAAGCCGGTTTTCGGCCGTTCATTGGAATTGGCAAAAGGGCTGGCAGCCATTGAACAGGCAACGGCGGGCCAGGGCCAACATCTACAAATTCAAGGAACGGCCGGAATTGGCAAGAGTCACCTCGCAGAAGCCTTTTATGCCCAAGCCCGAAAACAGGGAATAGACGTCCGGTTGGCCTACTGCCACTCCTTTACTGCCCAATCCCCTTATGCAGCCTGGATATACTTCATTCGCAGTCTGGCCGCTATCAACGAATTGGAAAGCAGTGACTCGGCCGGTCAAAAATTAGCCGACTTATTGGCGCGTTTTGACATGACAGAGGAACAGTACAGCCGGCCGTTGAGCAATTTGCTGGGAGTCCGCCTGCCAACACCCACCAAGAAAGCGTCTGACCCTGTTCCGCCAAAACCCACTACTTCGAAACCGGCCGGCGGCTCGCTCTTTTCACAATTAGGTCAAAAGGTGTCCGCCAAGGAAGGCAAGGGCAGCAGCCTGGATTTATCCAATTTAACCAACCGGCCGTCCCAAACCCAAAAAACTCAACTCTGGCAGAAGTTACAAAACCGGGTTGCCTCAAGGGAAAGAGCCCGGTTGTTTGCGGCCGTTTTCCATCTACTTTGCCAATATACAGCCCAAAAGCCACTGCTGTTTATTTTTGAGAATGCTCAATGGCTGGATCCGGCCTCAAAATCGTTGTTGGATTTTATCGGCGAAAAGCTGGCCGGGNNCTGGTTCTGCGATTCCACTCGGACCGCTTTCATTAGCGGGAACGGCCGAAATGGTCAACCATCTATTGGGAAAAAAGGTTGAGCCCACCCTCGTCGAAGCAATCTACAACCAGAGTAGCGGCAACCCGCTCTTTGTCCGGGAAATGGTATATTGGCTGGAACGAAACAGAGGAGACAGCCGACAGCAAGAATTGACCAACAGCCTGAAATCTTCGCTGACCATTCAGGAGCTTATTTTAAGCCGCATTGATAGCCTTTCGATAGAAGCCAGAGACATCTTAAAATCGGCCGCTATCATTGGTAATACCTTTCGACATGGGGAGCTTATCGCCTTACTCCAGGCTGAAAGAAAGCAATACCCGGTGCCGGAAGTGATTGTGCAGCTTAAAACAAGCCAGTTAATCACCGACACGAACCGGGATGACGCTACGAATGATGATCCTTTGTTTACTTTTCAGCAGCCGCTCATGCGAGAAATTATTTACAACAGCCAATCTTTCTCACTGCGCCGCCAATCCCATCGAACCCTGGCCCAATATTTGGAACAGCAAAGTGGAGATGCAGTCAACCAGCAGGCCGACCTGCTTGCATACCATTACGAACGGGCGGCAGCCTGGTTGAAGGCCGGCCAGTTCCGATACCTGGCCGCCCAGCAAGCTCGGAGGCGGTTTGCCTATGATTTAGCGGCCAAAAGTTACGGGCAAGCGCTGGCCCTGTTGACCCGCTTAGAAACGGCCGCCCACAACACGGACACAATCTCCCTGATGGCGAAATGTCATGAGGGACAAGGCGATATGGCACTGTTGAGGGAAGAAATGACCAGCGCAGCCTACGCATACTTATCGGCCGTCANNCCGGCCTGATAATTAAGGTTGGCCAAACATTACCGACTTTAGGTCGGGCTGCAGAAGCGGAAACCACTCTACAAGAGATATTAAAACAGCCCTTGTCATCCGAAAATCGATTGTCGGCCACAGCAACCCTGGCTTGGCTGCTTTGGCGCTCAGAGGAGGCGGAAGCAGAGTTGTGGTTAAACCGGACTCAAGCATTAGTCGAGAAACGGCCGAATGATCCCTGGGCAACCGGTATCTCAGCCCTGGTAACCGAATGGACGGGCAACCTTGAGGAAGCGCTCAGAGCCTACAAAGCCTTCGAGGAAAAGGCAGGCATCCTCCTGACCAGCTGCCGCTTAGGTGACCAATTGCTGGCAAAGGGCAATGTGGCCGGGGCCAGGAGATATTATGAGTCAGCTTTGAAAACGGCCGAAGGCCAAAAGGGACAGCTAGATCAGGTTGGCGCCGCCATTGCGGCTGGTCGAATAGAATTGCTTGAGATAGATGGAAAAACGGCCAAACCTGATTGGCAGACATATGATGATGTCTTTCGGATCTCATTATTATTCAGGGGAGATCTCGAGTAAATATATAACAATTACCATTTATCTCACTCCCTATGCTATCATCCCGGCATGAAAATCCGTATGCCGGCCGTTATTTATATTAGTGCCAGTATCCTGCTGATCTGGTTGGGCTTTGCTATCCGGCTGCATGATCTGGGCAATGACAGCATGTGGTGGGATGAAATCGCCACTCTGCAGGTAGCCCGCAATGGACTGCAAACGGCATTAGAAGCAACCCGGGACCATCCACCACTGGCTTATGTTTTTACGGCCGTCTCCATCCAGACCTGGGGCGAAACCGAGTTTGCCGCCCGCCTGCCGGCCTTCTTCGCCGGTGTCCTGACCATTCCCCTTATGCTGCTGCTGGGTAAACTGCTGCGCCGTCCCTGGGTCGGCCTCTGGGCTGCCCTATTCCTGGTCTTTTCTCCTTTTCACCTTAAATACTCTCAGGAAGTGCGCCATTATGCCCTGTTACTTCTGTTATCTTTAGGCAGCTATGCTTTCCTCTACCGGGCGATGCTCAAACCAAGCCGCCTCACCGGGGCCATCTATGCTGTTTTGACCGCCCTGATGCTCTACACTCATTACGGCGGCTTTGTTGTCCTGGCGACCCAATTGGTAATGATAGCACTCTGGTTAGGCCGGCAATTATACCGCCAAAAGTACACCATCCTGCCCAGGATTATCCCGCCCCTCATACTGATCCCCCTGCTTTATCTCCCCTGGCTGCCCCGATTCTTGACAGCCATTAACTACAACACCAGCGAGGAAACCTTAACCGGAACCGGAACGGCCACCACCTTGCTCAATTGGGGTCGGGAAGCCTTCAGCGCCTTTGGCATGGTCTATGGTTGGCGGCCCTGGTTGTTTTTAGCCCTGGCAGTTTTGGGCCTGCTCATCTGGCCGCTGGTAACACGGCGTAGAGTCTATATTTTTATCGTAATCCCCCTTGTACTGCCTCTGTTGTTCATCCAGATTTTTAGCGTCGTCCGGGGCGCTTATGCTCGTTATATCATTTACTTGCTGCCTTTCTATTTGCTTCTGGCGGCTATCGTGCCAGTGGCATTATCCCATTGGCTCGCCAGACGGCCGTCTAATAACAGACTTCCTTCTAAAAGTTTCCTCACCGCAACCCTGGGGCTGGCAATTATCTTCAGCACCAGCAGCTTGACACCCCTCCAAAATGAGTACCAGTTCATCCAATCAGACTGGAAAGGGATCGTCCAATATCTGGAAGAAAATGCTGCTGAAGACGATATCATCCTGGGCCTCTCATTCAGCAACACCAACGGTTTCAACCCCGTTTATCATGCCTTTCCTTACTATTTGCAACAAAGCGGCCGTTCTTACAACCTCCTCGAAAGCAAAGATTATGAAGTAGCCAGACTAAAATCACTACCGGCAGACCAAAAAGTCTTTGCCATTCTCTCAAATTGGGACACCCCCACCCGATTTGAAGATTCTTCTATAGAAATCAGCCCCTACTCTTACTATCTTTTTGTCCTTGAAGATACTGACCAGGATGGACCAGTATTGGATAGAATTTATAACTATTATGAACAAAGTCTGGCAATCGCCGGCCAACCCATCGCCTACTGCCTGATCTACAAAAATTTGGCCGCAATTGAAGCTGCCAGAGATAACTTTCTGGCCGCCAATGATTGGCTAAATACCTCCCGCAATGATTGCGACACAGTACCGGAACAGGTCGCAGTTGAGGTCCGGGGAGACACCAAAACGGCGATTTTTAATGGGTTGCTGGAACAAATGGAAGCCGCCAATCAGGCCGGTTCCTTTGAGGAGGCGCGCCGGCTGGCTGCCATTTTGCGAACCTTCGACCCCAAACATCCGGCCGTCCTGGAAACCCTGACGGCTGTTAATCTCCAACAACAATTTGAGCAGGGCTTCGCGGTTGTCAATCAGGGGGAAGCGCCGGAGCCGATCGGGATACGGCCGTTTATCATGCCCCAAAGCGGCGATAATGGCGAGGCTTTATTTATTCACCCGCCCGCTGCGGCAACCTTCACAATCACCCTGCCCGATGAACCGCTGATCTTCTCATCCAGAATCGCTTTAGCCCCGGAAAGCTGGGCCTGGGGCGGCGACGGCGTCACCTTTATCCTGACATTGGAAACGGCCGAAGGCGAAACAATCGAACTCCTCCACCAATATATCGAAAATATACCTGCCAATCAGACCTGGCGCCCCATTGAGATCCCCCTGACTCCATATGCCGGTCAAACCATCAGCCTGACCTTAACCACCGAAAACGGCCCCGCCGGTGACGGTGACGGTGATTGGGCCGGCTGGGAGACACCCCGGATTCTGTACCAGGTCACTATACCCTGAGAAGAAGATGTAATTGGTAACTGGTAATTGTTACGCTAATTACCAGTTACCAATTACCTAACCTTAAACTACCTCTTTCTCCCCTTTCTCCTGAACCTGGGCCAATGGCTGACGTTCGCCGCATTGGGTGCATTCCGCCATTCGGCGATTGGCCTGAACCAACATACCACCGCAAATAGGACAAGGGGTTTTCAAGGGCTTTTTCCAACTGACCCAATCACATTCGGGATAATTGGAACAACCGTAGAATAACCGCCCACCCTTCCTGGTCCGTTTCTCAATCAAATCACCACCATCCTTGGGGCACTTCACCCCAATCTTGACGATAATCTGTTCCGTGTAGCGGCAGTTCGGGAAATCACTGCAACCAATAAAACGGCCGTAACGACTTTCCCGATACACCAGCGGATGTCCAGATTTCGGACAGTCACGGCCGACTGGCTCCGGCTCTCTCGCAGCGACATCAACCTTTTCAATCGCTTCATCAGCCTTTTCCAGGCGATTCGAGAAAGTGCCATAGAACTCATCCATCACCGGCAGCCAGGGTTTACCCTCGGCAATATCGTCCAGATCATCTTCCATTCGGGCAGTGAAATCCACAGACATCACATCCGGGAAATGCTCAACCAGCAAATCGGTTACCACTTCCCCGATTTCCGTAGGCACCAGCCGTTTGTCTTCCACCTCCACGTAGCGCCGGGACTGTATCGTCGAGATAATACTGGCATAGGTGCTGGGACGGCCGATACCGTTTTCTTCCAACTCTTTGACCAACGATGCCTCCGAAAAGCGGGGCGGCGGCTGGGTGAAATGTTGTTCCGGCAGCAGTTTCAGCAAATCAAGAATTTCATTTTCGGTCAGGTCTGTCGGCACTTTATTGTTATCATCATCCGGTTTATCGTCCGGCTTTGACTCCTCATAAAGAGCCAGGAAACCCGCGAAACGCAGGGTCGAACCGGCAGCCCGGAAAAGATAAGGCCGGTTAGCTGCGGCGACCGCTTTGTCGCCGGCCATGATATCCACCGACACGGTGTCGTAAACAGCCGGGGCCATCTGGCTGGCCACAAAACGGAGCCAGATTAACTCGTATAACCTGAATTGGTCTCTGGATAAATGCTTTTTTACCCTATCCGGCGTTCTCAACACCGAAGTCGGCCGAACCGCCTCGTGCGCTTCTTGAGCTGTCTTGGATCGGGTCTTATAAACCGGAGGTTTGTCTGGAACATGGTCGGCGTCAAAATTTTCAATAATGTAGCCTCTAGCCTCGTTCTGGGCCTCTTTTGAAACGGTCACACTGTCCGTTCGCATATAAGTAATCAGACCAACTGTACCTTCCGAGCCAATATCCACCCCTTCATACAACTGTTGGGCAATTCGCATCGTCTTATTCGTGCCAAAATTAATTTTGCGCGACGCCTCCTGCTGCATGGTGCTGGTCGTAAAGGGGGCTGCCGGATGTCGTTTTCTCTTTCCCAAACGTACATCATTGACAGTCCATTCAGCTTTATTTAACTGTTCAACATGCGGCTGAACTTCCGCTTCACTGGAGAGAACCGGATCTTCTCCTTTTAATTTGTGCAACCTGGCCTGGAAAAAAGATCGTGGTTTCTCCGTCCGGTACTTTTGCTGGCTTAATTCAGCCTCGATTGTCCAATACTCTTCCGGCTCAAATTCGTCAATCTCTCGCTCTCTTTCCACAACCAGGCGGAGGGCGACAGACTGCACTCGACCGGCAGAAAGGCGGCCGCGCACCTTTCGCCACAAAAGCGGGCTTAATTTATATCCCACTAATCTATCTAAAATTCGTCGGGTCTGTTGGGCATTGACCCGGTCCATATCAATCTCGCGCGGATGCTCGAAGGCATTGATAATCGCCGGTTTGGTAATCTCCTGAAAGACGACGCGGCGTGTTCTTTCGGGGTCCATCTCGGCCGATTCCATCACATGCCAGGCAATTGCCTCCCCTTCCCGATCCGGGTCCGTTGCCAGGAAAATTTCCTTGGACTTTTCTGCCGCGGCAGCCAATTCCTTAACAACCTTACGCTTATCATTGGGAACCCGGTATTCCGGTTCAAACTCATTTTCAACATCAACGCTCAGGCGAGACTTCAGCAAATCACGGACATGGCCTACACTCGACACAACTTTATAGCCTCGACCAAGATACTTCCCAATTGTCCGGGCCTTGGCCGGTGATTCAACCACAACCAGCTTCCCAGAGCGTCTATTGCTGCTTTTTTTCTTCTTTTTTCCTTTGCCCTTACCTTTTTTCTTCGCTTTCTTTTCAATTTTAGGCTTCGGCAAACTATCATGGGCAGGGGTGTGGCCGGTCTTATAAATGGTACCGCCACAAACAGGACAGGTACCACGTGTGCCTGGGCTGCCATTCGCCGCCCATTCCGCTTTCGGATCTTCCATAATCCGCTTCTCACGACACTTAAAGCAATAGCCTTCTAATTTCAATTCTTCCGTCATAGTTTCTCATTTATGTTCAAGATGTGAGCTTACTTGCATAAATAATTTGTAATTCGGCTCCGTTCCAAAAAAACTTAATTACCAATTACCTTCATCCCACATCAACTAAATTTCTCAAGTTCAGAATCCGCCAGACCATCCACCATCTGCTTCACCATTGGAATGTGGTCTTTATGTACCACGAGTATGGCATCTTCCATATTGACAACCACCATACCCTCCAGGCCAACAACAGCCAGAAGTTTATCCGGCTCATAATTATAAATAAGCGAATCCTTTGATTGGTGAACTTCCACCAACCCTTTGGTCACATTTTCATCTACATCTGGGTTAATAGCCTCTTTCAAGGCATATAAAGTACCTGGATCACTCCAACCCATATTACCATGGAGCACCAGCGCTTCATCCAGGCTGGTCTTTTTTACAATAGCATCATCGAAGCTTTCTACCAACAACTGTGGATAAATATTGTGTAAGATCGCTTTGTAGTCCTCATCACCAATAGCCTCGCCAATCGTCTGGAGCTGCTGCCACATTTCCGGTTGGTGGGTAGCATAGGCATGGCTCACAAAGCCCAGGGAGGTGACAAAATAGCCGGTGTTCCAGACATAACCGCCATCTTCAAACATTTCCTGGCAGCGCTCCATTGGCGGCCGATATATCCAGGACTTGAAATCATAATAAGGACGGCCGTTTACCTCCCCGGCCCGTTCACCTAAGCCAATCCACCCAAGATTGTTATTGGCAAAACGGGGTGTCTCACCCATAAAGACCATATTGGCCTTATCTTCCAATATCAACGTTTCGGCCGAATCCAACAGTTCCCGAAAAGTATCCGTTTCAGTCATGTGATTGTCGCCCCAGAGAATGGCGATTGGCTCATCCGAGGCAAATTTCACATCCAGGTGAGTGATTGCCAGACCAACCGCCGCCGCCAGATCACGCCGCGCCGGTTCGCCAATGAAATTTGTTTCTGGCAGTTCGGGAAGCTGCCGCCGAATAATGTCCAGATACTTCTCATTGGTCGAGATGAAGATGTTTTCCGGCCCATATTTATCAATAACACGGCCGACCGCCAACTGAACGGTAGACTTCTCACCCAGAATGGGTTCAAATTGTTTGGGCGACTTTTGGCGGCTAATCGGCCAGAGCCGTCTACCAGAGCCACCCGCAAAGATGATGATTTTCATAAGGTTTTCTCGTAACTACCAATTACCAAACTATTCAGTCTTGTATTCCGTTTCTGCTTCCCGGATCAACACATAATTCATGCCGCCAACTTGCTGAACCATCCCTTTCAGTTCCATCAAAGTCAGGGTGCTGCTGACCATTGAACTTGGCAAGCCACATTCCCGGCTCAAGACATCAACATGCACTGGTTGGTGGGACAGGTGATTGAGAAGCAAGGCTTCCTCGGCCGAATCTGGCGCCACCTTCTGCACCGCAACTTGGTCCAGGACCATAGTCAGATTCAACTCTTCCAATATGTCCTCAACATCCAGCACCAGCTTTGCTCCTTGCTGGATGAGGCGGTTCGTCCCTTTGCTGGCCGGGCTGTTAATATTACCTGGAACAGCAAATACCTCTCGATTTTGTTCAAGTGCAAAATTAGCCGTAATCAAGGCGCCGCTTCGGCTGCCCGCCTCGACGATTACGACGCCCAAAGACAGGCCGCTGATAATCCGGTTGCGCGGTGGGAAATTCTTCGCATCCGGTTTCACACCCAGAGCATACTCGGAAATAATCGCCCCTTGTCCGTCCAAAATCCGGTTGGCCAGAGCGCGATTTTGAGCCGGGTAAATATAATCCAGCCCCGAGCCAAGCACCGCAATCGTTCGACCACCCATATCAACCGCCACCTGGTGAGCGATGGAATCAATCCCTTTAGCCAGTCCGCTCACGATAGTAACATTGCTGCGAACCAGACCACTGACCAATTCATGGGCTACCTGCTTACCATAGGCAGTCAGACGGCGGGTGCCGACAACAGCCACCGCCCACCGATCCGCTTCCAGCAGTTCGCCCTGGTAATAAAGGAGCGGTGGCGGGTTGGGCACTTCCCGTAAATAACGCGGATATTGGGGCGAATCCCAAACCAACAACCGTATTCCTTGTTCTTCCAGCCGGGCCAGTTCGGCCTCCAGGTCGAGCTTATCCCGCATTGTTAAAAAACTATTGATAGCACGACTGTCTATCCCAATTTGACGCAATTGGTGTTCATTAGCCTGCCAGGCCGCTTCAATATTGCCAAAAAAATCCAATAAAGCCTGAATTTTCGCAGGCCCAATTCCTTTGACAAAGTTAAAACCCAACCAGTATTTAAGGCTCGGGTTGTGTTCGGTTGACATGGTTAAAAAGAATAAGGGGACAAAGTTGATGTGTCAAGTAGCGGCTTTTGTTTCCTAGTTTCTATAAACCTTACTGCTAAACAAGACCGGGCAGCAAATGAACCTCCATCCGGCCGTTTTCAAAATCAATATCTAAAATAACCTCATCCGTATCCGGCAAAAGCACCTCCCCTCTAGAACCATGCACGATAAAGACATTATTGGCCTTGGTCTCCAGCACCTCAACCAGCCGGCCCAGATGCTCACCCTCGTCAGTATAAACCGCCAGACCCTCCAACTGGTAAAGATAATACTCATCCTCTTCCAGCGGAATACCTTCATCTTCTGGCACTAACAAAAGTTGGGCACGGAGTTCGGCAGCAGATTCCCTGCTGTCATAACCGGCGAGCTTGACCAGGACGAAACTTTTATGAAAACGGACCGATTCAATACCGACCGGATGCGGGTCATTCTCACCTAAATAAACCGTTTCCAGCCAGGTGAAACGCTCCGGCAGTTCGGTAATAATCTCAACCCGCATTTCACCCCGGACACCATGTGGTTTGATAACCCGGCCAATGACTAAAAAACGAGGCTCGGTTGATGCTGAAACCAAGCCTCGCTGCTCATCTTGTTGTTCAGGAGTTTGTTTTTTCGCCAAAGCGTATTGCTCGTTATTCGTGGTTATAAAACCTCCAGGGAAACACGTTTTCCCTGTTTGGCTGCTAAAACTTGTACCAGTGTCCGGATGCTGTTGACAACCTTGCCGCCCTTGCCGATAACCCGGCCCATATCAGAACTGGCCACGCTGATTTCCAAAACAACCGTATTCCGGTTGTTGGATTCACTAACCGTTACCTGATCCGGGTTGTCAACCAGAGAAGTAACAATATATTCGACTAATTCCTTGAAATCAGAGTCAGATCCCATGGGGTCTTACTCCTCTTCGTCGGTGACAAGCTCTTCAACCNNTCTTCAGCGGCCGTTTCAAGTTCAACACCGTCAAATTCAGCAACCAGGGCATCCAACGATTCACCCTGACGAAGACGGCCGAGCCGCTCAATGGTGCCTTGCTTGACCAACAAACGTTCAACGGCGTCGCTGGGCTGTGCCCCAACGCTCAACCAGTATAAAGCCCGGCCCTCATCAATTTTGAAATCAATTGGTTCGGAACGGGGATTGTAATGGCCAATTCTTTCAACCACACGGCCGTCGCGTTTAAAATCTCTATCAGCCACAACGACCCGGTAATTGGCTTGTTTTTTCTTGCCGGTTCGGCTTAAACGAATTCGAAGCATTCTTTCTATTCTCCAGAGTATAATTCTTTTAGTAATTGGTATCTGGTAAGTAGCAATTGGCACTTAGGACGGTAAATTACGAATTACTAATCACCTTAAAATCGGCCGCCACCTAACATTTTCGCCAGATTTCGGCGACCGCCACTTTTTCTCAATTGTTTCATCATATTTTGCATATCCCGGAACTGTTTGAGAAGCATATTCACTTCCTGGACACTCGTTCCGGAGCCACTTGCAATGCGCCGCTTACGGCTGGCTTTTATAATTTTCGGATTCCGGCGTTCACCCATCGTCATGGACGAAATGATCGCCTCAATCCGCTTCAAATCTTTTTCAGCGCCGCTCAAATCGACATCATCAGGCAAACTGCCTCGGACACCCGGTATCATTTCCAACAGTTGGCCAATGGGTCCCATCTTTTTAACTTGCTGCATCTGTTTCAGGAAATCATTCAGATCAAAGTCGCCGGCCAGCAAACGTTCGCCAGCCTTAGCAGCCTCTTCCTGATCCATTTCCTCTTGGGCGCGTTCGATGAGCGTTAACACATCACCCATGCCAAGAATGCGTCCGGCCACTCGATCTGGATGGAATATCTCAATGTCAGAAAGTTTCTCACCCGTACCCAGGAATTTTAAGGGAACGTTGGTCACTTCCCGCATTGAAATCGCCGCCCCGCCTCGTGCATCACCATCAATCTTGGTCATGATCAGACCGGTCAGATCGACGGCTTCGTCAAAGTCACTGGCAACCCGGACCGATTCCTGGCCGGTCATCGCATCAGCGACAAGCAGCGTTTCGATCGGCGAAACTTTCTTCTTAATACCACGCAGCTCGTCCATCTTCATCTCATCGATGTTCAGACGGCCGGCGGTATCAAGAATAACAATCGTCAGGCCATTTTGAGCAGCGTGTTTGACGCCATTAGCAGCCACATTGATCGGATTAGCCTCAGTACCTTCAGCATAGACCGGAATGTCTAATTGACGGCCGAGTGTTTGCAACTGGTCAATCGCGGCCGGACGGTAAACATCACAACCCACCAAAAGCGGCCGTTTTCCCTCTTTCCGAAGATGAAGAGCCAGCTTGGCAGCCATCGTTGTCTTACCGGCGCCCTGCAACCCAACCAGCATAACCACCGCCGGCGACTGCATACCTAAATTTAAACGTCCAGCTTCACCAAGGGTCGTAATAAGCTCTTCATGGACAATTTTAACAACCTGTTGGCCGGGCGATAAACTTCGCATTACCTCTTGACCAACAGCCCGTTCGCGGACCCGTTTTACAAAGTCCTTGACAACCTTAAAATTAACATCCGCCTCCAACAAGGCAAGGCGAACCTCGCGCATAGCGACGTCAACATCAGACTCCGTCAATTTGCCGCGCCTATTTAATTTGTCAAATGTTTCTTGAAGTCTACTACCCAGTGATTCAAACAAAACTAATCTATCACCAAAAACAGACCCGTCAGATCAAACATACAAATCTGGCGGGTCTCTAAACGATTTGTCATTGCAATTCGTCACCGTCCGCACACTTCCGTTAATTTAATTGCAAACGGTCACAATCTGTTTGTGCTACAAACCTATTGATTCTATCGCAGCCTGTCAGGAACGTCAAGCAGAGCACCGACTTTTTGTTTAATAATTTGTTTGCGAAAATTACCACTTTCGCTATAATCGACTGGCTGCAAAAAGCCTGATTTTTACAAATAAGGATTGTGCAAACTTCTTATTGGTCAAAAGTCAGGCTTTCATAGCAAAAATATCATACACACGTTCAGACTGACACGGGTGTGCTTGTACATTTTCTCTACAGACGGTCCCCTCTCTTTCTTAACAAAATTGAGGCAGTACAAAATCGGGATGTTGATTAGGGTTGTGTCCGAGTCCCGGGCAGAATGAAGAACGTGGAAGCCTAAAACATTTAAAAAGGAGAATTACCCCCATGGCTGTTGTCTCAATGAAGGCATTATTAGAGACCGGTGTTCATTTTGGTCACCGGACTCGACGCTGGAATCCGAAAATGAAACCGTTCATCTTTACCGAGCGAAACGGCATTCATATACTCGATTTACAGCAAACAATCGTAACAATTGAAAACGTTTACGCCCATATCCGTGATACGGTTGCGGATGGCGGCACTATCCTGTTTGTCGGGACAAAACGACAAGCTCAGGATACCATCTCCCGTGAAGCTACCCGTGCTTCCCAACCATACGTTAACCAGCGTTGGTTAGGCGGAACGCTAACTAACTGGCAAACGATTAGCCAACGAATTGATTATCTCGATAAGTTGGAACAAAGACGCGACGCCGGCGAGTTTGAACTTCTTAAAAAGAAAGAACGACTGACCCTTGAACGAGAGATTGAAAAGCTAAATCTCCGCCTGGGTGGGATTCGCAAGATGAAACGCTTACCCGATTTGCTGTTTGTTGTAGATATTAATCACGAAGAAACGGCCGTCCGCGAAGCCAACATCCTCAAAATCCCAATCATCGCAATGGTAGACACCAACTGCAACCCTGACCCAATTGACTATGTCATCCCATCTAATGATGACGCCATTCGGGCCATTAAGCTCATCACAAGCAAATTTGCCGATGCCGCATTAGAAGGATTGACACTCCGTCAGGAAATGATTGAAGAAGATATTGAAGACTATGATACCTACGACTACGACTTCGAAGACCTGGACGACGCCGAAGACGAACGGTTATTAGGTGAAGCAACCCTGGCCAAGCTGCGAGAAAGCGGCTACAGCAAAAGAACCACCAGGAAAGAAGAAGAGGAATAATCAAGAATGAAAATTACAACCAAAATGGTAAAAGATTTACGCGATGCTACTGGAGCAGGCGTTTTAGATGCTAAGAAAGCCCTCGAAAATGCCAATGGTGATTTTGATGGGGCCGTTGATATCCTGCGAGAGAAGGGCGCTGCCAGAGCAGCCAAACGATCTGATCGAGAAGCCGGCGAAGGCGTCATCGAACTATATAGCCATCCCGGAAACAGATTGGGTGTTATTTTAGAACTGAATTGCGAGACAGATTTTGTCGCTCGCGGTGATGAGTTCCAAAATCTCGCCCACGACCTGGCGCTCCATATCGCCGGCCTGAACCCTCAATATATCGAACGCGAAGATGTTCCCCAAGAAGAATTAGATCGAGAACTGAATGTTCTCAAAAGTCAGGCAGCAGCCGAAGGCAAACCGCCCCAAATTATTGAAAAGATGGTAGAGGGTCGCATTAAAAAATTCTACGAAGAAGTTTGCCTTATGGAACAGAAATTTGTCAAAGACGATAAGGTCACCATCAAAGAAAAAATCACCGAAGTCATTCGAAAGACTGGTGAAAATATTATCGTGCGGCGCTTTGCACGGTATGAGCTAGGCGAATCAACAGAATAAAATCAATTTCAAGTAAACAGTGAACGGTTGGCAGTAAAGTTTACCCCAACTGTTTACGCCCATCCGCAGGTGGGTCATTTACTGCCTACTTTTCACTGTTTACTGCCTACTGTCAACTGGAGAACAGGCGTGTCCCAAATCGGGTATAAGCGGATTTTACTAAAGATGGGCGGGGAAGCACTGGCTGGCCCCGGTGGTTTTGGAATCGATCCCAATCGGGCCAGCGAGGTTGCCGAAACGGTCAGAAGTGTTTACGATTTGGGTGTTCAGGTCGCCATCGTCATTGGTGCCGGAAATCTATGGCGCGGTTCAGCAGGTGTTGAACTCGGTATGGAACAGGCAACGGCCGATCACATGGGCATGATTGCCACCGTGATGAACGCCCTCGCCCTACAGGATGCCCTGGAGCGAGTCGGCATCGTTACCAGAGTTCAAACAGCCATCGAAATGAAAACCGTTGCCGAACCCTACATTCGCCTCCGGGCCATTCGCCATCTTGAAAAGGGTCGTGTTGTCATCATTGGTGGTGGAACCGGCAATCCCTACTTCACAACCGATACTGCCGGGGCATTACGGGCTATGGAAGTTGGCGCAGAACTGCTCATCAAAGCCACCAAAGTGGATGCTGTATACGATGATGATCCCAATAAAAATCCGAACGCCAAACGCTTCGATCAATTATCCTACATCGATGCCCTGAACATGCGCGTGCGGGTAATGGACAGCACCGCTATTTCATTGTGTATGGAAAATGAACTGCCCATTGTAGTCCTCAATCTCTGGCAAAAAGACAGCGTCAAGCGGCTTGTCATGGGTGAAAGTATCGGTACAATGATTCACACTGAATCCTAAAATCTCTGTGACTATACAACCCCGGAGGTGCCAGGCACTTATGAACACCTTTGGATTCCGATGCACCTCTTGAGATAAGTGCCCGGTGCCAGAATAGTTACATAAATTAAATAGACAACTTTCGCGATAACAGTCAATTAATACAAATTTGGACATTATCAATAAAACCGAACTCCAGACAAGATAATTAAGGAGGGTCAGATGATAAACGAAGCGCTTCAAGATGCTGAGGAAAGAATGAAGGGTGCAATCTCCGCTTTAGAGGGAGATTTGCAAGGATATCGCACCGGCCGGGCAAATCCCCATTTATTAGATCGGATCGTTGTTGAAGTATATGGCGTTGAAATGAAGCTCAATCAAGTTGCAAACGTCTCTGTCCCGGAACCCCAGCAGTTAGCCATTCGGCCGTTTGATCAATCCTATTTACAACCCATCGAAAGAGCCATCCTGAAATCCGATCTGGGTCTCACCCCTAATAATGATGGGAAAATAATCCGGCTCAATATCCCCCGACTAACTGAGGAACGGCGTCAAGATTTGAAGAGACAAATTGGCAAGCGGGTCGAAGAAGCAAGAGTTTCTGTCAGGAATGTCCGCCGCGATGCTCTAAACGACCTCCGCGAATTCAAAAATGAAGGCTTGGTTTCGGAAGATGAATTTGAGCGAGGGGAAAAGAATCTTCAAGAACTCACCGATTATTATGTTAACGAGAAAATCAATAAAATTGGCGAAGCGAAAGAAGCCGAAATAATGGAAGTGTAGCCGTTCATGGCCAAAAAGAAAGAACCCCTGGATTTAACAGGGCTTAATATCCCCACCCATGTCGCCATCATTATGGACGGCAACGGCCGTTGGGCCAAAAAACGAGGCCTACCCCGTCAAGCCGGCCATCGCGCCGGCGTAGAAAACCTGCGCCGGGTCATTGATGCCTGTGTTGAATTCGGGATTCAAATTCTGACAATTTACGCTTTCTCCACTGAAAACTGGGGCCGCCCCGAAAGTGAAGTCCGGGGATTGATGCGAATTTTTCATCGTGTCCTAGATCAAGAATTAAATGAGTTACACGCCCAGGGTGTTTGCCTGCATCACCTGGGCGATTTAGAAGGAATTGGAGAGGATTTGCAGAAAAAAGTCTTGCGGGCTATCGAAATGACCAAGAACAATAAGCGGCTTATTTTAAACGTCGCTTTTAACTATGGTGGCCGGGCCGAAATTCTTCACGCAGTCAAGCAAATGCTGGCCGACGGCATCTCGCCCGATGATCTGACCGAAGAAATGTTTAGCAATTACCTCTTTACCAGAGGGCTGCCCGACCCGGACCTGGTTATCCGCACCAGTGGTGAACTGCGTGTAAGCAACTTCCTCATCTGGCAAGCGGCCTATGCTGAGTTTCACTCTCCACCGGAATATTGGCCTGATTTCGGCCGAAAAGAATTATATGAAGCCCTCGTCGCCTATAGTGGTCGGGATAGACGTTTCGGTTTGCTAACGGAGTCTGAATGAAACAGTCCGCTCACTGGTTATTTACCTACCGGTTGCGATAGATGTTTCGAGAACGATTTCTCGTCACGATAATCTTAGGGCCTCTTGGCCTTTTCCTCGTTTTTATAGGCGGTTGGTTTTATTTTCTCCCTATTGCGGCAATTTTAATCCTGGCAACTGCCGAATACAGTAGATTAACCCAAAAGTTAAATTGGCAGGTGCCATTCCGACTTTTAGCGCCATTAGTCTTGGCCTTGTGGCTGCTGGTCATCCCCAAACTGGTAGGATTAGAAGTTGACCCAACGGAATATACACCCCTTCTGTTGCTGATCGGCTTATTAGCAAGCCTTGTTTATGCATTATGGCTCTATGAAAAACGGCCGGGGGAAAACGCGCTGGTCTCCTGGTTAGCGCTTGTTACCGGCCTCATAATACTTGGCTGGCTTGGCTCCCATTTTTTCCGCTTGCGCACCATTGACGACATGGCCATTCAATGGACCGCCCTAACCCTCCTGGCCAGTTGGTCAGCTGATGGTTGTGCTTTCCTGGTCGGCCGGAGTATCGGCCGTCACAAGATGTCACCCCGGCTCAGCCCCAAAAAAACAGTCGAAGGATACATCGGCGGCATCGTCTTTGGAACCCTTATAACAGCCATTGCCGCCGCCCTGATTGGTATGGACCTTCTGCCAGTCATCATCTTAAGCTTCGTCATCAGCGCCATTACCCCTGCAGGCGATCTTGGTATATCATTATTAAAGCGGGAAGCAGCAGTGAAGGATTCAGGGCATTTTCTTCCGGGTCATGGAGGCGCATTAGATCGGGTAGATACTATTCTCTGGTCGGTAACGATTGCCTACTATCTAATTCCGTTTCTTACCTGACTCCTTCGGACACCAAATTGTTTACCGTTCAATGAAGACTATTTTCTTTAGAGGTAAGCGTTCAAACTTTTGTTTTTTTGCACTATAAGAGCTTGGGTTGATAAATACCGAAAAAACAAACATCTTTAGAGAAACCGAACAAATCTTTAGAGAGAAGGAAACGCAGAAAATGACAATCCAAAAAATAGTAACTATCGAACGGTTTATCCTGGAAAACCAACCCCAGCATGCCGTCGGCGACTTCACCAACCTGCTCTATGACATTGCTTTAGCCGCCAAACTCATCGCCCATAAAACAACCCGTGCCGGACTGGTCGACATTCTTGGTCGGGCCGGGGCAACCAATATCCAGGGGGAAGAACAGCAAAAGTTGGATGTGTATGCCGACCAGATTATCTTCAGATTGTGCGACCATACCGGCCGTCTTTGCGTAATGGCTTCCGAGGAACAGGAAAACATAGTCGAAATCCCTGAAGAATTTCCAAAAGGGCGCTATGTTCTCATTTATGATCCCTTAGATGGCTCATCCAATATTGATGTCAACGTCAGCGTCGGCACCATTTTCGCCATATTCCGCTGCATCGACTGGGACTTGCGCGGCCGTCTTGAAGATTGTCTTCAACCAGGAAAAGACCTGGTTGCAGCCGGATACATCCTCTATGGCTCCAGCACGATGATGGTTTACAGTACCGGCAACGGCGTTCATGGCTTCACCCTCGATCCGGAAATAGGTGAATTCCTTCTCTCCCATGAAAATATGATGATGCCCAACCCACCCAGCTATTACAGCGTCAATCATTCCTATTTCGGCCGATGGTCAACCGGCGTTCAGCAATATATCCGCTGGCTCCAGGGACGTAATGAAAGCGAAATTGTCCTATCCGAACGGTATATCGGTTCCCTGGTGGCCGATTTCCACCGTAATTTGCAGAAAGGCGGCGTTTTCCTCTATCCGGCCGAAACCAGAAAACCGAATGGTAAGCTCAGGTTGCTATACGAAGCAGCTCCTTTAGCTTTCCTCGCCAAACAGGCCGGTGGTTATGCCTCAAACGGCCGAATGCCAATTCTAGACATTCAGCCCGACAGCCTTCACCAACGCGTCCCGCTCTTCATCGGCAACCGGCCATTAGTCGAAATGGCTGAAAAACTAATCAATGAACACGACCCCATACCCGCTGAAGGATAATATTTTTGCAAGCGTTCAGACTTTTGTTTTTTCACCCTATGGATTTATGTTGAAAGATACCCAAAAAAAAGTCTACAGAAGCCCTGAACAGTCACAATAATTTATCAATTATTTGAATCAGGTAGTACAAAGGTTCTAGTTCATATTTTACTTATGCAAAATTTATTGACGATCATTTAGCACCATGCTATAATTTTTTCGGCCCATAGAGTAAAACATGTTGTAAACTCCCCATTTGCGTGCTAACTTAACAGATTATTTTCTACCACCACATTGCCTGTGTTTCGGGCAGGGTAGATTGAAAAAGACCTTTCCATAACGCTGCTAATAACAAACGAACCATATATTAATTACTGCGAATAGAATAAAAAACTCCCCCTGACAATAATAGGAAAACCCTGTTTTTATCAAGGAAGCTATATATATGCACTCACCTGGAGCCGGCATCAAAGTATAGTTGGAAAAATTTTTGGAGACCATTGGATGGATATTACACAACTTGAAAGTAAGAAACTGAATGAATTGCGGGATATAGCTCGAGAATCAGATATCTCTGGTTTCAGCACCATGAAGAAGCAAGAGTTGATCATCGAATTAATGCGGGCAAATGCCCAGGATCAGGGCAATGAATTTCGGGGGGGTGTCCTCGAAATCGTAGAAGACGACAAACAACAAATGGGGTTCCTGCGAACAGACAACTATTTACCCGGACCCAATGATATTTATGTGTCCAACTCTCAAATTAGGCGGCTGGGATTGCGAACTGGCGACATGATTATCGGCCAGGTTCGTGTTCCAAAGGATAACGAAAAGTATCACAGCCTTCTTCGAGTCGAAGCAGTCAACGGTCAAGACCCGGAAACGGCCCGCAAACGGCCGAGGTTTGAATCCCTTACCCCCATCTTTCCACTTGTTAAACTAAAACTGGAAACCAAGCCTAATATCCTTTCAACCAGGATGATCGACCTCGTCGCGCCCATTGGCCGGGGCCAGCGTGGTCTAATTGTATCGCCGCCTAAAGCCGGTAAAACGACCGTCCTCAAAGATATCGCCAATGGCATCACCGAGAATTATTCCGACATTCATTTGATGGTAGCCCTCATCGGCGAGCGGCCCGAAGAAGTTACCGACATGAAGCGCTCAGTCGATGGAGAAGTCATCAGTTCAACCTTTGACGAGCCGGTCAAACAGCACTGCCGGGTAGCCGAAATGGCCCTCGATCGGGCCAAACGACTGGTTGAGTCTGGCGTTGATGTCATCATCTTGCTGGACTCCATCACCCGTCTTTCCCGTGCTTACAACCTCACTGTCTCGCCCAGCGGCCGGACCCTCTCCGGTGGTCTGGATCCCTCCGCCTTGTATCCGCCCAAACGCTTCTTCGGCGCGGCCCGCAACATCGAAGAAGGCGGCAGCCTGACCATCATTGCCACCTGCCTGATCGACACCGGCAGCCGGATGGACGATGTCATTTACGAAGAGTTTAAGGGAACAGGTAACATGGAGCTAGTCCTGAGCCGCCGGATGCAGGAACGCCGCATTTTCCCCGCTTACGACATCGAACGCTCCAGCACCCGTCGCGAAGAACTACTCCTCTCTGGCGACGAATTGCAGCGCGTCTACACCATGCGCCGCATGTTGGCCCATCTCATGGACACCCCCGGCTATGATATCAGCAGTGCCACCGGCGCCGTCCTCCAACGGATGCGCGAGACCAAGACCAACTACGAATTCCTCGAAACCCTTACCCGCGACATGGCCTAAAGACAAAAGCCTGGCTTCTTACCAAAAAAGCTTTGAAATCAATCCGACTCATCAGAAGCCAGGCTTTTTAACTTTCTAAGCGTAACCTTAAAAGCCGGCCCCCTCTAGTCGAGCCGGCTTTTGTCCTTTTGGGGGTTTGTGTTAGCATCCTCCCCCGGCGGACACATGGTTAAGAATGTAAAAGCCTGGCTTCTCATGACCAGCTTTGCAATCTCAACAAACCAGGTGAGAAGCCAGGTTTTTTATGGGAAATAGAGGAAACTTTTTTCAACGATATGGCGGCTACCTTGTTTTACTGGTAGTCGCTTTAATGCTCGTCATTGGCGGGCGGCTGCTTTCCGATAACGGCCGCAACCAGCCAACCAACGGCGAATTAACTCCGGTTGAAACCGCCGAATCCGAAACAAACCC
>JABAOG010011506.1_pt1 | contig 23960 bp, 22 predicted proteins | sample 7062131 | NCBI WGS metagenome assembly JABAOG01 (sample SAMN14538629, study PRJNA623070) | marine sediment metagenome | biome: marine biome [ENVO:00000428]; feature: marine pelagic biome [ENVO:01000023]; material: deep marine sediment [ENVO:00002113] | place: India: Arabian Sea | collected... | reverse complement strand
GATCGGGATGCAGCCAATCTGGTTGACAAGCTCGGTAAACGCCTGAAAGTTCACGGTGACGTAATGGTTCACCGAGATGCCGAAGTTCTGCTGCACGGTCTTCATCGCCAGCGCCGGGCCGCCCCCACCCGGGTAGTGATCGCGGTCGCCGCGGAAGAAGGCGGTGTTGATGCGGTCGTACGAGCCGTAGTCGGGGATCTCAACCCACAGGTCCCGCGGGATCGAGATCATCCCGGCGGTGCGCGTCGCGGGTTCCATCGTCAGCAGGATCATCGTGTCGGTGCGCCACGGGCCACTTTCCGACTCGCGCTCGTCGATGCCCATCAGCAGCACGGTGACGCGCCCCTCAGACCACATCGGGTCGTCCTCGTCCAGCTCGCCGCCCTCGATCGCTGCCTGCTCGGCGGCGTCGCCGGGGCCTGCAGAGATGTCCGCGCCGCTGGCACCCAGCGGGGCCCCGGAAACCAGGTTCCGCACCCCGATGAACACCAGATACGCCACGCCGACCACGACCAGCACGAACGCGCCAAGCAGTGCGTACGTGGGCCAGCCCTCCGGCAGCGCGATACCAGAGCGGCGGCGGCGAACATGTTGTGGCCCCTGCGGACGGTTGAAACGATTCATAACAGTGAGACTGCGACCCGGCTAGTTAGGCTTGCGGCGGGATTATAGCGCGGTGCATTTAGGGCCGCGAGAAGTAGTAAAGGCGGTTGCCGGCGGTGACGTACGTCCACGCCGGGCGATCCTGGTTGAACACGCCGGATACGCCGCTGAACGCCTGCCCGTCGCTGTCCTTGTAGTTGGCGAGGAACGCACCGTTCAGTGCGACGGTGGTGATCCGGCCTGATTCCGCGTCGGTGATGAACAGCGCGCGGTCGTACAGGTTGACGTTCAGGAACAGAGAGGTAGGCCGCACCAGCGGCTGCGGCAGCCCCTCGAAGGCGAACGCCTCCTCGCGCCCAAGGAAGAACTTGCTGATGCGCCCCCCGGCGTGCAGCACGTAGACGTTACCGTTCGAGTCGATCTCCATATCGATCCCGTCTGAGAGGTCGGGCGTTACGTCGGTGAAGTAGCGTTCCGGCGCTGCCGGGTAGGCGTTGCCGCTGGCCGGGTAGCGCCAGATCTCGCTGGCCCCGGCGTCGAGCACGTACAGGTCACGCTCGTAAATTGCGACGGCGCGCGGGTCGGCCCACGCCTGGCTGCCGGGCAGTCGCACGGCGGTTGCGTCCCAGCTTGGCGAGTACGTGATCAGCAGCCCGTTGCGCGTCAGTACGCCGAGTACGTTGCGCTGCGCGGTGCCGCCGTCCTCGATCCAGACCAGATCGACCAGCCCGGCGACCACCTGATTGTCGATTAGCTCGCCCTGCCGGGTGATCACTTGCGCCTCGCGCTGGGTCAGCCGGGTGCCGGTGTCGTCGAGGTCCTCTCGGTACAGCACGTCCCGCGTGGTGTCGATCAGGTACATGTTCAACCCGTGGATCACCGGGCCGCGCAGCACGGACCCGGCTTCGTAGCTCCGCAGCAGCACCGGGGTGACGCGCTGAACCTGATCGTACGCGTCGAGCGTCCCACGTGCCTCCTCCTGAAGCTCGCGGATCTCCTCCCCCGGCTCTCGGATCGCGGCGGCCTGATCCAGCAGGAACACGGCGGTCTCCCAGTGCGGGCGGGCCTCAGCCTGTGTCTGGCCTTCGCGCGCCTGCTCGATCTCGCTCTGCGCCTCGCGCACGAACTGCGCGTACTGCGAGGTCTGCCCGCGGAACCGGTACACCACGGTCGTCAGCAGGGCGACGAGCAGTGCCACGCCGACGGCGATGGCGATCTGCATCGTGGTGGAAAGCTCGAAGCGCTTGGCGAGCGCGCTCTTGCTGGCGTCCTCGGGGAGCATGCGCTCGACCACGGTTTGCGCGCCACCGCTTGCCCGTGCCATCCCGCGAGCCATGCTCTGCCCGGTCTGCTGCAAAAGCCGCTGCGGGGAGAATGGCGAACGGCGGGGCGCGCGGCGTGCCATCGCGCCACCCTTCATCGGGCTGCGCGCGCCCGGCAGTCCGCCAGCAGATGGCTCAGGCACCAGGTCGGTGTCGGGCGCGTCAGCCCCGGTGCGCTTGCCACTCAAGAACGGGATCGGCGGCACGGTGTTGCGGCGCGGCGCAGGCGTGGCGTCGTCCTCGCCCTCAGGCAGCGGATCGACGAACTTGATCACTTCGGCGGCGCTGAACTCACTGCTAACACTGCCAAGGTTGTTCAGCGTATCGTTGACCTCGCCTGTGCTGACCGCGTGGCGAAGCGTCGCCGCGGTGAGGCGGCCAAACGTGCTGTCCGACAGGATCAGGAAGTCCCCGGCTTCGATCTCGCGGTGGTAGAACCGAACGTCCGGCTGGGCGGTGCGGCCCAGCGGCGCGGGCGCGTCGGCAGGCTCGTCGATCTCAGGCAGGCGCTCGATTCCAGCCTTGCTGATCACGAAGCAGTACGCCGGACCAGTCATCGCCAGATACACTTCCTGCTGGCGCAGCACCGCGCAAACCAGCCCGACCGATGTATTCTGCCCGGCCTGGAGATCGCGCGCGAGGTCGTTGGCCTCGGCGAATGCTTCGCGCAGGGCGGAGGTCACCGCGCCGCCCACCGCGAAGTATTTATCTGAGAAGCGATCGTTGATCTGTGTGTAGAACGCGGCAGGCTGCTGGTTTGGCCCCACCACCGAGAGCAGGCCAAACAGCGTGTCCGCATCGCGCCCGCGCGCAGCGCGACGTGGCGGCGGCACAGCGATTGCCCCCGGTGAGGCGGAGCTGATCATCCGCCCGCCGACCACAAACAGGTGGCCGACTAATGCCTCTAATTCGTTTGGTGCTGCCATAGGTGCCTGCGCGTTGACTATGTATATGAGGCCGTTCCGCGAGCATTGTACCTGAGAACAGGGGTGCGCAAAACCGCGCGCCTGCCCCGGTAGGCGGTGGGCCAGGCTATTCGGAAGCGAACTCCGGAGCCAGCTCGTCGTAGATCACGTCCAGCCCCTGCCGGATCCGCTTCTCGATTACCTCTGCATCTGTGCTGCCCGGCGGGTGGGCGGCAAGCAGCTCTGCACTGATGTCTGCCAGCCGGGCGCGCGGCTCGCCTGCGCGCAGCAGCCCGTAGACGCGCCGCCGAGCCGTGCGCAGGTATTCCGCCAGCGGCTCGGTGCCCCCGGGCTCCAGGACGCCGTTGCGCCCCGTGACGATTGTCCAGTCTGCATAGCGGTCGCGCCGCAGCGTCGTGAGGGTGTTCAGCCACTGCTTGGTGGTCGGGCTTTGAATGACCGGGGGCAGCGTCGACGTGATCGCATCCCCCACGAACAGCACGTTCAATTCTGGCAGGGCGGCCCACACGCTGCCCTCTGCCCCGCACGGGCGCGAGTTCAGTTGGATGCTGGTGCCGCCGTAGTGCAGCCAGATCTCCTCGTCGAACGTGATATCTGGCGTGATCTCACCGGCAGCAGCCAGCGCCACCCGTTCGTCCACGTCACGCGCCAGCAGTTCGGCGGCGTCGACGGCGAATGCCGCACCCTGCTCGCGCAGTGGGGAGGCCGCACGCTCGTGGGCGACGACCGGGACGTCGAACCACGCAGTGCCCAGCGCGCGGTCGTAATAGGCGTTGGTCAGGATGATCGCGCAGAGGGGCAGGTCGGTGTGGGCGCGCAGCGCGCTCTGCCACGTTTCGGCGTCGCGCGGGTACGGCGGGGCATCGACCAGCACCCACCCGGCAGTCGTGCGGATCGCCCCGAGCGTCAGGGGCGCGAACCCGGTTTCGATGTAGACGTTCTCTGCGATCTCGATCACGGTGCTGCCTTCCACTCTGCTGACTGAGTCAGGCTGTCGGCTGCCGCCTGGAGCGCGGTCTGAAGCTGCTCACGCGTGGCCGGGACGCCCCCACCCTGGCAGAAGTCCGGGCGCCCACCGCCGCGCGCGTCACCCAGTGCGGCCAGCCCGGCCTTGAGCGGCGGGTTGAGGTTGTACGGCAGGTCGCCGCTGCGCGCCAGAATCACCTGCGCCTTCTCGCCTGCTGCCCCCAACAGTGCGACCGTCCTCGGCTCGGCGGCGAGGCGGCTCGCGAGCGCCCGCACCCAGCCTGCGTCCCGGTCATCGTAGGCGGCCTGCACCAACCGTACCCCGTCCTGGGATGGAGCTGACGCCAGCAGCTTCGCTGCTTCGAACTCCAGCAGGTCTTTGTGCGCCGCGCGCAGGCTGCGGGAAGACTCCTGCAGCGCGTCCCGCAGGCGTTCGACCGCCTCCCCGACTTCCCAGTAGCCTACGGTCAGGTCGGCGGCCAACCCGGTGAGGATCGCATTCTTCTCGCGGTAGTCGCGCAGGGCGCGCTGCCCGCAGCGGAACTCCACCCGGCTTCCGCCGCGGTGGTTCTCGACCCGGATCACCTTAATCAGCCCGATCTGCCCGGTACGGGTGACGTGGGTGCCGCCGCACGCGGTCGAATCGTAGCCATCCACCGAGATCACACGCAGCCCGCCGGTGTGCAGATTATCCGGGATCGAGCGGATGCGCACGCCGTCCGTCTCCTCTACCGCGACGACTTCTGCCCGCACCGGGCGATCCTCGAACACGATGCGGTTCGCCAGATCTTCGACTGCCGCGATCATGTCTGGTGACAGGTCTGCGCGGTCGAGGTCGATCGTAACACTTTCCGCCCCGAGGTGGAAGCTCACGGTGTTCGCCCCGGCGATCTCGACGAACGCCTGCGTCAGGATGTGCTGCCCGGTGTGGTGCTGCATGTGGTCGAGCCGCCGTGCGGCGTCGACCGCACATGCCACCGTGTCTTCGGCGGGTGGTTCCCCTGCCAGAACGTGGAGCACGTCGTGGCTCCCCTCACGTGGCTGCACGTCGCGCACCTCAACCCCGCCGAGCGTGCCGGTGTCGGCGGGCTGGCCGCCGCCCTCCGGATAGAAGTAGGTTTGATCCAGCACGACGGCAGGCTGGCCGTCGTGGGTGGTACGCTCGCGGATGCGGGCGGTGAATTCGAGGGTATGCGGGTCGTTGTAGTACAGGCGCTCGGTCATGGCTGGGTTGGCTCCAGGGTTTCGGTGGGTGGCGAGGGCGTCGCGGTCGCCAGCCCGCTGCTGGGGTCGTGGCAGCTCGGCAGGTCCTCGACGCTGCGCGGCCATGCGCTGGCATAGAAGTTCAGATAGTCGCTGACGTGCTGTGACCAGTACGCCTCGGTATGATCCCCCACCCCGTTGACGATGTGGATCGGCTCGATGCCGCGTGCCTCCAGACGCCGTGTGAAGTTCAGCACGGTGGTGATGACCTGATCGTAATCCTGCGGACCGTGATCCATGTACATCGCCAGCGACTCGATGCCGGGGGCGGTGTCCACCAGATTGTTCGGGTTCTTCTCCCCCACGAACTCAGGCTCGTAGAAGTACGGGCTGTGCCCGCCGACGCGCGCGAACAACTCAGGGTGGCTGAACGCGATGTAGTACGCCCAGAACCCCCCGCGTGAGAGCCCGCCAATCGCCCACGCCTCGCGCTCATTCCACGTGCAGAACTGCCGCTGCACGTGCGGCATCAGTTCGCTGACCACCACCTCCGGGAACGGGCTTGGCCCTTTGTACCCGGCATGGTCTGCGTCGTTGCCGTTGGGCATTACGATGATCAGCGGGGCCAGCCCACCCTGCGCAATGCCTTCCTCAGCCGCTTCGTCCAGCCCCATGCGGTCCCACTGGCTGTCGTCCATCCCCTCGCCGAGCCCGTGCAGCATCACCAGCACCGGGTAGCGGCGCTCGGTGGCAGCGTAGCAGGGCGGCAGGAAGATGCGATACCGGAATTCCTCGCCCGTGATCCCGCTGACGAACGACTCCTCCAGCACGCTGCCGGTGCTCTCGGTGCATGGCAGCGGCGTGCGCGTGGGGTTGGGGGTGGCGGTTGCGATGGCAGCGGGCGTGGCGGTATCCCCCGGAGCGGGCGTGTCGCTGCTGGCAGGCGCGTTGCTGCTGGTTTGCGCGTCACTCGCCGCCGCTTCCGGCGGTGCGCTCCCGGTCAGCGCGGGGGCGGTTTGCGGCGCAGAGCAGGCACTCAGAGCAGCCATCACACAAATGCCGAGTGCCACAATACGGGAGGTCGATCGCAGGGTAGTCACGGGGTGGGATTATAGCGGCGCATCAAAATGACACGCAAGCGGCGTGCGGCTTCTCCTTGACGGACTTTGTGCTCGTCGCTACAATCTGAACGCTCGTTCATTCTAAACCGGGACAGGGCCATTCGTGCAAAAAGAGATCGCGCGCCGGGCGCAGACGCGGCAGTCCATCGTTGAGGCGGCAGAGCAGTTGTTCCTCGCCAACGGCTACAACGGCACCAGCATGCGCCAGATCGCGCGGCATGCCGGGGTTGCGCTGGGGGGCATCTACAACTATTTCGGCAGCAAAGAGGAGCTGTTCTTCGCGCTGCTGGAGGAGCGGCTGCCCGCCGAGGAAGTGCTGAACATGCTGGCGGCCGTCGAGGGGCGTGATGGCGCGGAGATGCTGGGCATCACGTTCGAGAACCTTCTGGTGCTGGCCCGCGAGCAGGTGGACTACTTCGCGCTGATCCTGACCGACATCCGCGAGTTCGAGGGCCGGAACATCCGGCATCTCGGCCTCGACCTGCTGCCGGNNGATTCAAGCCGCGGGCGGCCTGCGTGACGACGTGGACGAGCTGGTGCTGATGCGCCTGTTCATCAGCCTGATGCTGGGTTTCATGGTGACCGACCTGATCGCGTACTCCGGGGAGCAGCCGCTGATGCCCGGCCTGCCGCGCGGGCAGGCAGTGCGAGACAGCGTGAAAGACGTGCTGCTGCACGGGATGCTGCTGCGGGAGGACGACGATGGCTGATACAAACGGGGGGCCGGTTATCGAGGCCAACGGGCTGCGCCGCACGTTCGGCAAGACGGTGGCAGTGGATGACCTCGACCTGACGGTACGGCGCGGCGAGATCTTCGGGCTGGTCGGGCCGGACGGGGCGGGCAAGACCACCACGCTGCGGCTGCTGGCCGCGATCATGGACCCCGACGATGGCTCAGCGCGCGTCGCCGGGTTCGACACNNGCGCGCATCGGGTACATGGCGCAGGCGTTCAGCCTCTACCGCGACCTCTCAGTGATCGAGAACATCAACTTCTTCGCGGACGTGTTCGGCGTCTCAGGTAAGGTGCGGCGGGAGCGTATCGAGCGGCTGCTCGACTTCGCCAACCTCGGCCCGTTCCGCAAGCGGCGCGCCGGGCAGCTCTCCGGCGGCATGCAGAAGAAGCTCGGGCTGGCCTGCACGCTGATCCACGAGCCGGACATCCTGTACCTCGACGAGCCGACCACCGGCGTTGACCCGGTCTCCCGCCGCGAATTCTGGGATATCCTGACCAGCCTGCACGTGCAGGGGGTGACGATACTGGTCAGCACGCCGTACATGGACGAAGCCGAACGCTGCTCGCGCATCGGCCTGATGGTGGACGGGCAGATCATCGAGCAGGGCACGCCCAACGCGATTCGCCAGCAGGTGCCGGGGCAGGTGCTTCAGGTGCTCGCCAGCGACCGCCTCGCCGCCCGTACCGTGCTGCGCCAGTCCGCCCACGTGCGCGAGGTGCAGTCCTACGGGCAGCTTCTGCACGTGTTTGTGGACGACGCCGAGACCGGCGCGGAGGCGATCCGCCGCCTGCTGGCCGAGGCGGGGATCACGGTCGAGATGATCCGCCCGGTCGAGCCGCGGGTGGAGGAGGCGTTCATCTCGCTGATCCGCCGCCGTGAGGCAGCCCGCACCAATGGCCACAACGGGAATGGCAATGTCCGCGCATGATGGATCGCGCGTACGCATCACCCTGCGGCAGCGCACCGGATGGGCTGGCTGTCTCGGTGCGCGACCTCACGCGGGATTTCGGCAGCTTCCGGGCGGTGGACCACATCGCCTTCGACGTGCCGCGCGGCCAGATCTTCGGCTTCCTCGGCCCGAACGGCTCCGGCAAGACCACCACGATCCGCATGCTGCTCGGGCTGCTGCGCCCCAGCGACGGCGAGGCGCAGGTGCTCGGCTGTGACATCCGCCGCCACGCCGCGCGCATCCGGCCCCGGCTGGGGTACATGTCGCAGCGGTTCAGCCTCTACGACGACCTGACTGTGTTGGAGAATCTGCGCTTCTACGGGCGCACCTACGGCCTGAAAGGTGACCGCCTGCGGCGGCGCATCGCGTTTGCCGTCGAGATGGCGAACCTGAAAGGCCGCGAGCGTGAGCGCACGCGCAATCTCGCAGGCGGCTGGCGGCAGCGGCTGGCGCTCGGCGCGGCGATCCTGCACGAGCCGGATCTGGTGTTCCTCGACGAGCCGACCGCCGGGGTGGACCCGGTGTCGCGCCGCGCGTTCTGGGATCTGCTGTACGAGATCACCGCGACCGGCGTCACGATCTTCGTGACCACGCATTACATGGACGAAGCCGAACACTGCGAGCAGCTGGCCTTCATCCACGACGGGCACATCATCGCCCGCGGATCGCCCGACCACATTAAAGACACCATGATGCAGGGGCAGGTGCTCGAGCTGACCCCCGACGACCCGGCGCGGGCGATCGCACTGCTGACTGACGCGAAAGCCACCGGGCTGCCGGTCGACGAGGTGGCGCTGTACGGGGCGCAGGTGCACGTCGTCGCAGCCAAGGCAGATCGGCGGCGCGGCGAGGTCGCAGCGGTGCTGCGTGCGGGGGGCGTCGAGCCGGGGCCGATGGACGTGATCGCCCCCAGCCTGGAAGACGTGTTTATCTCGTGCATCCGGCGCGAGGCGTGACGCACACGACTGCAACTGCTGACGGGACGGATTTTCTGGAATGAGACGACGATTGATCATCGGGGTGGCGCTGCTGGTCGTGCTGGCAGCCGCCATCGCCGCCGGGGCATTCTTCTTTGCGGTGGACAAGCCGGAGCGGGCCGAACTGCTCGGCCGTTTGGAGATCGACACCGAGCCCGTACAGACCGGGCTGGGCGTGTCCGGCTTCATCGAGGCGGAGGAAATTGCGCTGGCTGCCGATATCGGCGGGCGGGTGGTTGACCTCCCGGTGGACGAAGGGGACGAGGTGCAGGCCGGGCAGGTGGTGGTGCGGATCGACACCGCGCTGCTCGACGCGCAGCGTGACGCGGCTGCGGCGCGCGTCGAGATCGCCCGCGCCGAGCGCGATCTGCTGGCTGCGGGCGTGCCTGACGAAGTGATCGCGCAGGCCGAGGCGCAGGTCGCCATCGCCGAGGCGGCAGTCACCGCGGCAGGGGTTGCGCTGCAGGGGGCCGCCGCGGTGCGCAACGATCCGCAGCAGATCGAGGTGCAGGTGGTCGAGGCTGCCGCGCAGGTCGCGTCGGCGCAGCACCAGGTCAACGCCGCGAACGCACAGCTCAACTTCGCAGGCCGCCAGCAGCAGGTCTACGACCTGTACTTCACCACCGAGGAAAAGCTGGAGACGTGGTTCGGCGAAGAAGCCACCGAGGATATGTACATACCGCTCGATCTGGCGGTCGCGCCGCTCGAGTACACCGCCGCGGTGGAACGTCTGAACGACGTGCAGGCTGCGCTGGGCCGCAGCCAGGAAGTGCTGGACGCGCTCGGCAGCGTGCAGGCCGACCCGCAGCAGCTTCAGGGGCAGGTCGTGGACGCCCAGGCCGCTCTGAACAACGCCACCGCCGAGCTGGCCCGTGCCACCGCCGAGCTTGAGGCGCTGAAGGTCGGGCCGGGCGCTGCGTCTCTGGCGGTGGCGGACAGCCGTGTTGCCGAAGCCGAGTCCGCGCTGGCAGGCGTAGAGGCGCAGATCGAGCATATGGTCATCACCGCCCCGCAGGATGGTATCGTGCTCGAGCGCGCCATCCACCCCGGCGAGCTGGCCGCGCCCGGCGTGCCGGTGATCACGCTGGCGAACCTCGACACGGTCGAGCTGACGGTGTACGTCTCTGCCGGGCAGCTCGACAAAGTCGCGCTCGATCAGGCCGTGACGGTGCGCGTCGACTCGTTCCCCCGGCGAAGCTTTACGGGCGAGGTGGTGAACATCGCCGACGAAGCCGAGTTCACCCCGCGCAGCGTGCAGACCGCTGAGGAGCGCGTCAACCTGGTGTACGCAGTGAAAATCCGCATTGATAACCCCGACCACGCACTCAAGCCCGGCATGCCTGCCGACGTGCGGTTCTAGCGATGAGAAGGGCAATCAGCGTGACGCGACGGATCGCAGGCTGGCTGGCGCTGGCCGTGGGGCTGCTGGCTCTCACCGCATGCAGTGGGCTGGATGTCAGCTCGGTGCTGCCGGGCCGTAACGGGCAAACCACGGAGGCGGAGCCGCCGCTGACGGCATCCGGCTTCCTCGAAGCCGAGGAGGTCAGCGTGGTCTCGGAGGTCAGCGGGCGGGTAGCCGAGGTGCGCGCCGACGAAGCCGACGAGGTCGGCGCGGGTGACGTGGTGATCGTGCTCGACGATTCGCTGCTGCGCGCCGACCGGGCGCAGGCGGTGGCGGCGGTCAACACCGCGGAGGCCAACCTGCGCGAGCTGCGCGCCGGGCCGAACGAGGAAGACGTCGCCGCGGCGGATGCCGCCGTGCAGCAGGCACAGACCGCGGTTCAGGGCGCGCGGCGGTCGTCGGGGCAGGCGTGGACGACCGCGAGCAACCCGCTGGAGGTGAACGCCGAGATCGCGCAGGTGGCGCTGGAGATGGCGCAGCTTCAGCAGCAGATCGACGAGGCAGAGGCGGCCCTGCGCGAAGTGGACTACGAGATTCAGCTGGTCGAACAGGGCGAGGATGAGGACCGCACCCGGCTGGAGTTCCTGAACTTCACGCGGGATCAGATTATCGCGCAGATCGCGTCACTGCAGGCTCGCTATGATGGGGCCGTGCAGCGGCAGGCGCTGCTCGAAACCCGCCGCGCCAACCCGGTCGAGCTGGTCGCGCAGGCGCGCACCACGTCCTCGCAGATCGGGGTTGCCGGGGCGCGTCTGTCGCTGGCCGAGGCGCAGCGAGCGGCGGTGCTGGCTGGGGCGCGTGACGAGGAGATCGCGATTACCAACGCGCAGATCGCGCTGGCTGAAGCACAGGTCGCGCTGATCGACGCGCAGATCGCGCAGCGCACGCTGGTCGCGCCGATTGGCGGCGTGGTGACCACGCGCTCGATTGCGGTTGGCGAAACCGCCAGCCCCGGCGTGCCGCTGCTCAACATCGCCGATCTCCGCACGCTCACTCTGACGGTGTATATTCCGGAGACGCGCATCGGGCTGGTGCGGCTGGGCGCGCCGGTCGAGATCGAGGTAGCCGCTTATCCCCGCCGCACCTTCGAGGGGGAGGTGGTCAGCATCGGGCGCGAGGCGGAATTCACCCCGCGCAACGTGCAAACCGATGAGGAGCGCGTCAATCTGGTGTTCGCGGTTGAGATCGCGATCGACAACGCCGACGGGCGGCTGAAGCCGGGCATGCCTGCCGATGCCATGATTGATCCGGCAGATGAACTGAGCGACTCGGCGGACGCCTCAGAGGAGGCCACCCCGCCGAGCGCGACGGCGCAACCGGAGGCCACCGCTGTGCCAGCCACGACCGCGCCCTCCGCGACCGAGATGCCGGAACCCACCGTCGAGCCTACCCCCACCCCCGGCGGCCCGATCACCGTCGGCGGCGCGGAGATGGTCTACGTTCCCGGCGGCACGTTTGCGCTGGGCCGCGCTGGGCAGGGGACCGATGTCACGCTCAGCCCGTTCTACGTCGACCGCACCGAGGTCACGATCGCGGATTGGGAAGCGTGCGTCGCTGATGGGGCGTGCGAGGAGCCTTCCTCGACCGTGAATTACAGCGGCGAGCCATACTACGGGGAGGACGCGTTCGCCCGCTACCCGGTCACGTCCGTTACGTGGTTCGACGCGGACCAGTACTGCAGCTGGCGGGGCGCTCGCCTGCCGACCAGCGCCGAGTGGGAGATGGCCGCTCGCTGGGACCCTGCCAGTAGCACTACGACGGTCTACCCTTGGGGAGATGAGTGGGATGCCAGCCGCCTCAATGCCTGCGACACCTCGTGCCCGCTGAGCGACGGCAGCGCGACAGGTGACGATGGCTACCCTGAAACCGCGCCGGTCGGCAGCTTCCCCGGCGGGGCGAGCCCGGTGGGTGCGCTCGACATGGCCGGGAACGCCGCGGAGTGGGTCGCCGACTGGTATGGCGATGCGCCTGCCCCGGATGGTGCGACCGACCCAACCGGCCCGGAGATGGGCAGCGGCCGCGTGGTGCGCGGCGGGGCTTGGGGGGTCAGCCGCGCGGATCTGTTCAGCATGGATCGCCGGATCGCGTTTGCGCCGGATGAGTACGGGCCGGGTGTCGGGTTCCGCTGTGCGATCTCGGCTGACGCTGCCGGTGAAGCAGCGCCGTAGGCAGCACTAGAGGAACAGCAGCACCGTCCCGGCGACTGCGATCAACGTGCCCAGCACACCGCGCACGCCGATCGACTCGTGGTACAGAAACCGCCCGATCGGCAGCAGCACCACTGGCGAGAGGCTCATCAGCGTTGAGGCGATCCCCAGTGGTGCGCGCTGCACCGCGATCAGCGAGAGCCACACGCCGACGAACGGCCCGCCGAACGCGCCCCCGATGATCGCCCACAGCGCGCGTGGGTGCTCGCGGAGCGTCTCGATAGTGGGCTGCCCCTGCCGCCTTGCCAGCGCGAACGCCCATATCACGACCGTCGCCGCCAGCAGGCGGATCAGCACGCCGGAGAGCGCGGGGAAGTCCCCCACCAGCCCCTGCCTCGACGCGAACAGGCCCAGCGCCTGCCCCAGCGCGGCCCCCAGCCCGAACAGCAGGCCCAGCCCGTATTGACGGTCGGCCCCGGTGGGGCGTTGTGCGCCTTCGTTGGCCCGGTCGGTCACGACCAGCGCCACGCCGCCCACTGCCAGCCCGATCCCAAATAGCTCCTGCACGGCGAGCGTCTCGCCCAGCACCAACCAGCCCAGCACCGCGCTGAGCACCGGGGCCAGCGCCATCAGCAGCATCGACAGGCGCGGCCCCAGCACCACGAACGCCTGAAACAGAAAGCCATCCCCCACCACGAAGCCGATCAGCCCGGAGAGCGCCAGCGCGACGAACACTACTGCGAACAGCAGACGGGTGCGGTTCACGATGCGGGAGCCGACCTCCCGCCCGGACAGCGTGAACAGGATAGACGTGAAGCTCCACACGAACGAGGTCGCCAGCGCGGCGAGTTGACCGATCAGCACGGGCATGTCTCTTTGCTAGGGTTAATCCACAGTGATCCCCTCACAGGCTCGCAAGCAGGCCTGTGAGGGCGTTGCAAGCATCTTCTCTACAGCGCTCCCTCGAATTCGAGCAGCCACTGCTTGGTCGCCAGCCCGCCGCCGCCGCCGTAGCCGGTCAGCGCGCCGCTGCTGCCGACCACCCGGTGGCAGGGCACCACGATCGGCACCGGGTTGTGCGCCATCGCCTGCCCGACCGCGCGGCTGGCGCGGGGGCGGCCCAGCGCTGCGGCGACCTGCCCGTACGTCCAGACTGTGCCCGCCGGGATGCGGCTGACGAGCTTGAGGGCAGCCCGCTGGAAGTCGGTGACCGCGCTAAGATCCAGCGGCAGGTCGAAGCCGCGGCTGGGTGTATCGAAGTACGCGCGGAGCTGCTCGACTGCGGCAGCCAGCGTGTCCGGGCGGCGCTCGACGCGGGCCAGCGGATCCAGCCGGGCGAGGAAGTCGGCTTCGGTGGTGCGGAAGGCCACCGCGCACAGACCCGCCTCGGTGGCAGCCACGTACAGCTTCCCCAGCGGCGACGGGACGGCGTCCCACACGATCAGCGGGGCGGTTTCCTCGAACCAGCCGCGCACGCGGCGGCGCGATTCCGCCACTTCGTCGGCAGGCGGTGTGCCCAGCGCGTCGTTCGCGATTTGTGTGATGCGGTCGTTCTCAGTCATGCGGATGCCTCCCGTTCTTCCTCAGCCAGTGCGCGGCGCAGGGCGCGCAGCCCGTGCGAGACGTTCGCCCGTGCGCTCTCGACCGAACAGCCCAGCGCATCGGCCACCTCGGCGTAGCTCAGCGATTCCAGATACCGCAGGATCACGGCTGCCCGCTGCTTACCGGGCAGTTCGGCCAGCCACCCGCGCAGGCGGCGGTGGTCGTCGGCCTGCTGCGTCTGTGCAGCCGGGCCGGGTGTGCTGTCGGCGTGGGTGTGTATGATGCCGTCTGTGAGCGGCGTCTGGTGCCGGGCGCGTTTGAACGCGGTGCGCGCCCGGTTCGTGGCGATGCGGTACAACCACGCCCGCACATTATTGTTCGGGCGCAGCCGTCCGTATGCCCGGTACGCGCGCTCGAACGTCTCCTGCGTCAGATCGGCGGCTTCCAGATGGCGCGCAGTGCCGCTGGCCGCCAGCATCCGCCACAGGTAGCGGTAGATCTCGTCGTGATACTGCTCGATCAGGTCTTCGAAGCGCATGGGCGCGGCGGCCTTTCAGGTCAGGTGCAGCGCGATCGTATACTCTTATAACTCGGATGCGGGCAAAACGTGAAAAGATCCGGCAGGCAGTAGCAAAAACCCGCCTGATCGGGCCGCTGATCAGGCGGGTGAGCCGGGCTTGGAAACGATCAGCCCTCTTGCCAGAGGCCCGGCAGCGTGTCGATCGCCTGCCAGCCCTCCCCTTCGGGCACGCGCTCGACCTCGAGCCCGGTGAAGTACGTGTCGAGCACAGCCTGCCGCTCCATCGCCAATGGCGGCGAGCAGTAATCTTCTTCCTCCCACACTGCGGTGCCGTCAGGCTGCAGCCGGGCGTGTTTCAGACTGTGGTCGAGCGCAGTGCCGAATGGCCGCATCTGCTCGACTTCGCCGCTGTCCAGCCGCTGGCGTAGCTCGGGCAGCAGCTCGTCCTTCGGTTTTGCCCGCACGAGATAGTAAGCCATGGTGGCCTTCCCTTTCGCCGTCTTGCCGCGTGCGTTANNTCGAGGAAATCCCGCGGGAAGCCATACTCGATCGGGCTGGCCGCGCTCAGCCGGTCGATCTGCTCCGGCGTCAGCGCCCACTCCAGCGCGCCGAGGTTGTCCTGCATCTGCGCCAGCGTGCGCGCACCGAGGATCGGGATCATCTGCGCCTGCTGCTGCTGGCGCACCCAGTTGATCGCCACCTGTGAAGGCGTGCGCCCCACCTCGTCTGCCACAGCTTGCAGCGCGCGCACCAGCGCTTGTGTTTCCTCGCCCAGCTCCTCGATGTCGTAGCGTTTCGGGTCGCTGCTGCCGTCGGTGTACTTGCCGGTCAGCACGCCGCCGCCGAGCAGCCCCCACGGCAGCACGGCCATGTCCCACTGGCGGGCCATCGGTAACTCGGCGCGCTCGACGTCGCGGCGGCGCAGCGAGTACGGGATCTGCAGCGCGACGAAGCGCGACCAGCCACGCAGGTCTGCCAGCATGTTGGAGGCGCTGACCACCCACGCGGGCGTATCCGAGATCCCGACGTATAGCACTTTGCCCTGCCGCACCAGGTCGTCCAGCCCGCGCATCACTTCTTCGACCGGAGTCATGTGATCCCACATGTGCAGGTACAGCAGGTCGATGTAATCGGTCTTGAGGCGCTTCAGGCTGCGCTCCACCGAGTGCCGCATGTTCTTGCGGCTGTTGCCGCCCTGGTTGGGGTCGGTTTGCTCGGGACTGGTGAGCGTATACTTGGTGGCCACCACGAAGTGATCGCGATTCGCCTCGATGAAGTCACCCACGAACTGCTCGCTGGTGCCGTCGGTGTAATTGACGGACGTGTCCACGAAGTTGCCGCCTGCTTCCGCAAACGCGTCGAAGATGCCGCGCGACTCTTCCTTCGACGCGCCCCACCCCCAGTCTTCGCCGAACGTCATGGTGCCGAGGCACAGCTCGGAGACCCGCAGACCGCTGCGCCCCAGTAATTTGTACTGCATCGGAAGTCCTTTCAGGCTAACCGGCGGGTGCCGGCAGTCAATCGTTGCTCCTGTACGGCTCGTCGGTTTGTAGGGTGAGGTCGCCGACGATCTCGTCAACCTGCGCCATCTGCGCATCCGTCAGCGGGCCAAAGGCCAGCGCGCTCAACCCACCGACCACTGCGTCCGAGCTACCTCGCCTGCTACGCCACTATCCCCCTCTAGTATGATTAGACTTTCGTCTAATCATGAGTATAGAGAACGCGCGCGGCGAATTCAANNTCCACTGCCTCGTTTTGGGCCGTTCCTGAACGCGCGCGGCGAATTCAACCGTATATGGGGTATTACCCTACCTTTGGTACTTTCGTCACCCGCAGAAGTAAGCCACGCTGGCATATACTGGGGGCAGAAGCGGGGGCAAAACGCTTCTGGGTAAACGGCTCAACCGTCAATGAGGTGAGTGCAGGTGCAGCCTGGGTGAGGCTGTACCGGGATGTGACACTAGATCAAGAGGAGCCGTAGACAATGATCGGAATACTTCTTGCAATACTGATGGCTGCTGCCGCCGGTGCTGGCGGCGTGGCCATCGCGGCTGATGGCGCCGGACCCGGCGATGCGCTGTACGGCGTCGATCAGACTGTGGAGCGTGTCAGCCTGGGGCTGACGGCCAACCCTGAACGGGCAGTCGAGAAGGAGCTCGCGTTCGCCGAGGAACGGCTCGACGAGGCCGAAGGGCTGGCTGATGAAGAAGGCCAGGAAGAGGACTTCGAAGAGGCGATCCAGAACTACGGGCGGACGATCTCTCAGATCGTTCACTTGCTGAACTCGTCGGAAGAAGTCGATGAGGAGGCGCTGAACGCGCTGCTCGACGAGGCGCTGGCGCACCATGAGGAACGCCTGCGCCGCATCTTCGACCTGCAGGATGGTGAAGATGAGGATGGTGACGTCGACGACGGCACCGACCTTGGCGATGATGAAGATGCCGAGGAAGGCGACGTTGATGACGACGAAGACGTCGACGATGAAGAAGACGGCGACGACGATGAAGACGTCGATGACGAGGAAGACGGTGAAGAGGAAGAAGACCTCGACGAGGACGACGCCGATGAGGACGAAGACGGCGACGACGAAGACGAGGATGACGACGACGACGACGAAGATGAAGATGACGACGACGACGACGAAGATGAAGACGCCGACGACGACGAGGACGAAGGCGACCGCTGCACCGGGAACGATCCGCACCCGGCAGGTGAGAAGCTCGCCGCTGAATACGATGTCGAGTACGACGATGTGATGGGCTGGTTCTGCGACGGCTATGGGTTCGGCGAGATCGTGCTGGCCATCGAAGCAGCCGACCAGGCCGAGATGGACATCGACGAAGTGCTGGACATGAAGGGCGAGCAAGGCGGCTGGGGCCGCGTCATGCAGGAGCTGGGGCTGATTGGTAAGAACCGCCGCAGCGCTGACGACGAGGACGAAGACGAGGCCACTGAGGAGCCGGACGTCGAAACCACTGACGATTCCACCGAGGAAATTGCCCCGCGCAGCAACAACGGGCGTGGCAACGGCAACGGGCGTGAGAACGCACCGGGCCAGAACAAGGACAAAGAGAAGAGCAATAACGGGCGCGGCAACAACTAGCACGCTGCATCCCATGCATACAGCGAGGGCAGCCATCCGGCTGCCCTCGTTTGTGTCCTCGACCCGTACTGGTTACTCGGCGACTTGGAAGATCAGCGCACCGCCCTCGGCAGTGCCGAGCCACAACACGTCACCCACTGCGACGAAGTGCGTCACGCTGGCCAGTTCACCGAGGTAGCGGGCTTCCTGATCGGTTACACTCTGGTCGGCGCAGGCCATCATGGTGCTCACCATCTCGGCGAAGGTCAGCTCACTGCCGTTCTGTTCGTAGCTGCCACCATAGCTGTTGCAGCCCCCGGAGCCCCCGGCGCTACCGTCGTCGAATGCGAGCGTTACGCTTGAGCCCGGCACTTTATCGGTCACCGCGGCAGGCATCGGCTCTGGCCCGACGAACGCCAGCAGCTCCCACGAGGTCCCCTCCAGCGGCGGCGCAGCATCCTCGGCCTCGAACGTCAGCGTTTCCCCGCGTTCTGTCTCGATCTCGAACTGACCATCGCCCAGCCGATAGTAGCTGGCCCACGTCAGCGCGTCGGTAAAGTTCGCTTCCTGAATCGAGAGCTCGTCGCATGCCTCGCCCACCATGCTCTGCCACGTGAAGTGCAGGCTGTCGCCCTCGGCGACGTAGCCGCCCGCCACCACCCGGCAGGCTGGTCGCCCCAGCATCTGGCCGTCGGCCGGAAACGCGATCGTGAACGTCTCGCTCGTCGGCTCGCCGTTAAATGCCGCAAGCCGCCACGCGGTCCCGATCAGCGCGGCCGGGTTGGCGTCGGTGCGCTGCTGGCGGGTGTAGATCATCTCGGCGCTCGCGCCCTGGATGGTTAGCGTGTCGCCATCGATCTGGTAAGCCGTCGCGCCGCGGAGTTGCTCGGTGTAGGCGGCTTCCTGTGGCATCACGCCTTCTGGCTCGGAACAGGCCGCCTCGGTTTGCGCGATCTCCGCAATCGACAGGCTGCCCGCCTGCCCGGCGGTGTACGGCCCACCGTAGTTATTGCAGCCGGTGTAGCCGCCCATCGTCTCGGCGTCGAAAGATAGGGTGATGTTGCTGCCCGCAACCAGCGGTTCGCCGCCGATGGTTTGCAGCGTCCACGCGGTGCCTGCCAGCGACTGGTCCCCGTCGGCAGACGGCGTGTCATCAGTCGGGGCAGGCGTAACATCGCTGCCGTCGTCACCAGCAGCAGGAGTCTCGGTTGGCTGGACCGCCGCGCAGGCGGTCGCCGCCAGCGCAACGATGGTCCCCAACAGCACCAATAGTTTGTGTTTCATCCCAATTCCTCAGGTAGTGGTCTGTATCAGTGGAACGTCTGGAGGCATACGGAAGTTCCACCCTCCGGGCGAACCGGGCGCTGCGCCGCTATCCTCAGAAAGCGAACGTTCCACTTCTCAGTGTAAGGGCAGAACGATGGCCACCCAAACCCGTGATACGCAGGCCGCGATGACCCCGCAGCGCGCGCTGGTGCTGCTGAAAGAAGGCAACCGGCGGTTCGCCGAGGGCCGGATGCTTCAGCGCGATCCGGCGGCGCAGGTCGCGCAAACCCGCGCTGGGCAGTACCCGTTCGCCGTGGTGCTCGGCTGCATCGACTCGCGGGTGCCGCCTGAGCTCGTGTTCGACCAGGGGATCGGGGACATCTTCAGCGTGCGGATCGCGGGGAACATCGTCACCGGGCCGGTTCTGGGCAGCCTGGAGTTTGCGTGCAAACTGGCAGGGGCGAAGCTGATCGTGGTGCTGGGGCACACGAACTGCGGCGCGGTGATGGGAACGATTGACGGGGTGGAGATGGGCGACCTCACGATGCTGCTGGAGCACATCGAGCCAGCCGTTGCGGCGGCAGATGCGCCGGGCGGGCGAACCTCGGAGAACAGCGCGCTGGTAGAGGCCGCAGCGGCGCGCAACGTGGCAGTGGCAGTAGAGGCCATCAAACAGCGCAGCCCGGTCCTGAACCAGATGGAGCAGACCGGCGAGATCGACATCGTCGGGGCGATGTACGATGTGACAACAGGTCGGGTCACGTTCGGTATCTGAGCCCGTCGGGCATAGCGCGCCATCGGAAACGGCGGTCAGGGTCCGTGCGTAAAAATATATAGAGATTCGTTGTGCAGGTATGAACGTCTGCATCTGACGGGAGGTTACGATGTCCGCCGAAGCTGCTTCCGGGCCGCGTGGAAAGCGCAGCATGGGCCTGTGGTCGATGCTGCTGCGGGCACCGCTGGCGATGATCGCGCTGGGGGCGCTGTTCTTCATCCCTGCGGGTACGCTCCGCTGGCTGATGGGCTGGCTGGTGATCGCGCTGCACGTCGTGTATTTCATGGTGCTGGTGCCGCTGCTGGTGCGCGCCAGCCCCGACCTGATCCCCGAACGCACGAAGCTGATCACGTCGGATACGAAAGGGTGGGATAAGTGGCTCACCCCGCTGATGGGTGTGGTACTGCTGGCCGGCATGGTGGTCGCCGGGCTGGATCACCGCTTCGGCTGGACGCAGATCCCGGTGTGGCTCCAGTGGGTGGGGCTTGCCGTCACCGGGGTGGGGTATTCGCTGTTCGGTTGGGCGATGCTGGTCAACCGCTACTTCTCCCGCGTGGTGCGGATTCAGGACGACCGCGGGCATCAGGTGGTCAGCAGCGGGCCGTACAGTATGGTGCGCCACCCCGGCTACGCCGGGTTCATCCCGGCGTTTCTGGGGCTCGGGCTGGCTCTGGGGTCGGTGTGGGGGCTGGCGCTGATGGCACTGAGCGGCGCGATGCTGATCGCCCGCACGGCACTCGAAGACCGCACCCTCCGCGCCGAGTTGCCCGGCTACGCCGACTATGCCAAACGTGTGCGTTACCGGCTGCTGCCGGGTATCTGGTAATCTCCGCTGCCTGAATCTGGTGAGGCTCCCCACTCCGGGGAGTCTTTTTTGTTCTAACCCCTCTCTACCCCCCGCTGGCCTGCGGTTATGTCCGATCTTCTACCCCCACACCCATCCTCCGGGTGATCCGCCTCCACCCACCTGCGGCATATGCTGTAAACGTCGAAATGGGAAGTCAAGGGGGATTGGAATGAACTCGTATGCGATGATCACCGGGGCGACCGGCGGGCTGGGCAAGGCGTTCGCCGCCGAGTGCGCGTCCCGCGGGTGGAACCTGTATCTGACCGACGTGTCGGCGGAGGCGCTCGACGCGCTGGCGGAGGGCATGCGCCGGATGTACGGCGTGCGCGTCCGTACCGCGGTGTGCGACCTGACCGACGATACCGAGCGTGCGGCGCTTTGGGAGCGTGTGCAGGCCGAGGGCCTGCGCTTCCACTTTCTGGCGAATGTGGCCGGGCTCGACTATCAGGGGCCGTTCGAGGAGCGGCAGGTGGGCGAGCTGCACACCATGCTGCGGCTGAACGTTGAGGCGACGGTCGAGATGACGCGCCGCGTGCTGGCCTGCAAAGCCCCGGAACGCCCGCTGCACATCGTGAACGTGAGCAGCTTGGCGGCCTTCTACCCGATGCCGATCAAGGCGGTGTACGCCGCCTCGAAGCGGTTCCTGCTCGACTGGTCGCTGGCCGTCGGGCGGGAGCTGGAAGGCAGCGGCGTGACGGTGACGGCGCTGTGCCCGGCGGGGATGCCCACCACCCCGCTGACGATCCGCGCCATCGAGGCGCAGGGGTTCATGGGGCGCGTCACCACGCGCAATGCCAGCGACGTGGCCNNACTGCGCGGGCGAAGCGTGGTCATCCCCGGTGCGGTGAACCAGGCGCTGCGGGTGGCCGGGTCGGTGGTGCCGCCGGGGCTGCTGGCCGCGGCGATCAACCGGCGCTGGCAGGCCAGCCACGCGAAGTCGCACAGCACCCCGGTGCTGGCTGCGGCACTGGCAGAGTAACGACATGGCTATGACGGTAGTGGACCGAGAACTGGAGCGAATCGGAATGATCGTGAAGACGCAGGACTTAACGGAGAAGACCATCGTGGTGACCGGGGCGACCTCCGGCATTGGGCTGGCGACCGCGTGGGCGCTGGCCGAGCGCGGCGCGCACGTGCTGGTGGTCGGGCGGTCGGCGGCGGGGCTGGATGCCGTGGTCGGGGCGATCCGCGCGGACGTGCGCGGGGCACGCGTCACCCCGCTGCTGGCCGATCTGGCGTCACTGGCAGCCGTGCGCGGGCTGGGCGCGGAGATCCGGCAGGTCGTCGGGGCGGGCGCGCTCGACGCGCTGATCAACAACGCGGGCACGGTATCGAGTTGGCACCAGGTGACTCGGGATGGCTACGAGCTACAATTCGCGGTCAACCACCTCGCGCCGTTCCTGCTGACCCACGAGCTGATGCCGCTTTTGCGCCGCGCACCCGCTGCCCGTGTGGTGACGGTCAGCTCCGGCTCGCACCGCGGCACGCGCATCCGCTGGCGCGACGTGATGTTCCGGCGCGGCTACCGGGTGCTGGCGGCCTACAAGCAGTCGAAGCTGGCGAACGTGCTGTTCACGGCGGGGTTCAACCGCTTCGTGCGCCCGCGCAGCGGCGTGCGCGCGCTGGCCGCCGACCCCGGCCTCGTGAACACCCCGATCGGCCTGAAAGGGACGAACGGGCTGGCCCGCGCGGTGTGGGCGCGGCGCAGCCAGAACGGGGCCAGCCCCGACGAGGCAGCGCGCGGGATCGTCTTCCTGGCGACCGACCCGGCGGTGGCGGAGAGCGACGCGCTGTACTGGAAGGACAGCGCACCGGTGCGGCCCAGCCGCGTCGCACGCAAGCCGGAGCAGGCCGAGCAGTTGTGGATTCTCAGCGAGCGCCTGTGCGGCGTGCAGTGGGCGTGAGGGGGCGGCGATGATCCTGCTGCTGATCTACCTGATCACCCGCGTGTTGAACCGCACCCGGCAAATAGAAGAAGCCCCCGTGTAGGGGGCTTCGGTCGTTTATGCGGGTACGCTTTGCCGGATGGCGTCGGCGACGCCTGCCGCCCACGCCTCGATAGAGGGCCAATCACGGTAGTCGCCGGTCGGGGCCTCCACCTTCTTGATGATCGCGCGTTCGGCGAAGTTGAGGTTCGCCATGTCGAGCGAGCCGCCGAACACGGTCACCTCGCGCGGGGCGATGCGCTCGACCGTGCCCTTCAGCCCCGGCGGGATCACCCAGCCCTCCATCGCCTCGACCGGGTCGCCCTCCTCGGTTGGGCCGGAGGCGAACAGCCACACCGGGCGCGTGGCCAGCGCGTCGGCGTGGCCCTTGAGGAACTTCGCGGCCTCTTTGCGCCACTGCCCCATGTAGACCGCGCTGCCCAGCACCACCGCGCTGTACGGCGCGGGGTCGCGCACCTGATCCACCGGCTTCACGTCGACGTTGAGCCCTGCGCCTGCCATCACCGCGCCGATGCGCTCCGCGATCTCTTTCGTCGCCCCGTACTTGCTGGCGTACGCTACCAGTATCGTGTCGGTCACTGCTCTGCTCCTGTCGAGGTTCCGCTGAAAGGTGGTTCGATGAAGTTTACGCAGGGGCGGGGTTGGGGGTTCCGGGCGGCATCGACGCGGTCAGCGACTCAACGGACGTGGTGAGTGATGCAGCGATCAGAGCGCGAATGCGGCGGTTGTGGGAGTAGCGGTTCTTTGCTTGCGAGACAAATTCTTGGAGCAATGAAGGCAGTCATGGGAGGCTTAGAGAAGATAAGATTAACCACTGATTTGTTTCGTCATAGCCTGAGACAATGCCAGTCACCTTGCGTTTTGTCCCTGCAATTTCCCCAGATGGAAGAGCATTTCTGTATTCTGCATGGTCAGCGACGCCAAATACACTATCTTCTACCTGAATAATTGTTCCCTGTGGGTAGAAGATGGCAACTATTCCGGCGATTCCCGACCCGACAGGATAATTCTGTTTAGTATGTGCCCACANNCCACCCCGCCGATCTCGATTCCTTCTTCCCATTCATCTTCTAGGTACTCCTGATCGGGTAGATCCCAACCCCACTCTGTATCTGGTCGGTTCGACGCCAAGAACTCTTTTCCGTTGTAGGTGATCTGTCTTTGTGCCCAGCCGTCCTCAGTTTCCACGTAGGTCATGGCGGGTGCTAGATGTGTATATTCGTCTCTGTATTTTATGTAGCGTTTCATTGACCAATCTGACGTATCTATGGTTCAAGAAGCTAGTGTGATGAGCAACAATCCAGTGTAGATCGCTACCTGCGCCCCCTCATNNTTGTAGATGGGCAGCATAAGCGTTTCCTCGCCAATCCTTAGCTCGACAGTCGGTCGATTGCCAGAGAGGGAATGAACTGTGCCGATTAATACTGTTGTGTTGCCATCAGTGCGTATGAAGTCACGGTAAGGTCCGATGCCGATTACGTTGTCCCCGAATCGCAGATCTTCGGACGGCATCAGTTCGACTTCATAGGAGTGGTCTATACGGGGTGCCTCATCGGCAACCCACAGCCCAGAGGCTGAACCTACGCCACTCCGAAAATCGACGACGTACCCATGTTTGGTTCTGGCACGAA
>JABAOG010005646.1_pt1 | contig 23960 bp, 22 predicted proteins | sample 7062131 | NCBI WGS metagenome assembly JABAOG01 (sample SAMN14538629, study PRJNA623070) | marine sediment metagenome | biome: marine biome [ENVO:00000428]; feature: marine pelagic biome [ENVO:01000023]; material: deep marine sediment [ENVO:00002113] | place: India: Arabian Sea | collected... | reverse complement strand
GGCAGTTGTTGGCGCAGTACCGCGTGCCGATGCAGCGGTTGTAGGCCATGTCGTTGAGGCCCTCGGGGCTGTGCGTGGTGGCGTTGACCGGGCAGACGTTCTCGCAGGGCGCCTCCTCGCACTGCTGGCAGGTCAGCGGCTGGTAGGTGATCTGCGGGTCGGCGTCGCTGAGGCCCACGAAGTAGCGGTCGATGCGCAGCCAGTGCATCTCGCGGCCGCGCTTGACCTCCTCCTTGCCGACGACGGGGATGTTGTTCTCCGCCTGGCAGGCGACCACGCAGGCGTTGCAGCCGATGCAGGCGTTCAGGTCGATGGCCATGCCCCACTTGTGGAGCGTGCGGCCGGTGGCCACCTCGCGCGGCGAGTAGTCCACCTCGTCCCAGAGCGGGCCGGTGTGGCTGAACTCGACGGTCTCGAAGGAGGCGAACTCCGGGTTGTCCCGGTACTCCTCGAGGTTCGCGTCGATGGCGATGGGCCGGCCCTCCATGTACCCGTGGGTCTGGGTCTGGACGACGTCGTACTCGCTTCCGGCCTTCTCCACCGAGACGCCGGACGCCTGGAAGAAGCCGCCCAGCGAGCGGAGCGGGCCGACGTCGAAGCCACCGGCGGTCCAGTCCGGCTCGACGCCGAAGCCGGGCCCGAGGCCATCCCAGGTCTTCACCGAGCCGTAGCGACCGGCGGCGGTGCGCCCCCAGCCGAGGTTCAGCGTGATGGTGTCGTCCGCGTGGCCCGGGAGCGCCCAGACGGGCAGCTCGATGGGCTCGGCGCCCTCGCGGGAGAGGCGAATCATGTCGCCGTTCTCCGCGTCGAGGGCGCGACGGGTCGCGTAGGAGACGATGGCCACGTTGTCCCAGACGACCTTGGTCATCGGGTCCGGGGTCTCGAGGGCCCAGAGGTTGTTGGTGTGCTCACCGGTCCAGACGCTCGGGTCCGGAGCGAAGACGACCTCCATGCCTTCGGCGGCGGGCGCCGCCTCCTGGAACGCGCCGACGAGCGCCGCGCCCTGGACCGGGGCCGAACCGGGCCGGCCGGTGCTGCCGCCGATGACGCCGGCGTGCAGGGCCGCGCGCCAGCCGCGCTCGAAGCCGGTGGCTCCCTGCTGCTCGCGCATGGTTCGGCGAACGACCGGGTGGCCGCGCCAGTAGCGCTCACCGGCCACCTTGGCCAGCCACTCGAGGACGCTGCGGCCGCCCCAGATCGGGTCGATCATCGGCTGCTGGAGCGCCACGGTGCCGTCGGCGGACTGCAGGTCGCCCCATGCCTCGAGCAGGTGCGCCTGCGGCAGGTGCCAGGTCGCGGCCTGGCTGGTCTCGTCGCGATGGCTCGAGAGATGGAAGGAGGTGACCCCATCCATCAACCCGGCGAAGTCGACGTCACCGGGGGTGTCGTAGACCGGGTTGCCACCGAGCACGAGGAGCGTGCGGATCTGGTCCTTGTCGGCCACGAGCTCGGAGAGGCTCTCGCGGACGGTCTTCCGGTCGGCGTCGAACGCCGGGAAGTAGGCGACCAGCGAGCCGGCCGCGCCGAGGCCGCCGTTGATGGCGGCGGCGAGGGCGTGGACCCGAGCCGGCTGGCGCGGACCGACCATGACGAGGGCGCGACCGCTGGCAGCGCTCAGGTCCTCGGCGGCGGCGTCCAGGAACGCGGCGTCGAAGCCATCCGTCGAGGCACCGGCCGCGACCGTCGCGGCGGGCCCGAGGGTGAAGCCGTTCTTGCCCTCCATCGTCTTGGCCAGCGCGAGCAGCAGACCTTCGAGCTGGCTGGGCTTGACCCGCAGTCGGTGGTCGGCGTTGGCGCCGGTGATGGAGAAGGTGCCCTCGGCCGCGTAGAGCCGGTTCATCCGGTCGCGGTCGGGGTTGGCGATCGCGCGGCGCGCGGCGAAGCCGCGAGCGTTGCGCACCGAGCCGTCGTCGGTGCCGAGGAAGTCGGAGTCGAGCGCGAAGATGACGTCGGCGCGGGCCAGGTCGTGCACCGGCACCATCGGCTCACCGAAGGCGATGCGCGTGCCCTCGCGGACCTCGTCCGCCGCCCAGCCGGCGTAGTGGTGGATCTTGGCGTTGGGGAAGCGCTCCAGGATCTTGGTGCGCATCCGGAGCTCCGAGGGGCTCGTGCTCGGCTGGAGCAGGATGCGCAGCCCACGACCGCCGTCGCGAGCCTCCGCCTCGAGCGCCTCTTCGAGCGCGGCCTCGGCCTCGTCGTAGCTGCCGTCGACCCACTCTTCGCCCTCGTAGCGCGCCGGTCCCTGCGAGCGGTCCGGATCGTAGAGGTCCCAGACCATCAGCTGGGCGCGCAGGTCGGTGCTGCCGAGGCTCGACGGGTGCGAGGGGTTGCCCTCGACCTTGGTCGGTCGCCCGTTGTGGCTCGTCACCAGCAGGCCGAGCGCGTCGTTGCCGCGCTGGGTGACCGTGGCGTAGTGGAGCGGGATACCCGGGAGCACGTACTCCGGGCCCTCCGTGTAGGGGAGGATGAGGTTCTCGGGGCGGCGGATGCAGCCGCTGAGACCGAGCGCCGCAGCGCCACCGCCGGCGGCGGTCATGAAGGAGCGCCGTCCGACGCGACCCATCATGGGCTGGGTCAGGAGCGGGTTGTCCTTGGCCTTCTTCTTCCGGAGGAGCGAGTCGCCCGAGACCATCGGCTCGTCACCGAGGAACCCGTCCTCGGCTTCGGCGACCGCGGCCGCGCGCAGGGCGGCGCCGCCGTCTTCCTTCTCTTCGAGGCTACGCCACATCGGCTTCGAGGCCGCGGGCGGCTCGTTGAACACGTAAGGCTTGCGCTTGGTCATCGGTGGCACCCGCTGCAGTGGGTGGGGGGCAGGACGGCCGCGACGTGCTCGTCGGAGTGCTCGAGCCACTCGTCGCTCGGCTCCCAGCCCATGGTGGTGATCTCTTCGACCGGTCGGAGGTGCTCCCCCGGGTTGCGGTGGCACTCGAGGCACCACTGCATGGCGATCGGCTCCTCGATGCCGACGACCTCCATCTGGTCGACGCGGCCGTGGCAGCTCTCGCAGCCGATGGCGACGCGGACCTCTTCGCCGTTCTCACCGGTGCGGGCGAGCGCGCCATAGAGGTGGGTCGAGTGGTCGAAGTAGGTGTGGTCCGGCAACTGGTGCACGCGGACCCACTCCATCGCTTCGCCGGATTCCCAGCTCTCGCGGATGGGCTCCAGCCGCGCCGACTCGGTGCGGACGATGGCGTGACAACCCATGCACGTCTGGGTGGGCGGGACCATCGCCTCGGCCGATCGCTCCACGTTCGCATGGCAGTAGCGACAGTCCATGCCCAGCTCACCGGCGTGGAGCCGGTGGCTATAGGGCACCGGCTGCTCGGGCGAATAGCCCACCTGCAGGTGCTTGGGGGAGAAGTAGATCCAGACGACGAGGACGAGCCCGGCCCCAGCCACAGTGGCGACTCCGGCGAGCACCATGGGCAAGAGGTTCAGCTCTCGGGGGAATATCTGCATTTGGATGCTCGATGAGGTCAGGCGCGGGAGAGTGCGCCGAGCGGCCAGGGGCGCCAGCAAAGAATCGGAAGGCGCGACCGCGGCGCCCTTTTAGGCGATGGGAAGCCCCCCGACAAGTCGCTCTCGCACACTTCCGGTACGGTCGTGACGGAACTGGCGCCCAGAGGGTGCGCAAGTGCCCGAGATGACCGGTGAGTTGGAGATCTCGCCGAAACGCTCGAAAGGTCCGCACGACACATCTCCAAGCGGGGAGGTGCGATCGCCGGCCGCGAGGGTGGAGGTCCATGCGTTTCGCAAGAGCTACGCATCGGCTCGTGAGCTAGATGCACGCCGAAGGGGCGACAAGTGAAGCCCGATTCCGGCGTGCGTTCTCGCTGAATGGTCGCGTTCGGGCTGGAATGCCGGGGTCGACCGGGCGGCAGCGAGCGAGGGGCCGCATGTGGCAGCTGTTCGCCTCTCCGTGGCTGCGCTACCTTTCTCGCCCATGAGCGAGAAAAACGACGACGAGCCCACCGTCCAGCCCGATCCGGACGCGACGCCCCGGACCCCAAGAAGGAGCTCTTCGAGGCGATCGATCACTTCAAGCAGGCGGCCTCGCTCTTCTTCGACAAGGCGAGCAAGTCGCCCGCGGTGACCAAGACCGTGGACGCCATCGACCGCGCCTCGGAGAAGGCGGACGGCTGGACCGAGAAGATCGATCCGGCCTTCGAGTCGGCGAGCAAGGAGGCCGAGCGGGTCATCGGCAAGCTCGGCGCGACCGCCGAGCCCCTCGCGAAACAGCTCACCAGCGAGCTCAAGTCGCTCACCAAGCGCTTCAGCGACGTCGCCCGCGGCGGCGGCAAGCGCCGCCCACCCCCGAGCGAGCCGCCGAAGAAACCCGAGCCCGACTCCGAGTCCGACGGCTGACTCCCGAGCTCGGAGCTCGGAATCGGAGCTCGGAGTCGGAGTCGAGTNNGCGAAGCGGGAGGGTCTTTCGAAGACCCTCCCCTAGAACAAGTCCAGCAGCTTCTTGACCGCCGAGCCGCGGCGGTAGAGGAGGCGCATGGCCTTGAGGCCTGCCTTGTAGGCGCGCTCGCCGTAGGGGAACCAGAGCGGCTCGCGAGGGACGAGCACCCGCTCGTGGGTGATCTGGCCGAGGTGGCACATCTCGCGGAGGCCCTCGTCGCCGTGGACGTAGCCCCATCCACGGCCCACCGGGCCGACCGGCGTCTCCGGCGTGCCGTAGCCGCCGACGACGTTGTTGACCATGACCAGCCCGGCCGGGAGCGCCTCGGCGAGCTCGCGGCCCCGTTCCTTGTCCTTGGTGAAGACGTAGGCCGCCAGTCCGGGGCTCGCGGCGGCCGCCACCAAGGCCTCGGCCGGCAGCGGATGGATCGGTAGGACCAGCGGCGGCACGCGGCGGGCGAGCGGATGGTCCACCGGACAGTCGGGCAGCAGCACCGGACCCGGCGGCTCGCCGATCGCTCCGGGCGGCAACGCAGCGGCCGGGGCACCGGAGTGGCGAGTGACGACATCCACCGAGGGGCCGGGCTCGGCCCCCACGCGCAACGCCTCCAGCTGCTCCGCGAGGCGCTCGACCAGCTCGGGGGCGACGCCCTCGTCGACGAAGACCCGGGCCACCCGAACGCATGAGCGGCCGCCCAGATGGAAGGCGCCCCAGACGATCGCCTTGGCGGACCGACCGAGGTCGGCGTCGGCCGCCACGAGCGCCGGGGCGCTGCCCCCGACGTGGATGCGGGAGGGGATCAGCGCCTGCGCCGCCCGAACGGCGACCGCCCTCCCCGCCTCCTCCGAGCCGGTGAAGGCGATGAAGTCCGGGCGCTCGTCGATGGCCGCCTGCACCGCCGTGACGTCGCCGGTGACGATCTGGGCGGCGTCGCCGAAGGGCTCGGCGAAGAGCCCGCGCAGCTCCTCGGCCACGGCCGCCGCCGTGGGCGGGAGGATGGCCACCGCCGCGTTGCCGGCGGCGAGGGCCGTGACCAGGTCGGCCAGCGGCAGCACGAAGGGGAGGACGCTCGGACCGACGGTCAGCACCACACCCCGTGGGAGGTAGCGGGCGTAGGCGCGTCGCCGTCGGTAGAGCCGCAAGGGCAGGTCCCGTGGGGCCAGGATCCGAGAGGCCTCCCGGGCGTAGTGGCCGGCCAGGTCGGCGGCCACCAGCACTTCGTGCAGGAGCGCTTCGACCGGGGGCTCGCCGGTCACCGCGCCGAGGGTCTCGACCAGGCTCTCGGCGCCGTCGAGGACGGCGTCCCGAAGCTGGTGCAGCCGCTCGCCGCGTTCGGCGAAGTCGCGCGCTGCCCATTCGGGCTGGGCCAGTCGCGCTCGAGCGACCGGTCCCGCGCTCGCCTGGCGAGGTGCCGCCTCTACGACGTCCTCGCTCACTGGGCGCTCCTCCCCGCCGAGCGGTTCGGGCGCCAGCCGCTGAGAGCCCTCATGCGCGAGGCGACGCTACCACGCGCGGGCCCCCAGCGTTCTCAGAGGATGTAGTCCTTGAGGCGCTCGATGTCCTTGACGGCCTCGAGCTTGGCCAGCCCGGCGGTCTCCACCTGACGCACGCGCTCACGGGTGAGGTTCATGATCTCACCGACCTCTTCGAGCGTGATGCCACCGCGATCAGCGACGTCGAGCGCACAGGTTTCGGTCATCTCCCACACTTCGAGATCCGGGAAGTTCAACTTGATGGCTCCACGCACGGGGTGAACATCGATGAAAAGGTGATACTTGCAACTGACATAGGGACAAGGGCGCTCCATGTCGGCGCACTGCTCCCGGGTCTTCGGCTTCCAGTAGTTGGTCTCCGGGTAGAGGAGACGACCGCGGTTCAGCTCGGTCTTGCTGAGGCGGCGAATCGAAATGGTCCGGGCCCGAGCGCGCTCTCGGCGCTTCCGACGGCGCCGACGGCGACGGGGGCGAGCCTGCTCGGCCGCCTCCGCGAGGCTCTTCGCCTTCTCGCCCTGATCGTTGGCCGAATCCACGCTCGGCATACCGGTCTCTTGCGGACGGATTACCGCCGCTACTCCTTCACTCATGACACCCTCCCACGAGACTGTATCTCGCAATAGCTATGTTTATTCATTTGCCGGATGTGTGCCCATTGATTCCGGCAACGAATTTTCTCGAACCATGCGCCGTCAGACGGCGGCGCGAGCCATGCGAGCGCGCATCGTGAGATGGCGTTCGATGGCCTCGAGTCGGCGCACGAGGTCGTCGCCGACCTCCCGCGCTTCCTCCATCGCGGTGCGCATCGGCGCGCCCTCTCGGGCAGGCCGGGAGCCCATCGCCTCTTCCAGCGCGCCGTAGACCCGCTGCAGCTGACGACCGAGGGCTTCGATGTCACCGCGAACGAAGAGGAAGTCCCGTTGGATCTCCTCCATGGTGAAGCCCTGACTCATGAGACGGCGGATGTAGGCGAGCTGCCGCACCGTCGTCGGGGGATAGAGGCCCTTGGAGCCTCGCTTCTTGCCCTGCCTCGCCACACGGCGACTGCGGGGCAGAAGGCCGAGCTGCACGTACTTCCGGAAGGTCGCTTCCGACATCCGCTCGCCCTTCTCCACGAAGGCCTCGACCACCTGCTGGACGGATACGCCCTCGGCATGGTCGCGCTCGATGGCCTCGAGCTCGGCCTCCGTGAAGACCGCTCCTCGGCCCGCCTTGCGGCTGACGAGTCGCGGTCTCTTCTTTCCTTTCGAACTGGCCATTTCCTTGACTGCGCACGAATGTATTCCACTCAAAAGAAATGGGTCAACAAAAATGTGCAGACTTTCCACAGCTGTGGGAATAGGCGGCTAAACGCCTGCAACTACTAGCTTTTTGTCGGAGGCCCCGCTGTGGAAACCTGGGGCCTTTTCCGGGCGGGTCGCGGATTCTCGGCGATCGTGAGGCGATCGGATCGATCGCCGGTATCACCAGCGGCCCAGCAGATCGCGTCGGAGGGATCGCGATCGATCCCCCCTTCCCGCCGCCCTTTGCGCCCGTGGTCGTGGCCCGCCATGCTCCGCCCATGCGCTGGCTGCTGGCCCTCTTCCTGCTCCTCATCACGGCCTGCGGCGGCGACGTGGCCCTCGGGGAGCCGTGCCGCGGCCACGAGGACTGCGTGGACGACGGGCGCTGCGTGGAGGGAGTCGCCGGTCCGGAAGCGGTCTGCACCAAGACCTGCGGCGGCGATGACGAATGCCCGGAGGGCTGGTCCTGCAGCGTGGCGACCGAAGAGGGCCTGTTGGTCTGCCGACGGGGCTCGGCCACCCCCTTCGGCTACTGAGCGCCGCTCGCGGAGCTCGTCGTTGACGCAGCCGCACCGAGCGGCGTAGATGGGCCTGCCCGATGGACCCCCGCGCATGGCGACGTTTCCGGAAGAACAAGGGCGCCCTCGTGGGCGCCGTCCTGGTCTTCGTCGTCACGAGCCTGGCCCTGCTCGGACCGCTGGTCGCTCCCCACGATCCGAACGAGCAGCGGCGAGAGCTGCTGCTCCGAGACGACGGCACCCCCGTCGCGCCCGGTGAGGTGGAGGGCTACACCCTCGGCTCGGACACCGTGGGCCGCGACGAGCTCTCCCGGCTGCTCCACGGCGGGATGATCTCGATGCAGGTCGCCTTCATGGCCACGCTCATCGCGGTCCTACTCGGGCTCGCCGTCGGCGTCACCAGCGGCTACTTCGGCGGCCTGACCGACTCGATCGCGATGCGCACCGTCGACATCGTGCTCTCGATCCCCTTCCTGCTGATCGCGGTCACCATCCTACAAGTGGTCGAGGACCCATCGCTGACCTCGCTCTACGTGCTCCTGGGCTTCCTGAGCTGGACCACCCTCGCGCGCATCACCCGCGCGAAGGTGATGCAGGTGCGCGAGCTCGAGTACGTGCAGGCGGCCCGGGCGCTGGGCGCCGGAGTCCCGCGGATCCTGCTGCGCCACGTGCTGCCGAACGTGATCGGCCCGGCCATCGTGATCGCCACCACCCTGGTGGCGCAGATGATCCTGGTGGAGTCGGCGATGTCCTACCTGGGCCTCGGCGTCCCGCCGCCCGACGCGAGCTGGGGCTCCATGCTCCGGGAGGGCGAGGAGATGCTCGCCCTGGCGCCGCGGCTGATGCTCTATCCCTCCACGCTGATCGTCATGGCGGTCTTCGGCTTCAACCTCCTGGGCGAAGGGTTGCGCGATGCGCTCGATCCGTAGCGGCCTGGTGCTCCTGCTGCTCGCCGGGTGTCCCGAGGCGCCGGATGGGCCGCGCTATCGCGGGGCGGGCCACGACTCGCGCCAAGGCGGCGGGACGTTGGTGATCCACCACGAGTCGACCGTCGACAGCCTCGACCCGCACATCGGTTACAACGAGCTGGCGACGATGGCGGTCCGCCTCTGCGGCGACGGCCTCCTCGACTACGACGAGGACGCGAACCTGGTCCCGAGCCTCGCCGTGGCGCTCCCCGAGGTGAGCAACGAGGGCAAGACCTTCCGCTTCACCCTTCGCGAAGGGGTCCGCTTCCACGACACCCCCGCCCTCCCCGGCGGTCGCGAGCTCACCGCCGAAGACGTGGCGTGGTCGATCCGGCGCCTGCTGCACCCGGACACCGGCTCCCCGGGCTACTCCTTCTTCATCAAGATCGTCGGCGCCGAGGCCTACCACGCGGGCGACTCCGACGAGCTGCCGGGGGTTCGGGTCACGGGCGAGCGGACCATCGAGTTCGAGCTCAACGACCCGGACCAGACCTTCCTGAACGCGATGGCCATGACCTTCGCCTACCCGGTCCCCCACGAACACTACGAGCACTGGGGCGAGAACGCCGGCAAGCACGCCACCATGACCGGCCCCTACGTGCTCACCCGCTGGGAGCGGGGCGTGCAGCTGGAGTACGAGCGCCACGAGGACTACTGGAACGCCAAACCCGGCCCGGAGCGCGTCGTCTACCAGGAGAACCTGGACCGCCGGGTGGCGTCCCTCCGCTTCCGGAACGGCGGCATCGGCCTCATCCACCGCCAGAACACCGCCGACTACGTCTTCTACGCGCGGGCGGAGAAGTGGGCCCCCTACCGCTCGGAGCACCCGATCCCCTCGACCTGGGGGATCATCATGAACACCGAGCTCGAGCCCTTCGACGACGTGCACGTGCGGCGGGCGGTGGCCTACGCCATCGACCGCGAGAGCTGGGCGCGGGCCCGGAGCGGCCGGCTGGTGTCCAACGGACAGCTGGTCCCGGCGACCGTCCCGGGGCACGTGGACGACCTCGAAGGAGCCCACCACCTGGACCTCGACCGGGCCCGAGAGGAGATGCGGCTCGCCGGCTTCCCCGACGGGCTGCCGGAGCCGATCACGGTGACGCTCGGCGAGGGCGACGTCAGCCGCATTTACGGCGAGCTGCTGCAGGCTGACCTGAGCCACATCGGCATCGAGGTCGAGCTACGCCCGCTGAGCTTCGCCGCGTTCCTCCAGGAGACGGGCACCCGCCGACGGGCGCAGGCGTCGCTCTCTGGCTGGAACATGGACTTCCCCGACCCGGCCAACTTCTACGACCCGCTGCTGCACAGCGAGGCCATCACCGAAGAGCGCTCACAGAACAAGGCCTTCTACTCGAACCCCGAGCTCGACCGGATCCTCGACGAGGCGCGGGCGGAGACCGACCGACAGAAGCGCGCCGAGATGTACGAGGAGGCTGCGCGCATCGTGGTGGACGACGCCCCCTGGGCGTTCATCTTCTCGCCGACGCAGCTCGAGGTCTGGCAGCCCTACGTGAAGGGCTACCGGCCGCACCCGGTCTGGAGCGAGGACTACCGAGACGCCTGGCTCGACTTGCCCCGGAGGCGGATCCGATGATGGCCTACCTCGCGCGCCGGGCGCTCTGGGCCCTCTTCGTGGTGGTGGTGGTGGTCACCATCGTCTTCACCGTGGTCTTCGCCATCGGCGATCCCGCCGCGACCTCCCTCGGCCCCAACGCGAGCGCCGACCAGATCGAGGAGTTCGAGCGCCGCGAGGGGCTCGACCGATCGCTCCCGCGGCAGTTCGCCGGCTACCTCGGGGTCCTGCCCTGCGTGCGCCAATCGTCGCCGAGCTACGACGAAGGCAAGGGCTTCTGCGGACTGCTCCAGCTCGACTTCGGCCAGAGCTACCGCCACAAGGAGCCGGTCTTCGACGTCATCGCCGCCCGCTTCCCGCGCACGCTGCTGCTGGCCTTCATGACCCTGCTCTTCGAGCTGCTGATCGGCCTGACCCTCGGCGTGCTCGCGGCGACCCGAAAGGGGTCGCTCTTCGATNNCGTTCCTCGGCATCAGCCTGCCGACCTACGTGACCGGACCGATCTTCCTGCTCACCTTCGCCTTCCTCTATGGCTGGTTCCCGGTGGGCGGCTACGGCATCGACTTCTGGGACCACGTCTATCACGCGGTCTTGCCGGCCTTCACGCTGGCCATCGTCGGCGCGGCCACCTACGCGCGCGTCATGCGCTCGGAGATGGTCGAGGCGCTCCGCAACGACTACATCCGCACCGCTCGCGCCAAGGGGCTGAGCGGCGCGCGAGTCACCCTCCGCCACGCCTTCCGGAACGCCCTGCTGCCGGTGGTGACCATGGTCGGCCTGAGCATGGCCTTCCTGGTCGGCGGCGCGATCATCACCGAGAAGATCTTCGCCTGGCCGGGCATGGGCAGCCTGGCCATCGAGGCGGTGCTCGCCGAGGACGCCCCGATCATCATGGGCGTGGTGCTGATCTTCAGCATCATCGTGCAGGTCGCGAACCTCCTCGCCGACCTCGCCGTCGCCTCCCTCGATCCGCGCATCCGCCTCCAGCGCTGAGCGGCAACCCGTCGCTCCCCCCATGAAATGGGGTCCGTGAGATGGCACACTGTCGCCATGTCCCGCCATTCCTCCCTGGCGGCGGCGCTCCTCGTCGGAGCGCTCGCCATCCCTGCGCCCGCGTCCGCCGGCATCTCCCGCACCTTCGACGCCGGCAGCCTGGTCATCCCGATGGACCTCGCCTACCAGGACTCGGGGCTCTTCCAGGCCTACGGGCTGGTCTACCACCTGCTCCGCGAGGGAGTGACCGTCTACTGGGTCATCGACGAGGAGAAGACCTGGCACGCCATGCCCTGCGACACCGCGGGCGACGAGTGCGCGTGGGACTGCGCCGAGGAGGGCTCGGGCATCAAATGCGACTACCCGACGGCGAGCCCGGACTTCTTCGTCGGATCGATGGTGCTCTGGGACTCGGACGACGTGCTCGCGCCCGGCGCGATGATCAGCTCCCACGGGTACCGCGGCGGCCCCTTCGTCATCGACGCCGCCGACGCCGAGGCGGCGCAGGCGATCATCGACGTCTACAACGACCCGAGCACCTGGGACGCCAACCCCTGGGCGGACCGGAGCGTGTTCAACGTCGTCAGCGTCCACGAGACCACCGAGGCGTTCACCGGCAACGTGCGCAAGGAGATGGTCCAGCCCCCGACCATCGCGGTCTTCGCCGATGGCAACGAGGACATCGCCACCGGGTACCTGCGCGCGGCGGGGATCCCGCAGTCGAATGGCAGCGAGTTCCCCGACGCCAAGTGTGGCGACGGCGACTGCGGCCCAGGAACGGCGAACCCGGACCTGCTGACCGTGCCCTCGATCATGGGTGACATGGGCACCTGCGAGGAGCCCAACCTCGACCACCGCAATGGCTCGCTCTTCAACGAGGACGGCTCGCCGGCCTACTGCCAGATCATGAGCATGCACTGGAACGTGAACGACCGAGAGGACGTGCAGTGCGACGGCGGGGGCTGCCCGGCGACCCAGGCGGAGTGCGCGGGGGAGACCTTCACCTACCACGGCCACGAGGTGGTCGCCGAGGTGCGCGAGTTCCTGCAGTTCCCGACCCACTTCTTCGCCGAGTGCCAGGCGGTGAACGCCTACGAGAACCAGGTGCCCAACCCGGAGTGGCCCTACCTCGACGACGCAGGCCGGGAGGGGCACTTCCTGACCACCGTCGGTCTGCCCGACTGCCCCTGCGACAGCGCCGAGGGCGACTTCGAGTGCGTGATCGGCGGCTGCGACGATGGCGCCCGCGACTGCTGCATGCCCGCCGACGACAAGGAGCGCGGCGCCGGCTTCCTCATCGGCAACGAGCCGGGCGACGACGAGGTCTCCGTCCTCGAGCCCGGCGTGCCGTACAACCAGATGGACGGCGCCTTCGGCACCACCGGCGGCAGCGAGCCGGCCTACAGCCTGAGCACCTTCCTCGGCGTGATGTACAAGAACGACCGCGACATCACCTTCATCACCGGCCCCGGCGGCACCGGCACCGACGACGTGTGGATGACCGGCTACATGGACGGTGAGTGCGACATCCTCAGCCACGACGAGTTCGCCGACCCCGAGGACTGCCAGACCGGCAAGGTCAGCTACCTCGGTGGCCATCAGTACGACACCAACCTGCCGATGAGCAGCAGCCCGGGCTCGCAAGGGACGCGCCTGTTCCTCAACGCGCTCTTCGAGGCGGACTGCGTGACCGGCGCCCTCGCCCCGGACGTGAGCCTGACCTGGCTGGGCCGCCGGTTGATCCCCGATCCGGTGCCGGTCGACGAGCCGCTGGCGCTCAGCTACTCGAACATGGGCGCCTCGGCCGCCGAGGGCGCCATCCTCACGGCCACGATTCCGGCCGGCGTGACCGTCGTGCGCACCGAGCCGATGGGGACCGTCTCCGGCGACACCGTGACCTGGGACCTGGGTAGCCTCGGCGCCGGCGGCTCGGGCATGCACCTGATCACCGCCCGCTTCGACAGCGAGGGGAGCTATCCCTTCGAGGCGGTCATCAGCTACGGCTCGGGCACCGAGGTGCGCGCCACCGCGACGTTCCAGGTCGCCGCCGACCGCGACGGCGACGGGCGCGCGGACGAGGACGACGAGTTCCCGGACGACCCGACCCGCTGCGGCGACTCGGACGACGACGGTTGCGACGACTGCTCGAGCGGCACCTTCGATCCGGCGAACGACTGTCGCGGCGCCGACGCCGGCCCCGGTGGCGACGCCGACGGTGACGACGGCTGCGGTTGCCGAGTCCCCGGTGAGCGGAACGACGCCCCGTGGGCGCTGCTCGCGCTCGGCGCGTTCGCGTTCCTCTGGCGCCGCCGCCGCTGAGCCGACGCCGAGCTCCGGGTCCGTTGCGCCGAGCCCCCACCGCGGCTATCGCGGGCGCCATGGAGGCCTACGACGCCACGGACGCCCGCCGCTACCTGCTCCGCTTCGGTCCCGAGGAGGAGCTGGTCGAGGCCCTGGTCGGTTGGGTCGCGATGCGTGGCGGGCGCGCCACCGTTCGCGGCACCGGTGCCTTCAAATCGTCGGTGATCGCCGACGTCGAGGGCGAGGAGCGCAAGATCGCCGCCGCGGAGGCCATCGCCATCAGCGGCGTGGTCGACGGTGGCCAGGCGCAGCTGCGGGTGACGCTCCTGCGCGGGATGCAGCCCATCGGCGGAACGCTGGTCTCGGCCAAGGCCCTCGGGGCCGATCTGGAGGTCTTCGTCCTCGACCCCGACGGCGCACCGGAGGTCTCGAAACCGACCACGGCCACGCCCGGCTGGGGGGATGCCGCTGCCGCGAGCGCGGCGGCGCAGGCGGCCCCGAAGGCCGCGCCCGAGCCGGCCTCCGGCGAGCCCTCCTGGGCGGACGTGGCCGCCGCCAGCCAGCAGGCGGCGCAGGCGCCCAAGCCCCGGAAGAAGCGCAAGAAGAAGAAGCCGACCGCGCCCCTCTTCAAGCCGGATCCGCTGCCCGGGCAGAAGCAGAAGGACCTGAGCTACCTCGACGAGCCCCAACCGGAGCGCGGCGACTACGTCCAGCACAAGCAGTTCGGCAAGTGCCGAGTGGAGCGGGTCGGCGAGGACGGCGGCATCGTCATCAAGCTCCCGGGCGGCCGGCGCAAAGCCATCAAGCTGACCGTCCTCGAGGTGCTCGAGCCCACCGAAGACGGCAAGGGTCGGCTGGTCTATCCGCTCGTCCCCCGCAAGCGACGATAGCCAATCGGGGCCCTTGTTCGCTCCCGGTCGCCCTGCTACTTCTACACGCGGCATGGGGTCTCTCTACGAGAAGCTCGGCGGTGAAGCTGCGATCACCGCCGCGGTGACGGATTTCTACGACCGAGTGATGGCCGACCCGTCGCTCGCGCCCTTCTTCGAGCACATCGCGATGGGCAAGCAGATCGAGAAGCAGATCGCCTTCATGACCATGGCTTTCGGGGGTCCCCACGAGTACGAGGGGCGCGATCTGCGCAGCGCGCACGCCGGGCTGGTCAGGAAGGGACTCGGCGACGAGCACTTCGATTCGGTCGCGCGCCATCTGAGCGAGACCCTCGACGGCCTGGGAGTCCCCGCCGAGCTGCGTGACGAAGCGCTGGCCATCGTCGCCGGGACTCGCGACGACGTCCTCGACCGGCAGACAGGGGGGGCGTGACCTCGCCCGCCCGCGCGTTCCAGACGGTGGAGTACGAAGACTCCGCTGGCCGCCGGCGCAAGTTGAGCGCCGGCGAATACGCCTCCCTCCCCCTCTCCGAGCGCATCCGCTGCGTGCTCGATGGGCGCGCGCGCTTCGTGGCGGCGGACGGAACCGAGGTGGGCTCCCGGGCCGCGCTGGCTTGGCTCCGCGAGCGACAGACCACCGCCGCGGCCAGCTGAGAGCGAGCTCGGTCGAGCCGGGCCTCGACCGCGGGGGGCGCTTTCGCTAGAAGGCAGCCCATGGCCTACGTACGCATCGAAGATCTCGGCTCCCACGTCGACGAAGAAGTGGAGCTCCGCGGGTGGCTCTACAACAGCCGAGGGAGCAAGAAGATCCAGTTCCTCGAGGTCCGCGATGGCAGCGGCATCGTCCAGGCCATCGTCGCCCTTCGCGACGTCGATGAGGAGACCTTCGAGACGGCCAAGCGGCTGACGCAGGAGACTTCGCTGAAGATCACCGGCAAGGTCAGCGAGCACCCGAAGCGTCCTGGCGAGTACGAGCTGCAGACCAAGAGCATCGAGATCCTCGCCGAGCCGACCGAGGAGTACCCCATCACGCCGAAGGAGCACGGCGTCGACTTCCTGATGGACCACCGGCACCTCTGGCTCCGCTGCAAGCGGCAGCACGCGATCCTGCGGGTCCGCGCGGAGGTCGTCGCGGCGATTCGCGGCTACTTCGACGGCCACGGCTTCATCATCGTGGACGCGCCGATCTTCACGCCCAACGCCTGCGAGGGGACCTCGACCCTCTTCGAGACCGACTACTTCGGCGACACCGCCTACCTCTCGCAGTCGGGGCAGCTCTACATGGAGGCGGCGGCCGCGGCGCTCGGCAAGGTCTACTGCTTCGGTCCCACCTTCCGGGCCGAGAAGACCAAGACCCGCCGTCACCTCGCCGAGTTCTGGATGGTCGAGCCGGAGGTCGCCTTCATGGACCTCGAGGGCGACATGGACCTGGCCGAGGACTTCCTGGTCTCCATCGTCGCCCGCGTGCTGAAGAATCGAGCCAAGGAGCTCGCCATCCTCGAGCGCGACACCAGCAAGCTCGAGATGGTGAAGCCGCCCTTCCCCCGCATCCGCTACGAGGAAGGCATCCAGCTCCTGCAGGGCAAGGGCATCGACAAGAAGGTCGGCGACGACTTCGGCGGCGAGGACGAGACCATCATCTCCGAGAGCTTCGACCGGCCGGTGATCGTCACCCACTACCCGGCGGCGATCAAGGCCTTCTACATGAAGCGCGATCCCGAGGACGAGCGCTGGGCGCTCGGCGTGGACGTGCTCGCCCCCGAGGGCTACGGCGAGATCATCGGCGGCGGTGTCCGCGAAGAGAGCCTGGAGGTCCTCGACGGACGCATCCGGGAGCACGAGCTGCCGATGGAGGCCTTCGACTGGTACCGCGACCTACGGAAGTACGGCACCTTCCCCCACGCCGGCTTCGGCCTCGGCGTCGAGCGCACCGTGGCCTGGATCTGCGGCCTCAAGCACGTGCGCGAGACCATCCCCTTCCCGCGCATGCTGAACCGGCTGCACCCGTAGCTACTCCGCGGCGGCGGACTGCTCGGCTTCGGCGGCTTCGTCCTCTTCGGCGAGGCGCTGCTCCTTGGCCTCCACCGCCTCGACGAAGAGCTTCACGTACTCGCCGGCGCTGGTGAGCGCGAAGACCAGGCTCAGGTAGAGCAGGATCAGGCCGACCTCCGTCAGGTCCGCGTGCACCGTGACGAAGAGGAAGTCCACGTCGTAGGGGTGCTGCAGGATCAGCAGCAGGATCGCGGCCATCTGGAGCGCGGTCTTGTCCTTGCCGCCCTGCCCCGCCGCCATCACCACGCCCTCGCTCATCGCGATGGTGCGCAGCGCGGTGACCGAGAGCTCGCGGCCCACCATGATGATCACCGCGACCACCCCCAGGAGCGGCAGCCGGCCGAGATAGGCCATGAAGACCAGCGTGGCCATCACGAGCAGCTTGTCGGCGAGCGGGTCGAGGAACTTCCCGAGCACGCTGATCAGGTTCATCCGCCGCGCGAGCCAGCCGTCGAGGGCGTCCGTCACCGCGCTGAGCATGTAGACGATGGCCGCCCAGAAGTTCGCCTTCGGGGTTCCGTCGAGCATCAGCCAGAGGACGACCGGGATCATCACGATGCGGAGCATCGTGAGCAGGTTCGGCAGGTTGATGGCGTCCTGCCGGATCGTGGATCGCGGCCGAGGCATGGTCGAAGGCTCTACCCGAGTAGCACAGCGCCCTCCCCGCGAAAGACGAGGCGGGGCGCGGTGAGCGAATAGGGGGCGGTTCCCTTCTGCATGTTGGGGAAGAGCCGACCGGTCCAACCCAGGACTCGCTCGGGCTTCACGCGCAGGTCTTGGCCGTCTCGAACGGGCAGAGCGGTCGGATGAGCACGCAAGCGGAGCGCGACGAAGCCGCTGCCATGCAATTGGAGCATGGGAACCGGCTCCTTCCCGAAGGGCAGTCGGGCCGACTCGTAGCCGCACCGATCGTCGAACGCGAGGATGCGGCTCTCGCGCACGTAGAGGATGTCGTCGTCGAGCGCGAGAACGACGACCGACTCGTCCTCCGCGACCTCGAGGGTCATGCGGGTCGGTCCGGTGATCTGGAAGATCGGGTCGTCGTCGCCGAGATACTCGTCCAGGTCCTTCCCCCGCGCGCGCCGGTGGACCATCTTCGACTCGAGGTTGCCGTGGACCGCCTGCAGCGTGCCGAGGCGGACGTAGAGGTCGTGCTCGGTGTCGCAGTGCAGCCGACCGTCCGGCCCGACGGCGAAGGCCAGCGACTCGGGCAGATCGACGCTCCAGCGCTCGAGCTGCTGCTCGAGACGCACGACCCCACCGACGCGAGTCCCGCCGGGCGCACCCCGCTTGGGCATGGGCTCGCTGCCCGGCTCGATCGACTCCCAGCGACCGCTCTGGCGGGGCTCGTGGCCCTGCTCGGCGACGGCGAGGTCGGGCTTGGCGCTCTCGAGACGGGCGATGGCCTCCTCGGCGGCGTCGCGCATGGCGCGGCGGTCCTCCGCCTCCAGCGCCTCGGCGGCCACCGACGCGCCCCTCTCGGACGGGCGGTCGAGCGGCTCCGTCCCGAGTGCCTCTTCCATCCGGCGGGCCATCGTCGCCTGGCCGCCACGGAGGAAGGCATCCCGGGCCGCTTCGAGCTGACCGAGGCGCCAGCGGATGAGGCCGAGGTACCCCCAGGCCCGCCCGTGATCGGGCTGGATCTTCAGCGCCTCGTGGATCTGCTCGAGCGCCTCGTCCGCCTGACCCGTCTTGAAGAGGGCGAGGCCCAGGTTCACCCGCAGGGTCGCGTCGTCGCCGTAGACCTCGGTCAGCCCGCGCCAGATCTCGATGGCCTGCGGATAGACGCCGAGCCGGAAGTAGACGCCGGCGAGCAGGTCCTGGCTCTTCGCGTCCTGCGGCTGGAGCTTCAGCGCCTGCTCGAGCTCCGCCTTCGCCTCGTGGACCTGGTCCTGGAGCAGCATGTTGCTGCCTCGGTAGAGGTGATAGAGGAAGTCCTCGCTGCTCACCGAGGGACGCCGGCGACGACCGGCCTCGCCCGTGGGTTTGGGGTCCTGCGGCTCCACCGTCAGCGAAGGTAGGAGAGCGCCCCTCACCGGTCAACGAGCGTGTCGTCGTGCGCCCACCCAGCGGCCGTGCCAGGCTCGCGCCGTGCGCGCCTCAATCGCTCGTATTGCCGTGGTCGCCCTCGCCGCAGCACTGCCGCGCACCCTCGCCATCGCGCAGGAGAGCGAACGCACGGTTCGCCCGGAGCACTGGCCCGAGGCCGGTCGCTGGCCGGTGCCGGCCTGGGTGGTGGTGCTCGCCGGCGTCGCCCTGGTGCTGCTGGTGATCGCCGGGTTGGTCCGGGCGACTCGCCGCCGGAGCCGTGGATGAGCGAGCCCTCGAGCAGGCCCGCGGAGGAGGATGGGGAAGCGACGCCGGCGGCCGGTGGGCTCGGCCGCAAGATCCTCCTGGCGACCCTCTTCGGCGCCCTCGTCTTCGCGGGCCTGGCCCTCTACAGCGACGTGAGCGAGCTGGTCGCCAACCTCGGCCGCTACCAGTGGCGCTACTTCGTGTACGGGCTGGGGCTGGCGACCGCGAACTACGCCCTGCGCTTCCTGCGCTGGCAATACTACCTGGCGCGGCTGAAGGTGCCGCTCGGCGCGCCCGGCGGCGTCCCGACCGGGGACAGCGCGCGCATCTTCGTGGCGGGCTTCGTGATGAGCGTCACCCCCGGCAAGGTGGGCGAGGTCTTCAAGTCGGTCCTGCTCCAGTCGAGCCACGGCGTGCCGCTCGCGCGCACCGCGCCCATCGTCGTCGCCGAGCGGCTGACCGATCTGCTCGCCCTGGTGCTGCTGACCGCCCTGGCCAGCCTCTCCTTCGCCGGGGGCGGCGCCATCGCGCTCGCCGGGGGCCTCTTCGTGGCGGTCGTCTGGATCGCTTGCGCCTGGCGCCCGCTCGGAGAGCTCGCGCTGCGCGTCGCCGGAAGGCTCCCGGTCCTTCGCCGCCTCGAGGCCCGGTTGCGGGAGGCCTACGACGCCCTCCACGAGCTCGTGCGGCCCACCCCACTCGCGGTCGCCTCGCTGCTCGCCGTGCTCAGCTGGGGCCTCGAGTGCGTGTCGCTGCTGGTGATCGCCCTCGGCTTCGAGGGCGTGGCCCTCTCGCTCCTGGAGGCCACCTTCGCCTACGGCGGCCCGACGATCGTCGGCGCGCTGGTGCTCTTGCCCGGCGGCCTGGGGGCCACCGAGGCGGGCATGACCGGCGTCCTCGAGGCCTTCGAGGTCCCCGGCATGAGCACTTCGGTGGCCATCGCCATCACCATGCTGGTACGACTCGCGACCCTCTGGTGGGCGGTCGTTCTAGGGGTCGTCGCCCTCACCTGGCACCGCGCACGGGAGCGTCGAGCGTTGGGTCGCGCCCCCTCCTGAGGGGCCCTCACCTCTCTTGCTTCTCGCGACCCCTCTCGTTACGGTTGCGAAACTTGACGGAGCGCCCCAGGGAATGGGCGCGAGAGGGGTGAGCGGGTGAGAACCGGCCGGTCGGCCGGAAGATCGACCACCGCTCGTACGTAGGATCAGGGCCCCTCAGACAGTCCGACCCCGTGCACGAGCAGCCGCAGAATCTGGCCGAGGAGGGCCGCGCGAGTCGCCGGAGACGCCCGATGGGCGTGCTGGCGACCACGATCCAGAACCTCGCCTTCCAGGACGTGGTCGCGATCGCGTTCCACACCTTCATGCTCCTGCGGGTCTCGATCGCGCCGGCCGGCGCCGACCGGACCCTGGCCCTGAAGATCGGTGTCGCCCTGTGGCTCGCGACGGCGAGCACGCTGCTGCTGGTCCGCGGTGAGATCCTCAGGCCGGGCCCGCGCCGGGCGCTGCTCTACCGCTTCGGCTCCTTCTTCCCGGTGGTTCTCAGCTACTTCGAGATGGGCGTCGCCCTCCCCGCGCTGCAGAACCAGATGCTCGACGGGCGGCTGCTGGCCATCGACGAGGCGCTCCTCGGCGTCACGCCCGCGGTGTGGTTCGAGGTCTTCAACACCCGCGTCGTGGTCGAGTGGTTCTCGTTCTTCTACTACTCCTACTTCTGGCTGATGGCGGTGATGCTGCTGCCGGCCCTCTTCTTCGACCGCGGCCAGCGGCTGCGGGAGCTGATGGCGGGCGCGGTCCTCGTCGCGACCTGCGGCCACATCGGCTACACCCTGGTGACGGGCGCTGGGCCGGTCGCCTTCATGGAGTTCAGCGCCCCGCTCGACGGTGGGCTCTTCTGGGGGCTGGTCGTCCAGACGGTCGAGTCGGCTGGCGCCGGGCTCGACATCTTCCCCTCGCTCCACACGGCGTACCCGACCTACTTCGCCCTGCACGCCTTCGGGAACCGGCACACCAAGGCGTTCGAGCACACCTGGTGGATCGTGGCCTTCTTCACGGCGAACATCGTCATCGCCACGATGTTCCTCCGGTGGCACTACTTCATCGACGTCGTGGCCGGCCTGGCCCTCGCTCTGGCGGCGCGCACCATCGCCGTCGCGGTCTCACGTCGGGAGTCGGCGCGGGCAAAGGAAGACGACGAGCGGCCCCGGGTCTGGGAGCCGATCTTCCGCTATCAGCGCGGCGCCGACTGATGGCGTGGGGCTGCCCCTTGCGGGCGGCGCCCTCCCCTGGCATTACGGCGCGGCGACCGGGCGGGCTCGCCTTTGACCTGCCCCCATCGATCGGGAAATGAGCGAGATGAACGAAGCGCTGGAGAAGGAGCTCAAGGAGCTCATCGTAGAGGCCTTGATGCTCGACGACGTGACCCCCGCCGAGATCGAGTCGGAAGCCCCGCTCTTCGTCGAGGGGCTCGGCCTGGACTCCATCGACGCCCTCGAGCTGGCCATCGCCATCGACAAGAAATACGGCGTGAAGATCAAGGCCGAGGACGAGGGCACCCGGGACATCTTCCGTTCGGTCCGCTCGCTCGCGGCCCACATCGACAAGAGCCGCGCCAAGTAGCGCTCGCCGCGGCGGCAACGCAACGGGCGGGGGAGCTCGGGTGAATCGAGGAGGCCTCGCCGACGAGAGCGGGCCTGGGTGCCAGCCCCTGGAAACTAGAGCCAGCGCGACAGGCCGAGGTAGCGCACGGTGGTCAGCCGGGCGTGGAGCAGGCTGACCAGGACGTTGTCCCGGAAGGCCCGGTAGTGGCTGATGCCGCCCTCTTCCTCGGGCACGTAGCGCACCCGGGTCTCCACGTTGACGACCTCGAGACCCATCCAGACCATGCGGACGGCGATCTCGGGGTCGAAATCCATCCGGTCACCCCGAGCGCGGGAGGCGACCGCCGCCTCGAGCGGATAGACCCGAAAGCCGCAGAGCGGGTCCTCGATCTTGCCCCGCTTGCCCAACGTCTCGAGCCACACCCAGAAGACGCTCACCTTCCGTCCCCAGAGGCGGGCCTTGGGGGCGCTCTCGTCGAAGACCGGCCTGCCGAGGACCAAGGCGTCCGGGTTCGCTCGTGACGCCTCGAGCAGCTTGGGCGCGTCGTCGAGGTCGTGCTGACCGTCCGCGTCGACCTGCAGCGCGTGGGTGAAGCCCTCGGCCAGGGCGAGCCGGAGCCCATCCTTCACCGCCGCCCCCTTGCCGCCGTTCTCCTCGCGGTGCCGCACCCGGACGCCCTCGATCGGCTTCAATCGCTCGAGGGCCGCCTTCGCCTCGGGCCCACCACCGTCGTCGACCACGAAGACGTCCGGAACGTGCGCTCGCACCTCCGCCACGACCCGCTCGATGGTCTGCGGGTTGTCGTAGGTCGGAATGACCACGCAAGGACGCCAGCCGGCGGGGACCATGGCCTCCGCCGCGCCGGCGCCCGAAGCGGCGCCCTCGTCGCTCAAGCCAGGCTCAGCCCGCCATCTGGCGCAGGACGTACTGCAGGATCCCGCCGTGGAGGTAGTACTCGACCTCCTGCGGCGTATCGAGGCGGACCTTCGCCTCGAACTCCTTGCCGTCGTCGGTGGTGACCTTCAGCCGCTTGCCGGGCTCGAGGCCCTCGGCGATGCCGCTGATCGAGTAGACCTCCTCGCCGGTCAGCTTCAGCGACTCGCGACCGCCGCCATCGACGAACTGCAGCGGCAGCACGCCCATGCCGATCAGGTTGGAGCGGTGGATGCGCTCGTAGCTCTCGGCGATGACCGCCTTCACGCCCAGCAGGAAGGTGCCCTTCGCCGCCCAGTCGCGGGAGCGACCGGTGCCGTACTCCTTGCCGGCGATGACCACGAGCGGCGTGCCCTCCGCCTGGTACTTCATCGAGGCGTCGTAGATGCTCATCTGCTCGCCGTCCGGCAGGTGGCGGGTCACGCCGCCCTCGGTGCCCGGCGCCAGCAGGTTGCGCAGGCGGATGTTGGCGAAGGTGCCGCGCATCATGACCTCGTGGTTGCCGCGGCGGNNGCCGGCCGGCGAGATGTGGTCGGTGGTGACCGAGTCGCCGAGCAGCGCCAGCACCCGCGCGCCCGCGATGTCCTTCGCGGCGGGCGGCTCGCCGGCCTCGACGTCGTCGAAGAAGGGAGGCAGGCGGATGTAGGTCGAGTCGTCCTCCCAAGCGTAGGTGTCGCCACCGGGCACGGAGACCTTCTGCCACTGCTCCGGCCCCTCGAAGACCTCGGCGTAGCGCTTCTCGAACTGCTCGGTGGTCACCGCCTCACGGAGGGCCTCGGTGATGTCCTTCGTGGAGGGCCAGATGTCCTTCAGGAAGACGTCGGCGCCATCCGAGCCCTTGCCGATGGGGTCGGTGGCGAAGTCGATGTCCATCGTCCCGGCGAGGGCGTAGGCCACGACCAGCGGCGGCGACGCCAGGTAGTTGGCGCGGGTGTGCGGGTTGACGCGGCCCTCGAAGTTGCGGTTGCCGCTGAGAGCGCTGGTGACGACGAGGTCGTTGTCGACGATGGCGTTCTTGATCGGCTCGTCGAGCGGGCCCGAGTTGCCGATGCAGGTGGTGCAGCCGTAGCCGACCAGGTTGAAGCCGAGCTCCTCGAGGTCGTCCATCAGGCCGCCCTTCTCGAGGTACTCGGTCACGACCTGCGAGCCGGGCGCGAGGCTGGTCTTCACCCAGGGCGCCACCGTGAGGCCCTTGGCGAGGGCGTTCTTGGCGAGCAGCCCGGCGCCGATCATCACGGCCGGGTTCGACGTGTTGGTGCAGCTGGTGATCGCCGCGATGACGACGGCCCCGTTCTTCAGCTCGAAGGTCTCCGCCTCCGCGTCCTCGCGCTGCAGGGTGACCTCGGCCGACTCCTTGGCGTCGTCCTTCAGGTTCGCCTTGATGCCCTCGAGGGTGCGGTGCCAGGCCTTCTTCGACTCGGCCAGCGCGATCCGGTCCTGCGGCCGCTTCGGCCCCGCGATGGAGGGCACGACGTCGCCGAGGTTCAGGTGCAGCGTGTCGGTGAACTCCGGATCCGGCGCCTCGGCCGTGTGGAAGAGGCCCAGCTCCCCGAGCACCCGCTCCACCCGCGCGACGTGCTTCTCGTCGCGGCTGGTGAAGCGCAGGTAGTTGAGCGTCTCCTCGTCGACGGGGAAGAAGCCCATGGTGGCGCCGTACTC
>JABAOG010000950.1_pt1 | contig 24056 bp, 22 predicted proteins | sample 7062131 | NCBI WGS metagenome assembly JABAOG01 (sample SAMN14538629, study PRJNA623070) | marine sediment metagenome | biome: marine biome [ENVO:00000428]; feature: marine pelagic biome [ENVO:01000023]; material: deep marine sediment [ENVO:00002113] | place: India: Arabian Sea | collected... | reverse complement strand
TGCTGCACATGGAGATCGTGCAGGAGCGGCTGGAGCGGGAGTTCGATCTGGACCTGATCACCACGGTGCCGAACGTGGAGTACCACGTGGTGCGGAGCGACGGCTCGACGGCGATGATCGAGAATCCCACGGCCATGCCCGACCGGGGCCGCATCGATCGGATCGAGGAGCCGTACGTGAAGGCCCGGATCATGTGCCCCAGCGAGTACATCGGGAACGTACAGAAGCTGGTGCACGACCGGCGCGGCGAGTACGTCCACATGCACTACCTGGATCAGAACCGGGTCGAGTTCCTCTACGAGATTCCGCTGGCGGAGGTGGTGCTGGACTTCTACGACAAGCTGAAGAGCGGGACGCGGGGGTACGCCTCCCTGGACTGGGAGTTCAGCGAGTACCGGGCGAACGACCTGGTGAAGCTGGACATGCTGATCAACGGCGACCCCATCGACGCGTTCAGCGTGATCATCCACGAGGACAAGGCCTACGACTACGGTCGCGACATGGCGAGCAAGCTGAAGGAGCTGATCCCGCGCCAGCAGTTCGAGGTGGCGATCCAGGCGGCCATCGGCAGCAAGGTCATCGCCCGCACCAACGTGAAGGCGCTGCGGAAGAACGTGACCGCGAAGTGCTACGGCGGCGACATCACCCGCAAGCGCAAGCTGCTGGAGAAGCAGAAGGAGGGGAAGCGGCGGATGAAGCAGGTGGGCACCGTGGAGATCCCGCAGGAGGCGTTCCTGGCCGTCTTGCGGGTGGGCGAGTAGGATTCCGTCGTGCGCGTCGCCGTCGTGCTTTCGACCTACCGGCAGCCGGAGTGGCTCCGGAAGTCGCTGTGGGGATACGCGCGCCAGACGTACGGCGAGTTCGAGGTCGTGGTCGCCGATGACGGCTCCGGCGCCGAGACGGCGGCGGTGATCGAGGGGACGCGGTCCGCCCACCCGGGGCTGGAGCTCCGGCACGTCTGGCATCGAGACGAAGGGTATCGCAAGTGCGTGATCCTGAACCGGGCGATCGAAGCGGCCGACGGCGAGTACCTCGTTTTCAGCGACGGCGACTGCATCCCGCGCCGGGATTTCGTGGCCACGCACGCGCGACTGGCCCGGCCGGGGACGTTCCTGTCCGGGGGCGCGGTGCGCCTGCCTCGCGACGTGAGCGAGGCGGTGACCGAGGACGATGTGGTTGCCGGGCGGGTGTTCGACACCGGCTGGCTGCGGGAGCAGGGCTTCGAGCCCGGCCGTCACCGGCTGCGGCTGCTGAAGGGCGGGGCCTGGCCGGCGGTGCTGGATGCCGCGAGCCCAACCGGCGCCACGTGGAACGGCAACAACGCGTCCACGTGGAAGGACGCGGTGGTGCGGGCCAACGGGTTCGAGCACGAGATGGGATACGGCGGCCAGGACCGGGAGTTCGGGGAGCGGCTCCGAAACCTGGGACTGGTGGGGAAGCTGGTGCGCCACCGGGCGGTCGCGGTCCACCTCGACCACGGCCGGCCGTACCGGACGGAGGAATCGCTGCGCAGGAACCGGGAGATCCGCGACGCGACGCGGGATAGTGGGCGGGTGCGGGCACGGTGGGGGATCGCGGAGCTGGAGCCGGAGGCGGATGCGTTCGTGACGCCGCCCCCCGAACAGAAAGGGACGGAATGAGCGACGGATCGGACAAGCGCTGGGTGGTCGGGGTCGACCTCGGGGGGACGAATATCGTGGTGGGGGTCCTCCCTCTGGATGGGGGCACCGGCGAGCTCCTGACGTTGGAGAGCCGGACGACGGAGGCGCAGAAGGGCGCGAAATACGTGGTGGACCGGATCGTCCACATGGTGGCGAACGCGATCAAGGTGGTGGCCGAGGAGCACGGCGGCTCCAAGGAGGACTTCGCCGGGATCGGGATCGGGTCGCCGGGCCCGCTGGACCGGAAGACCGGCACCATCATCAACACGCCCAACCTCGGCTGGCGGAACTTCCCGCTCCGGGACCTCATCTCCAACGCCGTCGGGCTGCCCGCCGCGCTGGACAACGACGCCAACTGCGCCACCTACGGCGAGTGGTGGCTGGGAGCCGGGAAGAACGTCGACAACCTGGTCGGGTTCACCCTGGGCACGGGGATCGGCGGCGGGATCGTCCTGAACGGCGAGATCTTCCACGGGGTGAGCGATGTCGCCGGCGAGATCGGCCACATGACCATCGACAGCACCGGCCGCAAGTGCAACTGCGGCAACTACGGCTGCCTGGAGGCCTACGCGTCGGGGCCGGCCATCGCGCTCCGGGCCATCGAAGGGATCGAGGCCGGCGCGGAGACGGTGCTGCCGGACCTCGTGGACGGGAAGCTGGGGAAGATCACCGCGGCCACCGTATACGAAGGCGCGGTCCTGGGGGACGCGTACGCCAACGAGGTGATGAAGGAGACGGCGAAGTTCCTGGGCACCGGCGTGGCCAACATCGTCAACATCCTCAACCCCGAGATGGTGGTGATCGCCGGCGGGGTGACCAAGGCGGGCGACCACCTGTTCGTGCCGCTGCGTGCCGAGGTGCGGCGGCGCGCGTTCAAGAGCGCCCAGGAGGCGTGTCAGATCGTACCGGCCCGGCTCATGGGGACGGCCGGGGTCATCGGGGCCATCGCCATGTTCAAGAAGGAAGTGCTGGGTCACGTTTGAGCGGCCGGCGAGCGTAGGCGTGCGGCTCGGCGTGCTGGGGACCATGGTCTGGGACCGGATCGAGCATCCGGACGCCCCGACGGTGGAGCGCTGGGGGGGCCTCTCCTATTCGCTGGCGGCGGCCGCGGCGGCGCTGCCCGCCGGTTGGGAGCTCCGGCCGGTCATGAAGGTGGGAAGCGACCTGGCGGAGGCGGCCCACTCGTTCCTGCGGACGCTCCCGGCCGTGGACGGGCCGGAGGGCATCCTGGAGGTCCCCGAGCCGAACAACCGCGTCCATCTCCGCTACCGGGACGCCCACCACCGCCACGAGTGCCTGACCGGAGGGGTGCCGCCCTGGAGCTGGGATGAGCTGGGGCCCCGGATCGCGGGTCTCGACGCCCTGTACGTCAACCTGATCTCCGGGTTCGAGCTCGAGCTGGCCACGGCGCGCCGGCTCCGGGCCGCCTTCGACGGGCCGCTGTACGCGGACCTCCATTCGCTGCTCCTGGGCGTGAGCGGGAGCGGGGACCGGACGCCGCGACCGCTCGCGGACCGCGGGGCATGGCTCGGTGCGTTCGACGTGGTCCAGGCCAACGAGACCGAGCTCGCGCTCGTGGCCGCGGGCGATGATCCGGTCGCGGTAGCCGAGGCGGCCGTGCGCCAGGGTCTCGGCGCGGTCCTGGTGACCCGCGGACCCCGGGGGGCGGACTGGTTCGCCGCGGCCGACGCGCCCCGCCCCTGGGAAACGGGTGGTACGGCCGGGCCCGTGGCCCGGGGAACGGTCCCGCTGGCCGGGCCCGCGCGGACCGGGGACCCGACGGGCTGCGGCGACGTGTGGGGGGCCACCTGTTTCGTGGCGCTGCTGGACGGACGACGGCTGACCCGGGCCATGGCCGAGGCGAACGCCGCGGCGGTCCGCAACCTGGGCCACCGTGGGGCCGAGGGACTCCACCTGCATCTGAGGACGAGCCGGTGAACGTGATCGCGGTACCGTCCGAGCTGAACGATCGGGCGTTCGAGTCCATGGTCGCGGCGTTGAGCGACGCCTCCGGGGACGGCTCCGGCCCCGTGCTGGTGGACGCCAGGAAGCTCCGGTGGGTCGATCCGTACGGCATGCTGGGGCTGCTGGCCCTGGGCCGGGTCGCGAAGGACCGGGGTCGGGCCCCGCGGCTGCAGCTGCCCGAGGCGCCGGACGTGATGTCGTACCTGACCCGGATGGGGTTCTTCCGCCACGCGAAGGGGATCTACGAGCTGCACGGCGGCGGGTCGCGCAGGGGCGCGGACGGCGCGTCGGATGTCCTCCTCGAGATCACGCCCGTGACCTCGCACCGGGACGTGCACCAGATCGTGGACCGGGTCAACGAGCGGGCCCTCGCGATCCTGACCCGCCAGCTCAACTACCCGCTGAAGCAGGCCTTCCAGTTCAGCGTCATGCTCTCCGAGGTGTGCCAGAACATCATCGACCACGCCGAGGCCGGCGGCTGGGTCGCCACGCAGACGTACAACTGGGCCCGGCGCCTGGGGCGCAAGGTGGTGTCCATCGCCGTGATGGACCTGGGCGTGGGGTTCTACGGGTCGCTGGCCAGCGAGCACGCCGCCCGCTACGGCGAGCGTTGGAACCACGCCTCTGCGCTGGAAGCGGCGTTCATCCACGGGCTGACCCGGTTCCACGACCCGGGCCGCGGCCAGGGGCTGCAGCAGATCCGCAAGCAGGTCGGCCGGTGGAACGGGAAGATCACAATCCGGAGCGGCACGGCCCGGATCGCCGATGTGCCGGCCTGGGATGACTCGCCCCCCCTCGAGGACGGCCTGCCCGAGTTCCCCGGCGCCCAGATCTTCATCGTGCTGCCCTCCCGGGTGACCGGGGAGGAGACGGAGGAATCGGCCCGATGAGCGAGCTCGGCAACTTCGTCCCGCTCCGGTTCGACATGTCGGACATGGTCCGGCAGTCGATCGCGACGCTGTACAGCCATCTCGTCACGCGGCCCACCGGCCAGGCCCTTCGGCTGGGTATCGAGGCCCAGATCGAGGAGATCGGGACCCTGTGCATCACCGTGCTGGACTTCAGCGAGGTCGTGGTCCTGGATTACAGCTGCGCGGACGAGACCGTGGCCAAGCTGATCCAGCGGTTCCAGCGGTCGGACCGGCCGGCGGAGGCCTACTTCATCGCCCGGGGGCTCGACGACCGCCACCTGGAGACCATCGAGTCCGTCCTCAGCCGCCAGGACCTGACCATCGCCGCGGAGCTGGCCGATGGGGCGACCGCGCTGCTGGGGACCGCCACGGAGCTCGAGTGGGCGGCGTGGAAGGCCCTCGAGGAGCTGGAGCGAGCCGCGGCGGCCGACATCTCGGCTCTGCTGGGACGGAGCGAGGACGACGTGAAGGAGGCGCTGGAGTCGCTGGCCCGACGCCGGGCGGTCGCCCGGATGGACATCCCCAGGACGTACTACGCCCTGCGCTCGCTCCTGGCGGAGGAATAGCCGCGGCGCCCGCGGCGGGCGGGACCGCTAGTCGCTGATCAGGGCGAGGGAGAGGACCCGGTTCACCGCCTTGAGCGTGCCCAGGGCGGCCGCCGACTCCACGTCGCTGTCCAGGGGGTGGACGCCCACGAGCGGCAGCGGTCGGCGTCCCACGCGGCTGGACATGCAGAGCACGCTCACCAGCACGTACTCCCCGTCCAGCGCCTGGACGATGGAGGCGAAGTCCAGCTCGAAGTTGAGGTCCTCGCTCCACTCGGCGTCCATGGCGGAGCGGAGGGTCGCCGTCGCCGCGGCCCGGGCGCGCCCGGCCTGCGTGTCCACGGCCTCGGCGGTGCCCTGGGAGGCTTTGCCCTGCCATTCCAGGCGGACGCTGACCTTGACGTGGCCCGATGCCACGGTGGACTCGAGGCCGGCGAACACGGGGCGACCCGTGGCTGGCGCCATCGCCCGGTCGCTGCCGGTCCCGGCGTCCCCCCGGGGGGCCTCCTCCTCGGTCGCCTCCACGGCCGACACACCGGGCTCCCGGGCGTCCGGCGCGAGCTGCGCGATGCTGATCACACGCTGGTCGATGGGGATCCCGAGTCTCTCCTCCAGCAGGCCCTTGATGTCCCGGGCCAGCGCCGCGGGGTCCGGACCGGGCCGGACGAGGAGGTGGATCTCCCGCGGCTGACCTTCAATGTCTTCGCTGACGTAGGCCCCGAGAACGGAAGGGAGCTCGCGCAGCACGGCCTCCGCCGCTGTCTTGTTGCTGATCCGCTTCATCCGGTGTGCCGGTTGGCAGGGAGAGGTAGCGGCAGAATGGGCTCGCGAAGGCGTCCCCGTCAAGGGCGAGCCTTTTGCCGACGGGGCCGGGGGCATCTAGCTTGCCAGGGCACGACCGGTGGGTCTGGCTCGCCCCGGCACCGGCCGGCGTGCCGGGCACGGTCATTGCCAAGCTCACGCGCGTTTCCAGCGACCGGCGGCCGACGACATGACTGATCCTCCGAGGAAAGAGACCCCGCGAGGGCGGGCCACGCTCGCGGTCCACGCGGGTGCGCCGGCCCCGCACCCCGGGTCGCCGCTCGTCCCGTCACTGGACCCCAGCGCGACCTTCCACACGGCTCCGGACCCCGAGGGCGAGGTGCTGTACGGCCGGTACGCGAACACGGCCGCCCACCGGCGGGTCGGCGCGCGGATCGCGGCCCTGGAAGGAGCGGAGGCGGGACTCCTGTGCGGCAGCGGAATGGCCGCCATCTCGCTGGCGGTCCTCACCTTCGCCGGTGCCGGCGACCACCTGGTCGCCGCCGACTCGCTGTACGGTGGGACCCGCACGCTGCTGACCCGCGAGCTCCCCCGCCTCGGGATCGAGACCACCTTCGTGGACCCCGGCCGGTGACTGGAGGTCGGCGCTCCGCCCCCGGACCCGGCTCCTGTATCTGGAGGTGCCCGTGAACCCGACGCTGCGGGTCCCGGACCCGCGGCCCGTGGCCGCGCTGGCGTCGGAGCGAGGGATCCCGCTGGTGGTGGATGCGACGTTCGCCACGCCGGTCAACTTCAGGCCGGTGGAGCATGGCGCCACCGTGGTGGTGCACAGCGGGACCAAGTACCTGGGTGGGCACTCGGACCTGGTGGCCGGGGTGCTGGCGGGCCCGGCGGGGGTGATCGAGGAGGCGAGGGAGCGACTGAAGTCCTTCGGGCCGAACCTGGACCCCCACGCCATCTGGCTGCTGGAGCGAGCGCTGAAGACGCTGGTGCTACGGGTGGAGCGGCAGAGCCAGACGGCGCTGGCCCTCGCGGACTGGCTCGCGTCCCATCCCGCGGTGGTGACGGTCCACCATCCCGGGCTGGAGTCCCACCCCGACCACGGAACGGCCCGGGAGCTGTTCGACGGCTACGGCGGCATGCTCTCCTTCGTGGTCCACGGCGGCGACCGGGCCGCGGTCCGGGTGCTGGAGCGGCTCGAACTGATCGCCGTGGCCCCCAGCCTGGGGAGCGTGGAGTCGCTGGTCTCGATGCCTCGCTACACCTCCCATGCCGCCATGAGCCGGGAGGCGCGCCACGCCGTCGGCATCGAGGACGGGTTCATCCGGCTCTCGGTGGGTGTCGAGGACGTCGCGGACCTCCGGGCCGACCTGGAGGCCGCCCTGTCCCCGGGCCCGTGAGCGAGGGCGCGTCCGTGCCGCCCGACGAGGACCGTCGCCGCCACGATCGGCGCTCGTCCTTCGTCCGCCTCGCGGACTACAGCATCCCGGAGCTGCGCAAGGCGGTGATCACCACGGCGCTGCTCGCGGCTGTCACGGCGCTGTTCCTGTACATGGTCCACGAGGTGCTCGTGGCGATCATCGCCGGCGTGGTGCTGGCCATCTACCTGATCCCGTTGCAGCTGTGGGCCGAAGGGCACATGCGGAGCCGCACGCTCACGGCCATCGTCGTCATCGCCGTCGTCATCATTCCGCTGGTCGTGATCCTGACCTACAGCTGGACGGAGATCTCGGATACCGCGGAGTACCTGAACGAGAACCGGGAGGAGGTGGCGGCCAGGATCACGGAGGCGATCCAGCGGATCCCGTTCGGCGAGGGGCTCGAGGTCCGGCGCGGCATGGCGCACTGGGTGGGGGAGGCGGCCAACCGGAGCACGCAGATCGTGGAGGCCGTGCAGGAGACGCTGGACATCGTGGTCCTGTCCATCGCCGTGTTCCTGTTCACGCTGTTCTACGTGCTCACCGACCATGGCAGGATCGCGAGCTACGCGGTGGATCGGATCCCGGGCCGCTACCGGCCGCTGGCGGACCGGATCACGGACAACGTCCGCCAGGTCGCCTACGGCGCCCTCTACGCGACCTTCCTCACGCAGATCGTGAAGTCGCTGATCGTGCTGGCCATGAACCTGGCCTTCGACGTGCCGCTGGCCGTCGTCCTGGCCATCGCGTCCTTCTTCATCGGGTTCCTTCCCATCGTGGGCTCGTGGTCGATCTACGTGCCCGTCGCCGTCTACCTGGTGGTGTTCCGGGACAACGTGGTCGGCGGCGTCCTGATGCTGGGGATCGGGCTGCTGGCCAACACCATCTTCATCTCCATGTACCTGCGTCCCCGGATCGCAGCGGAGAAGTCGAAGGTGCTGAACTTCTACTGGATGTTCATCGCCCTGGTCACGGGAGTATACACCTTCGGGCTGATCGGCATCATCATCGGTCCCATCCTGATCGGGATGCTGAAGGCCGTCTTCGAGACAGTGACGGGCGAGGTGGAATTCCCGACCGCTGGAGGGGCTCCGGGCTGAGCCCGGCCCTGGGGCTCGACCCGTGATCGCCCGCGACGCATGCGCACGCTGACCCTCGCCGTGCTGGCCCTGATCCTGATCCTCGCCATCGCGCTGGTGGGGGCGGTGTTGTACGTGGGCTCGGCCCGGCCGGAGCGGGAGGGCGCGTTCGTGGTCCCCGGCCTGGAGCGGCCCGTGGACATCCTCTGGAGTGAGCGGGCGGTGCCCCACATCCGGGCCTCGAGCCTGGAGGATGCGGTGAGGGCGCAGGGATACGTCCATGCCCGGGACCGGCTGTGGCAGATGGAGCTGGTCCGGCGCGCGGTGGAGGGCCGGCTCGCGGAGGTGATGGGCGAGGAGGCGCTGGCCACCGACCGCTTCATGCGGCGCCTGGGGCTGTGGGACGCCGCGGTGGCCAGCGAGGCGCTGATGAACGGGCGGGAGCGAGCGCTGCTCCAGGCATACGCGGACGGCGTGAACGCCGCGCTGGAATCGTGGGATGGTGCGCTGCCGCCGGAGTTCCTCGTGCTGCGGTACGAGCCGGAGCCGTGGCGGCCGATCCACACGCTGGCGGTGGCCAAGATGATGTCCCTCACGCTGGCCGCCTATGGCGAATCGGTGGCCGTGGCCCGGGCGCTCGGCCGGCTCGCTCCCGACCGGGTCCGGTGGCTGTTCCCGTCGTTCCCGGACTGGGGTCCGACGATCCTGCCCCCCGAGCCGCCCGGGATCCCGCCGCTGGCCGCGCGGCTCGTGGACCGGTACAGCATCGCGGCGGCATCGAACTCATGGGTCGTGGACGGGTCCCTGACCCGGTCGGGGCGGCCGATCCTGGCCAACGACATGCACCTGGAGCTGCAGGCCCCCTCGCTCTGGTACCTGGTGGGGCTCCACGCCCCGGCCCGGTCGGACACCGCGCCGGCGCTGGACGTGGTGGGCGTCAGCATCCCCGGGGCCCCGCTGATCATCACCGGCCGGAACCGGGCCATCGCCTGGGGGATGACGAACGCCTACGTGGACGACGTGGACCTGTTCATCGAGCGGATCGATCCGGATGACGCAGGGCGCTACCTGACGCCGGACGGCGCCCGGCCGTTCACCGTCGTGCGGGAATCGATCCGGGTCCGGGGCCGCGACGAGCCCGTGGTCATGGAGGTCCGCCGCACGCGCCACGGCCCGGTGCTGGAGGACGGCGCGGCGGGTGACACCGTGCTCGCGGTCCAGTGGACGGCGTTCGAGCCGACCACGGTGTTCCGGGGCGTCCTGGGCTTCAACCTGGCCCGGAGCTGGGAGGAGTTCGTGGCGGCCATCGACCACATGGACGACCCGCACCAGAACCTCGTCTATGCGGACACGGCGGGCCACATCGGGTACGTCATGGGGGGAACCGTGCCGATCCGGGGCGAGCGGCGGCCGGTCCCGGTGGCGCCGAGGCCCGGTTGGACCGGCGAGTGGGACTGGACCGGGGAGCTCCCGTTCGACGAGCACCCCCGCGCGCTGGATCCCCCGGACGGCTTCCTGGTGACCGCCAACAACCGGCAGACCGCGGAGCCGGTGTCCAGTCTGATCAGCCGGACCTGGCTCCTGCCGTTCCGCGCCATGCGGATCGCCGAGTTGATCCGCGAGGGCAGACCGCCGTACGACCCGGCTACGATCCACCGGATGCAGCTGGACGTGCTCGACCTCTTCGCGGAGCGGTACGTGGACCGGGCCGTGGACGCGGCCCGGTCCGCCGGCATGGACGGGGAAGCGGCGGCCCTGGAGGCGTGGGATTACCGCGCCGACGGCGACTCTCGCGTGGCGCCCCTGTTCTACGCGTGGAGCGAGCTCGTGCGCAGGGCGGTTGCCCGGGACCTCTACCGTGGCGAGCCGGGATACTTCACCCGGGCGTCGCTGAGCGCGGTCCTGGACCGGCGGGCGGTGCCGTGGGCGGAGGATCCGGTCGCCACGTATCGGCGGATCGCGGATGCGGCCATCCGCGAGGCGGCGGAGATCGTCGGCGACCGGACGTGGGGGCGATCGAACCGGGCGGTCCACGCCCATGCGCTCGGCGAGGTCGCGATCCTCGACCGGCTGCTCGGGCTCGACATCGGGCCGACGCCCCACCACGGCGCTCCGACCACGGTGGACGTGGCGCACTGGGCGTTCACCGCGCCAGCCGACGATTTCCCCTTCACCACGACCGTGGGTCCCAGCATGCGGCAGGTGATCGACCTGGGGAACACCGACGGCGCCGGAGGGTTCGTCATCCCCACGGGGCAGAGCGGGCTCCCGTTCAGCCGTCACTACGACGACCAGACGGAGCTGTGGCGGGAGGGCGGGCTGCTGGAGCTGCCCCTGGCCGCGGACGCGCTGGAGGGCGTCGTGGTGCAACGAATGCGACTCGATCCCGGCGGGGAATGAACGATACGATACTGGACCTGGCCGTCATCGGCGCCGGGCCCTGCGGCCTGAGCGCGGCCGTGGCCGCCACCCAGGCGGGGCTGACGAGCGTCGTCTTCGACAAGGGCTGTCTCGCCCGCTCCATCACGCTCTACCCGACCTACGCGACCTTCTTCAGCACGGCCGACCGGCTGGAGATCGGCGGGGTCCCCTTCATCACGCGGGACGACAAGCCGACCCGGCTCGACGCCCTCAAGTACTATCGGCGCGTGGCCCGGGAGTTCGCTCTCGACGTCCACCAGTACGAGGAGGTCCTCGAGGCGGCCGGCGGGCGAGACGACTTCACGATCCGGACGCGGACCACGAGCGGGCGGGAGCGTGTCCACCGGGCCCGGAACCTGGTCGTCGCGACCGGCTACGCCGGCACGCCGAACCGGATCGGCGTGCCCGGCGAGGACCTGGCGAAGGTCACGCACTACTTCACCGAGGGTCACCCCTACTACGACCAGGACGTGGTGGTCGTGGGCGCGGGGAACTCGGCCGTGGAGGCGGCGCTGGAGACATGGCGGGCCGGGGCGCGGGTCACGCTCGTCCACTTCCTGGACCGGCTGGACCCGGGCGTGAAGCCGTGGATCCGGCCCGACATGGAGAACCGCCTGGCCCGGGGACAGATCGCCGCGCTCTGGGAGACGCGGCTCACGGAGATCCTCCCCGACCGGGTCCGGCTCCGGGACGAGCGGACGGGCCGGGATTCGGAGCTGCCGAACGATTTCGTGCTGGCCATGACGGGCTACCGCCCGGNNTTGTGCTGGCCATGACGGGCTACCGCCCGGATCCCCGGCTGCTCCGGGAGCTCGGGGTGACACTGGACGCCGAGTCCGTGCCCGCCCACGACCCCGAGACCATGGAGACGGATGTCCCCGGCGTGTTCATCGCCGGCGTGGTGGCGGGTGGCAACCGGCCGGACCGGGTCTTCATCGAGGACGGCCGCCACCATGGTCCGCTGGCCGTGCGCTCGATCCTGGCGGCGCGGGGGAGGGAGCCGGCGCGGGCGATCTCGCTGGGCGTCCCGCCGAGTCGCCGGGAGCCCGACCCCGAGGCGGACGGCTTCGGCCCGCCGGCCGAGGGCGGCGCAGACGCGACACCGCCGCAGGCCGCCACGCCGAGCAGCGCGGAGTGAGCGCGCCGGGGGCGTCACCGCGTTGACGTCGCCGTCATCATCCGGGTAGCTTGGCCCGGGAACCACCCGAAACCGCTGAACGTTAAACACATAGAGAGGGCAGACCATGGCGACAACGACCCAGCTCCCCGTCGGGATCGAGGGCTTCACCAACGAGCCGTACCTGGACTGGAGCGAGCCGGAGAACGTGCGCCGCATGGAAGCGGCACTGGCCGAGGTCCAGGCCGGGCTGGGCCGGACCTATCCGCTGATCGTGGGCGGCGAGGAGATCCACGAGGGCGAGCTCAAGGAGTCGGTGAACCCCGCCGACCCGTCGCAGGTCATCGGCCGGTTCGTCCAGGCCACGCGCGACCTGGGGGACCGGGCCATCGAATCGGCCCACGAGTACTTCGAGACCGAGTGGAAGCGCACGTCTGCGGAGGAACGGGCGCAGATCTTCTTCCGCGCAGCCGACATCATGCGGGAGCGGAAGCTGGAGCTGGCCGCGTGGATGGTCTTCGAGGTGTCGAAGAGCTGGACCGAGGCCGTCGCCGACGTGGCCGAGCTCATCGACTTCAACGAGTACTACGCCCGCAAGATGCTCGAGCTGGCCGGGGAGCAGGAGGTCGTCCCCTACGCCGGGGAGGACAACGAGCTCCGATACATCCCGCTGGGCGTGGTGCTGGTGATCCCGCCGTGGAACTTCCCGGCGGCGATCATGGGCGGGATGACGGCGGCCGCGCTGGTGACGGGCAACACCGTCGTGCTGAAGCCGGCGTCGACGGCGCCGACCATCGCGTACAGGTACGTGGAGATCCTGCACGAGGCGGGACTGCCGAAGAAGGCGCTGACCTTCCTGCCGGGCCCCGGCAGCCAGATCGGCGACTCGCTCGTCGACCACCCGAAGACGCGGATGATCGCGTTCACCGGGTCGAAGGAGGTCGGGCTCCGGATCTTCGAGCGGGCGTCGAAGCTGAACCCGGGCCAGATCTGGCTGAAGCGGACGATCCTGGAGATGGGCGGGAAGGACGCGCAGATCGTGGACGAGACCGCCGACCTGGACGCGGCGGCGGACGCCATCGTGGCGGGCGCGTTCGGGTTCCAGGGGCAGAAGTGCTCGGCGTGCTCCCGGGCCATCGTCGTCGAGGAGGTCTACGACGAGCTGCTCGAGAAGGTGGTGGAGAAGACGAAGCGCCTGAAGCAGGGCGACCCGGCGGAGGAAGGGACGTTCCTGGGCGCCGTCATCGATCGGAACGCGTTCCGGAGCATCCGCGAGTACATCGAGATCGGGAAGAAGGAGGGCCGGCTCGTGCTGGGCGGCGAGGTGGACGAGTCCGCGGACGGCTACTTCATCCCGCCCACGATCATCGCCGACGTCGACCCGGACGCGACCATCGCCCAGGAGGAGATCTTCGGCCCCGTCGTCGCCTTCATCAAGGCGCGGGACTTCGACCACGCGCTGGAGATCGCCAACGGCACCGAGTACGGCCTCACGGGCGGCGTCTTCTCCTGCTCGCGGGAGCGCCTGGAGCGGGCGAGGGAGGAGTTCCACGTCGGGAACCTGTACTTGAACCGGAAGATCACGGGCGCGCTGGTCGGCGTGCAGCCGTTCGGCGGGTTCAACATGAGCGGGACCGATTCGAAGGCCGGCGGGCCGGACTACCTGCTGCTGTTCACGCAGGCCAAGGCCATCGCCGAGCGTCACCGCGACGACGTGGCATAGTCGCGCGACCGGCGGGGTGGTCGGGGGTCGGAACGACGGATCGGCCGACCGGCCCGTCCTCGCGCCGCCCCGGCGGAAACTTTCGGCGTCCGGTGGGTAGCAGAGGGCCGGAGCCCGCGGGGCGCCGTGTACGGGGGAGACAGGGGGAGCCGCACCATGCAGACGCGGGAACAGATCCTGGAAGTGCTGGAGTCCATCCGGCCGGCGCTGCGCAGCGATGGGGGGGACGTCGAGTACATCGACTTCGACCCGTCCGAGGGCGTGCTCCAGCTGCGGTTCCTGGGCGCATGCGGGGACTGCCCCATCTCGGACGTCACGCTGCGGCAGGGCATCGAGCGCAGGATCCTGACGGCGGTGCCGCAGGTGCGGGAGGTGAGGGCATTCTGAGGCAGCCCCCCCGCACGAGACGGAGCTAGATCGACAGGCGGCCGGCGCCCCGTCCGGGGAGTCGGCCGCCGTTCCATGGAGGAGAGGGGACGAGCAGGGACAATGGTGGAGCAACGAGAGATCGAGACGGCGGTGCGCGCGGCGCTGGACGGGGTCATCAACCCGGCGACGGGGCGGAGCGTGCTGGCCGAGCAGGTCCAGGAGCTGCGGGTCGAGGACGGCGTGGTGTCGTTCGGGTTCGCGCTCGGGCCGCAGGATCCGGGCACGCTGGTGCGGGATACCCGCTCCGCGCTCGAGTCCCTGGACGGCGTCGAGCGGGTGAAGATCGACGTGCGGTTGCCGCAGACCATGCAGGCCCAGGGACAGGGCCAGCCACCCCAGCGTCAGAAGGCGCCGGGGTCCGTGCCGGCGCCGACGCCGCAGGCAGGGCTGCTGCCGGGGGTCGAGCATTTCATCGCCGTGAGCTCGGGGAAGGGCGGGGTCGGCAAGTCCACGGTCGCGGCGAACCTGGCGGTCGCGCTGGCCCGGGACGGCCGCCGGGTGGGGCTGCTGGACGCCGACATCTACGGCCCGAACATCCCCCAGATGTTCGGCGAGACCCGGCGCCCCCGGGTCACCGGGGAGCGGGGGCAGGAGCGGATCGTCCCCCTGGAGGCCCACGGCGTGAAGCTCATGAGCCTCGGCTTCCTGCTGGAGGAGGAGCAGCCGGCCATCATGCGGGGTCCGCTGGTCACGGGCGTGCTCAAGCAGTTCCTGGAGCAGGTCGAGTGGGAGGAGCTCGACGTCCTGGTCATCGACCTGCCGCCGGGCACGGGCGACGCCCAGCTCTCGCTGGTCCAGACCATCGATCTCGATGGCGCGGTCATGGTGACGACGCCGCAGGACGTCTCCACCGGCGACGTCCGACGCGGGATCCGGATGTTCGAGCGCGTGAACACCGACGTGCTGGGCATCATCGAGAACATGAGCGGGTTCGTCTGCCCGGGCTGCGGGGAGCGCCACGACATCTTCGGGACCGGAGGTGGCCAGACGCTGGCCGAAGCGACCGGCGTCCCGTTCCTCGGGACGGTGCCGCTGGACACGGCCGTACGGGCGGCCGGCGACAGCGGGCAGCCTACGGCGCTCTCTGCACCGGACTCGCCCGCCGGCCGGGCGTTCCTCGAGATCGCGGACCGGGTCCTTGCCCGGATCGAGGAGGGCGTGGGCGTCTGATCGGGCCGTGATCCGGGTCACGCTGCTCACCGACTTCGGCACCGCGGACGGCTACGCCGCCGCGATGGCGGGGGTCATCGCGGAGGCCGCGCCGGAGGCCCGGATCGAGCCGGCCTCCCACGCGATCCCGCAGGGCGACGTCCTCGCCGCCGCCCTGGCCCTGTCCCGCTACGCCCGTCTGTATCCCGAGGGGACGGTCCACGTGGTGGTCGTGGATCCCGGAGTCGGAACCGACCGCCGCGCCCTCGCGGCCCGGATCGACGAGCGCTTCTTCGTCGCGCCGGACAACGGGGTCCTCACGTGGGTGCTCCGGGACGCCGAGGACGTGGAGCTGGTCGACCTCGCGGGGGTCCGCCGGCAGGGGGCGTCGGACCGGTCGTCCACTTTCCACGGGAGGGACGTGTTCGCCCCCGCCGCCGGACGACTCGCTCGCGGTGAGGCCCTGCACACGCTGGGGCCGCCGGCGACCGCGCCCATTCTGCTGGAGCTGCCGGAGCCGACCCGCGAGCCGTCCGGCGTCGCGGGGGAGGTGATCCAGGTGGACCGGTTCGGGAACCTCATCAGCAACATCCCCGGGGAGTGGCTGGGTGGTGGCGCCGCGCCGGCCGCCACCCGGGAGAGTGCGGGGACCGAGGTGCGGGTGGACGGCCGCGGGGTGGGGCCGGTCCTCCGGACCTACGGCGACGTGGCGTCCGGCGAGCTCCTCGCGCTGGTGGGGTCGCTGGGCCTGCTGGAGGTCTCGGTGCGGGACGGCAGCGCGGCGGACCGACTCCGCGGCCGGCGGGGAACGCCGATCACCGTGTCCTGGCCCGACCCGGTGCGCCCCGCGCCGACGCCCCGGGATCGGCCGCCAGGGTAGCGAGCCGGGACCCCGGGTAGCATGGGAGCGGGAGCCGCCGACCCGGGCGTCTGCGGCTCCCGCCCCGTTCCCGCTACGACCCGAAGAGCGGCAGAACCGACCGGTTCACGACCAGGACCGCGTTCATGTCGTGGGCGATCACCACGGTCAGGACGTCCGGCTCCACGTCCACGTCCTCGGCCGCCGTCCCCGGCGGGTACGGCGAGATCGGCGAGTACACGTCCAGCTGTCCGGCCGCCGGGATGTGGCTCGGGACCACGACCTCGGTGGCGAAGTCCCCCGGCTCGATCCCCGGATTGGTCTCGATCTCCCGGAGCATCACCGGCAGCCGGATGCCCAGATCCGCCATGCGCCGGCCCTCCAGGAACAGGATCTCCTGCCGCGCCAGGTAGAGTGCGTGGAGGAGCGCGTCCTCGTCGGTTACGGGGATCGCACCGACGCTGTCCGGATCGAGAGAGGTGCCGGATACGGTCGGCACCGGGACGGTGCCGGGTCGTTCCCGCACCAGTCCCGCCCGGGCCCCGGCCCCGGGGGCCGCGGCCACCAGGATCTCCGCGTCGCGGGGACGGATAACGAAGGTTGCGTCGACCCGGGGGTCGTCATCGAAGAACTCCGTCGTCCCGCGGACCAGGGCGGCGTCGAGGGCGGCGACCAGGTGGTCCCGGCCTTCGTCCCACTGTCCGGCCGCCATCCGGGCCTCGGCGATGATCAGGTGCATCTCCTCCGCCTTCGCCACCGCGATGGGCGCGTCGAAGTCCAGGAACTTCGGATCCAGGAAATCGAGGCGGGGGAGCGGCTGCATCTCCCGAAGCGGCCGGGACACGACGTAGTAGTACGGCGTGTTTTCCAGGAAACCGCGGTCATACACGGCTTGGAAGAGGAAGGTCGGGTCGGCGGCGAGTACCGCCTCGGCGTCGGTCACGGCCGCGGCGCCGTCCCCCGTCCATCGGTGGAGCCGGGCCAGCGCCGCCGTCGCGGCGAGTCCGGTGTCGCCCGTCCCGGCGGCGGCCTCCAGGTCGGCCTCGGCCCGATCCAGGAGCACGTCGGGGCCGACGGCCGCGGCATCCTCCTCCACCGGCGCGCCGACCATGTTCTCGGCCAGATGCAGGAACGCCATCCCCCGGTAGTAATGGGCTTCGGCGATCATGGCCGCCGTCGCGGTCTCGTCGTCGGGGGCGATCTCCTCGAGGACGAAGTCCGCCAGGGCGCGGAGCTCCTGCGCATTCCAGTAGAGCCCGGTGATCTCCGACGTAGAGTTCACCGTCTGGGGCCGGATGTCCCGGGGGAAATCGTACGCCGAGTTCAGGCCGGTCCCGTGGATCGAATAGTCGTCGCTGATGACCTCGGTCAGTACCACGGTGGAGGCCACCAGGCGCGCGAACTGGGCCCGCAGACCCGGCAGCAGGGACCGGGTCGGCTCCTGCGCCTCGGCCAGGTCCTCGTCGGTCGTGCGCGGGTTCTCCACCTCCGTGGGATCGAGGAAGTCGCACGCGGTCGGGGCCAGGACCAGGACCGCGAAGAGCGAGAGCACCTTCAGCGCTCGCTTCGTCGTGTGGATCTGTGTCATGGTGCCTCCCCCTTTCAGAACGAGAGCTCGAGACCGAAACGGAACGCGCGGGGCGGCGAGAGGGTGATGCTGCTCTCGGCTCCCAGCATGAGCTCCTCACCCGAGGTGAGGCCGTTCAGCTCCGGGTCGATGGAGGCGTTTCGCGACCAGATGGCCAGGTTCCGGCCGCTGACGTACAGGGTGGCGCGGTCGGCCCCGACATAGCCGGCCCACTCTTCCGGGACCCGGTAGTGTGCCGACAGCTCGCGAAGCTTGATGTAGTCGCCGTCCACCATGAACTCACGGATCGCGCTGTAGGGGAAGTAGGGGCCCAGGTCCTCGCCATCGAGGGAGTATCGGATCGGGTACTCGTAGCCATCCTCCATGATCTCCCGCCGGTACACCCGGTTGAAGGTGGCCCAGATCGAGCCCCAGTCCATGGCCCAGAACCCGCCGGCCCAGTCGGCCAGCCCGGTGAGGGTCAGACGGTTGAACAGCGTCACGTCCGTCCCGAGGCTCCCGCTGTGGCGGGGAAACGGCGTGGCGTACTCGTCACAACCCCGGCCCTCCGCAGCCCGGGAGCCGTCGTTGCACAGGAAGAACCGCTCGGAGTCGTCGAGGAGGCCGTCGTCGTTGGTGTCGACGGGCCAGTCGACGAACCAGGCGCCGACCGGCAGCTCCTCGTCTGCGAGGCCCTCGATGCACTCGTTAGGCGGCCCGCAGACCCGCTGGTAGGTCCCTCCGATCCAGAAGGGCGCGGCCGTGCCCATGTCCTCGATCCGGTTGGCCACGGTGCTGTAGGACGCCCGCAGGTTCCAGAGCGCGTTCGCCGTATTGAGGAGCTGGATGCTCGACTCGATCTCCCACCCCGTATTGGCGATGGTGCCGACGTTGCGGACCTGCGTCCCGAGGCCGGTGACCGGTTGCTCCGGCACCCGGAAGAGGGCTTCATCCGTGGTCGCATCGTACCAGGTCACGTTCAGGCCGACCCGGTTGTCCAGGAACGCGGCGTCGAAGCCGGTCTCTACGGTCGTGGTCACCTCCGGACCGAGGTCCGGATTGCCGGGATTGTCGAACCGGGGCGCGCTCTCGCCCCGGAAGGAGATCGCCGCGTACGTGCGGTCCCGGAGGAAGGGCGGCGGGAACTTCCCGGTCCGGCCGTAGGCGGCCCGGAGCTTGAGGTCCGACACCAAGCCACCGATCGCGTCGCTGAAGAACGGCTCCTCCGACAGGATGTAGGCGACGCCGGCCTTGGGATAGGCGGTCGTCTCCACCTGGTCGCCGAAGGCGGTATTGGCATCGAGCCGGAGCCCGGCGTTGAGGAACAGGCGGTCCCAGAGACCGACCTGGTCCTCGAAGAAGATGCCGCCGTTGAAGAGCTCGGAGTTCGTTTCACTGGCGGTGATCTCCGCCGCCTCGTCGACTTCGGGCGCGCCCGGCAGGGCGAACACCTCGCCCGATGCGAAGATGGTGGCCACGTCGTCGCGGAAGCCCTGGGCGCCCACCGTGAAGGTGTTCTCCAGCATCTCCGTCTGCGGATACGCGAGGCTGGCGGAGGCCTCCAGAGACACCGAGTTGAAGTCCCGCGTATAGCGGTCCACATCGCCGTTGGGATCGCCGCCGACCACGTAGCCCAGGGGCCGGTAGATCCGGTTCAGGTTCGACCGGTGGTCGAGTCCCACGGAGATCCGGGTCTGGAGGTTCCTGGCCGGCTGGTAGCTCAACGCGGTGGCGAAGATGAAGCGATTCACCTCCTCCTCGATGTCCGGCATGAGGAACTGCTCGAGGGCGTCCTCGAGCGTGGCCTGACCCGAGAAGTAGAGGGCGTCGCCCACCTCGAAGGTGGTCAGCGGATCCTCGATGAAGGTCCCGTTGAACAGGCGCCCGAACTGGGACCGGGTGTAGTTGCCGGAGAATGTGACCTGGGTCCGGTCGTTCAGCTCGGCCTGGACGGCACCCCGTAGGGCGAACAGCTGGTTCTCGTTCTTCGGCTGCACCCCCTCCGCATCCGCGATTCGACCACTGACGTTGTACGTGAAGCCCGACGCGCCGCCCGCCAGGCCGATGTAGTAGTTCTGGTGATAGCCGGTCTTGAAGAACGCGTCCTCGAGGAGGTTGGGGTTGTACTCGCCCGCCTCCAACTGCTCCTCGAAGATCGGGCCCGTGTCCAGCATGTACTTCAGCTCCGGCAGGTCGAAGCCCTGCTCCACCCGGACCGTCACCCGCGGATCGCCGGGGGTCCCCTTCCGGGTGAAGATCTGGATGACCCCCGTCGCGGCGTCCGAGCCGTAGAGGGTGCTGGCCGCGCCGCCCTTCGTGACCTCGATCCGCTCGATGTCCATGGCCAGGATGTCGGCCAGCGCCGACGACTGCTCCCCACCGGTGCCGAGGGCCGTGGTCATGTCGGTGTCCACGCGCACCCCGTCGACGTAGATGACCGGCGTCTGACTTCCGAACACGCTGGACACGCCCCGGAAGTTGATCAGGCCAGCCGTCCCCGGCTGCGCCGAAGTGGCGTTCACGGTGCCGCCGTTGAGGCGGCCCTGGAGGAGCTGGTCGACGGACAGGGCCGGCGACAGCTCGATGTCCTCCGTGGAGATCACATCGACCGTGGTGGGAAGCTGCTTGCGCTCCCGGGCCCGCCCCTGGCCGGTCACGACGATCTCCTCCAGGGCGATCGCCGACTGTCCGAGCTCGAAGTTCAGCGTGGCCGTCTCACCGGCCACCACCTCCACGGCCCGCTCCTCCGACGCATAGCCGATGAGTTGGACCCGGACCTGGTGCGATCCCGCCGGGACCTGCTGGACGAGATAGCGACCCTCGCCGGACGAGATGGTGCCGAGCCCCGTCCCGACGACCAGGATCTGAGCGCCGGCCAGCGGCCTCTGGGATGATGCCTCGACCACGGTGCCCTGGATGCTGCCGGTCTGCCCGGCCGCGGGAGGGCACCACGAGATGAACGCGCCCGAGGTGACCGCGACGGTAAGGAGTGGCCGAACGAAGTTAGGGGAGATCATGCGCGCCTCCTCTCCTGTCGGTGAGGGGGCGGAGCCGTGGCGGGGTGCGCAGGCTGAAGCCGTGGGCGCGGGCAGGCTGGAGCCGTGCGCGCGAGATGGGGGGTTCGTGCGCGGCGGCCGGCCCCCTCAGTGGCTGTGAGAACCTAGTTACCGTCGATCGAATCCCAGGTCAAGCGAACACGGCCCGAAGGCCCGGATCGGGTCGGCCCGGGGGCAGGTGGAGGGAGCGTCGCCGTTGCCGAAGGGGCTCGGCGGCGCGGCCGGGCGCAGAGGTTGGCCCCGCACTGCCCGGCTCACACCGGTCGCGTCCGGCTCAGCTCTCGAGCCACTCCCGGTCGGCCCGCGACAGCCGCCTGTGGCGCGGGGCGAGGAAGCGCAACACGACGTACCCGATGAGCACCACCGGGGCGACGGTGAAGAGGAGGAACTTGGCCAGGCCCAGGGCCAGGCCGAGGACGGCCCCGACGATCGCCAGTCCTATGGACACCACCACGACGGCGATCAGGCCGATCACGAGATAGGTGAGCAGGGTCGAGATCATGGCATTCTCCTCGTTCGCGTCAGGGCGTCGGACCGGAGGCGCGCGACCACCGGACGTTGACCGCTCCGAAGGCCCCCTCGAGATCTACGTCCAGGCGCCGCGCTGCATTCTCCCATCCGTCCGAGTAGTAGACGCCCGAGCGCTTGGTGAAGCGCTGGCCGTCGAAGTCGGTCAGGAACGTGTCCTTGTCGATGCGGACGCCCACGTCCCCGGGCACCACCAGCGTGACGGATCCCAGGGCCATGGTGAGGTTCGCGTGGGCGTCGCGCCGCCACTCGCCGCTGAAATCGAGGGTGATCTCGCCGACGCCACCCTCCACGTCCACGACCTCACAGCCGAGATTGCCCAGGCCTTCGGCTTCGAACGCGGCTGCGCCCAGGCTGATCTCCAGGCGGTCGCAGGAGACGGGGTTGGGTTCCGAGAACCGGATGTCCGTCTCGCTGGCTCCCGTCTCGATGTCGAGGCTGGCGATGCGCAGCCCCCCGAGCTCCAGGTCGGCCTCCACGGCGCCGAAGTCCAGGTCCAGCTCCAGGGGTACGTCGCGCGTGAGGGTGAGCTTCAGCTCGCCCGCCTTACTGTTCTTGAGGTTCAATCCGCGACCCCGCCCCTCCACGCCCACCTCGAGCCGGCCGTCCCGGTACTGCGTGATGGGGTCGAACACGTCCGAGTCGTACCGCATCCCCACCCGGTAGAGCTCGCCCCCGGTCCCCGGCTGGATCAGGAGCTTCCCCGCGCCGTATCGCACGTGTACGTCCAGTCGGCTCTCACCGGCCCGCTGGCGGAACGAGGTGACGTCGCGCCAGTCCTGGGCCGAGCCCGGGCCGGCCGTCAGCCCGACCGCCAGAGCGGCGAGGGCGAGGCGGCTACGCATGGACCTCCTCCTCGTCCAGCGCCCGCTCGATCCCGTTGTCCACCGGGCGGGTCCCGCCCCGGGAGATCAGGAAGGCGCCGAACCCGACCGTGAACGCGGCCCACGTCAGCATCACGGCCAGGAACATGAGCAGCCCTTCCAGGAAGTCCAGCCACGGACCGGCCATGCTGACGATGTGGGCGGCGATGAACAGGACGAGCAGCAGGCCGATGCCGGTGATCATGTAGTAGTAGGAGTTCGCCCGGGTGAACCAGTCGGTGCCCGTGAACCGGCGCTCCGCGAGGGCCTCGCCGGCGCCGTGGGCGACCGCGAGGTAGCCGCCCACCGCGGCCAGCACGACGGCCACCGGGAACAGCGGCGCGTACACCAGGATCAGCGGAATCCCGACGATGGAGATGGCCAGCGCCAGCAGACCGAGGATGTAGGCCGGGAGGACCAGGAACGACCCGGCCAGCCCCACCAGTCCGGACCGGAGCGTCTGGTGACGCGCGGTGTCGGCGATGCCTTCCAGGTACTTGCGTCCGAAGAAGACGGCCAGGAAGCCGAGCCCCACCAGGATCGCGTACGCCATGAGCGTGGAGAACACGCCGCCCAGACCGCGGGTGAAGTGGCGCCACCAGGAGCCGCCCCACCCCTGGCTCCACCCCTCGTCACGCAACTCGACCCGGATCTCTCTGCGCAGCTCGTCGCGCAGGTCCCGCTCGAGCTCGGTCCGGAGCTCCCGCAGCGCCGGCAGGTCCAGCGCTTCCAGCTCCTCCAGCGACTCCAGTCGCTCGAGCTGCTCCAGGCCCTCGAGCGCGGCCGGGTCGTCCACCATCCGCTCGAGCTCCCGGATCCGCTCGTTCAGGCGCTGGATGCTGTCCGATGCGTCCCCGGCCGCGGCGGTCTCCGCCGATGTGGCGGCCGCCGAGGCCATGAGCGCCTCCAGCTCCCGGTCGATCCGCCGGGCCACGCCCGGCGCGTCCTCCGGCGGGGACCAGCCGGCCAGCAGGTCGGGGAGCGCGGCCGGCGGCGTGTCCATGGCCCGCTGGAGCAGGTCACGCCACGCCCGGTCCAGGGCGTCACGCCGCTCGTACGCGCCGATCCGCTCGTCGTTCAGCCGCACGGCCCCCTCCTCGTCGAGGAGCAGGCTCACCGACCGCCCGTCCTCGAGCTCGAGCCGCAGCTCCGCCGCGTCCTGGGAGACGGAGATGTCGCTCGACAGGATCGCGCCGGTCGGCGTCGCCTCCTCCTGGCCGGTCGCGGCCGCCGCCTCCTGCGCCGTCGCCGGCGCCGCCGGCGTGCCGAGGAGCGCGGCCCCGATCAGGGCGGGGATCAGCGAGTAGCTAGAAGACGTAAGACGCATGTTCCACTCTCTGCGCTTTCGTTCGAAACAGATTCTGGTAGAGGACGTAGATCGAGCCGGCGGTCAGGGTGGCGAACAGCACCAGGGCGAGGCCGATCTCGCCCCGGCCCACCGAACCGACCAGGCCGGCGATCTGGGACGCCCAGATCGCGAGCACGGAGTCGGCGAGTCGGGCCCACGTCCACTGCGAAGCGGCGGAGAGGCCGTCGCCGGCCAGGCCCAGGCCCAGGGTCCACAGCCCCTGCGCGCTGACGCCGGGCTGGGACATCAGCCAGGCCACCAGGACGGTGGCGCCCAGGACCGGCAGCGCGAACACCGCGGCGGCCGCGGCCCACCCCCGGTGGCTTTGGGGCGCGACCCGCTGGAGCCACGCGTTGACGGCGGCCAGGGCCGGGCGCCGGACCCGAACGTTCGCCATTACCCGGTCGGCGAACCCCACCGAGGGCGCGAACGTGGTCAGGCTCCCGAGCGAGGCGAAGAGCGACCGCAGCTCGGTCACCTCCGTCCGGCACCGCGCGCACCCCGTGAGGTGCGAACGCACGGCCGAGCGCGCGGCCTCGTCGAGGCTCTCCTCGACGAAACCGTGCAGCCGCTCGGCGGTGGGATGGCTCTGGTTCTCGCTCACGCTGCTCTCTCCTGTTCCCTCGTTTCCGTTCTACCGTACGGAGACCCGGGG
>JABAOG010001412.1_pt2 | contig 24105 bp, 19 predicted proteins | sample 7062131 | NCBI WGS metagenome assembly JABAOG01 (sample SAMN14538629, study PRJNA623070) | marine sediment metagenome | biome: marine biome [ENVO:00000428]; feature: marine pelagic biome [ENVO:01000023]; material: deep marine sediment [ENVO:00002113] | place: India: Arabian Sea | collected... | reverse complement strand
GGTGGTGAGCGCGTGGCAGAGCGCCTCGAAGACGTCCATGCCGAAGGCGGACAGAAGGACCATCTCGAGGATGGTGAAGACCGCGTAGAGCTTCCAGAGGGTCATCGAGGTCTCGGCGATGCGGGGCTTGAACCCCTCCGCCTGCGCGCCCGGCGCCTCGCCCCGATAGAGGTGCTTTCCGCCGGCGCCGAGGTTCGGAAAGACCGCGACGAAGAGCACGACGATGCCCATGCCGCCGAGCCANNGCCAGAGCAAGAGCGGCCGTGAGAGCCGATCCTCGATGTCCGTGATGACCGTCGCCCCGGTGGTCGTGAAGCCGCTGATCGACTCGAAGAGCGCATCGGCGACGCCCATCCGCGCGCCGAAGATGAAGGGCAGCGCCCCACAGACCCCCGCGCCGAACCAGATGAGGGTCACGGCGAGCAACGCCTCGCGGCGGGTCATGTGCTCCCGCGCGTGGCGGCGGCCGTAGAAGAAGAGCAAGGCGCCGGCCACGATGGATACGATGGCGGCCAGCACACAAGGAACGACGCCGCCCTCGGGGAGCGAGGGATCGGGCGCGAAGGAGTCCCAGACGGCGGCGATGGCCGTCGTGCCGAGGATGGTGACCCCGACTCCGACCATCACCGCGCCCAGAGGACGGGTCACACCGCGGAAGTCACGCCAGCGGTATGCGCTCGGGCGTCGCTTGGGCACGAGTTAGCTCCGACGCCTCCCTCGGAAGAGCCGCTGCACGCTCGGGCGCGCCTCGCGCGTGGCCATGAGGATCACCCGGTCCCCCGGGAGGACCTCGTCGTCGCCGCGGGGGATGATCACGGCGTCCTTGCGGCTGATGGCCGCGAGGAGCGCGCCCTTGGGCAGCTGCATTCGGCGCAGCGGCTTGCCCACCGCGCGGCAACCACTTCCGGCCGAGAGCTCGACGACCTCCGCCTGTCCACCGGCCAGCTGATGCAGGCTGTGGAGCTCGTCGGTGCGAGCGAAGCGGAGGACGTGGTCGGCCGCCACCGTTCGCGGCGAGAGCACGATGTCGATGCCCAGCTCTCGATAGATCGGTGTGTAGTCCGCCCGTTGGACGATCGCGGCCGAGCGGCTCACGCCGCTGCGCTTCGAAATGAGCGCGGCCATCAGGTTCACCTCGTCCTCGTGGGTCACGCAGGCGACCAGATCGAAGGTGGCGATCTCCATCTCCTCGAGGAGGGTCTTGTCGGTGCCGTCGCCCTGCACCACCACGATGTCGCCGTGCTCGGCGGCGAGCTTCTCCGCGACCTCTGGATCCTTCTCGACGATGGTCACGTGGACGCCGTGGGGGAGCACCGCGCGCGCGAGCGCTTGGCCCACGACGCCACCTCCGATGATCGCCACCCGCCGCGCCTCGCGCTTGGTGCTGAAGAGGTCCTCGGCGCCGAGGATCGAGTCGGGGGTGCCGATCAGATAGACGGTGTCGCCGGGCAGGAGCACGTCGGCGCCGCCGGGCACCACCAGGTTTCCGTCGCGCACGTAGGCGGCGACGAGGGTGTTGGCGGGCAGCTGGAGCTTCGAGAGCGGCTTGTTGGCCATCCGCGAGGTCATCTCGATCTCCACCAGCTCGACCCGCGCCTGCGCGAGGTCGAGGACGTCGGTAGCGCCGTGGCTCCGAGCTACCCGCCCGAGCTCCTGACCGACCAGGACTCGCGGGTTGATCACCACGTCCACACCGAGGAGGCCGTAGCGGATGCCCTCGGTCCAGCGCGCCCACTCGTTGCCCTGAGCGCGAGCGATGGCGCGGCTGCAACCCAGCTGCTTGGCCGCCAGGGCGGCGATCAGGTTCACCTCGTCGTGGTCGCTGACGGCGACCACCAGGTCGGCCTCGGCGACGCCCGCTCGCTGCAACACTTCCTGACTGGCGCCGTAGCCCTGCAAGCTCGCGACGTCGTGGTGCTCCTCGGCGTAGGCGATCGCGTCGGCGGAGTTGTCGACCGCGACCACGTCGTGACCTTCCGACTGGAAGACCCCGAGCAGGTGGCGGCCCACCTCACCGAGGCCGATGACGACGATGTACATCAGGTGGTCCCTTTCACTTCTTCGAGCGATTCGTCCATCGATCGCTCTCGGCCCAGGTCGCCCGCATCGACCAGCAGGTCACGGAGCAGCCGCGGCGCGACCAGGTCCATGACCACGACGGAGGCCAAGATCGCGGTGTAGGCGATGTCGACGACGGGCCCCGAGTACACGACCTTGAAGGAGATCGCCATGGCGAGGGTGACCTCTCCCTGGCCGAGCAGGCCGCGGTAGAGGTCGTTGCGCATGGAGCTCATGCCCCAGGCGGCGACCCGGCTGGCGAGCCACTTCGCCACCAACCGGAAGAGCAGGAAGCAGCCGAAGACCAGGGCCACCGCGGTCCACGAGTCGCGGGTCTCGAGCGGCTGCCAGAGCGCGCCGGCGAGCACCAGCATCACCAGGTTCATGGGCTTCTCGGTGCGGGTGAGCGTCTCTCGCATCAGCCGACCGGTCTTCGCGAAGCGCACCAGCACCATGCCGAGGAGCACGTTGACCGACAGCGGCGAGAGCTGGACGAAATAGGCCGCGCCGGAGGCGAAGGTGATGATCCCCACCAGTGCGAGGAAGCGGCCGTTCGGCGACTCGTTGCCACCGAGGAAGGGCGTGAAGAGCGCACCGAGGCCGAGGCCGAGAGCGATCTGCAGCCCGAGCCAGTTCATCGTCCACTCCGGATCGGTGCCGCTCGTCTGCCCCCAGGGCACGTGGAAGAGGCAGAAGGCGACGCCGAAGCTCAGGATCACCAGCACGTCGCTGATGCGACCGACGATGCGAATCTGTGATGCCACCGGGCCGTCGATCTCGTAGCGGCTGGCGACGATCTCGTGGGGCGCCTCCGAGTCGGAGGCGGCGGCGCAGGCGAGGACGAAGGCGCTGGCCCCGGCCTCGCGCCAGCCGACCTGCGGCACCAGGCCCATCCCCTGGCTCATGTAGAAGAAGTAGTAGGCCGCCCCACCGACGAGCGCGCCGGGGAAGAGATGATGGAGCACCACCACCCGGATGGTGCCCGAGGGGCGCTTGGCGAGGCGGGTCGAGTCGAGGTCCATTCCACGCAGCAGCCCGACCCAGCCCGCGGCGAGGGCGATGATCGGCATCATCCCGCTGAGGTTGTCGAGCACGTGGACCGCGGGGACCGTGGGCCCGAGGAAGACCCCGAGGATCAGGTACTCGAAGCCGGTGACGATGAGCAGCATGCGCTGCAAGCGATCGACGATGAAGTTCGCGATCAGATAGGCGGAGCCCATCAGGAGCAGCACCAACACCACCGTGGTGGTGGTCCCCGGGTCGCTGCCGCCGCCGGCAGCGGAGGCCGCCGAAGGCGCAACGAGAACCAGCGCCATGGCCAAGCCAGCCATGAACGGGCGCGACAGAGAGGGCATCGAGCGTCCCATGATGGCTGCCTTTGGGGCGATGGATCGAGAAAAGCGCGCTAGGCTCTCGGCCACGCCCCGCGCGCAACGTAGAATGCTCCGCTGCCAACGCATCGTCTCGCTCGCCGTTCTCGCCACCCTGGTCAGCTGCGCCCACGAGATCCGGCGCTTCCCCTTGGCCGATCCCATGTGGGTGGACGAAGAAGATTTTCGAGCGTTTCAGCCGATGCCCGAGACGTATTTCTCGCCCTTCGCCTGGGATGGGGCCGACCAGATGCTCTTCCGACCGCTCGCGCGTTTCTTCGCGGTCGACCCCGCCGGCGCCGCGGTGAACGTGAACGCCATGGACGAGGTCCCGGACTCGAGCTGGTACGGCAACCGGCTCTCCCGCGGACCGCTGGACCGGGAGACGCTGATCCACGGCGCCTGCGGTGACGAGCCGCCGCTCGACCCGGCGGGCCCGTGGACGATCTCGAGCGCCAAACCCGACGGCGCGAACCCCGGCTTCATCATCAAGGACGCCCAGGGGCGGAAGTTCCTGATCAAGTTCGACAGCACGAACCAGCCGGAGCGGGCGACCGCGGGCGACGTGATGGGCTCGCTGATCTATTGGGCCGCCGGTTTCTCGACGCCCTGCAACCGGGTGGTCTTCTTCGACAAGGAGATCCTCACCATCGACGAGGAAGCCACCGCCGAAGTCGACGGCGAGGACGTCCCGATGACCTGGTCGCTCTTGGCGCCGGTCTTCGAGAAGGCCACCCGTCTACCGGACGGGCGCTATCGAGCCGCTTCGAGTCAGTTCCTGCCGGGGATCCCGCTCGGCCCCTGGCGCTACGAGGGGACCCGGGACGACGATCCGAACGACGTGATCCCGCACCAGGACCGGCGGGAGCTTCGGGGCGCGTACGTGCTCGCCGCATGGATCAACCACTTCGACTCCCGCGAGCAGAACACGCTGGCGATGTGGATCCGCGAGAGCGACGAGGAGGGGGCGCCCGGGTACGTGCGCCACAACTACATCGACTGGGGCGACAGCTTCGGGAGCCAGTGGAGCTGGGATGGGATCAGCCGACGGCTGGGCCACTCGAGCTACTTCGATCTCAAGCACCTGCTCGAGGACTTCGTGACCCTCGGCCTGATCGAGCGCCCCTGGCGCGACGCCGAGAAGGGACCGAGCGGTGAGGTGTTGGGCTACTTCGGCGTCGAGCGTTTCGATCCGGCGGTCTACCGACCCGGCTATCCGAACCCCGCCTTCCTCGCGGCCCAGGAGCACGACAAGGCCTGGATGGCCCGCATCGTCGCCGGCATCAGCGTGGATGGGGTGCGCGCCATCGTCGACCAGGCGCAGGTTCAGGACCCGCTCGTCGACGAGGAGCTGAAGCGAATCCTCATCGGGCGGCGGGAGCGGATCCTGCGCACCTTCTTCCGTGAGCTCTCGCCGCTGACCCGCCCGCGGGTGGTCCCATCGAACGACGGTCCGCTGCTCTGCGCCGAGGACTTGGTCATCGCCAGCGAGCTGATGGAATGGGACGAGCGCCCCTACTGGGCCCGCGCCTGGCGCCACGTCGGCGGCGACGACCTGGAACGGCTGGAGACCGGACGGCTCGTGCGCCGGCGGCCGCACCACCTCTGCGTCGGACTCCCCGTGCACCCGGACGCCACCCGCGAGGACCCTTCCTACACCATCGTCGACCTCATGGGCCTGTGGTCGGTCGACGACGAGAAGGCCCGCCCGCTCCGAGTGCACCTCTATGAGCTCGGCCCGGCGCAGTTCCGGGTCGTCGGCGTCGAGCGGCCCACCGATCTGGACCCGCCGAGCGCGCGCGACTAATGGGCTCCAGTCACCGCTCGGGTGGATCGAGGAGCGCGCAGTACACGTTCTCCTCGGTCGCCCCGACACAGGTGCCGTAGAGCTCGGTCCCATCGCGCACACACACGAAGGACTCGCAGTCGCCGGCGAGCAGGCAGGAGCCCCCGGTCGGCTCCCGCGGGCCGCACGCCATGGTCATGCCGCAGCCCAGCCCCTCCTCGCACTCCAGGTAGGTGGTGCAGGGCTCGTCCATGCCGCGGCGCTCTCCGCATTCCCAGGTGCCGAGCGCGCCGCCGTTGCTGAGGCACGCCAGCGCGCCGGCGCAGTAGTTGGCCTTGACGATGTCGACCGCGCCGACCCCCTCCACCGGATCGCAGCCGGGATCACCCGCCGAGAGGCTCCCCTGCGGGATGGTCATGAGATCGACCGCGAACACCTCCGCCAGGCTCAGGTCGCAGGTCGCCGCCCGGGCTTGGGCCTCCCAGAGCACCTGCCCGGCGACGTCCGCGTCGTATCTCGCCATCGGATCGTCGATGAACCCACCGAGGGTCTCGAGGCAGGTCACCTGATAGTCGCGCTTGCAGCTCGAGACGCAGCTCGCGCGGTCGGTGCAGTCGGCCGGCGGTGTGGAGCAGCAGTCGAAGGCCGCCTCACAGAGCACGTCCGCGAAGCGGTTGCAGGCGTCCGCCGGGTCGAGCGGCTGGGGCTCACCGGGGCCCATGTCCGGGGCGGGGTTGCCCGTGTGCTCCTCACCGTCGAGGACCATGGAGCAACCACCGAGGAGCGCGAGGAGCGCGAGCCAGCGCATCAGAAGGACCCTCGCAGCGTCAGGCCGGCGCCACCGGGGTGAGTCGTGGGCAACACCCGCGCCTGCGCCTCCTCCGGCGCGTCCGGGCGACCGACGAGGAGCAGCACGACTCCGGTGGCGATGCCCGCGAGGCCGACCGCCCCGCCGAGGTCCGCCGTGCGCGTGAGCAGCTGCAACGTTCCGAGGTCGTTCTCCTCGCAGTAGGCGCCCACGTCCTCGCCGCAGCGCTCGGCCAAGTCCGCGTCTTCGCGGAGCGCGAGCCCACCGAAGAGGGCGAAGGCCGCCGCGCCGGCCAGGCCGACACCCAGCACGACCCAGCCCGCCGTGCGCAACGGCGAGCTCGCATTCGCCGCCTCCTGCCGGGCCCGCTCGAGCTCCGCCTGCCGCTCTTCCTCTCGGCGACGACGCTCCTCTTCCTCTTGGCGGCGGCGCTCCTCTTCGGCGGCAGCCGCGGCGCGCTCTTCTTCCAGGGCCTCCCGGTGGTTGGCGAGGCGTGCCTCGAGAAGCGGGCGCTCCTGATCGTCGATCTCCCCTTCCTCGAGATAGCGCTCGAGGTAATCGATGGCCGGCTCGAGCTGCCCGAGCCGCTGGTGCGACTGGTAGAGGTTGTAGAGCAGCTCCGGCCGTGGGGCGATCTCGTAGGCGGCCTCGAACTGCTCGACCGCCTCCTCGTATTCGCCCGCGTCGTAGTGGGAGCGACCGAGCATGAAGTAGGCCCGGGCCCGGTCCTCCATCGCGGACGAGGGCGGCGCCTCGTCCTCTTGCGCCACGGCCGTCGACGCGATCCCCGCGAAGAGCATCACCGTCATCAGGCCTCTGCACACGACCCCACCAAGCATGGAGGGCATCATACACCCTGCGCCCGAACGACTCCGAGAACCGAACGCGAAGTGCGTCTGCGGCTCCAACGGCGAGTCCGTTGGGTGCCGAGTCCGAGTCCGAGTCCGAGAGCCGAGAGCCGAACGCCGACTCCGAACCCCGAGAACCGAACACNNCGAGTCCGAGTTGGGTGCCGAGTCCGAGTCCGAGTTGGGTGCCGAGTGCCGAGAGCCGAGAGCCGACTCCGAGAGCCGAACCCGGAGAACCGGGAGCCGAACGCCGACTCCGAGAACCGAACCCCGAGAACCGACCTCAGCGCCGGCGGCGCCAGCCGAGCACCGCCACCCCCGCGAGGAGCAGCCACGGTGCGACCGGTCGCTCGGTCGGCGTGCCCGCGACCCGGCAACCGCAGCCGTCGTCGCCGCCGGTGTCGGTGCCCGCGTCCACGCCGATCCCGCCATCGGCGCCGCCGGTGAACATGTCCTCGCCGACCACGCCGCCATCGGCGTCGGGCACACCCGCGTCGTCACCGGGCATGTCCTCCTCGACCATGCAGGCCGCATCGCAACCGTCGCCGTCGTCGCCGTTGCCGTCGTCGCACTCCTCGACGCCGTCCTGGACGAAGCCGTCGCCGCAGCTCGCGTTCCGACAGTCCGCCAGGCATCCATCGGCGTCCGAGGCGTTCCCGTCGTCGCACGCCTCGACGCCGACGTGCCGGAAGCCGTCACCGCAGCTCGCGTTCTGGCAGGTGGTCAGGCAGTCGTCGGTGTCCGAGGCGTTGCCGTCGTCGCAGGCCTCCCCGCTCTGCACCGTTCCGTCACCGCAGGTCCGCAGCGTGCAGCCGTTCGTGCAGCCGTCGGTGTCGTCGTCGTTGCCGTCGTCGCAGGTCTCGACCCCCGCCCGGACGAAGCCGTCGCCGCAGCTGGCCGCCGTGCAGTCGTTCAGGCAGGCGTCGGTGTGGACGCCGTTGCCGTCGTCGCAGTCCTCGACGCCCATGTGGAGGATTCCGTCGCCGCAGCGAGCAGCGACGCAGCCGTTGGTGCAGCCGTCGCCGTCGATCGCGTTGCCGTCGTCGCACTCCTCGCCGCCGTCCGTCACGCCGTCGCCGCAGACCGCCGCGCCGCAGTTGGCCGGGCAGCCGTCGCCGCCCGTCATGTTGCCGTCGTCGCAGCTCTCCATGCCGGCCCAGACCTGACCGTCTCCGCAGCGCGCGTTCATGCACGAGACACACGCATCGGTGAGCGTGGCGTTGGCGTCGTCGCACTCCTCGACGCCCGCCCGGGTGTAGCCATCGCCGCAGACCGCGGTCATGCACATCACGCAGCCGTCGGTGTTGGAGGTGTTGCCGTCGTCGCACTGCTCCACGCCGGTCCGAACGAAGCCGTCGCCGCAGGTGGCGGTCATGCAATTGGCGCAGCCATCGGTGTTGACGGCGTTGCCGTCGTCGCACTCCTCGACGCCGGCCTGCACGAAGCCGTCGCCGCAGGTGGCCACCGTGCAGTCGCTCAGGCAGCCGTCGGTGTCGTCGGCGTCCCCGTCGTCGCAACCCTCCGGGCCGTTCTGCGTCCCGTCGCCGCAGTAGGGGCCCGGGCCCGAGCAGTCGGCGGCGCAGGCGCCGTAGCTGCCGTTGGCCGCGCCGTCATCACAGCTCTCACCGGTCTCGGTGACGCCGTTACCGCACATGACGACGGCGACGTACTCGTAGGCGCCCTGGTCCGGCTCGGCGCCCCCGAGACCGTTGCCGTCGAGCGGCCGAGCGGTGCCCTCGAGGTCCACCGTCGCCGTGCCGCCAGGGTCGCCGGCGTCGATCGACACGCTGGTCATGGTCAGGTGGAAGTCCGTGCCCGGGGCCACGTAGAGGGGATTGGCCGAGATGTTCCCGGTGCCGCCGGTGGTCCCGCTCAGGTTCGCGGTCGAGTTCCCCCAGACGTTGGAGTAGGTCACCTCGAGCGCCCCGGAGCTGATGCGGCGCGCGCCGTAGCTGCGGTTGTTGGTCACGATCGAGCTGCGCAGCCGCGTGCGACGCGACGTGCCGCTCGCCGCCGAGTGGTAGACGCCATAGCCACAGCCGTAGAGCGTCGCGTGGACGATGTTGGTGTCCGCCGGCGACGAGCTGTTCTGGTAGACGCGAATGCAGTCACCGGTCTGGCCGTAGATGAGCGCGTTCGTCAGGTCGAGCGCGCCGTTGGAGGAGACGTAGACCCCATAGCGGGTCCGAGTGGCCACCAGGCGGTCGACGGAGTGCGCCCCGGTGTCGACGTAGATGCCGTAGTCGTCGATGTCCTCGAGGGTGAGCCGATCGAGCGTGTGGGTGCCGACCTCCTCGAGGCGGAGACCGAAGAGTCCGTGCTCGACGGTGACCCGGTCCATGATGATCGACGAGTCCAGGAGCCCGCGGACGCCGTACCAGCTGCCGGGGGTCGTGGAGGTGCCCTCGAGGACGACGCCGTTCGCCGCGGTGCCGACCGCGTTCAGGGTGCCGAGGACGATGAGCTCGATGCGGCTCGTGTCCCGGCCCGAGCTCATCTGGTCGCTGGTCGCGAAGCGCAGGCGCGCCCCGGGCTGCAGGGTCAGCGTGACCCCCACGGCCACGATGAGGTCGCCCTGAACGGTGTGGGTGCCCGCCGGCAGCGAGAGGTCCTCATAGAGCGTGCCCTGCAGCGCCGGGGTCGCGTCGTCGATGTAGGGGAGCGCGCCGATGTCCTGACCCATCGATCCCGCGTTGCGCGCCGGCGAGCGGGAGGTGATGCGGAAGTTGGTGGGCGCGCTCACGTAGAGCGGATTCGACGAGAGGTTGCCGGTGCCGCCGGTGGTCCCGCTCAGGTTCGCCGTCGAGTTCCCCCAGACGTCCGAGTAGGTCACCTCGAGCGCCCCGGAGCTGATGCGGCGTGCGCCGTAGCTCCGGTTGTTGGTGATGATCGAGTCCCGGACGATGGCCCGACGGGTCGTGCCGCTCGCCGCCGAGTGGTAGAGGCCGTAGCCGCAGCCGTAGAGCGTCGACTGCAACAGCTGCGTGTCCGCGGGGCTCGAGCTGTTCTGGTAGACGCGGATGCAGTCGCCGGTCTGGCCCCAGATGATCGCTTCGTCGATCACCGCCGAGCCGTTCGAGGACACGTAGACGCCGTAGCGCGTCCGGGTGGCGCGCAGTCGGTTGAGCGTGGCCTGGCCGCCGTCGACGTAGACGCCGTAGTCGTCGATGTCCTGCAGGTCCCCGTCGTTCATCGTGAAGTCGCCGGAGCCGCGGACCCCGAAGAGCCCATGGCGCATCTGCACGTGGTCGAAGGTCGCCGCGGCGGCCGTCGCGCTGACGACCACGCCGTACCAGGCGCCGGTGGTGGTGGTGCCATTCGCGCGCATCAGCACCGGGGAGGCCGAGTCTCCCTGCACCTGCAATGTGCCCTCCACGGTCAGCTCGACCCGCGAGGTGTCCAGACCGCTCCCGAGGGCGTCGCTGGTCGCGAAGCGGATCTCGGCGCCGGCCTGGATCGTCAGCGTCGCCCCGGCGGGGACCGTCACGTCACCCATCACGGTGTAGGGGCTCCCGGCGGCGCTCCAGGTGGTCGACGGTCCCAGGTTGCCTCCGGGGATGGTGGTCTGGGCGGCCGCGTCGGCCGAGAAGGTCAGGGTGACGAGCGCCGCGGCACAGGCGGCGAAGCGAAGCAGGTACGGCAAGGGACGGTCCTCCATTTTGGGGATACGGAGCATTCTCTCCGATCCTCCCCGCTGACCGTGAGTTCCGTCCTCAGTCCGTCGGCAGGCCCGCGCCGCTGCCGTAGGCGGGCAGCTGCAGCGAGAGCGCTCCCGGTCCCTCGTCGCTGCTCAAGCGGTCGGCGTCGAGGTCCGCCTCGCGGCCGAGAGCGCGCTCGATCCGGCGAGCGCCGCGACCGGCGATGCGGGCGGGTCCATGGGGGAACTGCCGCAGCAAATCCGCCACCTTCGACGCTTCCGATCGCCCAAAGGAGACAAAGGCGCCATCGGGGGTCAGCGAGACCGTGAGTCCTCGCTCCTCGGCGGACTCGACCAGGCTGGCCACGACCGCCGCGTCGACGGGCGAGTCGGCGCGCGCCTGGCCGAGCAGGGAGAGCGCCCGCCGATGGAGCTCGAGCGCCTCGGCGAGCGCACGATTTCCGTCCCGGGTCGTCGGCGCGGCGTCGAGGGCGTCGAGGAGCTCCCCCGTCTCGGTGGCCCCGAGCGCCTTCGCCGCCGCCACGAGCAGCCGGCTCCGATCGAGGAAGGCCCGGGCCGCGGCCAGCGGGTCCATCGCGTTCGGATCCCGTCGACGGGTCTCGCGCACCTCGGCCGCCGTGAAGGCGAGCTCCATCTGCTCGCGCGCCACGGCGGCCGCCCGCTCGCGGCCGATGGCCGCCGACTGGGCGCGATGCTGAGCTTGCGCCTCGGCGAGTCGCTCGGCGACCTGCGCCTCTTCGCGCTCCGTCTCCAGGCGGGCGGCCTCGAGCGCGAGCCGGTCCGCCTCGACCAGAGCGGCGCGGAGCCAGAGGCGCGCCTCGGTCGCGTAGTCGGCGGCAGCCTCCTCGTCGCCATCGGCGGCGGCTCGCTCGGCGCGATCCCGCGCCTCCCGCGCCCGGGCCAGCAAGTCCGGCGCCCGCTCCGCCCGAGCGACGTCGGCCTCCTCGAAGGCGACGCGTACGCCGGCGGTGGGTGCCCCGCCGCAGGCGATGAGCAGCACCGAGAGGAGGGCGGCCCTCACTCCTCGTCCTCCTCGTGAGCGGCCTCCGCCGCGGCGGCGGCCGCCTCGGCCTCCACCTCCTCGGTCGATCGCAGACGGGCGAGCGCCGCCAGCACCGTCTCGAGCCGCTCACGCAGCTGGGCCAAGCGCTGGGTCGCCGCGTCGCGCTCGGTGTGCTCGGCGGCCCGGGCCACCTGACGCTCGGCCAGATGGATCGCCGCGAGGGCGATGGCCTCGGCGCGCTCGGCGGCCGCTTCGCGCCCCTCTGCTCGAAGCGCGGCCGCTCGCTCGAGCGCCCCGCGGGCCTGCTCGGTGGTGCCCTCCGCCGCGCTGGCGAAGGGGCTGGCCGCGACGGCCTCGAGGCGCTCCGCGAGCGACTCGGTCGGCGACCCCGCGCGGGCGGTCCCGACCGAGAGCGCGCAGCAGAGGAGCGTCGACGCGAGGAGGCGAGCCATCGGCCCGAGCCTACACCGCTCGGCGCGAGCCGCTACCCTTCCGGTGATGCCCTTCCGGATGGCGGCGCTGTGCGGGTTGCTGGCGCTCGCGTCGAGCGCGCGCGCCGACGACCACTGGCGCGAGGAGCCGCTGGCGACGATCGGCCGCCACCCGGATCTCGCGCTCGGCGCGGACGGACGGCTGCACCTGGTCTACGCCCGCTGCGCCAGCGACGGAGCGCCGCGAGGGATCGGCTACCGCGTGTGGAGCGACGGCTCTTGGGGTCCGGAGGAGACCGTCCACGAAGGGCTCGTCGCCTGCCGGCCCTCGGGACAGAATAGGCCGCGGGTCGCGGTGGCGCCCGGGGACGAGGTGCACGTGGTCTTCGCCGAGGACATCGTCCGCGACCCGAATCCCCCGCGCTACCTGCGGCGCGACGCCGGCGGGTGGAGTGGCGCCGAGTCGCTGCCGGTCGGCGACCGGCGGGTGGAGTTCGTCGACGTCGCGGCAACGACCTCGGGACCGCTGGTGGCGGCGATGATGATCCCCCGCGAGGGCTTCACCGAAGACCTCGCCGGCGCCTTCGTCCTCTCGAACGCGGGCGACTGGCAGCTGACCGAGCTGGGATCGAACGACCCGGGCAAGGACCTCGAGCTCACCGAGGACGGCGAGAGGATCCACGCCGTCTGGCGCTGGGTGCTTCCGCCGGACGGCGAGCTCCGCCACTACCTCTTCGAGGGCAGCTGGACCGACGCCGGCTCCCTCGACCGTCCCGATGGGCAGAGCACGCTCTGGCCGAGCGCGGTGCCCGGCGATCCCTTCGGGGTGGTCTACGTCGCCTACGAGGGAGCGACGGTGAACGGCGTCTGGTCGCTGGAGGACGGCGCGGCGACCCGGCTGAGCAGCGCCCCCATCCGCGACGAGGACCGGCGCGCGGTGGCCGTTCCGGGCCGAGCGATCTGGGTCGGCGCGGACGGCACGCTGCGGCAGGCGATCCGCGGCGACGAATGGAGCCCCGAAACGACACTGCACGCCGGTCCGGCGGACTACCCGGCGATGGTCCGCGGCGGCGGCTGGACGCACGTGGTCTTCCAGGACCCGGAGACGAAGCGCCTCCACCACCTCGCGCTCCCGCCACCGCCGATGCCGGACGGCGGCGTCCCCGAGCCGGACGGTGGGGCGCGACCCGACGGCGGCGCCGCCGACGCCGGGACGCCGAGCGCCCCCGCGGACGATGGCTGCGGCTGCTCGTCGAGCCCGCCGAGCGCGTCCTGCGGGTGGCTCGCGCTGGTCGCCCTGGCCCTCCGCCGGCGCTCGCTTGCGCACAGCCAGACCCGTGCGAGGTTGGCCCGGTGAGCCGCTCACCCTCGGACGCCACCGGCCCCCAGGGCTACCGGGACCCGGCGACGGAGCCGGTCACCTTCCCACTGCGGGCCCCCTGGCCAGGGCGATGACGACCCCGACGATGTGGGCGAGCTTCATTGGTTCGGCGGACGGACGCCTCCCGCGCCATCCATTCGCGCATCATAGCCCCCCGCATCGGGGAGCGTGCGGCGCCCGTGCTCGACGCTCCGGGCCACGCCCAATGGTCGCGCCCTGGCCCTTCGACCTGCATTCCTGAGACTCTCGCCGCGTCGTGACTCGGCTGCTGCCCATCGCGTTGATCCTCTCGGGCACCTGCGCGCCATGCGGGGCGCCGGTGCGCTGCTCCGGCGAATCTCCCCCCCGTGCGGCTCCGCGCGGCACCGACGGGCAACACGCTCCGCTCGGCGCGACGCCGGCCGCGCGGTGGACGGTGGACGGAGAGACGTACGACATACAGTCGACCTACGGGATGGTCATCGATGGAGACCTGATGTTCGTGGTCGAGTGGAACCTACCGCCAGAGGTGGAGCGGCCCAGCGACGATGCGACGGCGATGCGGCTCGCGAGACCACTGATGGACCACGTGCTCGAGGAGGGGCTCCACGAGCAGACGAGCATCCGAGGCCCCGACGGCGAGCTGGAGGTCGAGTACATCGGCGTGGCCCTGCAGAAGCGGTTGGGCCCACGCACCACGGGCTACCGTGTGCGTGAACGGGTCAGCGCACTGACCGCGCCAGGGTCGGGTGCCGCTCCTCCGGCGTCCGCGCCGCCCCCGAAGCCGGCACCGTGATCAGCGCAGCTCTGGCTCCCCGGCTTCCACTGTAGCCGCACCTCTCCGCCGCACGTAGTAGCGGAAGGTACCATTCGGTCGCCGACGAGAACTCGGTAGACTCGTGCTCGTGATTCGCGGGGGTGTGCATCCAGTGCTGGTGCTCTGCGTGGCCGTGTCCGCCACCGGGTGCAGCCTCGCCTACTCCTTCGACCCGACGAACGAGACCGGCCAGGACCTCTGCGCCAACGGCCTGGATGACGACCTGGACGGAACGGTCGACTGCGGCGACCCCGACTGTTTCGGCACGTGTCCCGAGCACTCTCCGAGCACCTGCTCCAATGGCCAAGACGACGATGGTGACGGCGCGGTCGACGAGGACGACACCGGTTGTCTACCGCACATACCGGTGCACACGGGAATCGGCGCAACGGAGGAACGGTGCAGCACGGCGATGGGTACGCGGTCCGAGCTGGCCGTCGACGCGGAGCCGTGGCGCTGGCTTCCCTGTGGCGACGAGTGCGCGGCGGGTCATCCCTTCGTGGACGCGCCGGAGGGACCGGTCGCGCTGCTCGAAGGGCCAGAAGAATGCCAGGGCAGCCGCATTCTCGGCGAGAGCTGCCCGCAAGGGATCGCTCCGAGGGCGACCATGGGGGGGCCCTGCTTCGAGCTCGGTGTCGAGCTGCAGCTCGCGGACGGTGCGGAGCTCGTGGTGGTCCTCGGGCCGGCGCTCGATGCCCCGCTCCTCGCGGTCGGTGACGCGGTGCGACTCTCGGCGGCTCGCACGACCGAGGGGCTACTCGTCAGCTACGGCGACGCCGAAGGGCTCGAGGAGCGCACGCTCCCCTCGTCGGATGGCGTGCTGAGCCTCGTCGCCCGATCGCGCTCGCTGGAGTCGGAGACCCCGCTCGACTGCGATGGCGAGCGGCATGGGGAGCTCGTCATCGCGTTGAGCACGGACGAGGGCTCGGACACGTTGGCCGCCGGACACGCGCTGCCGTCGTCCTGGGCCCCGAACGAGCCGCTGACCCTCGGTGTCGCCACGGCCGCGCCGGGGGAAGCCCGGGTCCTTGCGCTGAGCCTGGAGCGGGAGGACTGGAGCCCATGCGGCTACTTCGTTCCGCAGCTGCCGGTGCCGACGGCGAGTGGAAGCGTGGTCCTCGGCGCGGCCCGCGGTGCCGAACGGATCTGCGTGGTCGGAGCGCTGACGCCCGATGTGGAGGAGGCGCCGGTCTACGACCCGGACATCCACCAGAACAGCCCGCCCATCCCCGCGGAGCTACCTTCGCGCCGCTTCGCGTCGTGGCACGTGGCCGACCGAGGCGTGGAGTCGTTCATGGGCGCCGAGGTCAGCGGACCGCACCACGTCGACGCCCTCGACGGGTCGCGGCTGGTGTCCGGCGAGTTGGCCTTCGACGCCGGCCTCTTTCGTGGCGTCTTCCGGGTCGAAGGCCCGGACGGGGACGGCCTGGTCCGCGCGACCAGCAACGACTGCGAGCGCTGGGCGGTCGAGCCCATCGACGTGNNGCTACGCCTGGTGGCCGAGGGAGCCCGAGAGTCCCTGTGGGTGGCGGTGCCGGGTGATGGCTATCGTTTCGACCCGGCTCCGGTGCGGTGCGGTGCGAGCGACCGCACCCCTGATGGGTTCGCCGCCGGCCCCCATCGCGTCCCCCGGATCGGCCCCGCCCGCAGCCAATGCATCTCGTACTACCCNNCGGAGCTCTTCGAGGTGAGCGGCCTCCCCACGATGCCGAGCCCGATCCCGGTGGGGACGGTCCCCGCCCATCCCCCGTGGCAACTGGAGTGTCAGTGCGCCGCCATTACCGACCCAGCGAACGACAGTCACCGACCGGGCGAAGTCACCCAAGCCTTCGGCGACGGGAAGGCGTTCGTCGTGTCCGGCTTCGATGGCATCGAGCTCGTGATCGACGACGATCCGGAGGTCGAGGCAGAAGGGGACGCCACCACGGTGAGACCTACCCTTCGCGAGGCGAGCGGGGAGCCGGGGACCTTCGATGAGGTGAAGGTGAGCGACGGCCACCTGCTCGACCTCGGTCGCCGAGGACGGTTCTGCCCGCGCTTGGGCCTGCTCTTCCATCGCGGGTTCACGCGGGTCGTCGAGGAGGGCGGGCTCGTCCGCTCCTTCGGTGGAAGGTCCGGGGTGATCCCGGTCCGATGGGGTGGACTGGACACGAGTCATCCGCCGGATGGCTCGGTGCCGGAATCGTGTTTCGAAGGAGAGTGAAATGACGAGAAAGACATGGAGAGCAAGCGTGTGGGGGCTCCTGCTCGTGACCGCGAGCTGCGGTGATCCCGGGGTGGCGACACTGGAGGACCAGTTGCTGGAGGCGAGCCCGCTCGGCCTTCCCCACTCCGCGATTCCGCCATTCTACTCGTTCTGCGGAACGGTCGCGCCCGACTACGATCCCGAGACCTACGACCCGCGCACGGACGACTTCTGCACGCTGAGCTTCACCCGTGAGTACGAGCGCGTTGGTGGCGAGCTCTACATGGACGAGATCATCTGGGTCACCGACATGGGCGAGCCGGCGGCCGACGCAGAGCTGTCCCCTCACCTGGCGGCCATTCGGGCACAGCTGGCCGAAGGAGGGCCCGCCGTGTACTGCTCGTTCCGTCATCGCGTGGAGGTCTCGCCGGCCGAAGGGGTCTCGGAAGCGGACGCGATCGACATCACCTACGTGATCGAGGAGATCTCCGAGTACTGCACCGGACCCTACATCTCGGACCCGATCCTGGTGCCTGGGTTCACGCTCCACGAGACCGTCATCCGTTCGACCAGAGACGACCTCTTCGTCGTCTGGGCGCGCAACCTCGACGAGCTGGGTCACGAGAATCCGATCAGCTTCTGCGGCTATGACGGGGTGCCCGACACCGGTCCTGGCCGCATGAACTACTACGAGTCCTGTGAGCCCACGGCCGACGACCTCGGCACCTGCGCTCCGCGCTGCCGTCTCTTCAGCCCCTCGACGAACCTCCCCGTGTGCACCTGGGGTGACATCGGTGCGCTTCCGGCGAACCCGAGCCTCATCGAGAGCACCTGGATCGAGGAATACCGCCCGCTCTTCGACGAGGTCTTCGGCTCCGACGGCTGAGATGTTGGGGCTCGAGCCGTCCGAGTCATCACCCGCTCGAGACCTCGGGGTGCGCGGCGCCGTTGGCCTGCCGTCTCGCGCTCCCGCCGGCGAGCGTTCATGCTCGCGGCCGTGAAGTACGCGCCGCCGCCGGAGGTCTTGGCTCGCCTGAGCGAGGCGAACGTCGAGGAGGCGCTGCGGGCGTTCTACGTGACCCGCGGCGACAGCTCGCTGCGGCCGGAGGAGGTCAAGAAGATCCCGCAGCTCGCGGGCATTCTGCCGGTGCTCGCGCGCACGCGCCCCGACCCGCTCTTGGTGGACGCCGCGGCGGGGCGGGCTCCGGTCGGTCTGATGGCCGCCCGGCTGCTCGACTGGTCGAAGGTGGTGGTCATCGAACGGGAGCCTGGGCGGGCGGCCTCGGCCAGGCGAGCCGCCGCCCGGGTCCCTGGCGTCCACGTCGAGGTCCGCGAGGGCGATGTGGCGGACGCAGAGGTCTGGCCCGCAGCGGCCGAGGTGGTGGTCGCCCTTCATGCCTGCGGTGCGGCCTTCGACGNNAGCCTTCGACGACGTCGTGGACCAGGCCATGGCCAAGAGCGTGCCCTGGGTGCTCGCGGTCCCCTGCTGCTACTCGAACGCCGTTGCTTTCTCCGACGTCGCTCGGGCTTGGGCCGACGACCTGGGCGTGGCCGCGCAGGCGCCCGTTCGGCGGCGTTTCGTCGAGTCCCTCATCGACACCGAGCGGACACTGCGGCTCGAGGCCGCTGGCTATCGAGTATCGGTGCAGGCGTTCGTGTCGCCAGCGGTGACCCCTCACAATCTGTTGTGGAGGGCCCACCGCGTGGGGCCCGGGCGCCGTTCGGCCGAGGCCAAGGAGCGTTGGGACCGCCTGGCAAAGGGGCCGTAGCCCCGATCCCGGACGCCGCCCCGAGTCTGACCTTTTTTGATCGAGGGCGGCGGCGTAGGATGCCGGCCGATGGCTCACCTCGAGCGCGCCGCGCTCCACCAGACCCGCTTCCGCACTCCGGGCGTCGCCCCCGACGCGCGCGGGGTGGTGCTCGGCCAGAAGGGCCTGGTGCTCTTCCCGTCCATCGACCGCCTGGTCGCCTTCCTGCGCGCCTACGGCGACGAAGGGTCCCTCGACGAGCTGCTGCCGACGCTGGTGCTCCGCCGGCTGGAGACGCCGCTGCGCACGCGGGAGATCATGCTCACCGTCCAGGCGGAGTCGAGCTACCGGATGGACCGGGTGGCCGGGGTCGCGAAGCTCGCCGGCGGTCTGGTCTTCACCGGCACCTCGCGGCACTTCGTGAAGTATCGCGACTCGGGCTCGCCGCTCGGCTACGACGTGGTCGAGCTCCTCGACGAGGCCGCGGACCTGGTGCTCTACGACGACGCCTTCCGGCAGTCCTATCGCTTCGACCGCGACCTCGCCTTCCGCGACCTGGTCTTCAAGCTGCAGCCCTACCGCGTGCCCGCGGCGCGAGGCGAGCCGCTGCCGGCGCGGCTGTGGGCCACCGCGGAGGTCGGCGTCGGCGGCGCCATGCTCTCCTACCTCTTCCGCTGGCAGGTCTCCGCCCAGGCCGCGCTGGCCGAGTGGCCGCCGGCGAGCGCATTCGAGGACCGACCCAAGCGCCTCTACCTCTTCGACGTCTCCGAGACGCCGGAGCGGGTCACCCGGCTCTTCGCGAGCCTCCCCGGGGTTCACGTCTTCGAGCCCCTCGGGCGCTCCTTCGGCGTCGAGCTCGGCTTCCGCCATCCCATCGCCCTCGAGAGCTGCTCGAGCCTCTTCAGCGACGAAGCGCTGCACTTCTTCCGCGGTGACGGCGAGGTGCTCGTCGTCGATCCTCTCCCGCCCTTCGCGCCGGTGCGCTCGCTCGTCCGCACGGGCGTCGACCTCGAGGGGGCCGCCGAGGTCGCCGAGGGCGGTGGTCTCGAGACCAGCCTCGACCTCTCGCTGCCGCTGCGCCTCGCGCCTTCGACCGAGCCCTGGCGCGCGGTGACGGCCACGGTGGTGCCCTTCGCGAACCGCGAGTGGCTCGCGCGCATGCTCTATGCCCTTCCGCCGAACACGCTCGCGGCGCTCCGCATCGCGGTCGGCGAGGACCGCTTCTACCTGCTCGATCCGAGCGGCATCGAAGGCGTGCCCCTCGGCACCTTCCACTCGGAGGTCGCGCCACGGATCTACGTGCCCTCCGGGCTCACGCTGGTCCCGGCGGTGTCGCCGGCGGTGCTGCAGGATCTCGTGCGCGACCGCGGTGACGGCTACGTCTTCTTCGACCCCCAGGTGGAAGCGCCCCGGGTGATCCCGGCGGGCGCCTTCGGTCCGGTCTCGCGGCGGGTGCTGCGCGACGTGGCCGCCGTGCCGCTGATCGCCAACCCCCTCGAGGACATCGAGAAGCCGCTGCCCCTGCTGCAATACGAGGCGCCCCGGCGCTTCCCGCTCTGGGGCGTGCCGCTCAAGGACGCGGAGAACGAAGCCCCCGCGCTGCCCGCCGGCGAGGACGACGATTGAGCGACCAGGACAAGGTCCACGAGCTCTACCAGGAGCTGGTCACCCACTTCCTGGACCCGCTCCTCAACGGCGGCGTCGCCCGGTGCACCCGCGCGCTCCCACCGGCCGCCCTCGAGCACTTCTCGCTCGCTCGACCGGTGGAGACCACGGTCGAAGGGTCGATCCTCGAGGCGCTCGCGCGCCTGGGGAGCGAGCTGGCGCCGGTGGAGCTGGTCGAGATCGCCGAGCGGGGTCTGATGGCGACCCTGATGGCGGTGCACGACCTCTTCTGGCTGACGGATCCGGAGCTCGACCGCATGTTCGCTCGGGGCTCGCGGGAGCCCGTGCGCGAGTGGGTCTTCGAGCTCATCCAGGCCATCGGCATGCCCCGCACCCGCTCGGAGGCGCTCGGCCGCCACGTCGTGCTCGACCGGGCGCTCTCCCTCGAGCGGGAAGACACGGTGGTGAAGAACTGGGCCTATACCTACCGCTTCTACGGTCGCCCGCCGCCCAAGAACGTGGTGGCCATGCCCAGGCTGCGCTTCGTCCGTCAGGACAAGACGCAGCGGGGCCTGCTCGAGCTGGCCCTCGAAGGGACACCGGAGCTCGATCTGGAGACCCCGATGCGCGCCCTGATCGCCCGCTCACCGATCACCCAGATCCTCCGCCACGATCTCAGCCCCGAGCTGCGCTTCGGACAGGCGACCCTCGCCGTGCTGAGCGACGACGTGCTCCGCGCCGGCATCGCGCAGGAGCTGGTGAAGCGAGGCACCGGCCAGGTCGCCCAACCCTTCGGTCACGCGCTGCGCGTGCTCTCGGCCGAGGNNCGCGATCGCGTTGATCGCCGAGATGCAGATCCTCGAGGTCCTCGACGAGCGCGCCGGTCACCGTCCGCGCAGCGAGCCGGCGGTCGGCGACGAGGAGCTCTTCGCCGCCGTGCTCCCCGCGCTCTTCGCGATCCGCGGTCCGCTGCAGGGGCTCATCGCGCTCAACCCGGAGGACGCGGCCGAGCTGCGGCAGCGGGCCTCGAAGCTGACCGAGCAGGCCGGCGACGACGCGGTGGCGATGGCCCGAGCGATCCTCGAGCGAGCCCAGCCGCTGAAGGAGAGCGCATGAGCGCCCCCTATTCATCGAACCGACAGAGTGATACGAAAGGCGCCTCGTGAGTCAGGACGCGCAAATCGCCCGGAAGCTGCAGCACGTCGCCCGACAGCTCGAGAGCACCTTCCTCGGGAAGTCGGAGGTGGTGCGGCTGATGTTGATCGCCGCCATCGCCGGCGAGCACATGGTGCTGATCGGGCCGCCGGGCACCGCGAAGAGCGCGCTGGTCCGCCTCTTCTCGAAGCTGGTCCAGGCGAACTACTTCGAGTACCTGCTCACCCGCTTCACCGAGCCGAACGAGATCTTCGGCCCCATCGACATCCAGGCCTTCCGCACCGGTGAGTACCGGCGGCGCACCGAGGGGATGCTCCCGGAGTCGGAGATCGTCTTCCTCGACGAGGTCTTCAAGGCCAACTCGGCGATCCTCAACTCGCTGCTCAGTGTGCTCAACGAGCGCATCTACACGGTCGGCGGTCAGCGCCTCAGCGTGCCGCTGATCAGCGCCTTCGGCGCGAGCAACGAGGTCCCCAACGACGAGGACCTGATGGCGGTCTTCGACCGTTTCCTGCTCCGGGTCCGCAGCGACAACCTCGACAGCTACCACTTCCACGACCTGCTGCTGAAGGGCATCGACCACGAGGTCAGCAAGCTCACCGGCAGCTACGACAAGCTGCAGCCGGCGCTCACCAGCCAGGAGCTGCACAACCTCCACGGCAACTTCGCCCCGCGGATGAAGTTCACCGAGGAGTTCCTCGCCGCCTACAAGGGCTTGGTCTTCCAGATCCGCTCCGAGGGCGTCTCCCTCTCCGACCGGCGCGCGATCAAGATGCTCAAGCTCTTCGCCGCCAGCGCGCTCCTCGATGGGCGCCCAACGGCGGATCCGAGCGACTTCTTCATCCTCCGCCACACCTGGAACAACCTCGACCAGGCGGAGATCCTCGACGGCATCGTCGGACCGGTGCTCGAGGCCTGGTACCGCGAGCACCCGGAGGCCCGCCGCTTCGGCGCCGCCGACGTGGGCCTCGACGCGCTGATCGAGGAGATCAACCGCATCCGCGACCTGCTCACCAGCGATCGGCCGATGAGCGACATCCAGCTCTTCAGCCATCTGAAGGCGCTCAACGAGATCAAGGCGGCGCTGCAGGCCATCGGCACCCAGCCCGCCCGCGAGGCCATCGGCCGCGTCGAGCAGCTCCTCGGTCACGTCTTCCAGAGCGGCAAGTTCGCCCAGTAGCGCAGGAGGCTCGAATTGGCGCCACCGTTGAAGGAAGCGGCCCTTCGAACGTCGATGGCTGCCGTGGCCCGCATCGTTTGCTTTCTCGCGCTCCTCGTGGCGCCCACGGTGGCGTTCGCGCAGGACGCCGCATCGGCGGGTGAGGAAGACGCGGAAGAAGAGGCCCCGACCCACGTCCCGGCGACGTGGCACTGGCCACGGTCGGCGCACGTCTTCCGGGGGCTTCCCCCTTGCGAGCCCGGGCAGCTCATCCCCGCGCGCGGGACCGGGGAGAGCTACACCTGCCATCCGCCCTTTCGTGATCCGGGGCTCGAGGTCCAGTCCCACTTCCATCTGAGCCTCGGCGTCGGCTACGACCGCGCGGCCAACGTCGACCGCCAGTTCGGCGGTGGCTTCGAGCTCTCCCTCTGGCCCACCCGGTGGCTCGGCGTCGGCGCCGAGTGGCTGGCCACCCGCAGCCGCGGCACCGCTCACGACACCGACGGCGATGGCGTGGTCGACCAGGTCTTCCCCAACCTCCGGCTCCACGCCTTCAGCGGCAAGGTGCTCTTCCGCCACTATCTGAACGAAGCCTCGCGGAGCTCGATCGGCCTACAGCTCAACGCGGGCTACGCCATCTCCGTCACCGACCGCGCCCCGGGACACCCGGTGATCGGTGGCGGGCTGACCTTGAGCCGTGGCTCGATGATGAACGGGGACATGGCCTACGACGTCGAGCTCGGCCTCCGCTACCTGCAGGGGCTCGGCGGTGACGGCGGCAGGAAGATGCGCTCGGTCTTGCTGACCCTCGGCTTCGGCTTCGCCAACCGAGCGCACGCGCCGCGGAACTTCCACCAGCCACGGATCAACGGACCCTTCCGGTTCGCCATGGGTCTGGTCATGGCCTGGCAGCCGGAGCTGAAGACCAGCATGGCGGCCGAGATGGCTCTCGGTCTCAACGTCCACCCGCTGCTCGAGCCGCGCATCCGTGCCGAGCTCGGCGCGTACACCACCGACGACGCGCGGAGCGAAGACCGAACGCCCTTCTCGCGCTTCATCACCGGCTCGCTCGGCTTGCGCCTCTACCTCGCCCGGCTGCCCCTCTACCTGGAGGTGGGCAGCGGCGCGATCGGCATCTACGGCGACACGCCGCGCGAGATCGGCCCCGGAGCCTTCGTCGACGCGCGCATCGGCGCCATCTACACCAACTGCAACGGCGGCGGCCTGCTCTACTTCCGCTACCGCGCGGGCGTCGCCGGCGAGTATCGGGGGGAGCACCAGATCGCGCTCACCCTGGAGTGGACCCTCGGGAACTACGACCGACGCCAGGCCTATCGGCGACAGATGGCCATCCGTCAGGCGTGTCCGGGGACGGGGGGCGGGGCCAACCCGGTGCCGCCGGCCCCGCCCCCCGAGCCGGAGCCGGAGCCTCAGCCCGAGACGCCGAGCGCCGAGCTCGACGCCGGCGGCTCGGTCGAGGTGGAGCTCCCCGACGTCTCGGTCGAGGTGGAGCCGGTCAGCGTGGAGGTCGTCCTCGGCTACGTGCTCTTCGGCGGCGCGGTGGACATGCGCATCGACGTCCGGTCGCTGCCGATCGCCCAGCTGCGCGAGGCGGGTTGGGTGTCCGTCGAAATCGTCGGCCCACCGGCGGCGCGGGCGCGTGCTCGCGCCGAGCTGAACGCGATCCTCGACCGGGAAGGGATCACCGTGAACGCCGAGACCGAAGCGGAAGGGGAGGGCGCGGCGCAGGCGGTGAAGGCCCGCTTCACGATCTGGCCGCCGGGAACCCGGCCGCGCGACTGAGCGCCACCCGATCGCCATCGAGCCTCGCCCATTCGCGTGAGGAACATTCGTGCCCGGTTGTGGTGCCGGGCAAGAAGATGTCCCCTATCCTGGTGCGTGGGGTGGACATCTGGAAAGCGATGCCGATCGCGGGGATGCTCGTGCGGGCCGCGGGCGATGACCTGGTCATCGAGGAGCTCAACGAAGCGAGTCGCCGACTGGGAGGCGAAGCGTCGGACGCGTTCGTCGGCAAGACGCTCGAGGCGATCTTTCCGGACATGGCCGAGCTATCGGGCATGGTGCGGCGGGCGCTCGAGGCCGGTGAGGTCCAG
>JABAOG010000546.1_pt2 | contig 24110 bp, 18 predicted proteins | sample 7062131 | NCBI WGS metagenome assembly JABAOG01 (sample SAMN14538629, study PRJNA623070) | marine sediment metagenome | biome: marine biome [ENVO:00000428]; feature: marine pelagic biome [ENVO:01000023]; material: deep marine sediment [ENVO:00002113] | place: India: Arabian Sea | collected... | reverse complement strand
GTTCCAGCCGCTGGACGTCTTCGGGCTGGAGTGGGCGTCCGACCCGCGGATCTCGCCCGACGGCCGGCGGATCGTGTACGTGCGCAACCACATGGACATCATGAAGGACCGGGTGCGCTCGAACCTGTGGATGCTGGGCGCGGACGGCTCGGACCATCGGCCGCTGACGTCGGGTGAGCGGAACGACGTCTCGCCGCGCTGGTCGCCGGACGGCACGCGCCTGCTGTACGCGTCGAACGCCGACGGCTCGACCGAGCTGTACGTGCGCTGGCTGGACGGCGGACAGACGGCGAAGCTGACGCAGCTCGAGCACGGCCCGGGCGGGCTCGCGTGGTCGCCGGACGGGAAGTGGATCGCGTTCTCGATGTTCGTGGCGGAGTCACGGGAGCCGATCGCGACGATGCCGCCGAAGCCTGAGGGCGCGGAGTGGGCGCCGCCGGCGAAAGTGTACGAGGACGTGGTCTACCGGCGGGACGGCGCGGGCTACCAGGAGCCGGGCCACCGGCAGCTCTTCGTGCTCCCGGCCGAGGGCGGCACGCCGCGGCAGCTCACCCGCGGCCCCTGGGACCACGGCGGCACGCCCTCGTGGACGCCCGACGGGCGAGCGCTGGTCTTCTCGGCCAACCGCCGCGAGAACGCCGAGCTCGAGCCGCTCGACGGCGAGGTCTGGGAGGTCTCGGTCGAGACCGGCGAGCTGCGCGCGCTGACCGGCCGTGAAGGGCCGGACTCGAGCCCCGTCGTCTCGCCCGACGGGCGCCGCATCGCCTACACCGGCTTCGACGACCGCTACCAGGGCTACCAGGTCACGCGCCTCTACGTCATGGACCGCGACGGCGGGAACGCGCGGCTGCTGACCGCCGCGCTCGACCGCGACGTCGAGGGCGCCGTCTGGAGCGCGGACGGCAGGGGTCTCTACTTCCNNGCCTCTACTTCCAGTACGACGACGAGGGGAACACCCGCATCGCGTACGTGGACCTCGACGGCCGCGTCCGCGACCTCGCGCGCGACCTGGGCGGCACCTCGCTGGGCCGGCCGTACGGCGGCGGCTCGTTCACCGTCGCCCGCGACGGCCGCTTCGCCTACACCCACACCCGCCCCGACCACCCCGCCGATGTGGCCGTCGGCCGCGCGGGCCAGGAGGTCCGCCGGATCACCCGGCTGAACGAGGAGCTGCTCGGCCACCGGACGCTGGGTGCGGTCGAGGAGCTGTGGTGGGAATCGTCGCACGACGGGCGGCGCGTCCAGGGCTGGATCGTCAAGCCGCCGGGCTTCGACCCGGCGCGGAAGTACCCGCTGATCCTCGAGATCCACGGCGGCCCGTTCGCCAACTACGGCGACCGCTTCGCCGCCGAGATCCAGCTCTACGCCGCCGCCGGCTACGTGGTCCTCTACACGAATCCCCGCGGCTCGACCAGCTACGGCGAGGAGTTCGGCAACCTGATCCACCACGCCTACCCCGGCCACGACTACGACGACCTCATGTCCGGCGTGGACGCCGTGATCGCGCAGGGCTACGTCGACGAGGACGCCCTCTTCGTGACCGGCGGCAGCGGCGGCGGCGTGCTCACGAGCTGGATCGTCGGCAACACCGGCCGCTTCCGCGCCGCCGTCGTCCAGAAGCCGGTCATCAACTGGTTCTCCTGGGCGCTGACCGCCGACATGTACCCGTACGGCGTGAAGTACTGGTTTCCCGGCTACCCCTGGGAGCACGTGGAGCACTACATGGCGCGCTCGCCGATCTCGCGGGTCGGCAACGTGACCACGCCCACCATGCTGCTCACGGGCGAGGCCGACCACCGGACGCCGATCCCGGAGTCCGAGCAGTTCTACCAGGCGCTCAAGCTGCGCGGCGTGCCGGCGGCGCTGGTGCGGATCCCGGGGGCCTCCCACGGGATCACGGCGCGGCCGAGCCGCCTCATCGCGAAGGTGCAGCACGTGCTCGGGTGGTTCGAGCGGTACCGGGAGACGCCGGCGACGACGGCGGCCGCGGGCGCGGGCGCGGGGCCGCGCTGAACGTACCCGGCGCGACGCCGGGTGAGCGGTGCCGCGTCGCACCCCATCGGCCCGTCACCAGGGGGATCGAAATGACCGCTTCCAGTGCTCCGCGCAGGATGCCGCGACGGCGCGGCCGCTTTCCGCTGTCTCTATGGACGGTACCCACCCTTCTGCTGGTGCCCTTCCCGCACGCCGAGCGCGTTCCGCTGCCGCCCGGCGGCGACGGGCTCGCCGTCCCCGCGTGCAGGATCGACTTCGAACCGATCGTCGACCTCGGCTCCTTCGATGGTCCCGGATTCCTCGCGAGCACGGACCTGCTGGCCGCCCGCGACCATCGCGGCCGGTACTACGTCGTCGAGAGCTACGGCACGCGCATCAAAGTCTTCGACGCGGAAGGACGATACCTGGAGTCCCTGGGACGAGAGGGTGGCGGGCCGGGAGAATTCAGGGGGATCTCGGCGATTGCGGTCGCCCCGGGCGACACGCTGCACGTCTTCGACTGGTCGAACGTGAGGTGGAGCGTGTTCGGACCCGACGGTCGCTTCGTACGGGACACGAGGCTGGAGATCCAGCCGTCGCTCGGCGTGGCCCGAACGAGGGAAGGCCGCTTCGCATTCACGATCGCCCGGAACGGCGACGGCGTCTTCACCGTCGAGCGGTACCGGCTGCCCGCACTGCGATGCGGCGCCTGACTTTCCGGCGCCCGTATCCCCGATTATCTTTCCAGGGAACACCCCATCGTCGACCCCGCAACAAGCGAGTCGCCATGCGCCGTGTCCGCTGGCTGTTGATCCCCTCGCTCGTCGCCCTGGGCGGCTGCTACCGGTACGTGCCCGTCGATCCCGCGGAGCTGCAACCCGGCATCCGGGTCAGGACGCAGCTCTCCGAGGCCGGCATGGAGCGGTTCCGCGAGCTGTCCGGCCCCGGGCCGGGTCGCATCGACGGGCGGCTGGTCCGCTGGGCCCCGGACGGCCTCGCGCTGGAGATCTCGGCGGAGCGGCGGCTCGCGGGCTTCGCGCCGACCACGTACTTCGAAACCCTCGAGCTGGCGCCCGAGCTCGTCGTGGCGGTCGAGCGGCGCGAGCTGCACCGCGTGCGGACGGCGGGGCTGGTCGCGGCCATCGTCACCGGCGCGGTCGCGGCCGTCGTCGCGTCCGGCGCCTACGGCGGGGAGGAGACGGACCCGGAAGGTTCGGGCGAGGAACCGAGGGTCGCGGTCTGGCCGTTGATTCGCATCTTTCCCTGATACCCGATTCGCCGGATCCGTTTACACTGGAACGCGACTGCCGCGGCATCCCCGAAGTCGAGAGCACGACGCGTTCTCGCGAACGCAGTATGACCCTGCGCGTGCCGCGCGCGCCACGCGCTCGGTCGCCGGGGCGCGGTCACCCACCGGCGTGCGGTCGGCAGTCGGCGCACGACGGGGAAACCCGGCACGCGTCGCCGCCTGGACCCGTCCGTGCCGGGTTTGCCACCGTATCGGTGGGAAAACCGGCACGCGCGTCGACCGGTGCGCGATGCGTGCGACGTTGACGACCGCATAGGTTGCAAAGTCAGCGCGGACGCCGGCCCGTGCCGATCCGTGCGGAGTTCACCAGCGGCTCCGCCTGAACGCTTCGCCGTTCCGACTGCCGGCGTCACCCGCCGGCGGCCTTCGAGCGCCCACGGATCCGNNGAAGTCGATTCCCGCCGGGGGCCGAATGCTCGTCGCCGGAGCCGTTCGCACGCCGGGGCGCACCCGGTTCCGTCGCGCGGCCGGCAGGCGATCTCGCGGATCCGCGTCCCGAAACGACGCTGCCCCCGCCATCACGGCGGGGGCAGCGTCGTTTCCACCGCTACGGCGCGCGCGCGAGGCGCTACGCCGCGGCGTTCACGAGCAGGGGATGTTCTCGTTGACCCGGCACTCGCTGGTCGGGATCGGCATGCACCGGTCGCGAGTCGGGCCGTCCGGCGAGTAGACCACGCCGCCGCCGTCCAGGAACGGGTGGTTCCAGCGGTCCAGGTCGAAGAGCCGCCGGCCTTCGAGCCACAGCGTGAGGTGGCGCTCGCGGTCGAGGATCGACCAGCCGTCGTCGCCGGCGTTCGGGTATTCGAGCGCGCCCGCCGCGGCCGGCTGCGCGATGCCCGCGAGGCCGTAGAAGGCCCGGACCACGTTGATCCGGTCGGTGAAGGTCACGAGGTCATCGTCGCGCAGGGCGGCCTCGGCCTCGATCAGGCGCATCTCGACGCCCTTGATCACCGGGATGTCCGCGTTGCGGCTGTCGTACTTCTCCTGGCGCCAGTGCGGGTTGGTGCCGTCGGCGCCCTGGGCGTTCCGGCAGCCCGCGCCGGTGTCCACCACCTCGCCGTCCTCGAAGACGCCGCACTTGGTGTACGGCGCGCGCACGTCGGGCGGGTCGAACGAGCCGGCGAGCGCCATGAACGCCGACGCCTCCGGCCGGTTGTGCGTCTCCGCCCACACCTCGTTGGTGTCGTCGTTCGAGTCGTAGAAGGCCACGAACTCGAAGTCGGTGACCACCAGCGCCGCGTGCTGGAGCGCCATCGCCCAGTCGCCCAGCGCCAGGTAGGCCTGGGCGAGGCCGCCGTGGGCGGCCATGGCCAGGTCGGGCAGCGTGTCCGCGTGCGAGAGCGCGTTGTCGAACGCGGTGACCGCATGCTCGAACGCGGTCGCCCGCGGCTGCGCCGCGCCGCCGTCGTAGCTGACCTGGCAGTAGTTCTCGCCCAGGATTCGCTCGGACAGCCCCTGGAACACGAAGGAGCGCGACACGTGCCGGTTCCCGTCGAACGTTTCCGGGATCAGCTCCTGGATGCGCGCGATGTGGATCTCGGCCATCCAGCGGGCCTCGTGCGCCTGCTCCCAGGGGTTCTCGACCTGGTCCGGATCCAGGATGCCGCGCCGGAACAGGCCAGTGTCGGTGTAACTCCCCGTGCCGGCCAGCTCATCGCTGACGCGGGCCACGTCCAGCGCGAGCCCGTCGACGATGTCGGAGAAATCGGAGGACAGCCCGGTCACGAGCACCGGGATCATGGCCGGGTCGTTCAGGTCCTCGTCCAGGATCTGGCCCGGGTTGGTGATGTCGAACAACCCGCTGTCGCAACCGGCGGCGAACAGCAGCGTGAACGCCAGGATCGGCGCCACGTTCCCGCTTCGGAACTCGTGTGGCATTCTCATGGGTCGAGCCTTTCCGTTCAATCGCTAGAAGTTGACGCTCACGTTCAGCAGGATCTGCTTCGCCGGCGGCACGTCGTAGTACTCGAACGTGTTGTAGATCCGGCCCGCGCCGCCCTCGGCGAGCTCCGGATCGAGACCGGGGTAGTCCGTGGCGGTGAACAGGTTCCGTCCCATGAGCCTCACCGTCAGCCCCGACGCGCCGCCGGGCAGCAGGCTGTCCGGGAGGCGGTAGCTGAGCGAGACCGAGCGCAGCTTGAAGAAGTCGCCTTTCGTGGTCCACATCCCGTACGTGACCTCGTCCGGATCGCACATCCCGAGCTCGCGGGCGGTCAGCCCGCTGGTGTCGCCGGCGTCGATCGCCTCGAAGACGTAGTTGCACGGCGCCCAGAACTCGCGGGCCACGTTCTGGCGCGCGACGCTGGCCGAGTGCACGTGCCCGGTCTGCGCCTCGCCGAGCACGTCCAGCGTGAGCCGGCGGAACACGGTCAGCCGCGAGTTCACGCCCCAGGTCAGCGTCGGCACCCGCGGGCCGAGGTAGCGCTCCTCGAAGATCGGGTCGACGCCCACCTCGTCCGGGTTGATGACGACGTCGCCGAACTCGGCGTCGATCGGGCGGCCCAGCCGGCGCGGGTCGTCCACGTTGCCCAACCGGATGACCTCGTTGTTGGCCGTGGACAGGTTGCCGCCCACATCCCAGGCGATGGCGGGCCTGCGGACCACGCTCGCGTTCAGCAGCAGCTCGATGCCGCGGTTCTCGATCTCGCCGAAGTTCGTGAGGACCGCCTGCTCCGTCCCGATCGACGGCGGATGCTGGATCCGGATCAGCGCGTCGGTGGTGTTCTGGTGGAAGTAGGTGACGTCGTAGCTGAGCCGCCCGTCCATGAGCGAGCCCTCGAAGCCGGCCTCGATCTCGCGCGTCCGCTCCGGACCGACCTCGGGATTGCCGAGCTCCCGCAGGATCACGGCCGCCTGCCGCGTGTCGCCGGACACGGAGCTCCAGGTCCGGTTCGAGGCGAAGGGCGCCGGCGCGCGGCCCGATTCGCCGATCGCGGCACGCAGCTTCATGGTCTCCCACCACGCCGGCCAGAACGCGTGGTCCGAGAGCGTGTACGCCGCCGAGACCTTCNNGAGAGCGTGTACGCCGCCGAGACCTTCGGGTACATGGCGATGCCGAAATCCTCGCCGAACGTGCTGAAGCCGTCCCAGCGCGCGCCGGCGGTCACGAAGAGACGGTCCCGCCAGCCGACCATCTCCTGGAGGAAGAAGCCGCCGCTGGCGACGCGCCGCCAGGTCTCGTTGCCGCTCGTCTCGACGCCCGAGTTCACCAGCTTGGGGCCCGGCCCGGCGAAGACCTCGCCGAACGCGTTCACGCCCCACCTGAATTCGTCGTAGTACTGGGCGCCCCACGAGAGCGTGGAGTTCAGCTCCGCCACCGGCAGCGCGGTGTTCCAGCTCCCCGCGTAGTCGACCGTGAGGTTACGCTCGCTGCGGAGATCGGCCTCGCGGTCCCCCTCCGGATCGGAATAGAACCCCCACGGCCGCTCCTCGGTGTAGTCCGAGGTCGCGTAGTCCATGCCCACGTTGATACGGTGCAGCATGCCGTCGGTCGGCGTCCAGGTGACGTTCGCGCCGGTGATGAAGTGGTCGACCATCTGGTCGAGCTTCATGTCCAGGATCACCGAATCGTCGTGGTCCGGCGTGTAGTCGGTGGTGCCGCGCATGACGTNNTGGTCCGGCGTGTAGTCGGTGGTGCCGCGCATGACGTTGAGCAGGAAGCCCTCGGCGTTGTTGCCGCTCGGGATCCAGCGGATGTTCCGCCGCGAGAACATGTTCTGCGCCGAGATCGTCAGGTTGTCCAGCGGCCTGAAGCTGACGTTCGCGCGGAAGCTCATGTTCTCCACGCCCTGCGGCGCGATCACGCCCTCCTCGGAGCCCCAGGTGCCCGACGCGAAGTAGTTGATGTCCTCGCCGCCGCTGACCGAGAGGTTGTACTGCTGGAGGCTTCCCGTGCGGAGCCACGAGCCGCTCTCCGGGCAGCCCGGGTCCATCGTGCAGTCGTTCAGGTGGAGCCCCGTCGGATCCTCCTCGGGCCCCACGTGGCCGGTGAAGCTGCGGCCCTGCTCGACCGAGAAGGTCCAGCGGTGCGCGCCCCCGCCGCCCCGCCGCCGCGCTTCGTGAAGATCTGGATCACGCCGGCCGACGCCTCGGTGCCGTAGAGCGTCGTGGCCGCCGCGCCCTTCACGATCTCGATCCGCTCGATCGTCGAGGGGTCGAGGTCGTCCAGCGGCGTCGCCGCCACGTTCGCCTCGTCCGGCTCGCCGTGTTCGCGCGTCTGCATCCGGACGCCGTCCACGTAGATGAGCGGCCGCGAGCCGCCGACCGTGTTCACGCCGCGGATGCTGATGTTGCTCCCGGCGCCGGCCTGGCCGCCGCCGAAGTCGCGCACCGTCACGCCCGCCGCGCGCCCCTGCATCACGTCGGCCACGTCGACGATCGCCGAGGCTTCGATGTCCTGCGCCGTGATCTGGGACACGCTCGTCCCGACCTCGCGCCGCCGCGCCTGGCCCGCCGTGCCCGTGACGATCACGCTCTCCAGCGAGATGGCCTGCGTGAACAGCTCGAAGTTCGCCGTCGCAACCTGGCCCGCGCCCAGCCCGACCTCCGCGCTCTCCCGGCCGTAGCCGATCAGCTCGACCGCCACCGTGTACGTGCCCGCCGGCACGTTCAGCACCAGGTAGCGGCCCCGGCCGTTCGTGACCGTCCCGTAGCTCGTGCCCTCCAGCACGATCTGCACGCCGGCCAGCGGCGCGCCCGTCGAGCCGTCGATCACCTCGCCGGTGATGCGGCCGGCCTCCTGTGCCATCGCGCCGCCGCCCGGCCACGCGAGGAGTGCGGTGAGCAGCGCGGCGCCGCTCGATCGGGCGAGCCAGCCGGGGGCCGCCCATCGGGTTCCGACATGTCCTGGCATCATTCCGCCTCCTTGGTAAGGGTCGCCCTGTCGGTAGGGCGAGTGGGGAACTGCCGGCGAGACCGGGAGCCGGACCGGGTCCGGTCCGCGGCCTCGGCGCTTCTTCCGCTCCGGGTCCGGCGGCGTTCGCGAGAGGCTGGTTGCTGGCGTGGACGCTGTGCCGGCTTGCCTCCCTTGGCTCGCCTGCATGGCCGGGAGCGGCCGGTATACAGTATACCTATGGCCGCACACGGGCTCGATGATCGGGATCGGGGTTTGGACCTTTACATACAACCTCGGCGCGGCCGCGTCAAGAGCGCCGACCGCCGGGTGCGCAGGAGGTCCTTGACACCGGGCGGCCAACGGCCTAGACATGTCTTCGGATCCAGCCCCTTGTCCCGATTCCGGTGCGGCCGCCGAGCCGGACCGCTCGTGTCCGAATCCGTCGCGGCACCGTCGTCGTGCGTGCGAAGGCGATGGTGCGTGCGAGGGTGATACCGTCGGCCGGCGGCACCCACCCCCCGGTCCGCAGCGCCGCCGGGGCGGCCCGGGGCCGGACGGCCCGCGACGCCCGGAAAACGGCTATGCCCGGAAGGAGGACCGTGTGATGAATCGCCTCCCCCGTTCGATCCCGTGCCTGCTCCTCGCGCTGCTGGCCACGGCCGGCTGCGGCGGCGACGTCTCGGGGCCGCTCGCGGCCGTTTCCGTCGAGCTGGAGCTCCAGGGGCTGCGCGCGCTGGATCCGGAAACCGAGGGCGTCTACGAGGCGTGGGTGATCGATGCGGACGGCGGGATCGCGTCGGCCGGCCGATTCGAATGGCCCGCGGACGGCCGGGTGACGCTGGCGAGCCCGGTGGACCGGCCCGAGCACTTCATGCTGACGGTGGAGCCGCCCGGCGACGCGGACGACGCGCCCTCGCCGCTCAAACTTCTGGGCGGGGCGTTCGAGGGGGGGACGGCGGTGCTGGACGTGAACCGGTACGTGACGGCGGGGATCCCGCTCGAGGAACGGCCGGGGACGCACACGCTGTTCACGCCGAGCGACAACGGGGAGCTGGGCTATCCGTCGTACGAGGATGCGGGGATCTGGCTCCAGAACCTGAAGGGCGATACGGCGGACGGCTCGTTCTTCCTGTCGTTCACGCCGCTGACGCGCGGCTGGGTGTACGAGGGGTGGGTGGTGCGCGACCATGGCTCGCCGGAGGCGGTCTGGGTCTCGTACGGCAAGTTCACGCCGAACTCGTTCCGCAGGCAGGACCGGCGGGACGACACGGGCCTGGGCCCGTTCTCGGGCCAGCTCGACTACCGGCACGCGATGCAGGAGGAGGTGTGGGTGCCGGGGGACGACTGGGTCGCGAACCCGTACGGCTACCCGGTCCCGGGCGGGCTGGAGCTGCCGTTCGACCTGAACGGCTGTCTGGCGGCGGCGGCGGAGTGCGAAGCGGCCGGGACCGAGCCGGGCCCGAGCCGGTGGACGCACGTGATCACGATCGAGCCGGAGACGGACGAGGAGGAGGAGCCGTGGTTCGCGCGGCCGTTCCTCCTCCAGCCGTACCGGAACGCGATGGGCGAGGCGGGCCCCGCGGAGCCGCGCGTGATCGAGTACCATGCGGAGCTGCTCCCCCGCGGCACCGCGGCGCTGGTGCCGGAGTGAGCCCGTGAGCCGCGCGTCTCCGGTCGTGCGTCTGGCGCTCGGCGCGGCGCTCTCCGCCGTGCTCTGCGGCGCGATCTCCGGGTGCGGCGATGGAGGGCCGACCACCGTCCCGGGCGCGAGCGACCTGGTGGCCCGCTACGGGCTCGAGCCGCTGCCCGCCATGGTCTTCCCGGCGGACAACCTGCCGGACGAGAAGCGGATCGAGCTGGGCCGTCTCCTCTTCTTCGATCCGATCATGAGCGGGCGCCGGGACGTGGCGTGCGCGACGTGCCATCTCCCCGAGCTCGCATTCACCGACCAACGGGACCAGCCCGCCGGGCCGAGCGGGGAGGGGCTGGGACCGGACCGCGAGCTGGCGGATCCGGGGATGGTGCCGGAGGCGCGCAACTCGATGACCGTGATCAACGTGGGCTTCAACCGTTTCGTCGGTCAGCGGACGGCGGACGGCTTCCTCTTCTGGGACGGTCGCAAGCGACGGCTGGAGAACCTGGTCACGCTGCCGCAGCGCGAGTTCAGCGAGATGCGCGCGGACGCGTATCCGGTCGAGGCGACGATGGACTCCGTTGTCGGGCGGCTGCGGTCGATCGCGGAATACGAGGCGTTGTTCCGGGAGGCGTTCCCGGAACGGGCCGCGGCGGTGGCGGCGGGGCTCGCGTCATCGGCGGTGGATTCGACGTCGCTCTCGCTGTCGCTCGCGCAGTTCGTCCGTTCCGTGGTCAGCGACGACTCGCCGTACGACCGGTTCGTCGCGGGCGATGACGGGGCGTTGACCGAGCGGCAGAAGCGCGGCCTGGTGCTGTTCCACGACAAGGCCGGCTGCGTGGCGTGTCATTCCGGGCCGCTGTTCTCGGACTTCGACTTCCACGTGGTCGGCGCGAAGCAGATCGGCCCCGGCTTCCAGGAGACGCCGCACGAGGACTTCGGACGCTGGAACGCGACGGAGCTGGAGGCCGACCGCTGGAAGTTCCGGACGCCGTCGCTACGGAACGTGGCGGAGACCTTTCCCTACATGCACGCGGGCGGCTACGCCACGCTGCGGGAGGCGGTCGAGTTCTTCGACCGCGGCGGCGGCGACCACCCCGGCATCCCCCGCGCGCGGCTGGACCCCGCGCTGAAGCCGCTCGGCCTGACCGCTGGCGAGATCGACGATCTGGTCGCGTTCCTCGAAGCGCTCACGGACCTGCCCACGGTCGAGACGCCGGAACGGCTGCCGAGCGGCCTGGAGCCGCCGCGGCTTCCGTAGGCGAAGGCGGCACGGAGAGCGTTGTCCGACCCCGGGCGCGCGTGTAACTTGCTCGCCTCGGCCGTGTGCGTGCATTCCTCGTTGGCGAATATCGGGTATGGCGAGAGTCGATCGGTACCGCGGGTGCGTGATCGGAGCCGCGAGTGCGCTGGCGTTGCTCGCGGCGTGCAGCGCGCCCCGCGCCGACGGCCCGGCGCCGGCGATGGCCGGGGCGTCGCCGGAGACGTTCCGCATCACCGCGGACCTCGAGGTCTCCGAGCTCAGGCCGGGGGTCTGGATCCACACGTCGTGGTACACCTACCCCAACGGGGTGCGCTTCCCGTCGAACGGCCTGATCGTCCGTGACGGCGACCGCCTCCTCCTGATCGACACGGCGTGGGGGGAGCTGGTGACGGAGGAATTGCTGGACTGGATCGATGCCACGTTGCGGCTCACGATCGCGGGGGCCGTGGTGACGCATTCGCACCACGACCGCATCGGCGGGGCGGCCGCGCTGACTCGCCGCGGCATCCCGGTCCTCGCCCATCCCCTCACGCGGCGCTTCGCCGCCGAGCAGGGCCTTCCGATCCCCGACACGCTCGCGGGCGTCGGCGCCGTCGGGAGCAGCGCGCGGGTCGGGCCGGCGGAAGTGTTCTACCCGGGACCGGCTCACGCGCGCGACAACCTCATGGTGTGGCTGCCCGGCAGCGGGATCCTCTTCGGCGGGTGCGCCGTCCGGCCGTCATCGGCCACGTCGCTCGGGAACGTGGCCCACGCCGACGTGGCCGGGTGGCCGTCGGCGGTGGAGCGGGCCGAACTACGGTTCCGGTCCGCGGAGCTGGTCGTGCCGGGCCACGGCGACGTCGGAGGCGTGGAGCTTCTCCGGCATACGCTCTCGCTCTTCTCGCGGTGAGAGACGGGGAGATCGCGATGTCGCGGGTAGGCCGGGGCCTGCGTGACATCCTGCTGGAGTCCTCGCTGATCATCTTCAGCATCCTGCTGGCGCTCGCCGTCAACGGCTGGGCGGACGGGCGCAGGCAGGAGCGGCTGGCCGACCACGCGCTGGAGCGCTTCGCCCGGGAGATCCGCGACAACCGCGGGAGGATCGAGGCGATCCTTCCCTACCACCGAGCGCTGCTGCACGCGGTCACGCGCGTGGACTCGCTCGGGGGCGTCCACAGCTTCGCAGAGTGGCGGCGGGAGGTCCCGGAGTTCTCGGGATTCTACCCGGCCGAGCTGGTCACGACCGCGTGGGAGAGCGCGGTCACGCTGGGCGTGCTGAGCGGCATGGGCTACGACACGGTGGCGGCGCTCTCGGAGCTGTACGGCCTGCAGGATGACCTCGACCGCTTCAACTGGTCCTACCTGCCGCTGTTCGACTTCTCGGACGGCAGCATGCCGACCACCGTGCGGCGGGCGAACGCCTACTTCCAGACCGTGCTGAGCTACGAGGAGGCGCTGCTCCAGCGGTACGGGGCGGTGCTCGCGACGATCGGGTATGCGGAGACGGAGCCTCGCCCGGAACCTCGCCCGGAGGCGCGGCCCGGCCCGCGCTGATCGGGCCGGGCCGCGAGCGGCGCCGGCGGGGCGCCGCCGGTAGGCCGCGCGCCGGTCGCGGGCACGGCCCGGCGGCCGTAGCGCCGCGCGTACGGCCGCCCGTCGGGGCACGGCCCGCGGGGACGCGTGTCGGAGCCGGGGCCGCGGTTGGTAGGCCGCGCGGCTGGCGGGTGACGCGGCCGGCGAGGCCNNGGCGAGGCCGCGCGACTCAGCGGACGGCGCCGTGCCGGCGCAGCAGCCGCGCGACCTCGGCGTGGCCCCGTTCCTGGGCGGCGGCCAGCGGCGTCCAGCCCTGGTGGCGCACGTCGAGCGCGGCGCCATGCTCGAGCAGCACGCGCGCCGCCTCGGTCCTCCCGCGGATCGCGGCCACGTAGAGCGCCGATCCGACCCGGGGCGTCGCGGCGTCCGGGCTGTGGCCGGCGTCGAGCATCGCGCGCAGGATCTCGACGTATTCGCCGTCCACGGCGAAGTGCATGGGCGTCCAGCCGTCGTCGCCGGGGATGTCGCTCCGGGCGCCCGCGTCGACGAGCAGCCGCGCCATCTCGCGATCCCGCCGGGCCAGCGCGACCGCGAGCGCGGTGCGTCCGTTGTTCGGGTCGCGGACGTCCAGCTCCGCACCCGCCTCGACCAGTGCGGCGGCCGCCGCGTGCCGCTGTTCGTACGCGGCGAGCAGGAGCGGTGTCTGGCCGCTTCCGACGCGTGCTTCGAGCGCGGCGCCGTGCCGGACGAGGAGTCGCACGTGCGAGACGTCGCCTCTGCGGGCGGCGACGTGCAGGGGCGTGAAGCCGCGGAAGTCGGCCGCGCTCGGGTCGGCGCCGCGCTCGAGCAGCAGCGCGGCGGCGGCGGTGTCGGTCGAGCGCGACAGCATTGCGAGCTGGAGCAGCGGCGTCTGCTCCCAGTGGTTGCGGACGTCCGGGTCGACGCCGTGGTCGAGCAGGTAGCGCATCACGTCCACACGCTGGTTCTCCGCCGCGACGTGCAGCGGCGTGTGGCCGGCGTTGAACGCGTGCACGACCAGCGCCGCGCCTCGCCCGTGCAGGTCCTCGACCAGTTCGACATGCCCGTACTTGGCCGCCTCGTACAGCGCGGTGCGCCCCTGGCGGTCGGGGTGGTCGACGGACACGCCGCGTTCGAGGAGCAGCTCGACCAGCCGCTCGTTGCCGCCGCGCGCCGCGGCGACGAGCGGCGCTCCGCCCACGATCACGGCGTACACGGCGCCGCCGACCAGCGCCAGCGCCGCGACCAGCGCCGCGGCGACCGCCGTCCGGCGCAGCGCCGGGCTCTCGCCGACGATGCCGTAGCCCGCCGCCCGGACGCGGGGGGCGCCGTCCGCGCCGAGCGCGGCGCGCAGGTGGTCGTACGCCTCGAGCAGCGCGTCGCCGAGGCCGTCGATCCGGCCGACCCGGCCATCGACGCCTTCCACCAGGATCGCCGGCCGCGCCGGCCGAGCGCCGACCATCCCGAGCCGTACGCGCCGCACGGCCCGCAGATGGACCACCGTCGTGGTCCACGGCTTCAGCACCCGGACCGCGGTGTGCCCGATGATGACGCGGTACGGCCGCCGCAGCAGGTGGTAGAGCAGGCCGCCGAGGCCGAGCAGCGCCAGGACGAACAGCCGAGCGTCGCCAAGGACGCCCAGCCCCAGCCCGAGCAGCACGCCGGCCGCCGCGGCCGCGTGCCCCGCGAACGCGCGCCTGTACGACGCCGGCAGCGCCACCGGCGCCCCGGCGCCGGCCGCGTCCTCGCCCCGCGCCCGATCGATCCGGGTCATGACCTCGGCGAGGAACGTGTTGTGGTCGTGCAGCCCGCCCCGCACCCTCAGCACCGTCCCGGCGTGGTCCGCCAGCTCGAACGCGCCGTCCAGCGCGCGCACGCGGACCCGCGCGACGTCCCGCCACGCCACCTGGACCGCTTCGCCGGCACCGTTCACCAGCGCCAGGCCGTCCGGGCCCACGCACAGCCGCCTTTCGGCACGCCACGCGACGTGGACCAGCCCGGCGCCGACCAGCAGGATCAGGAGCGCAAGCACCGTGGCCGCCGCGATCGGCACCACCGACGACAGGTCCCGCGCCAGAAGGATCAGCCCGACCACCAGCGCGACGCCGACCACGACGACGGCCACCGTCGCGAGGAGGCGAAGCCGCCCGCGGCAGGCGAACTCGAGCGTCGCCGCCCGGGTCCGCCCGGGCGGCTCCGGATGCGTCCCGAAGGGCGCGGCCGTCGCGTCCATGACACACTCCTGTCCATCGGGTGACGTCCGGGGACACGCGGGGAGAGTCCGGTCGACCGGCGAGCGAGATCCGACGAGCCCATAGTGCGCCCGGCGCTCGAATCGGGCAAGACTCTCGTGGCGCGCTCGAGGGAGGGTGACGGCGGCCGGGACCGGCGGCGACGGCCCGGGGCCGGCGGCGGCGGCGTTGCCCCGTGGCGCCGCCGCACGTAGCTTCGGGTCCGTAGCCGTGCCGTACCGGGCATCTCGGCCGCACTCCCGCGAGCCACACGACGCGCGAACCCGCCATCATCATGATCTATCGCGCCCTGGCCGACCTCGCGCTGGCGCTGCACCTTGCGTTCATCCTCTTCGTCGTCTTCGGCGGGCTGCTGGCGCTCCGGTGGCGTTGGATCGTGTGGGTGCACGTCCCGACGGCCCTCTGGGGCGTGCTCATCACGACCGTCGGCTGGATCTGCCCGCTCACGCCGATCGAGAATCATTTCCGCCGGCTCGGCGGCCAGGCCGGCTACTCGGAAAGCTTCATCGAGCGCTACCTCGTTTCGCTCATCTACCCGGGCAGACTGACGCGAACGGGGTTCGTGGTCCTGGGGCTCCTGCTGCTCGCGGCGAACGTGGGAATTTACGTCTGGGTTTATCGCAGGGCGCGGCGTGCCGCGTGAGTGGGGCCGCCCGAATCGTTCGCGGCGGCGCCGGCCGGCCGGGCGGCGTGCGAGGTCGGGAACGGGAACGGGAACGTTTACGGGATGCTCGGGCGTCGTGATCCGGCGAGCTCCGTGTTTCGAGTCTGAACGAGGGATGATCGCGTGATGAGCGATGATCGTGGCGGCATGCGGCTGAGCATCGACGTGCCTCTCGAGCCTTCGGCCGCGTTCGACACGCTGGTGGAGGAGCTTGCGGCCGCACTCGGCCGCCAGGGGATCCGCTTCGAGGCCGGCCCGAACGGCCGCGTGACCCAGGGCGCCGCCGAGGTGGGCCGGGTCACCGCGTGGGAGCCCGGCGCGCGCATCCTCCTCGAATGGCGGCCGGCCGCCTGGGACCCGGAAGACGTCACCGGGATCGAGCTCCGGTTCGATCCGGCCGACGGCGGCGCGAGGCTGACGATGGAGCACCGCGGCTGGGGCCGCCCGATCGGCGATGGCGCCGATCGGGCGGGCTGGTTCGCGTCCGAGGTCGCCGCTCCCGTGCTGATCGCGACCGCGCCGGCGGCGCTCGGCGACTGGATCACGGACCGCATGGCACGCCGCCCGTCGGGCGCGCAGGCCCGTGCGGTCTACCGGGACCCGCTCTACCACTACCCGAACTTCCGCGTGATCCTCTCGGAGCTGGCCCTGACGCCGGCCGACCACCTGCTCGAGGTCGGCTGCGGCGGCGGCGCGCTCCTGAGGGAAGCGTTGAAGAGCGGCTGCCGCGCGGCCGCCGTCGACCACAGCCCGGACATGGTGCGCGTGGCGCGGGAGAACAACCGCGATGCGGTCGCCGCGGGCCGGCTCGAGGTCCTCGAGGCCGGTGCCGAACGCCTGCCGTTCCCCGACGCCGTGTTCACCTGCGCGGCGATGACGGGGGTCCTGGGCTTCCTGTCCGATCCGGTCGGGGCGCTGGCGGAGATCCGGCGCGTGCTGGGCGACGGGGGTCGCCTGGTCGTCCTGGGGAGCGACCCCGAGTTGCGAGGCACGCCCGGCGCGCCGGAGCCGATGGCCTCGAGGCTGCGCTTCTACGAGGACCACGAGCTGGAGGAGCTGGCACGCGAGGCCGGGTTCGGCTCGGTGCGCGTGGTGCGGCGCGACCTCGAGCCGTTCGCGCGGGAAGCGGGCATCCCGGAAGCGCACGTTCCGCTCTTCTCGGGCCCGGCGACGCGATTCCTGATCGCGCACGACGCCTGACCCGCTCCCGCCCGCGCGATCCGGCCTTCGTCCCGGCGGCGCCGCGGCAAACGCGCCGCACTCCCTCGAAGCCCGGGCCGGGGCGACACACGTCGCTCCGCGAGGAGCCGCCCCGGGCCGCCCGCGCGGCGACACGCTCACACCCCGGCGCGGAAGCGGGCGCGCGGGAGGCGGGACCGCCCACCCCTCCATTCCGACTTCGGCTCCCCACGCCGAGGGCGGATACGATCCCGGATCGCTCTCCACCCGGAAGCCCTCCGTGCCTCCGGTCTTCCGCCGCGGCTATACAGAACCAATCCCGGTGCGGCGTCCGTGAGGCCATGGGGCGCAACGGATCTTCATCCACCAGGGTCGGCGCCAGCCGGTGGGTAACTCTGTGAGAGAACACGCGCCGGCGCCTCATCGGCCCACGGCGTCCGGATCGCACCGCTACTGGCACGTGACCGTGCCCGGCACCCAGCCCACCGGGGCGAACGCACCCATGCTCATGCCACAGATGACGCCCGTACGCCGGTCGATGATCAGGCCCGTCCATTCCCGCGGCCCCGCGTTCACGATGCGCACCAGCAGCTCTTCGGGCGCCAACCAGTCCTCGAGCTGTTCCACGTCGCCTGCGTAGGTGAAGTTCCCGTTCGAGTAGAACATCTCCTGCCGGGTGGCGAGCTGGCGCAAGGTGCCCCGCATCTCCCGGAGCAGGTCGTCGGGGACCGGTCGTGGCTGCGGCGCTCCGGCCGTGTCGGCGTCGGCGAACGAGTGGGCGGGCGCGTGCTCCGCGCCGGCCAGGGCGAACAGTTGGATGTACTCGACGTCCAGCTCGTCCCGGCCGGAGCCGAGCACGTAATCGCGGCCGATCTCGTGGATCTCGAACTTCGCCGGCGTGGTCATGCGGCCGATGGGACGAGCGGCGAGGTCGTAGACGATCCACGCCACCGCGGCGCCCGGTCGGCCGGGCTGTCGAACCCACAGGTGCCCCTGCGGGCTCACCTTCACGTACCGGTAGGCGACCTTCGCATCCGGCTCCGGCAGCTTTTCGATCGCCGCGCGCACGGGGCCCCGGCCCCGTCCCAGCGTCGGTCCGTCGATCCAGCTACGGTCGTAGAGCCATTCGTCGTAGGCGGACCGGCCCCGCTCGTGCACGGCCCGCTCGGTCCGGACGAACGTGCCATCCAGGGTGTGCACCGAGAAGCGCACGTTCCCTCGGTCGTAGACCATCAGCGAGTCCCGCCCCACGCGGTACAGGCGCACGGGTACGGCGAACTCGCCGGGCCCGTTGCCCTCGCGCCCCTCGATCCCGGCGATCCTGCCCTCGGCATCGTAGATCCGGAGCTCGTGGGTGCCCGCGTTCAGCACGGCGATCCGCCCGTCGTCGAGCCGGACCGAGCTGACCGCGTTGAAGAGCTGGTACTCGTGCTCGCCCTCGACCACGCCGATCTGAAGCAGCGGCTCGGCGGAAAGCCGCCACTCCGGCGGCTCCTGCGCCACGCCGTCCGGCGGGAGTCCCCACGCGACGGCCATCGTTCCCAGCAGTGCGGCTCGTGCCTTCATGGCTCGCCTCCGATCCTGTTCGGGTTCACGACGGATCGGGGAGAGGCTCATAAGGTAACAGGGTCGTGGCAGCGAATCACGACTCGCGTCCGCGGCCGGGGAGGCACGGGCGGCCCGGTGCGCAAGAGGGCCGCCCGCGCGGATGGCGGCTCAGTCGCTCACCCGCGCCCCCGCCCCCGCCAGCGCGTTCCACAGCAGCGGCCACGTCGCCACGGTCTGGGCGCGGTAGTTCGGCTGGAAGCCGAACAGCACGACGGAGCCCTTGTCGACGGGCACCTCGACCAGCGCCGGCCGGCCGGCCAGGCGCTCGGAGCCCAGGAACCAGCCGGACAGCTCGAGGCCGTCGGCGGCGTAGCGGGCGACGACGCGCGCGCCCGGCTCGTCCACCTCGAACGCGCGGCTGCTGCGCCAGTACCACGCGGCGATGCGCTCGTCGAGGCCGCGGGCGAGCGGGTGGCCGCGGTCGAGGTCCACGCGCAGGATCGAGCCGGGGACGTAGAAGTCGCGGCTGGGCAGCTCTTCGACCGCGTTGCGGATGCCCAGGCCGAACAGCTCGATCGCGAAGTCCGTGGCCTCCTCGACCACGACCAGGCGGCCGCCGTCCCGGACGAAGCGCTCGATCGCGTCGGCGCCCTCGCGGCCGATCCCGCCGGTGTACTCCGGCGGCAGCGAGCCGGGCTCGTGGCCCTCGAGGATCGACTCCGCGTCCTGGGACTGGATCAGCAGCACGTCGTAGTCCCGGCGCAGGTCGCCGCCGCGGATGCGCGCGTCCTTCACGGTGTCGTACGCCAGGCCGTGGCGGTCGAAGACCCAGCGCGTCCAGCCGCCCTCCATCGGCTCGCGCCACCCCTTGTAGTAGGCGATGCGCGGCGCGCCGTCGCCCTGCAGCGCGGCGGGGAGCTCGAACGCGAAGTCCTGGACGGGGACCGGCCCCGACAGCCTCGGTGCCCTGCCCTCCCAGCGCGCGACGGGCACGGCCACGACGTCCATGAGCAGCGGCAGCGTGTGCGCGGTCACGTCGTACGGCCGCTTCGGCGGGCCGCCCGGGTACTCGCGCAGGTCCGGGTACTCCTGCTTCTCGAGCATCGTCTGCGCGAACGATGCGTACGGCTGGCGCATCGGCACCACGTAGCTGCCGGCGGGGAAGGTGCGCCCGGCGGCCCGGAACGACGACGTCGCCCGGTGCACCTCGACGTCGCCGAGCGTCAGGATCCGGAGCACGTACTCAAGCCCGGCGCCGTTCTCCTGCCCGGCCGGGATCACCCACGCTTCGGGCCACGCGGGCCACTTCTCGACGGCGCGCCGGTTGATGGCGTGGAAGTTCTCGAGCCAGTAGCGGCGGTTCCTCGCGGCGTTCGTCAGCAGCGCGAGCGCGCCGGCCTCCATGTAGTCGACGATGTCGGGCAGCCCCCACTCGCCGCCCTCCCAGGGGAGCGGGAACTTCCAGCTCCGCTCGCTCGCCTCGTACTCGCGTCCGCCGCGCACCCGCTCCTTCGGCACGTCGATCGGCGTGGCCAGCCGTGCCGAGGCGGTCTCACTCAGGATGCGCACGCCGCCGTGGTAGTGCTGGTAGGCGCGGGCGGGGGTGAAGCCGTCGTAGATCGCGTTGATGACCACGCCCTCCCTGCCCTGTGCGGTCAGCGCCGCGGCCATCCAGCTCCCGAGCTGGTTGACCCCCGCGACGATCGCCGGGTCCACGTTCCGCTCGATCGGGTCGATGTACGGCGGGAAGAAGATGCGCGCGCCGCTGCCGCCCATCTGGTGGATGTCGTGCACGATCTGCGGGTGCCAGGCGTTGTGCGCCTTCTCGACCGTGAGCCGCGTCTCGACCTGCGTGAACGCGTACCAGTCGCGGTTGTTGTCGTGGCCGACGTAGTAGTGGTAGAGCCACGGCGGCGACGTGCCCTCGTACGCCGTGCCGACGTGCTCGTTGTACCACTCGGTCACCCACTGCGTCCCGTCGGGGTTCAGCGACGGGACCTGGAGCAGGATCACGTCGTCGAGGATCTCGCGGATGCCCGGGTCGTCCGACGACGCGAGCCGGTAGGCCAGCCGCGCCGCGACCTGCGCGCCGCCGACCTCGGTCGAGTGGATGTTGTGCGTGATCAGGACGACGGTCTTGCCCTCGTCCAGAAGCCGGTCCAGCTCGGCGGGCCCCGAGACGGTGCGCGGGTCCGAGAGCTTCATCTGGATGGCGTGCAGCTCGTCGAGCCGGGCGTGGTTCTCCGGGCTGGTGATGGTCAGCATCACGAACGGCTGGCCCTTCGTGGCGAGGCCGAGCGTGTCGAGCTTCACGCGGTCGCTCGCCCGGGCGAGCGTCTCGTAGTACGCGGTGAGCCGGGACCAGGTCGCGAGCTTGCGGTGCTCGCCGATGTCGAAGCCGAAGTGCTGGCGCGGGGTCGGGACCTGGGCGGCGGCGGGCGCCGCCAGGGTAAGGGAGAGGGAAAGGATGAGGGAGAGGGGAAGTCCGAGGGGGACGGGCAGGCGTCGGGCGGCTCGGTTCGCTGTCGGGCGTCGCGGCATGGGAGTGGCCTCGGCTGAGGTTGTGAGGGTGGATCCGCCCACAATCTAGGACGGCGGTGCACGGCGTGCCAGCGCCGGGTTGGGCGGCGCGCATGCGTGCACGGGCGTGCGCGTGCGTGCGCGGCCGCAGTACAGCGGCGCACCGCTACCGGACGGCGGTTCTGTCCAACCCGAGGGGGCGAGCACGGGCCCGTCGGAGATTGCGTCGATGGCGACCGGCAGCGGGTGGCCCGGAGGCGCCGGAGCGTCCGGGCGCGCGGTCGCTCCCGTCCTCGCCGCCGCTGCCTGCTTGCGGGCCGGCCGGCCCCGAGGTTATGGATAGGCCGCTCCCGCGACCCGTCCCCGGCCGTTCGCGCCGCGGGGCGATTCACCTCCGGACGAGAGGTCAGGATGAGGACGAACCGGATCACGGCGGCGCCGCGCATCGCCATCCCGCCGCTGGCGGCGGCCCTGCTCGTGGCCGCGTCCGCGGCCGTGGCGCCGGCGCAGGACCGGCGGCCGGGCGCGGACGTGGCCGTGGACCCCGAGCGGGCGGCGGCACTCTACGTCAGCGATCGGCCCGAGGACCACCCGCCGCGCGATTACGAGCGCGACATCCGCCGCAAGGCGCAGATCGACAGCACCTTCGAGGCGGTCACGAAGGGCGTGGTCGACTACCGCAAGGTCACCTACCGCAGCCGGGTCGGGGACATGGACATCCCCGCCTACGTCTTCCAGCCGCTCGAGAAGCGCGGGTCGAAGGGGCACGCGGCCATGATCTGGGTCCACGGCGGCGTGCACGGCAACTGGACGCCGAACTACTGGCCGTTCGTGAGGGAGGCCGTCGAGCGGGGCTACGTCGTCATCGCGCCGGAGTACCGGGGCAGCACCGGGTACGGCCGCGAGCACCACAACGCCATCGACTACGGCGGCCACGAGGTCGACGACGTCATCACCGCGTACGACTGGATGGTCGCGAACCTGCCGCACGTGGACCCGGAACGGGTCGGCATCATGGGGTGGAGCCACGGCGGCTACATCACGGTGCTCGCGGTCACGCGCGAGGAGCACCCGTTCAAGGCGGGCGCGGCGATCGTGCCGGTCACGAACCTGATCTTCCGCCTCTCCTACAAGGGGCCCCGTTACCAGCGCAGCTTCGCGACGCAGGAGCGGATCCGGGGGCTCCCCTTCGAGCGCCGGGAGGAGTACGTCGCGCGCTCGCCCTACTACCAGGTCGAGAAGCTGAACGTCCCGCTGCTGGTCCACATCGCGACGAACGACAGGGACGTGAACTTCGAGGAGGCCTCCATGCTGGTCTACGCGCTGCGCGCGCAGAAGCCGGAGCTGGCCGAGACGAAGATCTACGTCGACCCGACGCCGGGCCCCTCGAGCGGCGGCCACACCTTCAGCCGCCGCGTCGACAGGGAGACGCTCGAGCGCGACGACTCGCCCGAGCAGCGCGACTCGTGGAACCGCACCTGGACGTTCCTCGAGTGGAACCTGCGCCCCTACATCGACCCGTCGCGCGTCGCCGCCGACGGAGACCGGTAGCGGCAGGCCGGCCCGGAGCGGCGGCGTGCGGACACGGACCGGCGGCGGGCCGGCGGCGCGGGGCTGGTGATGGACATCCCGCTCACCCGTGCGCCCGAGCCCGCCGATCGGGATCGGCGCCCGCGGGTGCCGGGGTGAACGAGGGTCGGAGCGGAGCGGCCGCGGCGCGCGGACTGCGCATCGTCGCCTACAACTTCCTCGTGGGCGGCAGCCGCAACCGGTGCGGCCACTGGTCGCGGCTGCTGGACGCGTTCGCCCCCGACGTGGTCCTCGCCCAGGAGTGCCGCCGGCCCGAGGATTCGCCGGGGGAGAGCTACCGGCCCGCCGCCGGGGAGGCGCTCCACTGGGGAGCCGCCGGTGCCGCGCACTGGGGGAGCGCGATCCTGGCGCGGGCCGGCGCGCTGGCCCGCATCCACGTGCCGGATTACGACGGCTGGGTCGTGGGCGGCGAGCTGCTCGTCGGCGAGGAGAGGGTCGGCGCCGGCGCTGCGGCCCACGGCGCCACCGCGGATGCACGTGTGGACTTCGCCGCGGCCGACCGCGCCGCGCGAGGCGAGGCCGGCGGGGTGCACCGGCCCGTCCGGATCTTCAGCATTCACTGCCCGGCCGGCCGCCGGGGCTACATCCGGACCATGCACGAGATCCTCGACCGCCTCGCGCCGCTCGGCGAGGACGCGGACCTCGTGCTCGGCGGGGACTTCAACGTGGTCGTCGGGTACCGCCGGCCGACCGACCCCATCCGGATGACGCGCGGCGAACGCGAGATCCTCGACCGTCTCACGAACGACCTCGCGCTGATCCCGTGCTGGCAGACCGCGAACCCGGGCCGCCCGCTCGCCCAGACGCTGCGCTGGTCCGGAAACCGCGCCGCGCCCTACCACTGCGACGGCATCTTCGTCCCCGCCGCGTGGCGCGACCGGCTCGAGCGCTGCGAGGTCGCCGACGGCCCGGAATGGCAGCGGCTGAGCGACCACAACCCGGTCGTGGCGACGGTCGCTCCCGCGACCGCCGCACGCACGCGTCCGGCGCCGCGGTGACGGACCGCGCGGGCTGGGTGCACCGCGTCCCACGGTCCCTCGCGCTCTGTCCGCGGGAATTGTTGGAACCGTTCCCGCGGCCGTGGACCGGCGCGGCGCCGGCATCACGGCCGCGCCGGTCGAGCATCGTATCCAGGGAGCCGTGCCGCGACGTTCACCAACATCAAGCTGCGACACGGCCGGATGTTCATTTGCCTGGGACTCCTGTTGCCGATCCCGAATGCGAGCCGCGAAGCGAATCGGGAGAGGAAGAGGGCGTATCCGACGGAGATGCTGCTCTACCCGCCTGCCGCCCGGATTTCGCGGGGGCATGGACAATCGCGAGNNGACCGCGTCACCATGGTGCCCGACGCCATCCGCCCCACCCTCGCGGCGCAAATCGGGCGCGCCCGCCGTCTCCATGAGACCGACTGCTCGAGTGGCGCCGGCTGGGTCCCGCTGCCGGGCGCGCTCGCCCGAAAGCTCCCCCGCGCCGGGCGCGAACTGCTATGGCAGTACCTCTTTCCGGCGACACGGACCCATGTGCACGCGCAAACCGGCCAGCGGCACCGCCACCACTTGCACGCCTCCGCGGTCCAACGCGCCATGGCCCGGGCGGCGCGCGAGGCCGGCATCACCCGTCGCGCCGCTTGCNNACCTGCTGGAGGACGGCTACGACATCCGCACCGTCCAGGAGCTGCTCGGCCACGCGAGCGTCAAGACCACCATGATCTACACCCACGTGCTCAACCGCGGCGGCCTCGCCGTCCGCAGCCCGCTCGACGGCTCTGACCGCCGGACGCCGACCACCCCGCAGTCGCTGGCGACCGCTCTCC
>JABAOG010003718.1_pt1 | contig 24124 bp, 18 predicted proteins | sample 7062131 | NCBI WGS metagenome assembly JABAOG01 (sample SAMN14538629, study PRJNA623070) | marine sediment metagenome | biome: marine biome [ENVO:00000428]; feature: marine pelagic biome [ENVO:01000023]; material: deep marine sediment [ENVO:00002113] | place: India: Arabian Sea | collected... | reverse complement strand
TCGGCACGGGGAAGACCCCCAAGCACGAGTCCATCGACGACAGCATCCTGGACCTCGCCAACTACGCTGCCCTGTGGCTCTCCTACAGGCGCAAGCAGCAGGGCGAGGCGGTGGCCCAGAGGCTCACCGACGCGACTGCCGTCGCGCAGGACGCCTACTTCGACCAGTATGGCGTCCCGTATTAGGCCCGAGATCGGAGAGGTATACCGCTGCGCGGGGACGCCCAGCGGTTACCTCCTGGTCGCACGGGTCAGCAACGGCAACATCCGGCAGGTCGCCGGGTGGGGCGACGCCCACGGGCACACAGCGAGTGCCTGGCATGTGGTAAGCTGGGATCGACTCCGAAACACCCGACGCAAAGGACCCTTCAGCCTTGTCAGCCAAGAAAGAGCTATGGACGCCGCCCAAGGGGGGCCACAACCTACCTGATGTTTGGATCCCCAAGGCCCCAGGCAAGAAGGGATCCAAGCCGTACAAGGCGTGGGCCATGGAGCAGTTCCTGGTCCTCGTCAAGAACGGGTACAACTTCTCCCAAGCGGCCGAGCGGCTAGGCGCCACCTACCGCTGGTGGACCATGACGGCCAAGGCGAACCCCGACTGGGCCGAGCAGGCCCGCGAGTACGCCACCGGGGCCTTCTCCCAGTGGGAGGTCCCGGACCTGAGCCAGATGTCCTTCGAGGAGTTCGTCAGCGAGTTCTTCGGGATCGAGCTGGTAGAGCACCAGCACCGCATCGCGGCCGCCCTGGAGGACCCTCTGGCCAAGCTGGTGCTCGTGCTGGGCCACCCCGAGAGCGGGAAGTCCACGATGATCTCCCTGTGGTACCCGGTCTACAGCTTCTGCAAGGACGTTGACCACCGCATCGCGCTGGTCACCAAGTCCGGGACCAAAGCTCAGGACCTCCTCACCCGCATCAAGCGGTACCTCACCGAGGAACACCTCTACGACGACGCTCCCCAGAACCTCATCCAGGTGTTCAACGGGTTCAAGCCCATGCACGGGGACATGGACTGGAACCAGGACCAGATCTACATCAAGCACAGGCGGTCCGGGGAGCGCGACCCCACGGTCCAGGCGCTCGGTATCGGCAAGCAGATCTACGGGGCCCGCCTCGACAAGCTCATCCTCGACGACGCGCTCGTGCAGGACAACCAGCTCACCGAGCTGACCCGGGAGCGCATCGACAACTGGTTCGACAACGAGGCCCGCAGCCGCGCGCAGCGGGGCCAGACCGTCGTCAACGGCACCCGCCTCCTCCCGCCCGACCTCTACGGGCAGTGGAAGAAGGCGTGGGCCGGGATGCGGACCTTCCGCTCCGTGATCGTGCCCGCCATCCTCAACGAGTACACGGATGACGAGGTGCCCTCGTGGCCCGAGTACTGGACCCTGGACGGCTACGACCTCACCGAGATGATTAACGGAGAGGAGGAGGTCGTCGGCTACCAGATGGGGCTCCGCGACCTGCGCGAGGCCATCACCCGGAAGAACCCGGACCGCTGGCGGCTGGTCTATCAGCAGGAGGATGTGGAGGAGACGAGCGCCATCTTCCGCCAGGCGCACATCGACACCGCCCTGGAGTTGGGGGCGCACCGAAAAATGGGTACAGTGTTTGACCATGAGCGACTCATCCTCGGAATCGACCCAGCCACCACAGGCCGAGCCGCTGCTGTCCTACTGGCAGTGGACCCGACTACACGGATCAGGACCGTGGTGGACATCTTTGTTGGGCAAGGGCTCGGAGCAGTCGGCATCCGACAGAAGCTCATGTACGACTTCTGGGAGCGGTACGGAAACCTCGGACGAAACATCGACCTGACCGTCATCGAGGAGAACTTCGTCAAGACCCTCAAGGGGGACGAGGCCCTCCAGGCCCGGGCCGACGCCGCGGGCACTATCATGACGTTCCCCCACACCACCGGCAAGGGCCGCCGGGGCAAGTGGGACGAGGAGTACGGCATCGCAGCCATGGCAGGCCTGTTCGGTGGGGGGCTCATCGCCTTCGCCAGCGCCACCCCGCTGGACCGGGAGCGGCTGCAACCGCTCATCGACGATCTGCTAGTCTTTCCCTGGGCCGACCAGCAGGACGCAGCCATCGCGCTGTGGGTTGCCAACGGGGAGGCCAACGCAACGGCGGTCGCCCCGACCCACGCACATGACGTAGCGCAGAGGCGGGGCGTCCCGCCGAGCATCACGCGGCGTCAACGTGCAGCACGAGCGCGCTAGCTGGTATATACTCTGGGCATGCCCTCAGATTCTGTAGGTCCCCAGTCGGTGGACCATTTCACCCCGTCCCAATTCAACTTCAACAACCGCATGTCGCGCCGCGATTGGCTCATCGAGAAGTGGCAGAGCCACAAGATGAGGGTGGAGACCGTCACCAACATCGTTACCGGCGAGTGGTACGTCGAGTGGCCGGACCTCGCCCAGACCCCCGAGGCCCCCACCATCGCGAACATCGTGGAGATGGGCATCAACCACTGGAGCGCGGTGGGTGGGGCCATCCTCCCCTCCGTGCGCGTCCCCCTCAACAAGGCCGCCGACCGCCGCAAGGAGAAGAGCGCCGCCCGCAAGCGCGAGCGCCGGGTCCGCGAGCTGTGGGAGGCAAGCAACGCCTCCGAGGTTGCCGCTCTCGCCTGGGGAGACTACGCCGGGACCGGCTCCGCTGTCCTCGGCGCTTGGGCCAACTTCCAGGAGAGCGACCCCTCCAAGCGCAACCCCTTCCTCCTCCGCTACGACCCGCGCCACACCTACCTCCTCAAGGACGACCTCGGCAACGTGACCGAGCTGCTCGTCGCCCGCAAGATGTCGAGCGGTGAGCTGGCCGTCATGTACCCCGAGTACGTCGGCTACTTCAACGAGAACGAGGACAACGACGTAGAGGAGTGGTTCTGGTACGAGCAGGACCGCATGACCTACGCGCTCGTGGACGTTAGCAAGGATGGCCGCAAGGGCAGCCGCCACCAGCTCATCGTAGACGAGCCGTGGGACCTCGGCTTCGTCCCGGCGTGGGAGGTGACCCGCCCGAGCTTCGACGGCGAGCGGCGCGGCGTCTTCGACCAGACCGTCCACATCCTCCGCACCATGCACCGCCTCATGCTGATGACCATCTTCAGCACCGAGGAGCACGCTTTCCCGACCATCGCCTCCTTCGACGCTGTGAACCCCGAGGACTTCGGGCCCGGCGCCCACATTCAGCTCCGCTCATCTGAGGGCCGGATCGACCGTGTGGGACCCGCCAGTCACTTCGATGTGAAGGACCTGATCGCGCGGCTTGGCGACGAGGCTGGCCGCCAGAGTGTCTTCCCGCAGCAGCTGGAGGGGCAGCCTGGCGCTAGCATCGTGTCCGCGAGAGGGATCAACGCCAGCATGGGGGCGCTTGACGCCCGGCTGGCGCTGGCCCACAAGCAGTTCGAGGTAGGCTTCGGCAAGGTGAGCGGCTTCCTGCTCGCCCTGGACGAGGTATTCTGCGATGGCGAGAAGACCATCGTCGGCGACACCCGCGACACCAGCGAGGCCGAGGACTACATGCCCTCCAAGGATGTGGCGGGCAGCTGGGTAGCCAAGGCCACCTACGGCATCGGCGCCGGAAGCGACCCGGCCAACATCGAGGTGCGCCTCAGCATGCACCTCGGCAACGGGCTCATCTCCCGCGAGACCGCCCGGGAGCAGCTCCCCTTCCTGGAAGACCCGGACGCCGAGCCCATCAAGCAGTTCCGTGAGGCAATGCAGGACTCGCTCGTTACGGGCATCCTCACCCTCTCACAGCAGGGCGATCCCTCCATGGCCGCCGAGGCGCTCAAGCTCGTCCGCACGGGCGAGAAGAGCCTCGACGAGATCGTGGACGAGCTGGTCGAACTGCTCGCACCACCTGAGCCGGAAGCCCCGGCCCCGGGTGGCGCTGGCGCCCTCGAAGCCATCCAGGGGGCAGAGTCCCTCGCGCGCGGTGGCGCCCCCGGCAACGCCGAACAGGCACCCGCAGGCGCGGGCCTTGGCCTCCCGCCCCTCGGTCAGATCCTCGGCCAGGACAGTAGGCAGATCAGCTAATGACAGCGCGACAGATGAGAGACGCAATCGAGCCCGGCAGCACTGACTACGGCGACCGGCAGACTCTGGAGGCTGGACTCGCAGAGGCGACCCAGCAGTCCACCCCCGCTCCCGCAGACCTCGCCGCTCCCGCCCCGGCGGGCGGGCCTGGCGATCCCTTGAGCATGCTCCTGGAGGGCGGCCTTGGACTGGATACGGACGCGCCGCTTACCTCGGGTCTCTCTGTGGGACCGGGCCCCGGCCCCGCCCTCTCGGGCGACCCTGTAGCCATGAGCCAGGCCGAGCGCCTGCGTATGGTTGCCACCCAGGCTGCCTCGCCGCAGCTCCGGGCGGCTGCGCGCCGCCTACTGAAGCGGCTTGACAGTACTGGGGAACGTCTGTGACCGCCAGAGGACCTAAGCGAGGAGGACCCCAGCGCGAGTCTCGTTTCCTGCGCCGCCAGCAGGAGCGGGAGTTGGTGCGCCTTGAGCAGGAGTACCTCGCCGCCAGCTCGCACCCCGAGGACTTCGCCGAGATCGTCGTCAACCACAACTACAAGCCGCCCGCTGACCTAGACCCCAACGCCAGCGTCTCCGATGTGCAGATGCACCGGCTCGCCCGCGAGAACTACGACCGCGCGGAGGCGTTCACCAAGGAGGTCGAGCGCGCCTACTCTACCCACCGTGGCGAGATCCCCTTCTCGTGGTGGGCCTCGAAGGGCCCCGACGACATCCGCCTCCTGGGCGATCCCAACCTCACGGACCTCGTGAAGGAGCTGGAAGCTATGGAGGCCACGGCTGCCGAGATGGCGAAGTACGAGAAGGACCTGAACGAGCGTGTGCAGAAGCGCTACGACGCTACCCATAACACATGGTCTATGATCTGGGAGTTCACCATCGGCGGCCGCGATCCCGCCACCCGCGCCGAGATCGAGGCAGAGTTCGTCGAAGAGGACGCCCGAAAGGCTGGGCTCCTCGACCCCGCGGAGAAGGGCTTCTGGGGCACGGTTGGTGGCGGCATCGGTGGCGCCTTCGGCTGGACCATGAACCAGGCGTCGGGCCTCATCGGCGGTGGTATGGAGGGCATGGACAACATCCTCAACATCGCGGGAGCGTCGGACCCCTTCAATACCAACATCTCTCGCGACCCCCGCAGCGGGATCCAGTACAGCGTGGGCCCCGGCGGCCGCATCAACATGGGCGCCCCGCCCGTCAAGCCCATCGTCACCTACTTCCTGCACGAGGCCGAGCGCCAGGCCTTCGAGAAGCGCAAGGAGCAGCTGGAGATCCAGCTCTCTGGCAGCTTCGAGGACTTCATCCGCCGGGAGGCCGCCCCCGCCAACGCCATTCAGTGGCGTCAGTTCAAGCAGGATAACCCGCAGGAGTACAACGAGGCTGTGCGCATGGCAGGCGGAGAGGTCCAGGCCATGGGCATGTTCGGCCGCTTCACCGAGACCGAGCTGACTTCCGACGAGCAGATGGCGCAGTATCACACCAGCCTGGAGGAAGAGCAGCGTGAGCTGATCCAGCAGCTGGAGGACAAGGACTTCGACATGGGCCGCGGTGTTCTGGGCGCCCTGCAGATGTGGAACCGCAACGTTCCCATGCGGCTCGCCACCGGCTTCGGCCTCCTCCTCACCGACTCCGACTACCGCACCCTCAACGTCGTGGAGGGCTGGAACAAGCTGGGCGAGGGCATCGAGGAGCACGACTTCTCGCTGGCCTCCGTCTGGGACCTGGACGGCTCCCTTGCCGGGCTCATGCTAGATATGGCCGGGGGCATCGCCTTCGACCCCTTCACCTACCTGTTCGGCCCCCGTGGCTCCGTGCGGAGCAACGGCGCCCGCGCCGCCTGGGAGGCCGATAACATCGCCAAGAGCCCCGCCATTGGGAAGGTTGTGGAGCAGGGCTTTGCCCACGCCACCAGCGCCGAGCGCACCGCGGGCGGCCTCCTCGCGATGCTCAGCGGCGTGACCGACGACATCGGCAAGGCGCAGCTCCTGGACCTCTTCGGCTTCACGAACAAGAAGCTCCCCTTCCGCAGGTGGAAGAAGGCCCTGCACGGCGAGAACGCCGACGACATGCTGATCTCCGAGCTGGATCGACTTCCCGGGTCCACCGGCCGCACGGCCGACGACCTCATCGAGGAGGCCTACACCGCAGGGGCCGAGCGCGGCATGAACCTGGAGGACGGCTGGGACGAGTTCATGGAGGACGTTGCCAGCGGTGAGATCGACGCCTTGACCTTCATCGAGGGGGGCAGTGTGCGGAAAGCCCGCGCTGTAGCCGAGGAGCGCATGGCAGGCGTCCAGGATCTCGTGACCGACATTGAGAAGCAGGGGCTTCTGGAGCCTCTGGAGATCACCGTCTCCCGCGCCGACCGTACCGTCCGCCTCACCGATGGTTCCAGGCGCATCGCCGCCCTTAAGGAGATGGGCGTGGAGCGCGCACCCGTGACCGTCCGCTATGTGGACGAGGCCACCACCGGCCGCACCATCGTCTCCGGGTTCGATGAGACAGATGACATCGCCCGCGGCCAGACCCAGGTGTCCGACGAGCTGATCGACGAGGCCTCCATCGCGGGAGCCGAGCGAGGCATGAACACCGAGCCCGGATGGGACGAGTTCCTGGAGGACATCGCCTCCGGGGAGATCGACGCCGAGACCTTCATCCGCGGCGGCAGCGTATCGCAAGCCCGCCAGGTAGCCACCAGGAACCTGGAGGAGGCTGCCGCCAAGAAGTCGCCGGGGGAGCGCCTGCGCGCCATCGCGACGGGCCAGACCGGAGTTCAGGCGTATGACAAGGGCGCCGACACCACCTTCCGCAACAACCTGCTCCGCGCCGCCGAAACTCTCCACGAGAAGATGGGGAACCGGCCCAACAGAGTGGGCACCCACATCACCAGGGACGGCGAGGAGTACAGCATTCGGATGGCCGGGCGCACGGATCAGATCACCTACTACGCCGTGGACAAGGACAACAACATTGTCGCAGCGCTGGAGATCGGCTACGAGGGAGCCAGTGGCCCGGCCACCATCGGCATCGCCACGGCTGAGGGTGCCACCCGCAAGGGCCTGATGTCCAAGATCTTCGATGTCGCCGGAGAGCTGGAGGACGTTCACCCCATCCTCCATCACGGCAACAGCGCTACCACCTCGCAGAACGCCATCGACTTCGCCCAGAACTACGCCAAGAAGCTCATCGCCGAGAAGGGCGCCAAGGAGCTGCTCCCGCCGGGGCTGCCGCTGGACGACTTCATGAACGGGCGCAAGCTCGTCAATGACCTGGCCGACTTTGACATCTCCAAGGGCGCCACCTACTCCAAGCCCCAGAAGATCTTCCCCCTTGAGATGACCATCGGCGACGTTCCGCTGGAGCGGGCCCAGGAGATCATCGGGGAGGGCATCCGTATGCGCGGGGTCAAGCCCTCCATCCAGCCCCGCGGCGCCATGCACGTCGCCTGGAACCAGGGGCTCCGCGCCTCCCTCAAGGAGAACCCCCTGGCTCGGAAGGTGATGCAGTGGCTCACCCCTAACAGCACGGTCACCACTCACTACCTCAACGGCCCGAACGCCGTGGACGATGTGCTTGAGACTCTGACCCGACTCTTCGGTGACGCCGACGACCTAGAGGAATTCGTGGTTCGTATCACCGACGCCCTCAGTGAGCAGGGCGCCGCCAAGACGCGACATCGCCTCGGAGCCGCCAAGCTGGACAGGCTCGCCCAGGAGGTCAACGAGCTGCGTACCTTCGTCGGGGACGCTGCCTGGGACGCCGCGGAGCAGAGCATCAAGGAGAAACTCAGCAACGCCGTCACCAACGCCGCTACCCGCGAAGCCGCCGAGGCGCTGGAGAACTCGGTTCGTGCCAGGGCCGCCGCCAAGCAGGCCCTGGTCGCTAAGGACCGCCAGCTCCGGGCCGCCCACCGCTTGCTTGACGAGGAGATGGCGCAGTACGGCAACATGCCCCAGGTGCTGCAGGATGTCCTGGAGGACGCCTTCAACCACTTCAACCGCACCCGCCTCGCCACCCGCCCCCAGTGGAAGAAGTTCGTCGATGACGACGGGCTCGTCCCCTGGGATGTGCTGCAGCGCGGTGGCATCAGCAAGGAGGGTGTGGCGCCCACAGTCCAGGAGGGCCAGAAGTACTTCACCACCCAGAGCATGCGCGACATGGCCGACGACCTGGACATCAAGAACCCTGAGACCACCTTCCAGCAGCTCACCGGCCAGGCCGACGCCCCGGTCGTCTTCAACACCCCGCTGTCCATCGTGGACATGCTGGCCCTGGACACTCTGTCCGGCTCGGCCCTCAAGCGGTTCTGGGGCTCGAAGACGGCGCACGGCTTCAAGGAGCTGGGGTACAGCGCCCACCGCGCGTGGGTCTACGACAAGGTGTTCCGCCTCTCGACTGCCGGGACTGTCTCGTTCGACGAGCTGCTTCGCTTCCAGAACATCGGCGGCTGGCGCGCCACCCAGCGCTACCTGCAGGACCGGGCCATCCGCTTCTCCGCCCGCGGCAAGGCTATGTTCCACGGCGAGGGCTTCCGGCTGGCGCCGGGCACCAAGTACCTCAAGCCCCACCAGCAGGACCGCATCCGCCGCCTGAGCCAGGCTGACTCCTGGATGACCCAGGCAGAGCGGGACTTCATTCACAAGAACGGCATCGGGTGGGAGGACATCCGTGTGGGCGAGAGCGGGTTCGACGATGCTGCCCGCCGCTGGACCGGCGGCATGCTGCAGGACAAGGGCTTCCGCGCGTTCCTCCGTGGCAAGCAGGATTTCATCGACTTCTACCAGAGCGCGGACGGAGAGATCCTCCGCAAGGCTACGGCCATGGTGAAGAACCCTAAGACCGGCAAGATGGAGACCATCCCCGCAACGGCCGAAGAACTGTACGACGGCTGGGAGAGCTTCATGACGCTGGTCCTCGGCCACGCCGACGATCCCGTAGCGCTGCGCCAGGCGTTCGCGGACACCGCCCAACTGATCGACGATGCTGGTGGCGTGGGCTGGCAGAACCTTCCCGACTGGGCGTACCCCCAGCTGGGTGTGGTGCGCGGCATCCGCAGGGCCCCGAAGCAGGGTCCCATCGGCCGCACCGTTGACTCGTTCTTCGAGCACACCATGCTGAACCCGGTCAACTACCGCCGCGGGTTCCTGGCCGAGATGGTCCGAGGCACCGAGCGCGCCCGCCTGGAGGCGTTGTACGCCTCTCAGGGAAAGCGCATCGTCTCCGACATCGCCTTCGAGAACATGCTGGAGATGCGCGGCCTCTCCGGGCTGGCCCGCCACCCGGGCGCCCGCAACTGGCTGCATCAGACGGCGCTGGACCACGGCGTGGTACTGGAGTCCTACGTCGAGACGCTCATCGAGCGGGCCGTGCGCGGCGAGATCGAGAACACCCTGTACGCCTTCGAGAAGAGCAGCCGCCTCGGGCGGTCTGGCCCCTCCAAGGCCGTCTTCCCGTTTGGCAAGCCGTGGGCGGATATGTGGGGCTTCTGGGGACGCGAGGTCATGCGCAAGCCCATCGCTCGTGGCATCTGGCACAGGGATAGCACGCACCTCATCGGCGAGGCACTGGAGAAGTACATGCCCTTCAACCCGCGCGCTGCCGCCATGATCTCGAACGTGGCCAACAAGGACTTCCGCATCGACCGCGGCCTCTACGGGGAGAAGGAAGGCGGCTTGCTCCCGGGCACGGCCGACACCGACTTCTCGCCCCTGTTGTTCCTCCCGTCCGGCGGGGACAATCCGTTCGGCACCATGATCCCCGGGCTGGGCTTCGTCCCCATGTTCGCCATTGATATGTACATCAGCCAGATTGACCCGGTGACACACCCCGAAGAGTGGCAGGAGCGCGTAGATATGTTCTCCGAGTTCATTCCGTCTGTGGGCTTCCAGCAGGGTGGAATGGTCTCGCGCCTGGTCGGTGGCGGCACCGCTGGGGAGGTAACCTCCAACTTCCTCAACCTGACCAGCGCGTTCTCCGGGACCTCCAACTACTCGCTCAGCTCTGAGTTCTTCGGCGAGATCGACCGGGAGATCGAGCGTACCCGCGCGCTCTCCGCGATCCTCGCCGACGAGGAGGAGTGGGACGCCCTGTTCGCATTCAATACCGTCGAGGACTTCAACACCTACCTGGACTCCATCGCGCTCTCTGCCGACAGGGCCGCAACCTACGAACAGTCCTTCCTGGACATCGCGCGGTGGGCCGTCCCGGTCAGCCACCACGGCGACGAGTCGGTCACCCAGCTCCTCAATGTCTGGGCCACCGCTGCCGAGATGTTCCCCGAGTCCCTCCAGGCCCGGCCCTCGCTGCGGAACGCAGACCTCAGCAACGACGAGCAGCTCCGCGCCTACACCGATGACATCCGCTCAGCGTTCTTCGCGCTGGATCCCGACGAGCGTAACCGCCTGATCGTCCAGTACCCACAGTTGGCCATCAACATGGTCTCTTCGTGGCGGTGGACCAACAAGGCCCTGGAGGCCAACCTGCCGGGCACCGACCAGGCGTACCGCTCCACCGGCGACCGGCGCGGGCGGGCCCTCCACCAGAACTACGTCACCTTGAACTACATCCGTCCGCTCGATCCGGTCGAGCGCGCCAAGCGCATCCTCGGCACCGTGTGGAACGCCCAGGAGAAGGTGGGCCGCCAGGTCTACACCGACATGGCCGGGCGGGTCAACGACCACCTCTGGGAGAAGGTGGTGACCCCCGAGACCCGGACTCTCCTGACCAACATCCTCAACACCGGCTTCGGTGAGCGCTGGGGCTTCGAGTCTGAGCGCGAGCTGTGGGAGAAGTGGCCCACCGTGGAGAAGGACTTCGAGCTGTGGGCGGCCGAGCAGCAGGGCTTCGTCGAGGGCTCGGAGATGTTCGATAGGGTCAAGGAAACGATCAACATCCCGGGCAAGGAAAAGTCCTGGGGCACCAGCTGGCCGGGCCTGGACGACCAGGAGCTGTCTAAGCGGTTCAAGGAGCTGACTATCAACAGGTTCCCCGACAACGTAGTCGCGAACGCCGAGGCCATCGGGCTGGAGCTGACCCCCGGCATGACCGGCTACCAGCTGTTCCAGGGCCTACAGGGTTACCTGTCCACCAACAACAACGCGGCCTTCCTGGCCTCGCAGAGCGTGTACCGCAACTACCAGCAGGACCGCGGGCGCGACGCCTCGATCACCGAGGAGGAGTTCCGGGCCCACATCCGCAACCCCGAGCACGAGCAGGTGTGGACCACCCGCGCCGAGGAGTTCCTCTCCTGGGACGGCCGCACTCGCGATCGCTACTTCGGCGAGATCGGCGGCATCCCCCTCGATGTCCAAGAGGAGGCCGTGGAGCGGTTCACCTCCATGGCTCTCGCTGACAGCTCAGGCTACGACTACCAGGACTTTTGGGACAAGAACTTCAAGCGCGCCTACGGGCCGCTGGACTGGGAGGCCCCCGAGCCCCTCAACCCCTTCGACGAGAACGGGCAGCGCCGGGACACCGCGTTCCAGCCCATCATCATGACCCTCCAGGACGGCGACTCTATGGTCGTCAAGAACTTCCGCCAGCCCGGCATCTTCGGCTCCACGCTCGGCGCCAACCAGGGCGGCGACCTCATCGGGGTCCGGCTCCTGGGTGTCCGCGCCCCCGACTACGCCTCCGAGCCCGAGGCTGCGGCGGAGTGGGAGGACCGTCTCATGAATGCGTTGAACACAGCGGCCGAGAATGGTGATAAAATCTGGCTTGTGAGAGATCCAGACAACTACGGCGACCATGACCAATACGGACGGATGCTGGCCTGGCTGTGGATCGGCGATGAGCCGTACTACGACACCGGCAGCTTCCGCAGACACCAGGACCCGAGCAGATAATGGCCATTGACACGAGCATCACAGTTGAGGGCGACGCCCTAGACCGCTACCTGGCGGGCAACGCCCAGATCCCGACCACGACGCAGGAGGATCTGGACTTCACCACCTCGACTCCGGCGAAGGAGGATGACGCCCCTACCACCATCGCCGACACGACCGAGGACATCGTTGGCGCTACCTCGGATCCGCTGGAGTTCCTCGGCGAGATCCTGGCGCAGATCCAGACCGATCTCCACGCCTGGGGCGGGGACAACGGCGTGGCCAACAACATCATGGACGGCTGGCTGTTCACGCCACAGATCCAGACGCTCTTCGTCAGCACCGTCCAGCAGACGCTCAAGAACGCCGAGACCGAGCGGGCCAACATCCTCAGCTTCGTGGACTACGAGGACCTCTCCCCCGAGAACCAGAAGCAGCTGGACCGAGGCCTCCTCGGCAGCCCGACCGGCATCGAGTTCATCGTGGACCGGGTGTGGGACGCCCTCTCTGCTCAGTGGGGCGGGCTGGGCACGCGGCCCCGCGCCAAGGTCAAGACCACTGGCACCGGCCGCCGCCGCGCCACCCCCGCGGAGATCCGCGCCCGCTTCGACCTCGACGAGCTGACCGAGCTGGCTAACAACATCTGGCGGGGCAAGCTCCTGGAGGAGCCGGACAACGCGCGGGCCATGGCCAGCGCCTACGTCGATGCCGTCGTCGCCAGCAAAGGCGAGCAGCGCATCGACTTCACCCAGTTCATCACCGAGCGCGCACGCGCAACGTCAAGGTACGCTAGTATTTACAAGAACAAGCCTGAGAGTGTGAGCGACGAGCAGTTTCTCCAGCCGTACTTCCAGGCCGCCACGCAGACCCTCCGGCCCGGCAACGCCGCGCGGGTGGCCATCGGCGGGGCACAGCTAGGGATGGATGCCCAGACCTTCGCCGGACGGATCTCCCGCGAGGACGAGGTGACGGGTTCCGCCCCGTATGTAAACCAACTGTACAACCGCATGAGTGCGGTGAAAGGAGTCTTTCGCGGATGAGTGAAGACAAACAGCGCAAGCTGACCCCAGAAGAAGTAGCCGCCAACGTCCTGAAGTTGGAGGCTGAAGCACGCAAGGCCAACTCCGAGGCCGACAAGCTCGACGCCGAGGCGCGCCAGGCTGTGGCCCTCGCGACCGCCGCCGAGCTGGAGGCCCGTGAGATGTCCGAAGCCGACGAGCGCCGCCGCGCAGCCGACGAGTTCCACAAGGTCTATCGCTTCTCGGGCCCCGTGGGCTCCGCCTCCGTGGAGAAGGCCATGAAGACCCTCACCGAGTGGCACCGCCTCGACCCCAACTGCGACATCGAGATCATCTTCAACTCCCCCGGCGGCTCGGTCATCGACGGCTTCGAGCTGTTCGACTTCCTCGTGGACCTCGGCGAGCGGGGCCACAAGATCACCACCGGCTGCACCGGCATGGCCGCCTCTATGGCGGGCATCCTGATGCAGGCCGGGCAGCACCGCTGGATGAGCCGCGAGTCCTGGTACATGATTCACCAGGCCGCCTTCGGCGCCGCGGGCAAGACCTTCGAGGTCGAGGACACCGTGGAGTGGATCAAGCGCATCCAGGCCCGCATCCTCAAGATCTTCGCAGGCCGCTCCACCATGAGCGTCACCACCCTCAAGCGCAAGTGGGAGCGCAAGGACTGGTGGATCGACAGCGACGAGTCCCTCAAGCTGGGGCTCGTGGACGAGATCCGCGCCAGCTCCCTCGCAGGCGGGGAGGAAGAGGTCTAAGTGGCGACTGACCCCGGCACTGATCCCAACGCCCCGGGCGGCCCGAACCCAGACGCCGATACCGTCCTCAAGATCCTGGAGGGCCAGGAGATGGTGTGGGGCCGTGATCCCAACACCGGCAAGTGGTACGTCAAGTACAAGATGCCGAACTCCAACCTGTGGTCCCTGTTTGAAGCTGAGGACGACCAGATGGACCGCATCTTCGGCACTAACGTGCGCCCGTGGGCCTACGAGGGCGGAACCCTGGAGGGGCAGCTTGCGCGTGACGAGGTTCTATTCGCTGGCAACATCGGGCTGGTTGAGGGCGAGGGTAGCTTTGACGATGCCGTGATCCGCGTCACTGCCCTGGCCCTGGACAACGGTTCCCTCCCGGCGTGGGCCGCGGAGGACGGCGCTGCCATGGATCTGCTCTACCTGGCACAGTCCCAGGGCAAGTCCAACGAGTGGCTCATGGACCAGCTCATCAAGCTCCCCTCGTTCCGCGCCCGGTTCCCCGGCCTGGAGAAGTTCAAGACCCAGGAGGGCCTGAGCACCGAGGACGCCGTGACCGCGTTCCTGGAGTACGAGTCCGGCGTCAAGAAGGCGCTCGATATGTACGGCTTCAACGGCGACGCCATGCACCCGACCATGGTCTCCGCGCTCATCGACAACAACTACAACCTCGAAGCCATCACGGATGCTGTCAAGACCTTCAAGCGGATGAACGACTTCCAGCCCGCGATGGAGGCCTTCAATCAGGTGCTGATCGCCAAGGGCATCAACCCGCTGACCTCCCAAGCGGACCTGTTCCAGTTCATGAAGGGCGAGTCTCCGGTCGAGTACTACGAGGCTTACGAGGCCAGCTCGATCCAGGAGGCCGCCAACGTCGCCGGACTGGGCGATGTGTTCACCGCGCAGGACGCCATCAGCGCTGCCCTCCAGGGGGACTTCACCCTGCAGTCGGCCAGCGAGGGCATGGTCGGCGCCAGCCGCCTGCTCCTCCGGCTCCGCCAGGAACTCAGCCTCGACAAGTACGGGCTCGACCAGGGCGACCTCATCGACATCAGCCTGGGCCTCGCCCCCTCCAGCGGCCGCTCGCAGGCCGAGGTCGAGGACAGCATCACCCGGGCTGTGGAGGAGGCACAGGGATTCCTGGAGCGCAGGGCCCGCCCCTTCACCGGATTCACCCAGACGGGCACGCCGCAGCAGGCGTCGCTCGGCAACCTCGGACAGCCGAGCTAGAATGATTAGGACACCCCGACGCTACCTGGGCGGCGGGCGTAAGAGGCCGGAATCCAGGGTACATCGGCCACAAACATAGGAGGAACCTATGACAGAAGAAACGATTCCGCAGATGCGGGAGACTATCGACCGACTTCAGAAGGACCTGCGGGCACAAGCTGCCAAGCAGGAAGAGCTGGTCGCGACCAATCGGTCTCTCACGGCGCGGGAAGTCGCCCGGCAGGCGAACTTCGACCCCAAAGTGGGGGAGCTGTACGCCAAGACTTCGGACGGCGACCTGACCGCTGAGGGCCTGACGGCGTTCGCGACTGAGCTTGGACTGCCCCAGCTGGTAGCCGAGGCCGCTGAAGCCGCCGCTGAGTCTCCGGCGGAAGTGGAGGAGTCTGCCCCCGAAACGGTGGGCGGTGCTGATCTTGCCACTATGTCGCGTGGTGGTTCTTCGCAGAGCCCTGGTGCTGGCAGCGCCACGGAGGAAGCGATGACGCGCGCAGAGTGGACAGAGCTGTCTCGCACCGATCCCGTCGCAGCAAGGGAGGCCCTCGCCAAAGGCCGTGTGCAGATTTCACGAGACAACCCGTATGCGCCAGGTGGGAACCAGCGCCCGGGAAACCCGTTCGTCCAGAGCTGAAGTAGCTGACTCCGATCGACCACCGGAAATAAAGAGGAAAGGAGGCACAGATAAATGGCTAGTGATTTTGCAACGAACCCGACAACCACTTCGACCTTTGACGACGTGAGCTACTCGGCGGTCCTGACCGACGAGGTACTCGACGCCCTCATGGCGACTGTGGTGACGCCCGCTCTTCTCGCTCATTACCCGATCGAGAACGCGGCGTCGAAGGCTGTCAAGATCCCGAAGGCTGACAAGTTCACCGCGGCTGCCCTCACTGAGGGTACTGAGGTGGCCAACACAGCCCTTACCTCGACCTCGGTGACCATCACCGCGGCCGAGATCGGCATCATGGCGACGATCACCGATGTCCTGGAGGTCTCTGACATTCCGGCGGCACACGGTGCCCGTCTGCGGCAGCTGGGTCGTTCGCTTGGCGACAAGCTGGACGTTGACATCTGCGCCCTCTTCGACGGTTTTTCGACCGCAGTTGGCGCGACCACCGTCAACATCACGCTTGCGAACCTGCTTGATGCAATCTACAACTTGGAAGTCAACGACGCTGCCGGTCTCGGCTCGATCGTGGGTGTGCTCCACCCGCGTCAGACCGCTGACCTGCGCACGGAGTTGGAGGCCGACCAGGCCGTGATCTACACGGGCAAGTCGGACGCCTCGATTTCCAAGTCGATGAACGGCTACTTCGGTAGCTGGTTCGGCATCGACCTGTTCTCGTCTACGAACGTCCCCCTTGCTAACACTTCCGCTGACCGCGCTGGCGGCATCTTCGTTCGCGATTATGCCCTCGGTATGGCCACGAAGTGGGCAGCCAAGGTCGAGACGATGCGTTGGGCCCCCATCCGGGGCGTGGTGCTCGTGGCGACTGCGATGTACGGTGTTGGCGAAGTCGAGGACTCTGCTGGTGTGGAGGCCGTGACGGACGCCTAAGACCGAGGGAGACCGGATCGCCCCACGCAGAAAAGGATCAGCCCGAGGCATGGCGAGGGATCAAATTGGGGTCGGGGCCATGCACCCGAACCCCCAATACACAAGGAGCCGTAATGGCCGAAAGCAAGAAACCGACAACCAAGAAAGCCGAGACGCGGCTCCGTAGGAAGGGCCAGGGCCCTTCCTCCACGAAGCTGATCGAATCGGACATCCCCTATCCCATTGAGGTCCACGGTGAGGACCTTGAGTTCTACAGCGTCCAGGGACAGGCCGCCCGCATCCCCGAGGGTGTGGACATGGCCGAGTACTCCGTGGACCAGGACTTCGTGATCGACGAGTCCCAGCTGCAGAATCTCTGGTTCACCCAGCCGGGCATCAACCTGCCCGGGACCTCCCGCCTCTACACGGTGAAAGCCCTCCACAGGGATGGCCGTCTGGTGCAGCTGCCCTTCGAGGCACAGATCCAGAACACCGCAGGCGGCGACCCCCAGGACGCCATTGGCCTCCGGCGCTATCAGCGCAAGGGGATGCACATCTTCATCGACTGGGACACCCTGCAGCCGATCTACTGTGCCGCCTGGGGCTGCTTCGCCGCAGCCGTCCAGCGCGCCGGAGACGGCTCGCTCGTGCCCGCGGTCGCTGAGGCCCCCGGGTTCTGCACGCTGCGCCACGCGACGCACACCCTCCCGAACAAGTACAAGGACTCAGGCGAGATCCTGGGCCAGATGTTCGGCGGGAACGCGACCACCACTCGTACCTGGAGCGTCTAGTGCCCAACATCCCAATCCTGGGACCCGACGATGCCGTCCTTGAGGACGAAGGCGAAGGCGCCATCCTCCTCAAGGGCGCGCAGGGCTCTACCTGGGACATCACGGACACCAACCTGGCCGATGGCCATGCCCCGAAGCGTCAGCTCCGCAAGGAGCTGGAGAGCCTGGGTGAGGACATGGGTGGCGGGTTCGTCCAGCATGACATCCCGGTTATCGTCCACCGGGGCCCGGACGGCAGCATTGTCCGCACCACCCCGCTGAGCGAGATCCCGGGCGTGAGCTTCACCCCGGCGGGCATCCGCTTGGACGGCCCCGCGGAGGAGCAGAAGGAGGTCCCCACCCCCGCTGCGATCCCGCGCAAGGAGCGCGACAAGCTCGTCGCCATCCTCACCACCCGCCTGTGGAAGTACTATCGGCAGATGCCGCCCGAGCAGCAGAAGTACAACCCCTTCTACGACGGCATCCCCGAGCTGCCCTCCGGCAGCCCGCAGCATCTGCAGCCCATCCCGGGCACGCCGCTGTACCCGGCCACGGACGCGCAGGTGTACGACTGGCTGCGCCGGTTCGTGGAGGCGCGGGTGAAGGTCGTGAACAGGAACCGATTCGGCAAAGACAACCTGCAAGACTTGGCCGTTCACATCGAGTAAGATAGGACCATGGCCACCCTTGCAGACTTACGGCAGCGGGTCAAGAACAACCTGTATTCGACCGCGCCCCACGAACATCCCTTTGTCACCCTACTGAACGAGTCCGGCTTCGATGCCACTGAGACCGACGTGACCCTCGACACCAACGAGGGTGCGAACTTCAGCCAGGGTGACATCATCGAGATGGAGTCCGAGCAGCTGTACGTCCAGTCTGTGTCGGGCGACACGCTCACCGTCATCCGCGGCTGGAACGGCACCACCGGAGCCGCCCACTCGGACAACACCCCCATCTTCAAGAACCCGCGTTTCACCAGCGACCAGATCGACCAGGCCCTGGTCTCCGTGGCCAATGGCTTCGAGGACTGGGGCATCCACGGCTTCGGCACCGGCAGCATCACGCTGGTCGAGAACCAGACCTACTACGACCTCACGGACACGGACATCGCGGAGCAGCGCGGCGTCCTGGCGGTTTACTACGCCGGGGCCACGACCCTCCTGCCGACGCACCTGCCCTTCCGGTACTTCAACAACCTGGACAGCAACGTGTCCACCACCGGCCACGGCCTGCACCTGTGGGAGTGGGGCGACAAGAAGGCCACCGAGACCGTGTACTACACCTACGCACAGGAGCTGACCACCACCTCCGCTTTGAGTGCCCACCAGGAGGAGCTGCTCGTGGTCGGTGCCACCGCGCTGATCCTTGGCGCCTCCATCGGTCCGGCTACCCACGACCCGGGGGCCCGCACCGACCGCACCGTGAACCCAGGCCAGACCAGTCGCGACGTGCGCTTCTGGCAGGGCCAGTGGTTCATCATGGTTCGCGCTGAGGCGTCCCATGTGCAGACCGAGCGGCAGCGGTTCACTCTGGGCGGGGTACGCCAGCGCCGCGCTCAGAGGTGGAAGAATTGATTGATGCGCAGCACCACGTTGAACTGAACGGGGTCCTGTACCGCATCGCTGAGGACGCCCAGGGCGACAGCTACGCCCTAGAGGGCACCAGCCTGCGCGCGCCCAACGCCCAGCAGGTCCTCGGGGATACCCGGGGGAAGTTCCAGATGCGCCCCGACATCCTCCTGTGGACCCAGACCGACTGGTCCGGGGGCGAGGGGCAGAACCTGTTCGACCCGTCCCTGCCCAACCGGGCCTGGCGCCTGGACGCAGTGGACGCCTTCACCTATCCAGGCCGGGCCCTGCTCGGCCCTAAATTCGACACGGCCAAGCAGAGCGACGGCTCTACCCCCATGGCCGTCAACGCCGCCTTCGCCAAGGCGCGCGGCCTCCTGTGGGCCATCGACACCACCACGCAGGACGACGCCTACGAGTGGGACGACACCAATCAGAAGTTCAAGGCCGCCGTCAACAACACGGTAGCGGGCGCCACGAAGGCGTCGGTCGGCGGAGCGGCGGGCAACGAGGCCTTCCTCTTCTACATCGAGGCGGCCACCAACAAGGTCTATAGCTACAACGTGTCCGCCTGGGCGCTCCACAACGACCAGACCACGGCCACCGGCACCAGCCCGATGATTATCTTCGGCAACTACCTCTACATCTTCGACACCGTGAACGACGAGATCTTCGAGATCGACGCCACGGCCGCCAACACCACCACTGCTGAGACCTCCATCCTGGATCTGGGCGAGGTGGGCACGGCCACCCCCAACAACGGGCTGGGCCAGCTGTTCGCGGGCGACGAGCGCGTCTACTTCATGCAGGTGCTGGGAGACTCCACCGTCATCTGGGAGATCACCCCGACCACCGCCGCGGGCACCGGGTTCGGCCGTGAGGTCGTCCGCTACGACGGCCTCTACGGCGAGACCTCCTGGTACCACATGGGCACTATCTACACGGTGGGCACCGACAACTCTTCCGAGACAGGCGGCCTCCGGCGCGTCATCATGTACTGGCAGCCCGGCGGTCAGTACGGCACGCTGGGCCCGGTGAGGCAGGAGCGCGGAGTGGCTGGCGCAACCGGCCCTGCGACCGGCGGAGATGCAAACACCCTCCTCACGGGAGCCTTCGCGCTGCCCTCATCGGACGCCGTGATTAGCGCCACGAGCAGCAAGACCGCGCTGTGGGTCGTCAACACGGTGACCGGCGGGTTCGCGGTCCTGGGCTCGCTGGCTGGCGCCTGGGGGGCCGCGTCGGCCGAGTACGTCCCCGAGGACATGATCGAGTGGAGGGGCCAGTACTTCCTGTCCATGAACGACGCGGGCACCAACCAGGACATCTACCACACGGAGCGCGCCACCTACAACATCAACAGCAGCGCCACCATCGAGAGCCCCAGCTGGGACTTCGACCTGGCCGAGACCAAGACCCTCACCTCGATCCAGATCGCCTGTGAGCCGCTAGAGGCCAACGCCTCCCTCCAGGTGTACTACAGCCTGGACGACGCCGCCTACGTCAGCGCGGGCACCCTGGACACGGACGGCTCCGTGGGCACCACCTTCGTCATCTCCACCGACTCCGCGGAGAAGACGTTCGCTCGGCTCCGTGTGCGGGTGGACCTCATTTCCTCCAACAGCGCCAACACGCCCGTTCTCACGGCCGTCAATGTCCGGGCTAAGGCACAGCAGAAGGGACGCAAGTGGCGCATCCTGCTCGATCTGAGCGACGATCAGAGCGGCAGTCGTGCCAGCTACGCGGGCTCGACGAAGGTCACCAACATCAAGACCGCGGGTGACGCCGGGACCGTGGTGGACTTCAAGGATGGCTACCAGGATCGCCGAGCCGGGCAGTACGAGCAGGTGGATGTGACCATCGACGACTACCGGATCATCCTGGATCGCGCCGGGGAGGGCGTAGCGCTCGTCGAGCTGGCCGAGGTGGTCTGATGCCCTTCGTCCCGCTTGGCAACTACCGGGGCGGAACCTCCGTCCCACCCCATGTCCGTTGGGAGCGGGTCCTGGGCGGAACCTCCGTGGGCCGCGTCTTCATCATCGCCGGAGGCACGCAGGGCTCCATCCGCTCTGAGAACTACGACGGCGCGGGCGGCATCGCCTCGGCTACCACCGGCTGGTCGCTGTTCGGCGACGGCACCGTGTTCCTCGGCAGCGGCGTCGTGGTGGCCGGTGACATCTACTCGTCCAACTGGGACGGTACGATCCCCGCCAACCTCGCCTCCCTCGACAGCGGGGCCTCGGCTGGCTACTACCTCGACTCCTCGGCCGGGGCCATGCAGCTGGAGGGGAACTTCTGGCTGCAGGGCGACCTCGTGATGTCCTCGTCCGGTGAGATCTTCGGCGACAACCCGAGCACCTACCCCCACTTCCGCATCGCCAACTTCGTGAGCGACGACGCCACAGCGGGCGCGGTCTTCGAGTTCCGGCGCGTGTCCGGCGATGACTACAACCCGAAGATCTGGGCCAACGACGACTACATCGGGATCTTCAGCCGGTGGGCTGACTCCACCGCAGCCGACACCTACCAGTCCGCGGTCATCGTCGGGGGCAACCCCGGCGTGGGGCAGTCCCGCGTCTTCCTCACGAACAACCAGGGCTACACCGTCAACTCGGCGTGGATCGAGCTGTGGCATCCCAAGGACACCACCAAGGCCATCGAGATCGGAGCCGAGGCCAACTACAGCGCGTCAGAGCTGGGCGCCGACCGGGCCGCTATCCGCCTGCTGGCCAAGGGCGACGCCAGCGCAGTGGACATCTACGGCAACCCGGCCGCGGCTGAGGAGATCCTCAACGTGCGGCAGGGCACAGTAGGCTCCGACGTAAAGGTCTGGGCCGTCAACGAGGCAGGNNGTGCCCACCAGCACCGTGGACCTGTGGGACCACACCGGGCTCGGAGACAACCGCACCGTGGTCGTTCAGTGCTGGGGCGTGGGCCGCTACCGGGAGACCGCCGCCGTGGCCTACGACGTGCGCCTCCGCATCGGCATTAGCCTGGACGGGGGCTCGACCTGGAACTACACGGGCTCCTTCGCCCAGGGCTATGTGGGCACGGCGACCGGAGGCGGCGGCTACCGAGAGAACATGGCCGTGCAGCACCAGATCGCGGGTACGGCCACAGGCGACGTGCAGATCCGCCTGGAGTACTACGTCGCCAGCTCCCCCGACGGGCTAGATGCCATGCATATCATGGGGCAGTGCCACCAGTACTTCACCTAGTGGTAGACTTCTCATATGGACTTTCTATCACCACGCGAATGGGGCGCCCGGGTAGACTATGACACCTGGAGCGACCCGCACTACCAGAAGGACGCCGTTGCGATCCACTACGGGGGCCCGTCGCCGGACGGCTGGGACCAGGGCCCGTCGAACGAGGCGCGCATCCTCCGCCAGTACGAGCGGTACCACATCGACACGAAGGGCTGGCGCGGCATCGCCTACGGGTTTGCCGTTGGAGCCTCGGGTACGGTGTATCGACTGCGAGGCCAGAACAACTACGGGGCACACCAGGGCGACGTAGACTACGACGGCGTGAGCAACAACAAGGAGATCGTCCCGATCCTCTTCATCTGTGGCCAGGGCGATGAGCCCACCGCCGCGATGTGGCTGGCCGCTCGCGCGCTCTACCAGTGGCTGCTCAAGCAGGATTGGACGGGAGACGACCTCCCTGTGTACGGCCACCGCGAGGTGCAGACCAACAAGCCCACCCTCTGCCCTGGTGATATCATCATGGCAGGGATCAAGAAAGGATGGGTCCAGTTGCCCCCACCCACACAGGGCCCTGACCTCGAAGCCCGCATCGCCGAGCTAGAGGACAAGGTGAAGCACCTCAACGACGACCTGTGGGCGGAGAAGCAGAAGACGCGCGCCCTGGAGGATTTTGTGGCGGCGCTGCGCGCGCTGTAGTAAAGTGAGCGCATGAGGAAAGATCAACCGCTCTGGTTGCCCCCTGGTTCCGTGCGCGCTACGCTTGCGCTCGGTGTGGTGGGCGCCTTCATCGCAGGCCTCGTTGAGCTTGAGGTCGCCACGCTAGTCCTGGGCTTCTACTTTGCGAAGGGACACGACGCGCCCCCACCGGGCACCGAGGATGTCTAATGCCGACTGAGGTCGTCGTAGCCATCATCGCCGCCGTTCCGCCGACGCTGGCGTCGCTCGCCGCCCTCAACAAGGCACACAAGGCCGAGCAGAAGCTCTCCGTATCCAATGGCCACCAGCCAGGCTTCATGATCGAGGAGACCTGGGAGGCCACCAAGCACCTGACCCGCACCGTCCACGAGATCGACAAGCGCCTGGAGGTCCATGTGCTGGACCAGCAGGTCCACTGCAATTTGTCGAACCCGTGCGAGGAGTAGTGCTAAGCTAGGACCATGAGCAAACGTAAGACAACCGTTCGCGTCCAGTCACTGACGTTCGCGGGCAGACGAGTTTCGCTCCCGAACCCGTCCGAGGATGGGGCGGGCGCAATCGAGTTTGGCGAAGACACCTTCGCTGAAGTAACCCCTCGCCAGGCTGCCAGGCTTGTCGAGCTGTTCCCTAGAGACGTTCGCGTCGTCTAGGGAGAAAGGAGAAATATGTCAAGAATCTTCGACAGGAAGCGCAAGTCGTCTGTGGCAACGGCGACCGGCTCGGGCTCAGACCCGGCGGTCTTCAGCGCTGCTGGTGTGGCCACGGTCACCTCGGCTGACGAGTACCTCGCTCAGTTCGGCGGCGCCGAGCTGCTTGGCGACGTTGGCGTGTACGACGATGTGGCTACAGCGGGCAATGCCTCGCTGACCATCACCGTCCCGGCGGGTAAGTACTGGCGGCTGCTCTCGGCTGTGGTCCGCATCACTGCGGATGCCACCGCTGCGAACCGCATCGCTGTCTGCTTGCTGCAGGATGGCTCGGACACCGAGATCGAGACCCTCACGCAGGGCTCGGCGGTGACGGCTAACCAGGACCTCGTTCGCACGTTCGCCTTTGCGACCGACGCGAATCAGGTCGGTGTGCTGCAGACCGCTGCACAGGGCACGCTGACGCTGGATACGAAGCCGACTGATGGCGACACCATGGTCCTCAACGGGACCACGTTCACGTTCAAGGACACCCTCACGGGTGCCGAGAACGAGATCGCGAACGGTGCTGACCTGGCTGCGACCAAAGTCAACGTTCAGAATGCTGTCGGCGCCACGCCTGGCGCGGGTAACCACTCGGTTACGGCCGCGACTCGCACGGCCATCGGCATGACGGGCGCGGACTTCTCGGGCAACGACATGGTGTTCACCGCCGCAACGGCCGGTATCGAGGGCAACTCGCTCGCGACCACCGAGACCTTCACGGCTGGTGGCAACGTCTTCGACGCTGCGACCCTCGGCACCACAACTGCCGGAGTGAGCGCGACCGACGAGGTTGGAACCA